>Ga0187785_10000676_pt1 | contig 12435 bp, 10 predicted proteins | sample 0815_BV2_4_20_MG_FD_132466 | JGI IMG/M metagenome (GOLD analysis project Ga0187785, IMG submission 132466) | Tropical peat soil microbial communities from peatlands in Department of Meta, Colombia - 0815_BV2_4_20_MG | ecosystem: Environmental > Terrestrial > Soil > Wetlands > Peat | place...
GCCGCGGAGCGGCTCATGACTCGTCCTGCTCCATGGCAGGTGCTGCCGAAGGTCATCTCAAGCGAGTTTTCCGCACCGACCAGCACATAGGACGCGCTGCCCATGCTGCCCGGGATGATCACGGGCTGGCCGATATCCCGGTAGACCGGTGGCAGCTCCGGCCGACCTGCGGGGAAAGCCCTAGTAGCGCCCTTGCGGTGGACGCACAGCTGCTTCTTCTCCCCATCGACGACATGCTGCTCGAACTTGGCCACGTTGTGGGCGACGTCGTAGACCAGTTCCATTTTCAGGTCCCTGTTGTAGTGCTTGTTGAACGCCTGCCGTACCCAGTGGGAGATCATCTGTCGGTTGGCCCAAGCGTAGTTGGCCCCGGCTGCCATGGCGGCAAAGTAGTCCATCGCCTCCTTTGATGTTAGGGGCGCGCATGCCAGCTGTCGGTCGTAGAGCTTGATACCGTACTTGCGTGCAGCCTGCTCCAGTGTCCTAACATAGTCGGTGCATATCTGATGCCCGGCGCCCCGGGATCCACAGTGGATCATGACAGTGATGCCACCTTCCTCCAGCCCGAACGCTTTTGCAGCAGCCGCATCGTAGACCTTCTCGATCAGCTGGATCTCCAGGAAGTGGTTGCCGCTGCCCAAGGTACCTAGCTGGGGTTTGCCTCGGTCGTGTGCCTTCTTCGAGACTTTCGTGGCGTCGGCGCCCTTCATCTCGCCGTTTTCTTCGCAGTGGTCTAGGTCCGATTTTATGCCATAGCCATTTTCCACCGCCCATCTGGAGCCATACTCGAATACCTGGGCGAGTATGTCATCGGAGGCCCTGAACTTGGACTCAGAGCCTACGCCCGACGGGACCTCGTCGTAGAGGCGCCCGATGAGTGTATCCGTATGGCCCTTTACCTCCTCCAGTCGTAGCGGACTACGCAGCAGGCGCACGCCGCAGTTGATATCGAATCCCACACCCCCAGGGCTGATGACCCCTTTCTCCTTATCGAAGGCTGCGACGCCTCCGATGGGGAAACCGTAGCCCACATGGGCGTCAGGCATGGCCATCGAGTATTTTTGAATGCCGGGGAGAGTGGCCACATTGGCCACTTGATTGATTGCGCCCTCCTCCAGATCCCCGATAAGCTTGTCGGAGAGAAAAATCCGCCCTGGCACCAACATGCCGGGTTTCGTATTAACCGGTAATTCGTAGATTCCATCTTTGATCTTAACCAAGTCGGCCATGATCGCATGCCTCGCAAATTCACTTATTTGTTCATTTACTTACTACTTACGTACTTACTCGCCCTTACTTATTCAGATGTCAAGCAGTACCTGGACTTCAAACTTATCATCCCTTTTCTCTACCCGCAGATCGTGATATGTAACCGCTTTGATATGCAGTGATATCTCGTGCTCCGGGCGAATTTTTTCGCCATGCGCCCTGCCATCGAGCACATATTCGCCGTCGCCTGATATTTCGACCTCGAATCGGGAAAAAACGATCCTATCGACCTCTTCGATATATAGCAGCTCCGATAGCCAGTCATAGAGCAGGTAGTCGAGCGACCCGTCGGTTAGGTGCACATCCCTCGAAACAGTCTGCTTCACTCTCGCCGGGTCGATGATAAGCGCGAACGTGGCCCGAGCTGCGTTGACGAACGCCTCATCCAATGTTTTCCCGTAGGCGATGAATTCGGCATCGGCCGTGTGTTCAAGATACTCGTAGTCCATAGGATCAGATGAAAATAAGTCGGTTCAGTATAAATAAGCTCAGTATGTATAGGACATGAGCATCGAATCGTCGATCACGTCGATATACCTGGCCTGTGTGGCCGAAACATAGAGGTAGTTGTCCCCGACAGGAATTTTAATATCGCTTGGCTTGGGGCGCTTGATGGCTGTAGGCAATAGAATGGCGCCGCCACACGACGTGCAGACCCGATAGTCTCGCTTCTGGTTTTTGATGAGTCGGATGATGGACTCGCTGATATGGAACTCTTTCATATGATCACCCTCACCCACTGTAGATTAAGCTTCAATGCCGCTTATCCAAAATAAAGTTAACGCCAGCGAGTGTTAAATGATAGGTTATCACCCGCAATTATATCATCCGGAGTTTACGGTTGCGGGACCGTGAGGTTGGGAAGTTCGCCGGCGATATAGAGAAGCTGTTTAAAGAATTTCTTTTCGAGAAGGTCGTGAGGTATGAGTTTCTATCAAAAAGACAGAGATATGTCGGAGGGCAGCACTGATACGCCCCGAATGATAACATCAAGAACGATGACGACCGTAGAACCCTACCTACTTAGCTGTGGGGTATGTCAGCACTTGGTAGCTCCTGATAGTATCATCCAGCCTGAAACCGCTGATACGATGATGTTTGACAGTAACCATGCATAGCCGATTCCGATCAGGCCGATCTTCAGCAGCAGGATAAAGCTCAGACCTATGGTTAAACCAGAGACAGCCAGTCTGATATAGTTGAGCATCGCGATGTTTTTTTGGACTTGCACCACAGTGATGTGGATTACGATGATAGCGTAGAACAGGCTGGACAGGGTGAGCAGCAGAAGCAGTTGGTACGCAGCAGTGGAGTATTCAGGACTGAACAGTAGTAACACCTTATCGCCGAAAACCACGACGGCTAGAACCATCGGGGCCAGGAGAAGCAGGGCAAACCGGAGCGACTTGAAGGTCGTGACCTTGAGGGGCCGATCATGCGAGCCTTCTACGAACATGGACGCTGCGACAGCATCCGGCACCATAAAAAGAAAGGTGGCAATGGAATATGCTATGTAAAAATAGGCCTCCTGGACCGCTCCGGTGACGTTTACGATCACGATCGGGATGAGGGTTATTGGGGCGGTAGCTACGATCGTCGAAACATAATTGCCCAGCGAGAAGGCGGCTGTTTTCCGGACCTCGCCGATATCGACGCGAGCTCTGCGGGATATCCGCATCCTGTACAGCAGAACGACGCCGGCGATCGTCATGATGAGATACGTGATGTCCAGCGCTAGAAAAATGCCTGTGATGCCGAGCGATCCCATAACAAGGAGCAGTGGTATCCTCAGGATCAGTATACTGTATTGCAGGAATGCCAGGTCTGCCCTTCTGATCGCTACCAAGGCGGTGCCCTGCATATCGCAGATGGACGTGAGAAAAATATAGCCGATAAATAGCAGCGAATATTGCCATGTATTCAGGAACAGAAGTGAAGGTGAAATGTAGGGCAGCATGACGGTAAATCCGGTGAATGTTATGATCGTCACCGCCAGCATGATCACGATCAACGCGTTGTAAAAGCCGTCCGGGTCCTTTGACTGAGGGTAGAACCGGGTAAGGCTGTCGTCCATGCCAAGCCTGGACACCGCGACGATCATCGCCGCTGCAGAGATGGCTTCTGTGGTCAGCCCGATACAGGTGGTCGAAGTCATATGGCCGGCAATGAGCCAGAACAGGTAGGTAAAAAAGGTAGTCGTTCCGGTGTTAAGCATTAACATGAGCGAGTTTCGATACAGCGGGTCAAAAAGATATCTTGGTAAGATGGGCATTGCTTCAACCGTGTTTATGCTCCCTCGGGATACTCGCCGGAAAGTCCTGGCCCGAGGAGCATTCATTTTTCATTGGGTCGGGTACGAGTATCCTACAGCCATATGATTGCATTACAGGGCGACCGGCGCTTTCAGATGGTTTTCTATAAGCGCCTGTACTCCAGGGAGTTGTATACCGGAAAGGAACTCTAGTGTGGCGCCACCGCCGGTGGATACATGGGTCATCTTATCTGCTACGCCAATTTTGGTCACGGCCTCTACTGTGGAACCTCCGCCGACGACTTTGACCACTTTAAGGTTCGATATCGCATTGGCAATTTCCTTGGTTCCGCTGGCAAACTTCGGCACTTCGAATACACCCATCGGACCGTTCCAGAAGACGGTCCTGCATTCCTTGAGTGCCCGGGTATAGTTTTCAACCGTCTGCGGACCGATATCTGCGATCGACCAGCCATCCGGTATGTCGCCGGTCGTTACCGTTCGGACCGGAGAGCTGCCGTCGAGGTTTTCGGTGATGACCACATCGGTGGGCAGCAGTAGTCTGACGCCCATCAGCCTGGCCTTTTCCGACAGGTTCCGGACGTATTGCAGCTTATCCTCTTCTACCATTGACTTTCCTACCCCTAGGCCTTTGCTCTTAAAAAACGTCGCGGTCATGCCTCCGCCGATGATGAACATGTTCACCCGCTTGACGATATTATCCAACACCTCCAGCTTATCGCTCACCTTCGCCCCGCCGATCACCGCGGCGAATGGATGTGAGGGTTCTTCAAGAAGTCCTCCCAGAGAGTCAAGCTCTTTTTCCATAAGGAAGCCGGCCACTGACGGGAGGTATTCGGTCACCCCCACTACCGAAGCATGCGCACGATGGCTAGCGCTGAACGCGTCATTGACATATATGTCCGCCAGCCGTGCCAGGTCTTTAGCGAAGGCTGGATCGTTCTTTTCCTCTCCAGGGTAAAACCGTAGGTTCTCCAGCAGCATCACATCCCCATCTCGCATGGAAGCTATCTCTTTTTTTACGTCGGGGCCGATACATTCCTTGAGCGCTTTCACCGGTCTGTTCAGCAACTCTGATAAGCGCTTCGCCACTGGTGTCAGCCTCTGCGCCTCATCCACTTTTCCTTTAGGCCGTCCTAAATGAGAGCAGAGGATGACCCGGGCCCGGTGATCGATCAGGTATTGGATCGTCGGCAGGCATACTCGTATCCGGGTATCATCTCGGATGGCGCCGCCCTTGTCCATTGGCACATTAAAGTCGACACGCACCAGCGCCCTTTTTGAAGTAACGTCGAGGTCGTTGATTGTCCTGATTGTCATATCCATCCCATTACACTTTGATTGGACGTCTTTTTCTAACTTACAGATGCAAAGCGCAGCTTTTTGCGGTGATCTATCGGATACATGTCCCCCATAGCCTTCAAAAGTCTAAAAAACGACAAAATATTTGTCACTTCAGTCGTACAACTAGATATAGGTAATCACATTGGATTGGATGGCATTTTATCGGCCCACTATAGTTATGTGGTGATGATATGGCGGAATTTGCAAACGCAAACTGGAGCCGGCAAAAATTGGATGATGCATTGAAGAGCCCTGATACCTTGATAAAGATTAGCGCGATCAGGGTGCTTCAGAGGTCTCCCCATGGAGATGAGCATGTCCAGCAGCTTATCACCGTACTGGAGGACTCCGATAGGCTTGTGCGCACCAACGCGGCCATCGCCCTAGGACGAGTCCGAAACCCCATTGCAGTAATTCCGCTCATCCGCCACGCAGTCATCGATCATGATGAGGAAGTTCGGTCGTACGCGCTCTGGGCCTATCGACAGATGGACTATTTAGGGGCGTCACAGCAGCTGATCGAGTTGCTGACCGCCGACAATAACCGCGTGATACGGTTCGCGGCCAACGAGATCCGGCAAAAGAATGATGTTAAGGCGATCGAGATAATCCTGCAGCGGTTCCAGAGCCAAGGGATATATGTGCCGTTCGACTTGGATATCCGGGCGGCGAACGCGCTGTATGAGATAGGCGGCATTACCATCGATCCGCTGATCAAGTGCCTCGACGATGAGGATATGCGGGTCCAGATCAACGCCATCTATACACTGGGCAAGATCGGCGATGGCCGTGCAGTAATTCCTTTGATCGACCGCTTGGCATCATCGGGCACCGAGGTTCGGTCCCGCATCAGCGACGCGCTGATCAGGATCGGGCCGCCGGGAGTGCCCGACCTGATCAAGTTGCTCGAGCATAACGACCGAGACATCAAGTGGATCGCCGCATATGCGCTGGGCAAGATCGGCCCCGTAGCCGAGCCCGGACTGATGAGCGCGCTCAAAGCGCGTGGCGACGAACCGTCCGAGGAGGTTATCTATGCGCTGGGCAATGCGGGCACTGCCGACTCATTTTTACCATTACACTCCATCCATCAGACAACTAGGGACGACAGCGTCAGGGCATGGTCCACGATCAGCCTAGCCAGCATCACCGCCCGAAACTACAGGGAGATCGTAGATAAAAAGATCGTAGATGATTTCATGGACTCGCTGGGAGATCAGCTCAAGCCTCATATGACCCTGGAAGGCGGTACGTTGTTCAAGCTGGGAAAGATTTACGTGATCAAAGCCCTCCAGCCCTCCGCTACAGACCTATTTGCCACGAATCTGACGCTGGCCATCAAGTGCTTCGATCTGTCTATTATCGAAAGCGAGACGTTCCTGGCGAAGGCATACCGGCTGTTTTACGGCTCGTACATCAAGCTTATGGCCTCCGTCACCAGATCCCAGGAGATCATAGGTAATATAGAGCGCGACTTCATTGACCTTAAGAAGGACGCGGAGAAGGCTAACAATAAGAGGGGAATCATGCTATCCATCAGCGACGTGCTATCGATACTCCGCAAAGCCTATGCCGACCGGGGCTACGACTTTCCGGGCAGATTCATGGAGTATATGGAGGCCTGCGCCTCGATCGAGCGGTTTATGCCGATTGACGAAGGCCCTCGAGAAAAGGATAGGAAGCAGCTCAGCCAGAAAGAGAGCGCCAAACTCCATGAGGATATAGAGACCGCCCAGAGGAAGATCAATACCCTGATCGAACGATTCGAGGTAGCTGAAGAGACCGATTCTGCTGCACAGGCACTGCGACTATCGACCGAACTGGCCAAAATGGACACTGGCATCCAGGAGAACGACTACCGAGTCGTCGAATCGTGCCTTAAGAACATTGTCAATCATATGAAAACCTCTATGGATGAGAAGTCAGAGCTATACGTCAAGATCTTGATGATCGGTAAGAATGGGATCCCCCAAGTCGAAACCGTGATGGATCAGCTTCTTAAAAACCTTAGTCCTGCAACGATGGCCACGCAAAAACCTTCGATAGATAAACCCGGGACTAAGGCAAAGGGGGATAAGAGGATGGTAGAGGCGGAAAAGAAAAAGGCCATGTTGATGGATTACGTAATCATCGCAGTGCTTATCATCCTGATCGTCCTGGTCCTAGTCCTGGCGCTGAATAAGCTCAACCTGGTACATCTTCCGTTCAGATTCTCCGACCCACTTGGATGGCTTAACAGCGACGTCGCATTGTTCCTTGATCGACGACCTTTCTTTGGATGAGCGAACTCCATCAATTATACCTCGAATAATTTGTGTCTATCTGTGGTATCCTGAAATCCAGCATCTTCAGCGCGTGTGTTTGCTGGGTTTTGATTTTCCCTTTATCGGGTTTCTCGCATGATATCATGAAACAGCCTCTTGTTTACCACTTTAATTAACATAGCTACTTTTTTAGTATGTATAATACAACGAGGCCGAATATCACCAGCGAAGCTACAATCCCCGCTCCGGATGTTTGAGGGGTGCCTTTAGCCGGTGTAGGAAGCTGCGACGCTGTCTGGACGCCGTCCGAGGACGCCGGAGGGGATCCATTAGCTGGAGCGGCCAGTACAGGGGGCGTCGAGGATTGTGTTGTCATTTCATTCCAGTTCGACTGCGGTGGTATGGCCACGTTGGCCGTCGTCGTGCCCTGGTTCAAGCTGGCGATGGCGAACCAGGTCCTGTTATCGTGTACCGCCTCGATATAATGGGTGCCTTCGGGAACGTGGGTAAACGTGTACGTGCCCGGGGCAGCCACGCTCTCATTCCACTGCACATGCTGCGGGTTCTCAGGTATTTTGACTATATCCCCCTTGCCCCCGGTCGATGGATCGTAGTAATAAAGGGTCACGATTGCGCCGGTAACGTTGCCCAGTTCGACCTCCTTAACGTCCGGCACGGGAGTACCACTCGCGGTCGCTGGATAAGCATATGCCGGCGCTGATAGGAGAAAAGATAATAGACATGCTGCTGTTGCTATTGCCAATAAATATAAAAGGCTCTTGCTGCTCACGGGGGAACCTCACTCACCTTCTTCAGTGGATATGAAATTTAATGATATACCAATGGCTTAAGTCATTGGCAGTTCGCTCAATAGATATGGGCGCAGATCTACGATAAATATTATCATACGCCCATTCTACTGGAGTTTACTTGTTTGTCCTGTTTTTTACTTGTTTGTCCTGTTTGTTTGTCCCCGGAGTTTGTCAATCAGCTTGACAGATCTACTTACATTGGATAAGTAGAACTGGTGACGTCCTTGTCGCAGACGCATGCATCGGGGTCCCGGTGACACCCGGAGCACTCGTTCTCTATTACAGATGCGCCACAAGTATGGCATGTGGTAGTTTCGCAAGCCTCGCCTTTCTTTTCCTTTGCCATAATTTATACACCCGATCTTATTTCCAAGGCAGGATATATAATGGTGAGGACGGGTTTGAGCGTGAAGGTGTGAGCCGGAAATACCGGATTGTCGCCTGTTGGACGTCGCGCCTAAAGTCCGATTTTTGACCGGCTTTATTAGCTTTAGATTTTAGGAGTAAAGTCCACAATACCGGAACTTATTTTATTAAATACTGTAGTATCGCTAATAGGATGACCATGTTTGAGTTGGGGCTCATAGGTTATGGAAGCATGGGAAGCATGCTGTTAAATAATTTCCTTATGGCAGGAGTATTGAGGCCTGAACATGTTATTGTTTCGACTCGTACAAAAGATAAATTGACACCTCTATTAGCAGGTTGGCCGGGTGTGACCGTTGCGAAAGGTAATCGTGCTTTGGCGATGAATTCTAAGATGGTGCTTATTGCAGTCAAGCCTTCGGATTTTAAACCTCTATTGGATGAAATTATCCCGTATATACATAATGATGCACATCTTATCTCGATAGCCGGCGGCGTTACCGTTCGGGATCTAGAGAGCTTATTCCCGGGGAAGGTAACGAGGTTGATCCCGAGCATAATGGCTGAAGTCGGACAGGGCATTGCGCTTGCCTGCCATAATAATCGTGTAACGGCCGATGATGTTCGACGTATTGATAGAATGTTCGGCGCCATAGGCACCATGAAAATCGTCAGGGAAAGCGATCTTGATACGGTTGTGGACCTGACGAGTACTGCGCCGGGACTTATCGTAGCTATGCTGCAGGAATACGCAAAGGCGGGCGTGCGCCATAGTACCCTCACAGACGAAGAAGCTGAACAAATGCTAATCGCCACACTCTACGGGACGGCAAAACTTCTGTCTGAACGGGGCATGAGCTTGGACGATGTTATTTCCAGGGTAGCTACAAAAGGCGGCAGCACCGAGGAAGGAGTAAAGGTGCTGCGAAATGAACTTCCTTTGACATTCGATAATATGCTTAATAGCACTACCCGAAAGCGTAAAAACGCCGGTTTAAAGGGGTCGGCTTCGGTAAAAACATATTGATCTGAACGGTAGTGTGACTGCTGGCAATAGAAAAACCCAATTTAATACGATGTCGTTCTGCATGAAACCGTACAATGGGTTTTTTCATCCAAAATTCGTTACCCTTTAATGGTTGGTAGCATGACCACGAACTTGGCGCCTTTTGTGTGGTCTCCGGGCACCCGGTCCTCGACCCATACCCGGCCACTGTAGCTCTCCACGAGCGTTTTTACTATGTATAGTCCGAGGCCCATACCTCTAGCTGTGCCCTTGCGCATCCGGTTGAATATCCTCTCCTTGGAGTCATTGGGGACGCCTGGCCCGTTATCCTCGACACTGACCTGGCAGTAGTGACAGCTTTCATCGTCCACAGTGTCGAGGCTGATCCCGATGTCGGCCTTGTCACCAGTATGCTTGATCGCGTTGCTCACTAGATTCACTATCACGTCGTGCAGCAGTTCGTTGGCTTGGACGTGATAGCTATCACGTCCGTTCAAGCGCAGTGTGACAGCCTTGTAGGGCACCACTCCGAACTCCCGTTGCACGTCGGCAAGCACCTTGACCACGTCGATATCCTGGCTCTTGAACACGCCCTCGTGGACCATTTGCAGCTTCCGAACGTTCTGGATCAGCTGGGTGCTCCGCTGCAATACCTCGATGGACTTATCGATCATCTCCTCTTGCAGTCTGCGCTCGGGCATGCCTCGTGCCACCTCTAGATAACCCATCGAGATCTGATGCATGTTATTGATATCATGGCCCATCAGATCGAGATACAACTCTGCCTGCGCTTTGGCCTCTTCCAGATCCTGTGTCCGTTGCTGTACCAGATCCTCGAGGTGCTTCCGGTATTTTTCCAGCTCCACCTCGACGGCTTCGGCGACATTCCGGCGCTCCTCGCTCTCCCGTAGCGCCTCCTCGGCCCGTCTGCGTTCGGTGACATCGCGGACTATGGCGCCCATCAGACGGCCCGCTGAAGTGCCAACAGGGAACGAGTTCATCTGGATAGTTCGCAGCTGACCATCAGGCCTTAAAATAGTATATTCACCGCCCTGCTTCCAACGCTCGGGGTCATCACTGGCCAGTATTCCCTGCATTCCGCGCTTCAACGTTTCCATATTTATCATATCTCGCCGCTCCGGAACCATTAACTCGAACTGTACATCCCAGATATAACGATCGACGAGGTCGCCCTTGGAGATGCCCAGGATCGACTCGTACCCACGATTAGACTCGAGTATCCGGCCCTCGCCACTAAATATAACAATACCATCGACCGACTCATCAACAAAACTCCGAAACTTCTCCTCGCTTCTCCGCAACGCCTCTTCTGACCGCCTGCGTTCGGTGATATCCCGGCCTTCTGGGATCAGCAGGATAACGTTGCCATTCTCGTCCACGACTGGCTTGAGAGAAAAGTCGAAGTAGGACAAACGGCCATCATGAGCCCGGTGGGTGGCTTCGAACCGATCGATCTCTCCGTTCGCGGCTTTCTTCACGGCTTGCTGCAGACGCGCCTGTATCTCAGGAGAATGTATCCACCAGGGCGTGTCCCAGAACAGCTTGCCAACGACCTCCGACTCAGCAGCCGCTCCGATAAACGCCAGGGCTGCATCATTAGCCTCCAGCAACACGCCATCCACGGCCAGCAAACCGATGAATTGCAGAGTCTGGTCAAAGATCGCCCTGAACCTACGATCACTCTCACGCAACACCTCATCTGCCCATATGCGCTCGGTTATGTCGCGTAGGTTGCCGTCCCGGTACAGCGGCATCCCCTCACCATCACGGATCAGGGACATATGGTTTGAAATCCAACGATAATCCCCGCTCTTATCCTGCTGGCGGTATTCAACCCTCGCTTTGCCCGTTTCAACACACTTCGCCTGGGCAAGCCGCAACTTGGACACGTCTTCAGGATGGAGCATGGCCAGTGATCCGGCCAGGTCCAGCGCCATCAACTCCCCGGGCGTATAACCCACAATATCTTTACATGACGGACTAATATACTCATAGCGCCCCGTTTGCACATTAAAACGGTAAACGCAATCGACCGAGTTTTCGAGAACCGATCTGAACCTCGTCTCGCTCTCTAGTAACGCCTCCTCGGCCCGCTTGCGATCGGCGACACCTGTTGAGCTTGCATCTCTCACGTTTAATATGAGTTCATCCTCCAGAATGGCGATACGATTTTTAAGCTTATCCTTATCTCTGACATCCATACTACGAACCCTAACCGGTTTTTTGTTGGACCCTGATTTTGCCGCCATGCCCCCGCATACGGCTCAAATTCATACGATTGTAGTTATCGCTTAGATCATATAATAATGTCGGAAAATGAATATAAAAATAATATTGAAATGAAGATAAACACCGTACTCGCAGATTTAAGATTCTAATCAACTCAATTACAAACGTTGCTGTATGGCCAAATTTGGAGGCCATTATTTTGCAGATCACAGATACTATCGCTTAGATTACACCCGACGTTACTATCGTATAACATCAAGCTGTTTCTTATTCTAATAAAATTCGACTGTAGAATCCAAATAGACGATCCACACAACAATATACAAACAGTCAGTCTTTTATTAACCTGCCGCAATACTTGTTAAGGAACAAGCGTTGCTCCTCGATATCAGGCCCGACGTCTAATAAGACCGGTTGCCCGGGTGGGCGTTACGATTTTTCTGGTTTCGTAGAATAGTTTACACCTGTTTTGCGGCGTGCACCTCACCAGCCAGATCGATTGTCAACATATTTTCTAAGCCAAATTAAAGACCTTGTGTGTTGCATATATTTGTAATTTAAGGCGATTTCATAAAAAATAAGACTTGGTCGAAGTTATGGGGAAAAGCGATGAGGGGGGATTCGAACCCGCGCGATACTTGCGCCTCAACAGCTCTCAAGGCTGCCGCCGTAGTCCACTTGGCTACCTCAGCAAAAGGGCTAATCTACGTGACCAACAAGCCACGGCGAATTTAAGATGAGGCTGGTAGTGTATAAAGGTTTCGATTTACAGGAAGCGTGCTGGAAAAAAAGAAACCCGAGGTGGTCTGTAACTGCCCACATTCGAACTCGTTCTAACCCTACAGTAACGTA
>Ga0187785_10000677_pt1 | contig 12426 bp, 15 predicted proteins | sample 0815_BV2_4_20_MG_FD_132466 | JGI IMG/M metagenome (GOLD analysis project Ga0187785, IMG submission 132466) | Tropical peat soil microbial communities from peatlands in Department of Meta, Colombia - 0815_BV2_4_20_MG | ecosystem: Environmental > Terrestrial > Soil > Wetlands > Peat | place...
AGTCCGCGCCGGCATCTTGCGTGTAGGTGGCGTTCATGCGGCGCTCGGGTCGCCCGTTCCACGAATAGGCCGTTACAATAACATTCTTGGAGGCGGGGCGGTGGGGAAAGGGCGCTAAATGAGTGCCACAGGAAGAAGATGCCATCACGTTATATTGACCTGTCGCGCTCATGCTCTCACCGGGCGGTGTGCACCGAGGCCGGTGCGGGCGCAAATGTGTGCCCAAGGTCTACTTCGATGGATGACCGCGAAAGGTTACATCGCGCCGCGCCCGCCAATGAATTGTGCTGCGCGGGCGGCACAAAGAATTGCGCCAAACGATCCTCGACGCGATGAGTGACCGGGAGTAGTGTGCAATCGGGCCGGGGGTTCGGAGAAAATCGAATGATGGCCGAACCGAAACAGCAACCCCATTACAAAGATAAAGATCACAACAAGCGCGAGCGCAGGCGCGACGAGAAAGCGCTTGACGAAGCTCTTAAAAATACTTTTCCGGCATCCGACCCGGTTTCCATTGAGCAGCCAGCCAAGCATGCGGAAAAGCAATAACTAATGCCGAGAGGGCCACGAGAGATATGGACCTCGGACAAGCGCAATATCATCAAGGAATGGCGTGCTTGGGCGGACAGGCATGCCGATATTGCCAGGGACGACAGCGCGCTCGGGGCGTTCTTTTTGCATCTGGAGAGGAATAGGGCGGAGCTTCTGGCGTTCTCGGCCGGCAACAAGTTTGAAACCGTCCACGGCTGGCTCGCCGAGGAAGGTTTGATAAAAAACTGAATTGCCGAGCAGCGATCGCCAAAGTGTTTGCAAAAATACGAGTCCACCCCGGAGGTTCGGTCGCGTCGACTCGTATACGATAAAAAGAGCCCCGGCAGGTTTGTCTGATTTGGCCCGGGGCTCCAGTGCGCTACGCAATACCAATGCGCCAGGACAGACTGGGCGCAATTGGTTACGGAAGGCTGAAGCGCGTCTTGGAGTGCGTTTCCCCAACAAAGCCTGTGTCCGCCATCACAAAAAAACGCATTGGCCCTGGCGCTGTGATCGACAACACAGCCAGGGCCAATGAACGGGACGATGTTACCTGCGCGAGACGCCGAACGTTTACCAAGTAGGGTTGGTCCCCTATTTCGGCCGATCGTGGGGGGATCGCTGCGAGCCACAACGCAGCGGTCCCTTTTTTTGAGTCGACGCACCGTTCCTACGCTGGCGGTGATCGGCGGCTAATCTGTGGCGACGGCATTCTCAAGGCTTGCCCCTCGGCAACAGCCCGCAGCTTTTTATGAAGAGAGGCCGCCCGTCGGCGGCCTCTCCATTACACCAGGTTTGTCAAGAATCAATCGCCGCCCTGGCTCTGGTCTCGCATGATCTGGAAACGAATGTTTGGATCGGGATCCGTACCGAGCGGCCGGCCATCCCACCCGATAATTGAATTGGTGGCATCCGGCTGGGTTTGTGACGCATAAGCATGCGACGCCTTTCCCTTGTGACTTGAGGTCGCAAGTGCCGGCGTAGCTATCACCGCGGCCGCGCCAACGGCCGCAAAAAGAAGTCTCATTGAGGTCATGAAGAATCTCTCGCTTGAGTACATCGCCCTCGCGCCGCAGTTAGTCGCGCCATCGCGCGCGCGGTATACCCAGTTCCGGTGACCCCACTTTCGCCGGCAAAGCGGGTGGTAACCAGATGAGGGCCAAACAATTGTCCGCTTTCTGTGACGCCGCTCACCAAGGTTTTGCGTGACCGGAGCAAAGTGCCAGCATCGACCACGGAGGTTGGCTATGACGCGACTGATTTTTGCAGCTGCCGTTACCCTTGCTTCTCTGGCCTTCGGCCCACAGCCAGCGGCCGCCTACGAGGCTCCCTGGTGCGCGGTCATCAATACGGGTCTCGACGTTCATTGGGACTGCCAATACCAATCCATCGAGCAATGTTATCCGGCGGTGCTCGCCGGCAATCGCGGCTTTTGCAATCGGAATCCGTATTTCGTTGCGGCCACAACGGAGCGCAGGCCCGCAAAGAAGCGGCGCCCTCAGCAGTAGCAAACGCACCGGAAATGTCGTTAAACCATAGAGCGTTTGCGGCGGACAGATGTTGCCCGGGAGATTGCCATGCTCGATTGGCTCGGTTGGCTTGCTGATGCGCTGCTAAACGCCGGCGCCGATGTCGCGAGTGTGTTTGTCAGCAAGGACGCGCCTGGCTTCGTGCTGTTTCAGATGGCGATGGCCACGCTGGTGTTGGCCGCTGTTGTGTCTCTCATTGTCTATTGGCAAACGCTAGTTGAATATTGGCGGTCGTATCGGAGACCCCGCGCCTGAGCACCTGGAACTCCTCCGATCACGAATTGTGACCGCCGAGGTGCGCCATATTGTCCTGCAATATTTGACTCCCTAGCTGTTAGGTTCGCATGATCGATGCCAAAAATCCGGAAACATCGACGAGTCAAGGCCCGCCCCCACAAAACGTCCTAAAAGGAAAAGCGCCATGAACACCCCCCATCGAACCACGACGACAAAGTCCGCCGGCATTCCCGGTAACGGTACGCAAGTACTTCGTGAAGCCGCCGAAGCTGGCTCCGCGCAGGCCAAGGAAACGTTGCAGGAGATGAGCGCCGCCGCCGGAGACGCCATGAATTTGATGAAAGACAGCTACTCAACGGCCATCAGGCGTGCGCAAGACTACAACGCCAAACTCATTGAGTTCGCTCAAGCCAACGTGCAGGCGACCCTTGAGTTTGTCCAACAACTGTCGGGCGTGAAATCTCCCAGGGAGTTTTTCGAATTGTCGACCAGTCATTCGCGCAAGCAGTTCGAGACTCTCACCGAGCAGGTGCAGGAACTTGCCGGGCTGGCTCAAAAGGCGGCGTTGGCCACTGCCGAGCGCGTCGAGACAGACCTCACCAAGGCATCCGGCCGCCGTTCGTGAATTGATTGTCAAACGAGACGCTTTAAGCCCGGGTCTGTCGCTCGGGCTTAGTTTTTGAGGCCGGCGGCGGAAGAGGGGAAGGCCGCCCGTCACGAGCGGCCTTCTCATGGTGGGGAAATTATTTTGCCTTTGGGGCCGTGTCATCCTTGTCGACACTTGCGCCCGGCACCGAAGTGTTGTCCGAGTCGGGTGTTGCGGGTTTGGCGCCCACGGTCTTTCCCTCATGCTTGTGCGCATGAGAAGCCTTCATCGGACCCTTCACCTCTTGGTTGGTGGTTTGCTGGGCAAAAGCTGTCGGCGAAGCGGCGATGAGGGCCGTGATCAAAGCTCCAAGAATAACGAGCTTCATTGAGATCTCCTTAGTTGCGACATTGAGGCATCGGGCCCTGGATCGGCCCATCGAAATAAACTGCAATTGATTGCGTCTGTTCCAAGGTGGGGCTTCGGCAGTTGTGAGTGGCTGGGATGCAAAAATAGCGTTCTGGAAAAGCACCGGACGAAGCGAAAGAACGAAAAAAATTATGCGAGTGATGCTTTATCGTCCTCGCCTAGGACGAAAGTCTATCGAGGTTGAACTCGCGCAATTGTTACGCCTCTTGCCGATAATTTTACACGCTCGATACCGGCCTTCGCCAATTTGCTGCCTCGAAAAGTTTACAACGTGCGATTGGGCGACTGATCCCAGAGAGGCGTGCCGTGGATCTTGCCGTCTCAATTCTAGTCGTGACGTTCTTTGTCGGGTTCTTTCTTGGCTATGGAGTGCGCTCGGCCATCTCTCAGCAACGCCGGGCAAGAACCAGAAGGATCATCTAGAAAGAATCAGTTCTTGTGACGCTCGCGAACGGGCGCGACGTGGGGGCTCAATGGGAGCTTTGTCATGGCAAAATTCGAACGCCAACTCGTCAACGACATGAGGAAAGCACTCGACGATGTCATGACAAGGGTGCCTGCGAAATATTCGACGATAGCGGTCAAGGTATATCTTGCTGAGTGTATTCTCAGGGCCGCCGCTCAGGGGCATATCGACTATAACGAGCTGGTAACTTCGGCCGCGGACCAGATACAGGTCGCCATATCGTTGTTCTCCTGAGCACGTTTCGAAGGCGCCGCTATTGGCGCTTGGCGGCCGCTGACGCGTGGTGCTCGCCGGAACGCGGATGTGTTCAGGCTAGGCGGCGGCGCGCTTGGCAATGAGGACAACAATCGAGCACGCAAGAACGGCCCCGGCGACCCATAGCGCTTCGACAAATAGGAGTGGCGATGTAAACCACAACAAAACGAAGACGAGAATGGTCACAGGAAGAAGCAGGATACGCCACATTACACCCTCTCCATTGCTGCATCCGCACTCTATGGGGGGCGCGGCGACAGGAGTGTGTTGGCCATCACAATAGCGCGTTTTGGCCTGGTAGCAGGTATATCGGTGCGCAATGCCCGATGGTTGTAAAGCTTGGGTGGGTGGTGTGTTTGCACCACCGCGTTTCGCAAAAGTTAACTATCGTAGCTCCCGGCTGGGCGGCGAGGGGGTCGCCATGACGATATTGAGTTTTGTTTCTGTGCTGTCAGTCGGCGTGAGCATTGGTTATGTGATCGCCGGTGTGCTCCACAGCGCACAATAGACAGCTCACCGCGGCACAATTTCGATTTGTTTTCCCCATACTTTTGAATTCTTCCTGCGCTGATAGTTGGTCGCGCGGCGGTTTGCTCATTCGCTTGGGGAGGTAACGGGATGGAGAACAGGAAAGCCATTGCGCAGACGGTCGCGGTGACCATGCGGTCGCTTGTCAAGCGGATCAACCGCAAGATTGCCACGGACCGCGAGATACTGAAGGTCTCGCGCGATGCGACCCTGCAGCGGCAACTTGGAGAGTTTTATGTTTTGGAGCTCCGGTTTAATGGTGTCGTGCGCAAGGATGTCGATCCGGAAGAGTTTGGCCGCGAGCTCGGCGTATTGCAGCCATGGGAGGGTTTGAAGCATTAAATCGCGCCGCTGCTCATTCGCGATTTCTGGCAATAAGAAAGAGCCGCAGCGGTGTGGCGGACGCTGCGGCTCTTTTGTTGCCTCACGGCTACTCGACCAAAGGTTAGGGAGCTGTGCCCGAATAGCCGCAGGTTAGTTTGCGTCCGTCGCCGCTCTTTGTCGATGCGACAACTTCTGCACTGACGAAGATTTAACGCGCGCAATCCAACTATTTATTCCAGGATGTCGTGCTGCACGGCGAACCGTCGAAGAGTGGACTGAAAGTTCGTAGAAGTTTTTGCGGCTTTTTACGGCCGGTGCCGCATGGACCAACGCGGATCCGGGCCTGCCGCGCCTTCGCAGGCATCAGCCTCAACGCTGAAAATAGATACGCAATAGTCCTACAATGATCGCGGCGGTGACGAACAGGACGATTACGGGCAACGCGACCAGGAACGCGCCCAGCAGGAAAACAAGCATGATGGCCGACAAGAGGCCGGTAATCAAAATCACCAGAATGATGGCGAGCGGGGGAGTCTTCCCGATGCTGCGCGTGTCGACGACGACGCGCATTCGCGCCGTGCCCCGTTGCGCACCCGGTGGAATGATCTCTGGCTGCGGCTCCGGTCGTTCGTTTGTCATGCGTTCACGCGGCGTACTTCACACACATGCACAGTCGTAAATCAAAGGGGTGTCGTTCATCAACCGCCTACCGCCGACATTAGACTAACGGCGGAAGCGCACCCGATATATGGGTCCAGCGTCGAGATCGAGCTTATGGACTCCTCCTTCTAAGTTGCTGAAATCATTCGCTCGATAGACCCGGTTTGGAGGTATTCCATTCTGTCGACGCTGATCGCCGGTTTTTCAACTCACGCGCTTGTCATCGTCCGACTAGCATTTTGGCTGATAGTCTTTTCGACGGGCTGCAAATGCGGCCCGATGCGCGACTTACACTAATTTCGAACGGCATTGTCGGGGTATCGCCCTGCGTAGTGTCAAGGGAGTGAACTATGAAATGCACGATGATCGACAAGCTTAAACTATTTGGCTGTGCATTGCTTGCAGTGATCGCGCTGTCGAGCGCGCTTTGCCCCGCCAATGCACAGGCGCAAAAAAAGCCCAACATCCTTGTCATCATGGGCGACGATGTCGGCTGGTTCAACATCGGCGCCTATCATCAAGGCATCATGTCGGGAAAGACGCCTAATCTCGACAAGCTCGCGTCCGAAGGGATGCGGTTCACCGACTACTACGCCGAAGCAAGCTGTACGGCGGGTCGGGCAAACTTCATCACCGGAGAGCTGCCGATCCGGACTGGCCTGACGACGGTCGGCCAGGCGGGAGCGGATGTCGGCATTCCCGCGCAGGCGGTCACGCTGGCAACTGCGCTCAAGGCGCAGGGCTATGCCACCGGCCAGTTCGGCAAAAACCATCTCGGCGATCTCAATAAATTTTTGCCGACCGTACATGGCTTCGATGAATTCTTTGGTTATTTATACCACCTCGACGCGATGTCCGATCCGTACTGGTATTCGTTCCCTATCGACGAGAAGTTCTACAACACGTACGGCCCACGCAGCCTGATCCACAGCTACGCGACCGATCGGGATGACCCGACTGAAATGCCGCGGTGGGGCAAGATCGGCAAGCAACGGATTGTGGATGAAGGCCCGCTGCCTCCGTTCCCGAACATGTCCACCGTGGCGAACATGCACGACCTGCCTTTCCTCAAGGCAAAGTACGACATGACGACGTTCGATGAGGTTCTGGTGAAGGCATCGAACGATTTCATCGACAAGGCCAAGCGCGACAACAAGCCGTTCTTCGTCTGGCACAACACCACGCGCATGCACGTCTGGACGTTCCTGTCCGACAAATACAGGGCGCTGCAGAACAACCAGACCAACTATGGTCTGGAGGAAGCCGGCATGGCGCAGATGGACGACAGCATTGGCGGATTGCTGAAACATCTCGACGACATTGGCGAGACCAACAACACCATCGTCATCTTCACGACGGACAACGGTGCCGAGGTCTTCACATGGCCGGACGGCGGCATGACGCCATTCAAGAACACCAAGGGTACGGTCGGGGAAGGTGGCTTCCGCGTGCCGGCCATCATTCGTTGGCCGGGCCAGGTAAAACCGGGTTCAGTGGAGAACGGAATCTTTTCAGGTCTCGACTGGTTCCCCACCCTGATGGCTGCGGCCGGCAACCCGAACATCACCGACCAGCTTCTCAAGGGCGTACAACTCGGTGACCGGACCTATAAGAACCATCTCGATGGTTACAATCAGATGGCTCTCCTGACCGGAAAGGGGCCTTCCGCGCGCCATGAGATCTTCTATTTCGGTGGCGCTTCGTTGGGCGCGCTTCGTCTTGATGACTTCAAGTTCAGTTTCTACCAGCAACCGTACGGCTGGCCGGGCGAAAAAATCACCACTGACATGCCTGTCATGGTCAATATCCGCCAGGATCCGTTCGAGCGCACGCCGTCAATTCGCGGCGAAAGCTTGAATCACTTGGGCGGCGGTTACATGAACGACTTTTACGCCAGGGAATTCTGGCGGTTCGTGATGGTCCAACAGTATGTCGCAAAACTGGCGGAAACAGCCATTGAGTTTCCGCCAATGCAGGCCCCGGCCTCTTTTAACCTTGATGCTGTCAAGGCCAAGGTTGAGGAGATGATCAAGAGCCACGAAGGACAATAACCGGAACGGACTCAAGCAATGGGGCGGGCCCTTCTCAAAAAAGGGCCCGCCTCTCTTTTTGGATGTCCGCTATTGGCCCCAAAGCGGATATTTGGGTTTTGCACTGTAAATGTCCGCTTTCGGGGGGAATCTGTTGCAAAACTCGAGTGTGAATTAAGCCGAGGTGGGTCTTGCGATATCCTACCGCATGCTCCGGGAGCCACCTGACGCCTACGCGAGACAAACAGCAGGCCGCAAGGGCGGTGGACGGCAGATGAGCTTGGCGAGGCGCCGCAGGTTCTGTGCGGTAGCGGTGAGCAGGACCTCATCCTTGGCGCCGCTCAAGCCACGCAGTCGAAGCCGATCGAGTCTGAGGATGCGCTTCATATGGGCAAACCGCATCTCGATCTTCTTGCGTTCTCGACGGGACTGCTGGAAGGCTTCCGTATTGGTCAGTGATCGGACGCGATCACGGATGTTCTCGTCGAGGTCGCGAGTGATCTTGCGCACGACCGCCGTTGTGCATTTAGGCTTCAGCGAGCAGACCGAACAGTCATTCTTGCTGGCTCGGTAATAGACGATGTGGCCCTGATCGATGTTGCCGGTGCTCGTTAACTCCGCGCCGCCCGGGCAAGTGTAGACATTGCGTTCTTGATCGAAGACGAAGTCCGCTCGGCTGAAGGTACCGTCGTGGCGCGTCGACTTGTCCCACACCGGAATGTGCGGGGTGATCTTGTGATCGACCAGCCACTTGAGCAGCCTGACCGCGCCATAAGCAGTGTCACCTGCTAGCCTCTGGGGCCAAAGATCAAAGCAACGGCTGACCCGCTCCAGCATGGTCTGGGCGAGAGTGATCTCCACCGTGCGATTGGCGCGGGTACCCTCGGCATCGATGATGATCCCCGCCTTGTTGTCGATCAGATAGTTCGCATCGTACGCAAAGAAGGGGTCGACGCCCGGCCGGGTGATCCATGTTGCTTGCGGATCAGTCAGCGAGACTTCTTTGGGTGACGTGGCTCGAGGGCCCGCACGACCGGATCCACCAACATCGCCGCCGCTATCCTTCTCATCATTGCGGGCGGCATCGAGTGCCGCGAGGTACTCGCGGACCGCGCGGGATGCTTCCTCCCTCCTTGGCCAGGTTATCGGCTGACCGCCGGGGGCCCGCTTCATCTTGTCGACGTCCGCCTTGATCAGGCTGGCATCAACCGAAAATGCCTCGCCGCCGACAAGACCAGCCGCGATGCACATTGCTACCACGCTCTCGAACACCCGTCGCAACGCATCGCTCTCGCGGAAGCGCTCGTGCCGCGCTCGGCAGAATACCGAATGATCGGGAATGCTGTCTTCGATACCGAGCTTGCAGAACCAGCGATAGGCAAGGTTGACCTGCACTTCGCTGCATAGCCCTCGCTCCGAGCGGATCGCAAATACATAGCCGACAATCAGCATCCGGATCATCAAAACCGGATCAATCGAAGGGCGACCAGTGTGTGAATAGTAAGGCGCAAGCTCCTTGTGCACCCAGCTCAGATCAAGAAGGCCATCAATCTGGCGTACCAGATGATCCGGCGGCACCACCTTGTCGAGATCAAACGAATAAAAGAACTGGCCTTGTCCGCCCTTCCGTCGGCCCATCATGCGCCGCTCCCGCTGAAGTCCGTCTCAAATCGACGGAATCACGCTTCGTGAGTCGCCTCAACGAGAGTTTTGCAACACAATCGGGGGTATGGCAGACATCGCTGCCCGGGTCTGATAAAAGACCGTTGGCAAATGTAATTTTGCACGGGGGTAATACCATGCGCATTGCTATTTTCGCTCTTGCAGTCCTGGCTGGAAGCGGCGCTGCGGAGGCTGCGCAATTCGAGGTCATATCAGGCAACCCGCGCCACATTGAGATCGCTGCTTCGTGCTGGGCCGGGTCGAATTGTCAGCAACAAGCCTCCGACGTTGCGCAGGGTTATTGCTACGGCCCGGATTATCCGCGGCGCGCGCTGTACGTGCGGTCGGACCTCGTCGAGCGCGGTTTTTTTGGCGAAAGAGTGACATTCGTCTTTAAGTGCAATCGGCGATCTATTATCTGCGAGGCCGGTAGCTGCTATTAATTCGAAAATTTGTCTTCATCTAATAACCCGAATGTCCACTTACGGTCCAAAACGGACACCACGGAGATTGCGCCTTCACGAAGATTGCTGACCGCAAAACGATCGGCGGCGGTGGCAATTGCAAAGCGGGTCGAAGCAAGAAGATCGAGCAAATTTTGAATTGGCTCCCCGGGCCGGATTCGAACCAGCGACCAACCGGTTAACAGCCGGTTGCTCTACCACTGAGCTACCGGGGAACATGCCGGTGCTACGGCAACGCGCCTATAACAAAGCCGAACCGCTTTGGAAAGCGCGGATGGAGGCCACGACCGGAATCGAACCGGTGTACGCGGATTTGCAGTCCGCTGCGTCACCACTCCGCCACGTGGCCAATCGCGGGAAAAAGGGCGTCGGGTGCCCAAGCCTATATAGGAGCGAAAGCCGCACGACAATCGCGCGCGCAACCTTGCGTTTTGCCCCTCATTGCCGCACAAGAATCCGCCTTCCGCGCTTCCAGTCGAGGACTTCGATGACCGATTTCGCCGCCGCACGCCGTAATATGGTGGAAGGCCAGGTTCGCACCGCCGATGTCACCGACCTGCGAATTTTGTCGGCGATGCTCGACATCCCGCGCGAGAATTTTGTGCCGCCGGAGGTTGCCAGTCTTGCCTATCTCGATCTCGATCTGGCGGTGGGTGAGGCGGGGTCCCGACGCCTGCTCAAGCCGATGGTATTCGCGAAGTTGATCCATGCTGCCGATATTGCGGCGAGCGATCGCGTGTTGGACGTGGGTTGTGCCACCGGTTATGGCGCCGCGGTCCTTGCCCGCATCGCCCGTCAGATTGTCGCGCTCGATCAGGATGCCAGCCTCGTGCGGGCGGCAAAGGCCTCGCTTGAGGGCCAACCCAACGTGACCGTGGCGAGTGGCCCGCTCACCGGCGGCTGGCCGCAAGCCGCACCCTATGACGTCGTCGTGCTCGAGGGTGCGGTCGAGGTCGCGCCGCAGGCCTTCCTGCGGCAGCTCAAGGAGGGGGGGCGGCTGGTTTGCATTCTCGGGGGCGGCCCGGGCGCCAAGGCGATGCTCTATTGCCGAAGTGGCGAAGAATTGGGCGGACGCCCGATTTTCGACGCCAATGCAGCGGTTTTACCGGGCTTTGCCAAGGCCCCGGTGTTCGCTTTCTGAGGGTTATCCGCCCCTAGCGTTGCGAAAATACCCCAGTTTCCACCAATTTTTGAGCGGAAAGCCCTCAGGGGGTTTTAACCCCGCTCTGGTAAGCCTATGTTTTGCCGTTCCTTTGGGTGGCGCGATTCTGGCAGAGATGTCAGGGCGCGCGGTGGGACTGGATTCTGGATGGCGGTTTGGGGACCGGGCGGATGGGCGCGGGGGCTTGCGGTCAGTACGACCGCATGCGTCGCGTTTGCATTTGCGCCGCCTTTTGCCTGCGCCGACACGCTGGAAGGGGCGTTGGTGCTGGCCTACCAGAACAATCCGTCGTTGAACGCGCAGCGCGCATCGGTGCGGGCAACCGATGAAGGCGTGCCGCAGGCCTTGTCGGGCTATCGCCCGAAGGTGACGATCAACGGTTCGATCGGCCAGCAATATTCCGACACGACGACGCGCACCTCGACGGTTGCGGCAACCTATACGCAGCTGTCGGGCACGATGACGCCGAGCAATTTTGGCATCACGGCGACGCAGACGCTGTACAACGGTTTTCAGACGGCCAACAAAACGCGCCAGGCGGAGAGCCAGGTGCAGGCGGCGCGCGAGACGTTGCGGGTGACCGAGCAAACGGTGCTGCTCAACGCGGTGACCGCCTACATGAATCTGTTGCGCGACGGTGCGATCCTGGATCTGCAGCGGCGCAACGTCGAGGTGTTGCAGGAGCAATTGCGGCAGACGCGCGACCGCTTCAATGTCGGCGAGGTGACGCGCACCGACGTTGCGCAATCGGAATCGCGGCTGGCCTCCGGCCGCTCGCAGGTGTTGAGCGCGGAGGCAACCTACAAGGCGTCCGTTGCGACCTACCGGCAGGTGATCGGGGTTGAACCGGGCAAGCTCTCGCCGGGCTCGCCGGTTGACCGCTTCTCGCCACAGAATTTGCCGCAATCGATCGGGGTTGCGACCGCGACGCATCCGGCGGTGACCAGCGCGCAGTACAATGTCGATGCGGCGCTGCTGCAGGTGAAGGTGGCGGAAGGCGCGCTTTATCCGACGCTGGCGTTGCAGGGCAATGTGCAGCAGGGCTACGAGGCGAGCCTGCTGCAGCTGCGGACCTTCAACGCCTCGGTGCTCGGCCAGCTCACGGTTCCGATCTACCAGGGGGGCGCGGAATATTCGCTGATCCGGCAGGCCAAGGAGACGCTGGGCCAGCAGCGGCTCACGCTCGACACCGCGCGCGACCAGGTGCGGCAGACCGTGGTGCAGTCCTGGGGCCAGCTTGATGCGGCGAAAGCCAATATCGAGGCGACGCAGGCGCAGGTGCAGGCCTCCGAGATAGCGCTCAACGGCGTGCGCGAGGAAGCGCGCGTTGGCCAGCGCACCACGCTCGATGTCCTCAATGCGCAGCAGGAACTGGTGAACGCGCGGGTCGCGCTGGTGAGCGCGCAGCGCGACCGGGTGGTGGCCTCCTACACGCTGCTGGCCTCGGTCGGGCGGCTGTCGCCGCAGATACTCGGGCTGCGGGTGCCGGTCTATGATTCCAACGTGCACTACCAGCAGGTGCGCGACACCTGGGCTGGCGTGCGCACCCCGGACGGGCGCTGA
>Ga0187785_10000678_pt1 | contig 12418 bp, 9 predicted proteins | sample 0815_BV2_4_20_MG_FD_132466 | JGI IMG/M metagenome (GOLD analysis project Ga0187785, IMG submission 132466) | Tropical peat soil microbial communities from peatlands in Department of Meta, Colombia - 0815_BV2_4_20_MG | ecosystem: Environmental > Terrestrial > Soil > Wetlands > Peat | place...
GACGGGCGGCCAGGTGGCGCCCACCACACCGTTGGAAGCCAGGACTTCAACAACCCCTCTCGGGAATGCCGAACCCGGGTTCAACCTGCCGTACCTGGCTCATGCCGCCGGAGCCATTTACGTGGCTCGCTGGACCACATTTCACCCGCGGCAGCTGGTCCATTCCATCTCCGAGACGTTCGATAAGAAGGGTTTTACCTTCGTTGAAGCCATTGCGCCGTGCCCCACGGGATATGGCAGGCCCAACAAACTGGGCTCCGGGCTGGACGAGATGCGTTATTACCGGGACATGGCAGAAATCAGACACGGCGCGGACCTGAGCCTTGCCGAAATTCGGTTGCGGGAGAAATTCATCGTGGGCACGTTCGTGAATACTGACAAACCCGACTTCATGGAAAATTATAAGACGAAAGTCGTGGGCAGGGCAAAATCCAAGGGCAAGGGCAAAGAAAAGGGAAGAGCCGCATGACCGAAAAACAGGAAGTCAGACTCGCGGGTTTCGGCGGGCAGGGAATTATCCTCTCGGGGCACATCCTTGGGAAGGCGGCCGCCCTGTTCGAGAAAAAGAATGCCGTATTCACGCAGAGTTATGGTCCGGAAGCAAGGGGAGGCTCGTGCAGTGCAGACGTGGTGATTTCGGACGGCCCCGTTTACTATCCCAAAGTTGGACAACCGGGTGTGCTGGTGGTAATGAGCCAGGGTGCTTGGGCGACGTACGGCGCGTCTCTTCGACCGGGAGGAGTTCTCATCGTGGACGAAGATCTGGTGACTCTCAAGGACGAACCGGAAGGCGTCACCGTGTACAAGGTGCCTGCGACCCGCATCGCGGAAGAGATGGGGCGTAAGATAGTGGCAAATATCGTCATGCTCGGTGCCGTAGCAGCATTAGGCGGAGTGGTCGCGTACGAGTCAATGAAGGGTTCGGTGCTTGCGTCTATTCCTCCGGGGACGGAGGAACTCAATATCTCCGCTTTCGACAAGGGGTATGAGTACGGGAAAGACATTCTCCATCCCGTCGGACCGAAGTGATTTTCGGACCGATCATGCCTCTGTCTCTGTTCGAAAAAGATTTTTAGGGAGCTTCCGAAAGGAAATGTTCAATTGAGAGAGCATATCGAAGGATCACCCCGACATTCCGATTCGCATGACCTCAGAATCGGAGTCTATGTTTGCCATTGCGGAAAGAATATCGGCGGGACAGTCCGTTGTCAGGAAGTGGCTGAATATGCCCGTGACCTCCCGGGAGTCATTCTCGCAAAAGACTCGTTGTATACCTGTTCGGAACCGGGTCAAGAACAGATAAAGGCTGATATTAGGGAACACAAGCTGAACCGCGTGGTCGTGGCATCGTGCACCCCGCGGTTGCACGAGCCTACGTTCCGTGCCGCCTGTGAAGCCGGGGGCCTGAATCCGTATCTCCTGGAAATGGCCAATATTCGCGAACACTGTTCCTGGGTTCATTTACACGACAAGGATGCTGCAACAGAAAAAGCGAAAGATCTCGTGGAAATGGCAGTCGGAAGAGCCGCACGCCTGAAACCGCAGTTTGAACTGACCGTTCCGGTAACCCGTAAGGCCATGGTCATAGGCGGAGGAGTGGCCGGAATTCAGGCCGCGTTGGACATGGCCGACGCGGGATACAAAGTGTATCTCGTGGAACGAACGGGAAGCATCGGCGGGCGAATGGCACAGATTGACAAGACGTTTCCGACCATGGACTGCTCCATATGCATTCTCGCCCCGAAAATGAGCGAAGTGGGTCGCCACCCCAATATCGAGTTGCTCACTCTTTCCGAAGTTAAAGCAGTGCAGGGTCATATCGGAAACTTCCAGGTCGAAGTCCTGAAGAAGGCCCGGTACGTGAAGAAAGAATGTACAGCTTGCGGCGATTGCATCCAGGCTTGTCCTCAACTCATACCGGACGAATTCAACGCGGGCCTGTCCATTCGGAGGGCCATACACATTCCTTTTGCCCAGGCGGTGCCTTCAGTATATCTCGTCGACATGAACCATTGCCTGAACAATCAGGGCATCGTCGCGTGCGACCGATGCTTCCAGGCCTGTTCCCACAAATGCATCGATTTCGCTGACAGAGACGAGATTCTTCGTGTCGACGTGGGCACCATCGTAGTGGCCACGGGTGTGGACGTGTACGATCCTACTGCGCTCACCGAATTGGGCTACGGGAAATTCCCCAATGTCATCACTACCCTGGAGTTCGAACGTCTTATCAATGCCGGCGGCCCGTCGGGCGGAGAATTGATTAGGCCTTCGGATCGGAAGCGGCCGAGGCGAGTCGCGTTTCTTCAGTGCATAGGCTCACGGAGCAAGAGGAGCAATCCCTATTGCAGCAATGTGTGCTGCATGAACACCGTGAAGGATGCTCTGCTGATAAAGGAACACTGGCCGGAGACGGAAATATACGTTTTCTACATTGATATTCGGGCCTTTGGTAAAGGATTCGAGGATCTGTTCCAGAGGGCTCGCCGGGAAGGAGTCACTTTTATTCGCGGTATACCCGGCGAAATAATCGAAGACATCGATACCGGGGATTTGACGCTGCTGGGCGAGAATACCCTGCTGGGTAATCACTATCGCTACCATATGGACATGGTGGTGCTCTCCGTAGGCATCAAGCCGCACAAGGACGCACCCGTGCTCCAGAGATTGTTGAATCTTTCCACGGACACCGACGGCTTCTACATGGAGGCACATCCCAAGCTGCGGCCCGTGGATACCACGTCGGGCGGCGTGTTTCTCGCCGGCGCGGCCGAGGGACCCAAGGACATCAAGGATTCGGTGACTCAGGCGTCGGCAGCTTCTTCCCGGGCAAACATTCTCATGAGCAAGGGGGAGGTGAAGATCCCCGCAATCACGTCTCGGATCGACCCTGAAAAATGCACCGCGTGCGGTTTATGCGCGAAGGTGTGCCCGTATCACGCCATTGAAGGCGGAAAAGAAATGGGCTACTACCGGGTAATAGAGGCTGCATGCCAGGGATGCGGAGCCTGTGTTCCCGAATGCAGGTTCGAAGCGATAGACCAGACACATTTCACTGAAGGGCAGATTGTCAGCCAGATTGACAGTGCGCTTGCCCGGGACGCGGACCAAAAGATCCTGGCGTTCGCATGCAACTGGTGTTCGTATGCGGGAGCTGATTTTGCGGGCGTATCGCGTATGCAGTATCCCCCCAATGTGCGAATCATCCGCACCATGTGCTCTGCACGCGTATCCCCCCGATGGATCGAACGAGCCTTCCTGAAAGGGGCGGGCGCGGTTCTCGTCTCAGGGTGTCATCCCGCGGATTGCCACTACAACAATGCGAATCAGAACACTGCTCGACGAGTGGAAAAATTCTGGCGCCGCTTGGAAAAACTTGGCATCAACAGGGATAGACTCAGGCTGGCATGGGTGAGTGCTGCAGAAGGCGCTCAATTCGCCAGAGTGGTTCATGAGATGGCGGAAGGACTGAAGAGCCTGACTCCCGCTCAAATCCAGGAATCCATTGAAAAACTGACAAAATCTTTGTCCAAAAAGGCCGACGCATCATGACGATCAAAATTTGGAAACATTTTCCCCGGGAAGATCTGTACGAGTGCTACCAATGCGCCCGGTGCACGGGCTCCTGCCCGGCCATGGAAGTTGCACCGGCCTTCGGTCCGAGAGAAACGATTCTCAAATGCCTCAATTTGGGTCACGACCAGGTGGTGGAAGACGAAAAACTCTGGCTCTGCTGCACGTGCAATGTGTGCGAGGACCGGTGCCCTCAAAAGATCCCTATTTGCGATCTTCTGGTGGCGTTGCGCAACTCTGCCGCACGCAGGGGCAACATTCCGTACCGCCTGAGCGTTGCCATCGAGCTCTTGGCCAAGACCGGGCGTTCGATGATCGTGCATCAGCTCGATGAGATGCGTTCCCATCATGGTCTGGATCCATTGCCGCCCGCTCCTGTGGACGAAATCAGGGAGATTCTCAAGAAAACCGGTTTGAACGAGGTCGTGGAATTTTAAACGGTCGGAAGTCCGGCCCATATCACGGTAAGGTCATCAATGAAGTACGCCTTGTATCTGGGATGCGCAATCCCCATAAAATATCCTGGTTTTGAAGCGGCGACCCGTCTGGTCTGCCAACGCCTGGGCATAGAGCTTGTGGATCTGCCCTTTTCCTGCTGTCCGCCCCCGACCTCCATGAAGTTGGTTCATTACGATTCGTGGCTTGCTCTGGCCGCGAGAAATCTGTGCCTCGCGGAGGAAGAGGGCCTGGATCTCATGACGCTGTGTTCCGGGTGCGTGAATACGCTGAAGGAAGCGAATCACGTGCTCAAACAGAGCGATTCGAAACGGCGCAAGGTGAATAGAATACTGGAAGATCACAATCACCATTTCAAGGGTACGATTCGAGTGACTCACATTCTGGATGTCCTGTACCAGGATACGGTCGTTGAGCGAATGAACAAGGAGAAAGTGCGGGACATACCGCTAAAAATGGGGTGTCACTACGGCTGCCATTACTTCCGGCCGCCGAAAATGATGTACCCTGAAGAATTGTCTGATGCGGAGTCCTACGTGCCCGTCAATATGGATCATCTCCTCTCCATAATCGGGGTGGAACCCACCGAATACTCGCGTAAGTTTCTCTGCTGCGGCTCTCCTCTGGGCGCGAACATGGACCAGGACGCGGGATATGAAATTACCCGGCAGAAACTTGCGTATGTTCGAGAACGAAAGATTCAGGCGCTTTCAGTCGTGTGCCCTTCCTGCTTCGAGCAATTCGATATGGGGCAGATCGTGCTGGCTCGCAAAACAAAAGAGAAAGACAAGATACCCACATTTTTCCTGACTCAGCTTATCGGCCTTGCGCTGGGATTGACGCCCAAGGAAGTGGGACTCGATGTCCACCGGGTCAAAGCCAAGAAGCTGCTGGAAAGCATCAATATTTCGTGAATGGATCATTATGACTGACGAACAGAAAAGAACCCTGTCAAAAGAAGAGCTTCAAGACCTCCGCGAAGACCTGATGCTTGCGGACACCCTCACGCGTATTGAAAACACTCTCATGGTCCTGTCCGGCAAAGGCGGCGTGGGAAAAAGCACGGTTGCAGTAAATCTTGCGGCCGCGCTCGCGGCTTCGGACAAGCAGGTGGGACTCCTGGACATAGATATTCACGGTCCCAGCGTTCCCATGCTGCTGAAACTGGAAGGTGCTCAAATATCGGGCACTTCCGAGCGCGGTTTGATACCGATACGATACAACGACAATCTGAAAGTCATGTCCATCGAGTTCGTCGTGAGAGACCAGGCCAAAGAAGCCGTCATCTGGCGCGGGCCCATGAAGCACAGGATGATACATCAGTTCATTGCTGAAGTGGACTGGGGCAACCTGGATTTCCTCATTGTGGATGCGCCCCCGGGAACGGGAGATGAGCCCCTGAGCATATGTCAGATGGCTCCTCCCCGGTCTCAGGCCATTATCGTGACGACTCCGCAGCAGGTGGCATTGAAGGACGTGAAGAAATCCATTCGCTTCTGCCACAATCTGGAAATGCCGGTATTCGGTATCGTGGAGAACATGAGTTCGTTCGTGTGTCCGGACTGCGGAGCCACCCACCAGATTTTCAAGAGTGGTGGAGGCGAGAAATTGGCTCGAGAGACCGGTTTCCGTTTTCTCGGCCGGATTCCCTTGGATCCCCGGCTGGTTACCGCATCGGACGAGGGAAAGCCCTTTGTCCTGGAGCACCCGGCGTCCGCGGTTTCCGAGGCTTTTGACGGCATCATCGGGCCCATTCTCCCCCTCGCTCCACCCAGGATGAAGAAGCACTAGCCGCACCCATACGCTTTCAAGTGCGGGAAATCGTGGAGGCACTTCTTGTAAGAAGTTCCTCTACGAACCCCAACTCAAGAAGGTCCACCACTCGCCGGTATCCGTTCAGTGGCGGGTGGAAAAAGGTTGTCATTGCGAGGGCAGCGAAGCAATCTCCGCCTTTCAGTGTCGAGATTGCTTCGTCGTTTCACTCCTCGCAATGACACAGGCTAGGTACTTCCCCAGCGTGACTGAACATTCATGACCGGGGCGGCCACAACCAGCATTGAAAAAAGGCGTTTTCGGTCCAATGGATATTATGTAAACTCGACAACAGAAGTGGCTGATATCCATATAGATGCCCCCCCCTTTTTACATGCAAATCTTCCCATCCTTTCGCGTAGGCAAAACCGACATTGCTTTTGAGAAGCTCGATAGTATCATACGCATTCGCCACAAAGTTCACGAGATTCCAGGGTTGGGGGCTCTCCTGAGCGAAGTGATGAGACGGCTCTGGGTCGTCCGCAGCGAAGGAGTGCCCCCAGCCTGTGCCCGGAATCGAGTTACCTGTAAAAAAGCGAATCCGTATCAATAGGTTATCCTCACACCTCAAGAAGTCTTGAGCCGAAAGTTTTTTGGACAGGCGAGATCCTCGTACGGCATTTGTAATTTGAGTCGAGAATTCGGATAATTGATGAGTCCGTACCTGTGTCTGTCGTTCGGTTCGCAATGGAGGAGGGGCCATTATGATTCCCTTGAGAGACAGCACTCCCTCGGGAGCCGTCCCTTATGTCACGATTTTCATTATTATTCTGAACAGCCTTGTATTCCTCTATGAGATGTCCCTCGGCCCGCAACTGGAGCAGTTCCTGTCCGCCTACGGACTGACCCCCATAAAAGTAACCGAATCTTCCAGATTCAGCGGCGGTTTTTGGCACAACGCTGTTGCACCTATGTTCGTTTCTCTTTTCATGCATGGCGGCTTGCTGCACATCGTGGGTAACATGTGGTTTCTTTGGATATTTGGGGACAATATCGAAGATAGGCTGGGACACGGAAAATTCTTTTTCTTTTACCTCCTGTGCGGCATAGGCGCAACGCTTATCCACGTGGCCTTTCACCCGCATTCCAATATACCGACGATCGGCGCGAGCGGAGCAATATCCGGGGTACTGGGAGCTTATCTGGTGACTTACCCGCATGCCAGAGTCTATACACTGTTGATAATAGTGGTTCTTATAAGATTCGTGGAGATTCCGGCATTCGTTTTCCTCCTGATTTGGATCGGTTTCCAATTCGTGAGTGGTGCTTCGGAATTCGGTGTCGCGCAGGATACCGCAGGTGTCGCATATTGGGCTCACATCGGCGGGTTCTTCGTCGGGATCTTGCTCTTATGGATCATGCCCAAGAACCCGGAGCGGTTGGTGCGGGCCTGGCATGAGAACAGGTGATTGTTTTGCCCAACGAGCGCGGTGCAGCGGCTTCGCCGTCGTTGAATCGAGCTTTCGTTCGTGACATAGTGCATGCCGTATCTTCTCCATTGGCACGCCGGATGTGGTATCATAGCCGCGGCGCGAGAATGCCTTTGTCGATGTCTTCGGCTGATGGCTCCGAGTATAATCCTTCGGGATAGAACCATGGATCGGGGAGCGAAGAATTCATGATCGTCGAATGGTTCCTTACCGCATATTTGAAACGCAAGTACGCACAACTTTTGATGTTCGATGAATTTGAACGCATCGTCGCTCCGCGTCCGCAAACCGGCAAGCAATACCTGCTCTATGTGCACATACCGTTCTGCGAGGAATTGTGCCCCTATTGCTCCTTCAACCGATTCCCCCTGGACAGGGAATGTGCAGGGGAGTATTTTCGCGCTCTAACCGAAGAAATTCGGATGTACAAGGACCTGGGCTTCGACTTTACTTCAGTGTACGTGGGTGGGGGAACGCCCACGGTTCTTCCTGAGCGCATGGCCGAACTGCTGCTGGAGATGCGGCAGCTTTTTCGTATCAAAGAAATCTCCCTGGAAACCAATCCGAATCACATGACGGATAGTATCATGAGGCTGCTCAAGGACTCCGGAGTTAACAGGCTGTCCGTGGGTGTCCAGAGCTTCGATGACGGCCTTCTCAAACAAATGGAGAGGTATCACAAATACGGCAGCGGTTCCGAGATTCGAGACACTTTGGGAAAATTCATGGGAATGTTCGATACCCTGAACGTTGATATGATTTTCAATTTTCCCACTCAAACCGAGTCCATGCTGGAGCACGACGTGCAGGTCATAAAAGAAATCAAGACGGACCAGGTGACTTTCTATCCGCTCATGGTTTCCGACTTGACCGTCAAAGAACTCGCAAAACGATTCGGACCGCTGAGCTATCGCCAGGAGAAGCGATTCTACGAATGTATCGTAAGCGGGCTCGAGGATGATTACACGTTTGGCACTGCCTGGTGCTTCTCCCGAAAAAAAAGCATGATAGACGAGTACATCGTTGATTACGACGAATACGTGGGGGCAGGCAGCGGCTCTTTCGGATACGTCAACGGAGCGTGTTACGCAAATACTTTTTCCATCCCCGATTATCTTCAATCCATACGTCAGAACACACTGCCGATCTTCGCGAAGAAAAACTTTTCCATCACAGAACAAATACATTACGATTTTATGATGAAGCTCTTCGGCACGTCACTCGATGTGACCCGGGCCGAAGAGAAATTTCAGGGAAGATTCACCAAAGCTCTCCGGAAAGAAATCCCGCTGTTCCGGCTTGTTCAAGCATTGGAAAACGACAACGGAACCGTGAAACTGACCCGCAAAGGACGGTACCTGTGGGTAATTATGATGCGGGAATTCTTTACCGGTGTAAACAATTTTCGGGACATTTGCAGGGCAACCATACACGCGCCGAACCTGTGCGATCAATGAAGAAAGAACGTCGGAAAGAGAGCACGTATGCCAAAGCCGAGTTACGAAGAACTGGAACAACGAATCAAAGAATTGGAAAAAATAGCCGGCGAATTTATTGACAAGGCTATGGATTTTGAAGACCACGAAGTTTTTGAGCTTTCAGTTCTTTGCAATATTTCGGAAGCGCTTCAGTCCACGATGGACCTGGATGCACTGCTGGCCATCGTCATTGACGAGGTGAACAAGGCATTGCTCACGGAAGGAGCGGGCGTCCTGCTCTATGACGAGCACCGTGGCGACCTGTACTGGAAAAAGATCCGCGATGCCAGGCGTATTCTAGCTCCCCAATCGGAAGAATTGCGCCTTCCCCTGGAGGGAAGCATCGCGGGATGGGTCTTCAGGCACAATAAAGCCGCACGAGTCAACGACACGTCCAGGGATCCCCGCTACTATCCGGAAATGACTCGAAAAAGCGGTTTCGAGATTCGCAAGGTGTTGCAAGTGCCTCTGAATACACGGGAAAAGACCATCGGCGTCCTCATGGTCATGAACAAAATAGGCGGCGACTTTACGGACCAGGACGAAGCCCTTCTCAATTCTATGGCAGGAAGCATTGCGCTCGCCATAGACAATGCAACCGTGTACGAGAAGCTCAAGAAATCCCGGGACGACCTGGAGATGATTTACAGATCCAGCATGGCGCTTGCCACAACCATGGATCTGGACCACCTCTTGTCCGTCGTGATCACCGAACTGAGAACAGCCCTCGATACAGAGGCTGCGGGAGTGATCCTGTACGACGAGACACGGGGAGATTTGTACTGGCGGGAAGTCCAGGACGATCAAGGTCTCATTCACCCCCGCACATCCGACCTGAGGCTGCCCCTCGAAGACAGCATAAGCGGTCAAGTGTTCCAGACGGGTGAACCGGCTCTCCTGAATCATCCGGGGAGCAATCCGCTCTTTTTCAAGCCGTTCGAGGATAGAACCGGATTCGATATTCGCAACGAAATTATCGTGCCTCTCAATACCCGGGAAAAGACCATCGGCGTGCTAGTGGTGATCAACAAGCGGAACGGCCAGTTCTCCCGGGACGAAGTCCAGATTCTGTCGTCTTTGGCAGGGGTGGTGGCGCTTGCCATTGAAAACGCGACCTTCTTCGAGGAGCTTATGAGCTCCTACCGGGAATTGGAGGACATGAACCGGGTCAAGACGAAGATCTTGAACCACCTTTCCCATGAACTCCGAACTCCTCTGGCGATCTTACGCGGATCGCTCGCCACCATGGAGAGGAAGCTCAAGAACATGGGGGTGCACGAATTCGACAAAGCCATTGTTAGAATGGATCGTCACGTGCAAAGCCTGAACCGTCTCGAAGCTCAAGTGGAAAGCATTCTCATGACCGGCTACACCTTTGAGCGGCGCTTTATAACCGGATTCTTACAGTCCGCTCTGGATCTTATGGAAGTCCAGACGGAATGGACTCCGGAAATCAAGCGAGCTGCAGAGGTCATACACAAATGGTTGGAAAAAACGTTTCCCACGAGACAGGACGCACCTGAGCGGATCAAGGTGAAGTCCTTCGGCAATGAAGTGTTCGAATACGTCCATTCCAAGGCCCTTCGCGAAGACCGCATTGTGGAGATCATTTTCGACCTGGAGGACGCTGAACTGCTGATTCCCGGGCATGTTCTGCACGCGATCATGGAAGGACTCATACGCAATGCCATAGAAGCCACTCCGGACAAGGGGAGGGTGGAGGTCACAGGCAGGGTATCTGGCGACAGATACCTGTTGAAGGTCAAAGACACGGGCATAGGAATACCGGACAAAGACAAGGAAATGATTTTTCAGGGATTTTATCCGGTCCAGGAAACGGAGAATTATTGCAGCGGCAGGCCGTATTCTTTCAATGCAGGGGGAAAGGGAATTGACCTGCTCAGAATAAGAATGTTTTCGGAACTGTATGGATTTCGACTTTCATTCACCAGCCAGCGATGCCCGCATCTGCTTGCGGACGAGCAAATGCCAGGCAACATAGACCTGTGCCGGCACTGCCACAGGCCAGATGACTGTGCGAACAACGGGGGCTCGGAATTCGTGGTGGATTTTCCTCTTGCCAAAGACGCTGACAAGATTCTCTCGGGACTATCCCCCGCTTGATATGGCAGGGCCCGGGCTCTTTCCTGGGCTGTCATGTTTGCCAGCTTTTCTGCCTCCGCAATTTCCAATTACAGACCCTTGTCCAAGAGTTCCTGGGGTAGAGTCCGAGGAGGAGCTTCTTTCAAGAAGTGCCTCCCCGATTTTGCATGTTTGAAAGCGAAATGGCATCAGACGCCGTCGAAGACGTTCCTGCTCAGGTCAGGCGAGGTCGAAGCGGTCAAGGTTCATTACTTTGTTCCACACCGCCACAAAGTCGTGCAGGAACTTCTCCCGGGAGTCCTCACATCCGTAGACTTCCGCCAAGGCCCGGAGTTGGGAGTTCGAACCGAAGATGAGGTCGACACGGGTGCCTGTCCACTTGAGTTCGCCCGTAGCGCGATCACGACCCTCGAACAAGTCTTCTTCTCCCGAGGTTGCCTTCCACGTCGTGCCCATGTCGAGCAGATTCACGAAGAAGTCATTGGTGAGCGTCTCTGGCCGTTTGGTGAAGACGCCGTGCTGGGACTGCCCGAAATTGGCATTCAAGACTCGCATGCCGCCAACGAGAACTGTCATCTCAGGAGCGGTCAGCGTCAACAGTTGCGCACGATCAACCAGCAATTCCTCTGCTGATACGGCATATTTGGTTTTGAGGTAGTTACGGAACCCGTCTGCAACGGGTTCGAGTACGGCGAATGACTCCACGTCGGTTTGCTCCTGCAAGGCATCCGTGCGCCCCGGGCTGAAAGGAACGCTCACATCTTGACCGGCTTTTTTCGCAGCGTGCTCGACACCTGCGCACCCACCCAGGACGATCAAGTCGGCGAGCGAAACCGTCTTATCGCCTGTCTGAGCTCTGTTGAACTCCTTCTGGATTCCCTCAAGGGTCTGCAACACAGTCTTCAGTCTGGCAGGCTGGTTGACGTCCCAATCCTTTTGCGGCGCGAGACGAATGCGCGCGCCGTTCGCCCCGCCGCGCTTGTCGGAGCCACGGAACGTGGATGCCGACGCCCAGGCGACCGAGACGAGTTCCGAGATCGACAGCCCCGAGGCAAGGATCCTGCCCTTGAGGTCTGCGATGTCCTGCGCGTCGACCAGCTTATGGTCGACTGCGGGCACCGGGTCTTGCCAGATCAGTTCCTCGGCCGGGACCTCCACACCGAGATAGCGCGAGCGGGGCCCCATGTCGCGGTGCGTCAGCTTGAACCACGCCCGGGCGAACGCGTCCGCAAACCGATCCGGATTTTCCATGAAGCGCCGTGAAATTTTGTCGTAAACAGGGTCGAACCTCAAGGCAAGGTCCGTGGTCAGCATGGATGGCGCGTGACGCTTTGACGGGTCGTGGGCATCCGGCACAGTGCCGGCACCTGCGCCACCCTTCGGCTTCCACTGGTGGGCGCCGGCCGGGCTCTTCGTCAGTTCCCATTCGTAGCCGAACAGGTTCCGGAAGAAGTTGTTGCTCCACTTCGTGGGCGTGGTGGTCCAGATGACTTCCAGGCCGCTTGTGATCGTGTCGCCGCCTTTGCCGGTTCCGAAGCTGCTCTTCCAGCCGAGGCCCTGCTCCTC
>Ga0187785_10000679_pt1 | contig 12418 bp, 15 predicted proteins | sample 0815_BV2_4_20_MG_FD_132466 | JGI IMG/M metagenome (GOLD analysis project Ga0187785, IMG submission 132466) | Tropical peat soil microbial communities from peatlands in Department of Meta, Colombia - 0815_BV2_4_20_MG | ecosystem: Environmental > Terrestrial > Soil > Wetlands > Peat | place...
GACGCGCGTCGTGGTCGGCAAGCCCGACAAGGAGACTCCGGTCCTATCCAACGAGATGCAGGAGATCGTATTCGGTCCGTTCTGGAACGTGCCCACCTCGATCAAGATCGAGGAGATCAGGCCTTATATCCGCGAGGAGGCTTCCTGGTTCGGCGGCGGCGGTTTCAACACCGCGGTGTTCCAGCGCCATAACCTCCGCATCAAATATGCCGGCCAGGAGGTCGATCCCGCCGTCGTCGACTGGAACCGCGTCGATATCCGCAGCTTCGACATCTACCAGCCACCGGGACCTGACAACGTGCTCGGCAAGGTCAAATTCGTGTTTCCTAACAAGCACGATGTCTACATGCACGACACCCCGCAGAAGTTTCTGTTCGCCCAGCCGGTCAGGGCTGAGAGCCACGGCTGCATGCGGGTGGAGAACCCGGATCAGCTCGCCGCTGTCCTGTTGAAGCACGACCGGGGATGGAGCGAGGCGCGGACCGCCTCGGCGATGGACGACGCCTACGATTCTCATGTTGCTCTGCAACAGAAGATCCCCGTCTACATCACCTACTTCACCCTCAAGGTTAACGAGGACGGGAGCCTGACGAGCTACGCCGATATTTACGGCCACGACGGGCGGATGGCGGCTGCGCTTAGACTTTAGGATCCTGATTATCCTGTGGAAATCCTGTTAACTCTGCTGGGTGATTCCTGGCAGGATTAACTAGTTTGCCTTGTTTTTCCCGCAATTTGGCTAATACTCTTCATTAACGACCGGTATGCGACAGCCCGCCGGTCGCCGATGTTTGGCCTGAGGGGGCCAGCCATCGCACGGGGAAGCCGGTCGAATGCCGGCGAGGGAAAGTTTCGGGGATGCTCAAACGGGGGAGTGTCGCACGTCGCGCTGTGTTCGGCGCCTCTGTGATGATCCTGACTGCCGCCGCGTGGTGGTCGGCGACCACTTATGGGGCGAGCGCGACCGGCGAGACCCGCACCCTCTCCATCTACAATATCCACACCAAGGAGACGATCACCGTCACCTACAAGCGCGAGGGTAAGTATGACGATGCGGCGCTCGCGCGGCTCAACACCTTCATGCGCGATTGGCGAGCCAACAAAGAAACCAAGATGGACCCGGTGCTGATCGACCACATCTGGACCCTACACAAAGAACTCGGCTCCGAGGTGCCCGTCCATCTCATCTGCGGCTACCGTACGGCCAGCACCAACGAAAATCTGCGCAGGCACGGCGGCGGCCAAGCCAAGAAGAGCCAGCATATCCTCGGCAAGGCTGCCGACATCACCTTCCCCGACGTCCCCGTCAAAGTGCTCCGCAATTCGGCGCTGGTGTGGGAATGGGGCGGTGTCGGCTATTACCCGACCTCGGGCGTCCCCTTCGTTCATGTCGATACCGGCAACGTGCGCATGTGGCCGCGCATCCCGCGGCTCGAGCTTGCCGCTCTGTTCCCCGAGGGCCATTCGAAATATGTGCCAGCGGACGGCAAGCCGATTACCAGAGACGACTACAAGCTCGCTTTGGCCCAGGGTCTGGTGAAGCAGACGCAGATCGCTCAAGCGGTCCGCATCAAGCCGGCCCCGGAGCCTGACGAGGTCGCTGATGCCGATGACAGTCTCGACAGCGGACCAAATCCGGAGGCCGGCGCCGCGACACCTGTCGTCGCAGAGAACGAGCCCGCCGCAACGCCCGAGCTGGAGCTACCGCAGCCGATCCTCGCCGCCTACACCCCCAGCTCCCCGACCGAGCATGAGATCGCCGCAGACGTTCACGACCAGGGAAATCCTCCTCCGCCGCAGAGACTGTTTGCCTATGCAAGCGCAGGCGGCATTCCGTCACTGCCGAGCTTCCGCTCCACGCCAGCGCCGCTTCCCGCTTATCGTGACGCCGAGGTAGTAAGCGCGCCCGAAGTCGACGACGACCATCCCGATGAGCTGAGCTACGTGCCCTTCGACATCGGCGGCCTCATGACCGACCGGTCTGTCGCCTATAGCCACGCCGTGGCCCCGCTGACCCATCCCGATCAAACGGCGCTGAACTATTTGTTCGAGGACATGGACCAGCCGACGGCGCTCACACTGCGCAAGACCTCCGGCTACAGGGGCCTCGAGGCGGCAGAGCAATTCTCTGGCCAGGCCGTGCGCAGCTTCTATGCCGAGATGGAGCCGGCGAAGCCCGCGCAACATGCCGAGATGGAGCCGGCCAAGCCCGCTCCGACGCAGGTCGCCCAGCGCTAGCTTTCGTTCCAGCCCTGCGTCATACCGGCCAAAGCCGGTACTCAGCAAGAATACATTCATGAACAGGGATTCCGGCTCGCGCCGAAATAACCGCGACCCGGTTGGCTAAGCCGCCTCGGCCTCTGCCGCCATGCCGAGCGCGTGAAGATAGGTCGCGAGCACGGCCTCGGCCTCGCGCCGCTTGTTTTCGTCCTGCTTGCGCAGCCGGATCACGGCCCGCAGCGCCTTCACGTCGAAGCCGTTGCCCTTCGCCTCGGCATAGACTTCGCGGAGATCTGCGGCGAGGGCCGCCTTCTCCTCCTCGAGCCGCTCGATGCGGGCGACAATGGTACGGAGCTGGTCTTTGGCTGATGTCTGAAGCTGCACGGTGATCCCCCGCTAGACTTGTGATTCGGACAGGCGTTGAGCTTAGGTCGCGCACTTTCGCCGCCGCAAGGAGAGGGCCCCTCTTATCCCGCTTATCCAAAGCCATGCCGCGCGCAGGCCCGCGCGAACTTAGCCGGTGTGCGTCTTCACCTTGCGCTTCGGCTCGTTCTGGAACTTCGCCTTCCACGCCTCGTAAGGCATGCCGTAGACGATCTCCCTCGCCTCCTCCTTGCTGAGCGTAATCCCCCTCGCCTCGGCCGCCTCCTGATACCAGCCCGAGAGACAGTTCCGGCAGAAGCCCGCAAGCTCCATGAGGTCGATGTTCTCGACGTCGCTCCGCTCGCGAAGATGCGAGAGAAGACGCCGGAAAGCCGCCGCCTCAAGCTCGGTACGCGTTTTCTCGTCCATGGCGAGGACTCCTTTGCATGGCTTTGACACGGGCACTTCCACGCGCACACCGCCGGTATGAGACCCATGCAGCTCGATCGCATGCAGAGCGCCTTCTTGACGCATCACTTTGCGCAGTGCTTCGGCGAGGCGCTGCGCCCATTCGGCTTGACCCTGTTCGCTCAGGATCAAATCCTGGCGGACCTCTATCAGCGCATGGGCAAGTCCGCGCATCGTGCCGTGGCGATAGAGCGTATCGCCGTTGAGCTGTCCCGAATACGGCTGATTGTCACCGACCTCGATGCCGGGGATCTCGCTCAAGGCCGCAAGGAGCGGGAGCGCAAGCCGCGGGTCTTTGTCCCACAAGACGCCCACTGACCAGGGCCGCGGCACACCCTTCCACGCTTGGGTGAAGCTGTGCACGGAGACGATCACCGGCGGCTTACCCGCCGCGAGGCCGGCCTCGACCGCGCTATCGATGGCGCGATGATAGGGCTCGTAATATCGCTCGATGCGGGCGGCAATCTCGGTCTCATCCAGGCCGACATTGCCTGGTACGATGAGCCCGTCCGAGATCTGCATGATCAACGTCGGGTCGTCGAGACCGCGGTTGGGGTCGATCAGAAGCCGCGAGAATCGTGAGAGGAGGGCGGGCGCGTCGAGCATTGCGGCGAGACGCTCGGCGACCGCCGCCGCTCCCATGTCGTAGGCAATGTGCCGGTGAAGGTCTTCTTGCCTGAGCCCCAGGCAGCCATAGGCCTCGGGCAGGGCATTCCCGGCATGGTCGCAGACAATGAGGAGCCCGGTGGCAACATCCCCCTCGATGCCGCGGTAGGGCCCGGCGCCCAAATCGACGTTCGCAAGACTATGCAGACTTTGGTCCAATGCGCCTTCACCCCGCGCCTTCTTAATTGGGCAACGGCTTCCGCCACGGCAAGAGAAAATCCCGCCGAAGCCAAGATTGCGACGTATTTACCTAGGACTTAGAGGGGTTGGGTAGCAGGCGAGGACCCGACCTATAATCACCGCCCGACCATGCCGGGGAATTGCCCCTTCTGGTCAGAGAAACTCAACCGATTCAGTGCTATGTTTCTAATATCTTTAACCGTGTTTCAGGCTATATGACCTCGATGCCCGCCGCCCATCAGATCCCGCATAGGCCGAACACGTCGTTTTCCCAGTGGAGCCGTCTAGTGATGCTCGGCTTGCTGTTCCTGGTTGGTCTCGCGAGCCCGGCGCTTGCCGATTTGAAGCTCTGCAACACGACGGCGAGCCGCGTCGGCGTCGCCATCGGCTACAAAGACGCCGAGGGCTGGGCGACCGAAGGCTGGTGGAACATTACCTCCCACACCTGCGAGACCCTGCTCAAGGGCGTGCTGATCGGCCGTTATTATTACATTCATGCCGTCGACTATGACCGCGGCGGCGAATGGGCCGGCTCCCTTTACATGTGCACCGACGACAAGTCCTTCACCATCCGCGACACCAAGGACTGCGTGAAGCGCGGCTACAAACGTACCGGCTTTTTTGAGGTCGATACTGGCGAGGAGCGCGACTGGACCGTCCGCCTCACCGATCCTGAGGGCGAAGCGAAGTCGCAATGAGGCGAAAACGCCGGGTCAAGATCGTCGCCACGCTCGGTCCTGCCTCAAACAACGAAGAAACGATGCGCCGCCTGTTCGAGGCGGGCGCCGACGTGTTTCGCGTGAATATGAGCCACGCGACGCATGACGGCTTGCGCGACATCCACGCGACGGTGCGCAAACTCGAGGTCGAATTCTCGCGGCCGATCGGCATTCTGGTCGACCTGCAAGGACCCAAGCTCCGCATCGGCAAGTTCGACTCCGGCGCCATCAGGCTGACCGAGGGCGACGTCTTGAGCTTCGTCCGCCGCGAGGCGATCGGCGGCTTGGGCCGCGTGCACCTGCCGCATCCCGAGATATTCCAGGCGGTCAAGGCGGGCCATACGCTTCTGCTCGACGACGGCAAGCTCAAGCTTCGGGTCGTCGAGGCAAGCGACGTCAGGATCGATGCCGAGGTGATGACGAGCGGGCTACTCGGCAGCCGTAAGGGCATCAGTCTTCCCGATACCGTGCTTCCCTTCGGTTCGATGACCGAGAAAGACCGCGCCGATCTTGAATACGCGATGTCGCTAGGCGTTGCCTGGATCGCGCTCTCTTTCGTGCAGCGCGCTGAGGATGTCGCCGAGGCCCGCAAGCTCGCACGCGGCCGCTCGGCGATCATGGCCAAGATCGAGAAGCCTTCGGCGCTCAATCACCTCAAGGCGATCATCGACCTTGCCGACGGAATCATGGTGGCGCGCGGCGATCTCGGCGTCGAGATGCCGGTCGAGAAGGTGCCGGGCCTGCAGAAGCAGATCACGCGCGCGGCCCGCAATGCCGGCAAGCCCGTGGTCATTGCCACGCAAATGCTAGAATCGATGATTTATGCGCCGGCCCCGACTAGGGCCGAGGTCTCCGACGTCGCGACCGCCGTGTTTGACGGCGCCGATGCCGTGATGCTCTCGGCCGAATCGGCCGTGGGCAAATATCCGGTGCAGGCGGTCGAGACCATGGACCGCGTCGCCATAGAGGTGGAGCGCGATCCGCTCTACGAGGCCATCATCCACGCGCAACGCATCGATCCGGAGGCGACCGGCGCCGACGCCATCTCGGCGGCGGCGCGCACCGTCGCCGAGACGCTCAATCTTGCTGCGGTTGTCTGCTACACGGCCTCCGGCGCGACTGCGCTCAGGGCCGCGCGCGAGCGTCCGTCGCAGCCCATCATCGCGCTTACACCGATCCCGGCGACGGGCCGCAAGCTCGCGCTCGTGTGGGGTCAACATTGTGTCCTGACCGACGACCCGCGGGATCTCGACGACATGGTGGCCAAGGCCTGCCGCATCGCCTATCAGGAGGGCTTCGCGCTTCCGGGCCAGCGGGTGATCATCTCGGCCGGCGTGCCGCTTGGAACGCCAGGCGCCACCAATATGTTGCGCATCGCCTTTGTCGGCGACGGGTCCGACGACATGTAGCTCTGGTCATTCCGGCGCAAGCCGGAATCCATTCCGTCTTCTCGTTCGGGTCTAGCTGGATCCCCGGCTTACGCCGGTATGACGGGAGCGTCAGGCTAGATGTCCTGGCCGTCGACCTCGCGGGTCAATTCCTTCACCGCGTCTCGCGCCTCGTCGAGGAAGGGGTTCGCCTTGAGCGCCTTGCGGTAAGCCTCGAGTGCTTCCTTCTTCTCGCCGACCTGCTGGAGCACGCGGCCGAGATCGCTGATTGCGTCGTAGTTGCGTGGATCAAGATTGAGAGAGCGCCTGAGGTCGGCGAGAGCGCCCGCATAGTCGTTGCTCAGAACCTCTACTGTCGCCCGTTTATGCCACACCTCGGCATTGTCGGGTGCGAGGTCGGTCAAAGCGTCGAGGACTTGGCCAGCGAGATCGAGATCGGCGTCCTTGGTGAAGTCGTCGACACGGCTCAGTAGAAGATCGAGGGTGTCGCTGCCCGAGCTCCGCCACAGCTCCTCGATCGAGTCCATGATCGGCCGCGCGGCGCCGAGATCCTTGGCGCTGCTCAACTGGTCGTAGAGCTGGCCGAGCATCTTGTTCCGATCGAGCGGCGCAACGAGCGGCACGTTCGCCCCCTGCCCGCCGGGTTCTTGCTTCGGGCCGAGTCTGTCCTGCTTGTTCTCCTCGGTCGATTGAGGATTGCCCGCTGCTCCGCCACCCGGCTTGAGGTCCGGCTTCAGCGGTGGATTGTCGTCGAGTTCCTCGTCCGGCGCGGCTAGGCTCTTTCCGGCCTGGCCAAGCGGCACTTCCTCTGTGCCGCCGTCATTCGGTCCGACATCGTCGGGGCCGGTATCGCCGGCACCCGCGTCATCGGTGCCGGTCTCATCGGCGGGCGCCTGTGCGGCAGGGGTTCCCCCGGGCGAAGCAACGCCGGCCTTTGGCTCAAGCTGGATGGGCCCGGCATGCAAGCCGCGATCCGGCCCCAATCCGAACAAGAGGGCAAGCACAAGCGAGGCGAACCAAAGTCTGGTCGTCGCGCCATTGCGAAAAGCGCCGATCGGCTTCAGACGGAAGCTCTGGCGCGGACGCATCGAGCTTTAGCCCTGGCGGGCCTTATAGCGGCGATTGGTCTTGTTGATGACGTAGAGCCGCCCACGGCGCCTGACAACGCGGTTGTTGCGATGGCGATTGCGGAGCGCTCGCAGCGAATTCTTGATCTTCATGGCAATCCATCCATCTTTGGGCGGAAAAAATGCGGGGGCGGCCCACAAGATGCGGCCGCCCGCCAAGCTGTGCGGACCATAAAAAGGGCCGCAGCCGGTGTCAACGATTTGGTCTCCGGAGCACGAAGGCCGGTAGCTTCCGGCAAGCGCATAATCCTTCCGCGCTGGATTGACAGCCCAGCCCCACGCTTCTACACTTAACCGCATGGTTAAGTATCAAGAGGCCTCGCTCGATCGCACCTTCGCCGCCCTTGCCGACCCGACGCGGCGCGCTCTGCTCGCGCAACTCGACGAGCACGAGAACGTTTCAATAAGCGAGCTAGCCCGGCCTTTTCCTATGTCGCTGCCGGCGATCATGAAGCATCTCGACGTTCTGTCGGACGCGGGCCTCGTCAGGCGGACCAAGACCGGCCGCGTTGTCTTCTGCCGGCTTGCCGCTGCCCCGATGCAAGAGGCCGTGAGCTGGCTCAACCGCTACCAGCGCTTCTGGTCCGAGCGACTCGATCGTCTCGCCGCCTTCCTGGAGGAAGAAGAGTCATGTCAGTCCAACCAGCCGTCGCTACCAAACCCAGCCTCACCCTCAAGCGGTATCTCAAGGCCACGCCCGACAGGGTCTTCGCCGCGTGGACGGAGCCGGAAAAAATAGCGCAATGGTTCGGCCCTGAAGGGATCGAGCTGCTGCGCGCAGAAGCCGACGCGCATGTCGGCGGCAGGTTCCGCATTGTCATGCGCGGACGCGATGGCGAGGAGCACGACGTGAGCGGCCTCTATCGCGAGGTGGTGCCGAACGAGAAGCTCGTCTTTTCCTGGGCGTGGCGCACCACACCGGAGCGGGAATCGCAAGTGACCGTGCTCATCAAGCCTGATGGCACTGGATCGCTTCTCACGCTGATTCACGAGCAGTTCTTCGACGAGGCCGCGCGCGATCGCCATCGCGAAGGGTGGTCAAGCTGCCTGGACAAGCTCGAGCATTATCTCGCGTAACCAAGGAGGTCACCATGGCACAGGCCGCAGCCAAGAAGCGCAACGAAACCGCACAAGCCGCAATGCAAAGCTTCCACGGGAGCTTCTGCTGGAATGAATTGATGACGAAGGACATCGAGGGCGCGCAGCGCTTTTACCGCGACACGATTGGCTGGAGCTTCGCGCCGATGAAGATGGATTGGGGCACCTATTGGCTCGCCAAGTCGGGCGACAAGAATGTCGGCGGTATGTTCGAGCTTAAGAGCCCCGAATTCGATGGCGTGCCGAATAGCTGGATGTCCTATCTCGCCGTCGACGATGTCGATGCCCGCGTCGCCAAGGCCAAGAAGGCTGGCGGCAAACTCATGCGGCCGATCTTCGATGTGCCAGGTGTCGGGCGCATCGCCATCCTGATGCAGCCCGACGGGGCCGGCGTCGCGTGGATGACGCCGAAGCCAGCCTAATATCTCAACCCATCAACCAAGGATTTCAGTCATGCAATCGCATCGTATTGTCTCAGCCGATGAGTGGACGAAGGCGCGCAAGGCCTTTCTCGCCAAGGAAAAGGAATTCACCCAAGCGCGCGATCGCTTGAGCGCCGAACGGCGCGCCCTGCCCTGGGTCAAGGTCGACAAGGCATACGTGTTCGACACTCCGCAGGGGAAGAAGACGCTGGCCGAACTGTTCGACGGCAGAAGCCAGCTCATCGTCTATCACTTCATGCTCGGGCCAGGCTGGGAGGAAGGCTGTCAGAGCTGCTCCTATCTTGCCGATCATTTCGACGGCGCAACCATCCACCTCGCCCAGCGCGACGTAACGTTCCTCGCAGTTTCGCGCGCACCGCTCGCAAAGATCGAGGCGTTCAAGCGGCGCATGGGCTGGAAGTTTCCCTGGGTGTCGTCCTCCGGCAACGACTTCAACTTCGATTTTCACGTGTCCTTCAAGGAGGACGAGGTCGGCAAGAACGTCGAATACAATTACGAGCGGCAGGAGATCGACAGCGACGAGATGCCGGGCGCGAGCGTCTTCTACAAGGACGAGACCGGTGCCGTGTTCCACACTTACTCGGCCTATGCGCGCGGCCTCGACATTCTCGTCGGCGCCTACAACTTTCTCGACCTTACGCCCAAGGGCCGCGACGAGGATCAACTTCCCTGGACCATGGCCTGGGTGCGCCATCACGACAAATACGAGGACTCAAAACACACTAGCACTTGCTGTGGTTCTGAAGCTTAGAACCTGCCAAGTTTGACGAGGCTAAGTGATGCAGCACGAAATCGTCTCACGTGAAGAATGGACCGCCGCACGGAAGGTTCACCTCATGAAGGAAAAGGAGCTCACTCGGCTCCGCGACAAACTAAGTGCGGAGCGGCGCGCCCTGCCCTGGGTCAAGATCGATAAGACCTACGTCTTCAATACGCCGAACGGCAAAAGGACACTTGCCGACCTCTTCGAGGGACGCAGCCAACTCATCGTCCAGCATTTCATGTTCGGCCCCGATTGGAACGCAGGTTGTTCCGGGTGTTCCTTCAGCGCCGACCACATCGAAGGTGCTCTGGGTCCATCTTGAGCACCGTGATGTCAGCTTCGTCAGGATCTCCCGCGCGCCGCTGGCCAAACTTGAAGCCTATCGAAAGCGGATGGGATGGCGCGGCAGGTGGGCGTCATCGTTTGACAGCGACTTCAACTATGACTTCCACGTGTCCTTCACACCGGAACAGGCAGCCCAGGGGAAGGTCTACTACAACTACGAAGTTCGCGATTTTCAATCTGAAGAGCTTTCGGGGCTTAGCGTCTTCTACAAGAACGCGAAAGGCGATGCCTTCCATACTTATTCGACTTTCGGGCGCGGTGATGAGCTCGTCGACACAAGCTACATGTTGCTCGACTTGACTCCACTGGGCCGCAACGAGACGGGCCCGAATTACAATCTCGCTGACTGGGTGCGACGGCACGACGAGTATGGCGGTTCGGCTGGCAGTGCCGCCTGACTAGTCAATAACGCAAGCTTCAAGAGGGTCACGGAAATGGCAATCCTCAAACAGAAAATCACGCCCTGTCTTTGGTTCGATACCGAGGCCGAGCAGGCGGCAAAATTCTATTGCTCGATCTTCGAGAACTCGAAGATCGAGCAGGTGAGCCGTTACGTCGACGCCGGCCAGGAGATCCACGGCAAGAAGGCGGGCTCTGTCATGGTCGTCGCCTTCCAGCTCGAAGGGCAGAAGTTCGTCGCGCTGAACGGCGGCCCTCAGTTCAAATTCGACGAAGCGATTTCCTTCCAGGTCTCCTGCGCCACGCAAAAAGAAATCGATTATTTCTGGAGCGAGCTGACGGCCGGCGGCGGCCAGGAAGGCCCCTGCGGTTGGCTTAAGGACAGATACGGCCTGTCGTGGCAGGTGGTGCCTACTCCCTTGATCGACATGATGCTCGACAAGGATGCGAGCAAAGTCGCGCGCGTCACCAACGCCTTCCTCAAGATGAAGAAGTTCGACCTCAAGGCGCTAGAGCGCGCCTATGACGGCAGACAGTAAGCGTAAGGAGCCCAACCATGAACGACATCAAAGCAAAGGCGAGCACGGCTCATGAGGACGATGCGTTCGTCATCAAACGTGTCGTCGATGCGCCGCGAAGCCGCGTGTGGAAGGCATGGACCGACGCGCGAGAGCTCAAGAAATGGTGGGGACCCAAGGACTTCGAGATCGTCTCGACCGAGGTCGATCTAAAGCCCGGCGGCATCTTCCATTATCACCTGCGCTCGCCCAGCGGCGAGGACGTGTGGGGCAAGTTCGTCTACCGGGAGATCGTCCCCGAAGAGCGCCTCGTGTTCATAACGTCGTTTTCCGACGAGACCGCAGGCGAGACCCGCCATCCCATGGCGCCCGATTGGCCGCTTCGGATGCATTCGACCGTGACCTTCACCGAGAAGGGCGGCAAAACCACCGTCACCGTTCGCTGGTTGCCTTACGAAGCGACCCAGAAGGAACGCGATGCCTTCGAGGCCGGCCGCGATTCGATGAAGGCCGGCTGGAGTGGAACCTTCGACCGGCTCGACGCCCGTCTCGGCAAGGCGTGAGGCTGTCGTCCCCATCGCGCACAAACGCAAAACCCCAAGGAGCGAAGCATGCAACTTAGTCCCTACCTCACCTTCAACGGCGATTGCGAGCAAGCCTTCAAGACCTACAACAAGATCCTCGGCGGCGAGATCGTCGCCATGATTCCGCACGAGGGAACGCCGGCCGAAGGCGGCGTGCCGCCGGAGTGGCGCAAGAAGATTATCCACGCGAGGCTCGTGGGCAACGGCATGGTGCTGATGGGGGGGATGCGCCGCCCGACCGCTACCAGCCGATGCAGGGCTTTTCGGTGACGCTGAACATCAAAGAGCCGGCCGAGGCTGAGCGCGTCTTCAATGCTCTCGCCAAAGATGGAGAGACACGCCTACCGCTCGGCGAGACCTTCTTCGCCACCAAGTTCGGCATGTGCACCGATAAATTCGGCACGCCATGGATGGTCGTTTGCGAGAAGTCGCAACAAGCTTAGCCGCGCGAACACATGAGGCATCTATGACCCTTAAACTCTACTTCCACCCCTTCTCGTCGTTCTGTCAGAAGGTTCTGATCGCTCTTTACGAAAACAACACGCCCTTCGAGCGCGAGTTGGTGGACCTCGGCAATCCCACTTCTGCCGCGGCCTTCAAGAGGGTGTGGCCGATCGGCAAGTTCCCCGTGCTGCGCGACGAGAGCAACGGCCAGACCTTGCCCGAGTCGAGCATCATCATCGAGTATTTGGCCGAGCATTATCCCGGCACGTCGGAGCTGGTGCCGAAAGATCGAGATCTCGCACGCGAGACGCGGCTAAGCGATCGCTTCTTCGACCTTTACGTGCACGTGCCAATGCAAAAGATCGTCGCCGACAGCTTCCGGCCCGAGGGAAAGCACGATCCCTACGGCGTCGAGCAGGCACGGAATCAGCTCAAGACCGCGCTCGGAATCCTCGAACGCAAACTGGCATCGAAGACGTGGGCCATGGGCAACCGCTTCACCATGGCCGACTGCGCCGCGGCGCCTGCGTTGTTCTATGCCAATCTCGCCGTGCCGTTCGACAAGGATTACCCGCAGGTTGGCGCCTATTTGCATCGCCTCATGCTACGGCCATCTTTCGCGCGCTGTATCGAGGAGGCCAAGCCCTATCGGCACTTCTTCCCAATCAAGGAAGCCGATTGGGGCTTTGCAGA
>Ga0187785_10000680_pt1 | contig 12408 bp, 8 predicted proteins | sample 0815_BV2_4_20_MG_FD_132466 | JGI IMG/M metagenome (GOLD analysis project Ga0187785, IMG submission 132466) | Tropical peat soil microbial communities from peatlands in Department of Meta, Colombia - 0815_BV2_4_20_MG | ecosystem: Environmental > Terrestrial > Soil > Wetlands > Peat | place...
CTGTGTTTTGGGAGATGTCGTATGCCATATAGCTGATGAGTAGTGTGCGCTCTACCCCACTAAAGATGTCTTCGAAGATGTCGTTAATGATATCGCGGACTGGCATGTCTCCGAAATCGACAGGCGATACATCGTAGTCAGATATGCACTTGATAAAAGGTTCTGCGGACGCCTGAGTTTGAGTGTCTTTATGATCTACGATTCTGGTACCGCACATCGGGCACTTGCCCTGTATCAGCTCTTCATCACAGGTCTCATCGTTGCAGCCAGGACATCGCATGGGATTGATCACCAATTACAATATGAACACGGCAGCTGATATAACTGTCGTCCAGTTTCCTTCATCGTCGACCTCTGCGGTCTTCGAGATGTTCATCGTGCTCTCGGGTTTCTCCTTGGTCCACGTAAAGAGCATATTCTCAGCCAGCCTCTCTGCATACATGCCTGCGCATCGCTCGGTTTCACCATAGGAGTGATGCTCGGACAGATAACCGAAGCTCTTGCTGCGGTTCTTGGGAATCGCACACCCGATCGAAGCGGCGATCCGTCTGCTGGGCTCGTTTGAAGAGTTTCTGGACATTACAGTGAAGACGATTTCCCCTGGGTACAGCTCCTTCAGGCCGTCGCCGGAGTCGATAATTTCGCACTTTGGCGGCAGGATAGAGCTCACCGTAACCAGATTGAACTTCTCGATGCCCGCGTCCCGCAGTGCCATCTCGAACGATTCCAACATTTCCTTATGCCGGCCTACGCCGCTGGTGAAAAACACCTTTTTTGGTACAAGCCCCTGTCTCATCTTGCTATCTCCGGTCCTATCGTAAAGCATAAGTCTAATCAGTCACTTAGGATGATTGGTGTATCATATTGGACAGCGTCAATATCAAACTGATAGAGTTTGGCGTCTCATTCCTCATCCTGGCAGTCTTCATCGCGCTGACCGCACTGGCTGAAGATATATTCGGGCAATGGTCGAACATGGCATACATAGCGATCATATTTGGGTTTGTCGTCATTATCAGCCTGTTCGGACTAAAGATCTCAAATTATCTATACTGATGTGTGCCCGCGGTGCAAGGGTCCTTGCATCGTTAAACCTTCATGTGCTTATATACGCTTTGCATTTTAAACTTTTCGAGTGAAAGATTTTTTACAGCGATCAACGCCCAATTTTTGATGATATCGAATATCGTCACATAATTGCGTAACTACGATATACCTTTGTAATGATTCTATTTATTTCCGGTTAATTTATCGTAATAACGGGCAGTAACGCACGCTCTAGTGCACTTTCCACATCGATCACATCGGGACTCGTCCACGCGAAGATGTCTGTCGATCCGAATCGCTTTACGAGGACATGCTTTCGCACAAATACGACACTTGGTGCAAAGCGATGCCCGGAGCGCTTGCCGGACAGTATCGGCAAACAGCCGCTGTGCATACCCTTTATCATCCGAGGAAGCATAAACTTGGCCCCCTGCGAAGAGTTTGCTTGTGCCTTTGGAAGTTCTGAGTAGCGTGACATCGAGGTCCTCCGAATATGATGGCGTGCCGATCGTCTTTAGTACTTCCTTCAGAACCTCGGGATCAGTCCGTTGCCCGGTGGATAGCACTCCCTCCAGGCTAAAGCCTCCTGCAGCACATGGGCTGATGCCCCTGATCATGGACAGCGACATCCGCTTCCCGGCATGTGGTTTCAGAAAGATGCCTTTTTCCCGGGCCAGCTTCAGCATCTTAGGCGGTAATGATTTCCATCGCCAGAACCCCAGGTCGACATATTCCGGCGGCAACCCTGAGTCCCTTGCCCAAGCGTGCAGCTTGTCATCCCACTCCCTAAATTTATCCGGGTGAAGCTCTTTCATTCTCAGGTACTCGGCCTGCAGTGCTGCTGGACAGAGCCAACACCCAATCCGCTCGAAACCCAGGTCGTATAGCGGATTGTAATTCATCTTTTCCATGAAAATGTAGAGCCAAACCTCGATAGCCCGCCAGTCCTTGATGGGAAATACGCTGACTTGACCTGGCACGAAGGGATTTCGTTCTACAGAGCTGATATTGCCTCGCTGGAATGACTCGTAGCGGCGCTTACCGTCAACAGTGATCACCTCATTCCTACCCTCGGGTAGGAATGAGGTGATCGGTCCGAGTTTACAAACTTTGCAGCACCACCTGAAGTCCTTGGCAGGAGGGCCAAAGGCGGGAAAATTTTGATCAAAGGCCTCCCCTGCATGCTGAATACTGATCGTAATATGATGGTCTCTGGCGTACCGCTCTACGAACTCGACCGTCTCGGGGAACTCCAGCCCTGTATCGATGAAGAAGGCCGTTATATCATGGACCGCCTTTCTAGTAATGTTCAGCACCACCAGGCTATCCTTGCCACCGCTGAACGATACGGTCACCGGCAACTGTTTATGTTGGTAGGCTAACCCTCGGATCACATTGATCGCGTCCCGCTCTAGGGACTTAAGCCGTGCTGAATTCGCGGAAACTACATCGGCCATCGTAGGGGTACGGTCGTGGGGATGTACCCGGCTGCTGCTGATCTTGCGTACTTTGATGGTATTCTCAGCGGTGTTCTTCAGATTTGCGGCATCGGTCCGTGCGACTCCGAAGCCGTTAAACGAATTGCTGGCCTTTAGCAGGATGATGTCTCCGTCTGTGATATCCGGCGAGCACTCTACGACCGATGCACCGCTGATACCTTTGCCGTTCAGATGTTTTTCCCTGGGCACGTTGATGGTGGCGAGCTTCTTCGTGGCCACCGGTATCAGCAGCTTGGCGCCGTCGATACGAAGGTCCAGGGTATAGCCGCCAGTTGCCAGATCATAGGCAACCACAGCGATCGTCCGGCCGTCCAGGATCACCTCATCTGCTTTATCGTCACCCGGTATCTTATTCAGCAGGGCCATTCGATCGCCGATCGGGTCAGCACCATAGCAATCCTGGAATAATTTTCGGATGAGGCTCCGCTCATATGCCGAGCAGAACCGTACATCGCCTGGAGGGGACAATGCCACAGCCCTTCCGCGCCCACCGCAGGCTCCACAAGCGTCCGCGATCAGCGGTGTATTGCACGCGTCGCACCAGAAAATGTGGTCCAGCGCATCTTCGAAGGGCTTTCTCCCGCTCATCGGGATATAAACTGCGGATGGAGACTATATACCTTATGCGCGGCCCTTTCTTTGCGACTATTGTCGTGGTCGCTGGTTGCTATGTTGAATGTGCTATAAAGAATAGTCCGCTATTGTGGTTGTACCTATGGTTCTCGTGATCTGCCCTTTGCCGGGGGTTCCCGTGGTGTAGCACAAAAACGCAAAGGGGAAACTGGCAATCCTCGCTTTGGCATAGCATAGCGATCGTACGCCGTCTCACTATCTGCAGTTCATACGGCACTTCTTGCCGTTTTTTCCTTTCCCCTCCCGATCATCATGAAGGTATTGAACAGATCGGTGGCCTTCTTGAGATTTCTCCTTGTCGCTGCAGCCAGACGATCCTTCCCAGCCCCCTGGTAGATTTTCGCCGCCTCGTTGTAGGCCTGGATCGCGCTGTCGCAGGCGGATATCGCATCTTCGAAGCGTTTTTCTTTGAAGCAAATCTCAGCCATGCTCGCGTAAGCAAGGCCCATGCTCACCCGTATAGATGCATAAGCTTCTGGCGCCTCCGCACGATCGATGGACCTTGCTGACATCGAGTAACAGTCGATGGCCATGGATACGTGGTTCAAAGCGCTGTCTAGCTCCCGGGACCTGAGGAAAATCTCGCTGATGATCGTATGGGCAAGTCCTGTGTCAGACATGATCCGTCCGTTATCCTTGCTGAAGTGTCCTCTGGTGAAAAATTTCGATGCGACCGAATAATGCTCGATCGCGCTTCTGGCGCTGGTCAAAGCGTCATCATACCGGCGGAGATTCTGGTACTCGCTAGCGAGCAGCACGTTTGCATTCCCTATATCAGCTTCCAGCCTCGCGGCATCCCAGGGAAACGTCTCGGGCGTCAAAGTCGCGTAGGCGCTTTCAAAAGCGTTGAGCGCTTTTTTATAGTTCTTCACCGGGTTTCTACATGCTGCCAGAGATACATACGAGCGGCCGATCTCCGCGCTGACCAGCGCGCTGTCGATCGGGCCCTGCGTATTTGTGTTTAAGGCCTGTTCCAGCATGGTAATGGCCTGTAACGCCTTATCTCCAGATTTGTTGTTGGCTGACTCTGCAAGCCGACGGTACACTTGGCCTGCCATGAACAGGGTATGGGCGCTTTCATCTATGGTTAGTATATCACCTCGCATGGCCGCCCTGTCTGCAGTCATCACCGCCCTGTCCAGCGATTCCTTCAGGCCTGTACCATCGTATACCGCAGCGTAAATCCCAGCCATCCATGGGTCTAGCGCGGTTATGCTGATACAATCACCATATTTTACGCATGAGCCATACACATAACCGATGCCTCGGAAGGCCATCGGGGAAACATCCTCATCCTGACACTGGATTGTCAGGTCCTTCAGCCGGGTGATGGCATGACAGACGACGTCAGAATTCCGGGTCTCAGCTCCGATTGCCCCTATTTGAACAATACCGCATACCATGCATCTTGCAAGGGCGACCTTTTTCATATCATCAGTTTTTATGGATGCTATTATAGTCGAGGCCATGGAATCGATGGCAGTTTTGACGGCGGGAGCATCATCAGATGCGGACAGCTTTTTCAATAGGTTGATCAGGCCCAGCGCTGCAGGGGAGATAAGGGGTTGTTGGGCCGTGATTGATGTGGCTGACTCGTGTAAGCCGGATTTACGAAAATCCGTGACAATTTGGTCGATCAGTCGATCTATGCGGGTCTTGGGCTGAACGGAAGTAGCGCAATAGAAGATAAATAAGATGGAGGCGATCAGTCCCATTCCGGATAGGCATGCGCCGACTGTCACGCTATGTAGCTCCAGTCCTGGGGGGTTGAATGCCAGTACGCAGCCGATAAACGCCGGGGGTACCACCATAGCGATGATGAATATGGAGAGTGTATCATACTGAGTACCGCGCAGATCGCCGAAATGGAGCGATGCCAGATAGAGTGCCAGCAGCCCAATAGGTAATGATACGACCAGGACTATCATGTCGGTCAAGAATAATGTGCTCATCAGCGCGCTCTTTTCTGCCCCGATGATCGGGCTGCGGGTGATGTACGCCTGCCAGAAAAAGATCACAGTTGCCGTGATGGCGGCAATGATCAGGATGATAAGGTTCGCATGCTCTTTCAGGACAGCAGTCCGTTCTCTGACAAGCGGCAAGGTATTCATGTAAAATTATAAATTTTTTATATATATAATTCTTATCAATTAATAATATGCCCTGGCGGGGCCGTCACACCAACCGGATGGCGGAAATGAAGGCCAGAACATATCAAAGATCCGCCCAGCTATACTAATGTCCTGGACATGTACGGCCCATCATACTCATACCCGAGCTTCCGGTAATACTGTCGGGCGCCGATGCCACTAATGACGGCGAGCTTACGGTATCCAGCATCGGCCGATATCTCTTCCGCCTTTTTCAAAAGCCCCCTACCATAACCCCGATGCTGCCAGAAGTCGTCATGCTCTCCGATGGGCACCATGCGGCCGTACACGTGAAGCTCCCTAACAACGGCGGCATCCCGAAGCAACTCCGATCGATGGGGCCTAGACGGAAACCTCAGACGGAGGAAGCCTACCAGCGCATCGATACTCTCATCATCAAACGAGAGAAAATGCTCGATACCGCCGCATACCGCCATCTTATGCACATGAAGCCTGACAGCAGACGGGTCTGGCAGCGAGCCCTGCAACACCTTATGCCCGATCTCCCTACACCGTATGCACCGGCACCGCTTATCAGAGCTTTTAAGGATCTCCCCGGAGAGCTGACGCACGTTACTTTTCGTCACCCCTCCCCTGATGTGTCTAACCGGAATATCACGCTGGATGCGCTGCAGTCTGACCCATGAAGGCAGCGATCCTTTGACCTGGGCAATCAAGGCCGCGGCGTCCTCGCTGGACAGCGGCCTGTACTCACCCCGTTTCCAGATATCATACAACTTTGTCCCTTCCGTCACCAACGTTGGGTAAATCTTCAGATAATCGGGGCAGAAACGCCCGTCAGTGAACAGCTCCTGAAACATGCGCAGATCCCTGTCAGGATCGGAACCAGGCAGCCCGGGCATCATATGGAAGCCCACCTTGAATCCTGAGTCCCGTAAGGCCCGATTAGCCTCGACGGAATCTGCGACTGCATGGCCTCGTTCTATTCGTTTTAACACAAAATCATAGATGCTCTGGACCCCCAACTCGACCTTGGTGCCACCCATATCAAGCATACGGTCGATATGGACCTCCCGGCACCAGTCTGGCCTGGTTTCGAAGGTCATGGCCACGTTGCGTATAGAAGCAGTTTCGTTGGCCTTCTGAGCCACCTCGATGAAATACGTAGGATGTGTTTCGACCGCGCCAAAGTCATTCATCGCCTCGAGGCACCTCCGCACAAACCACTCCTGATAGTCGATGCTGCGGGCGGTCATAGTGCCGCCCATAACGATCAACTCGCACTTATCTAGATCGTGGCCAATCTGCTGTAATTGCTGAAGGCGGACTGTAACCTGTTTGTACGGATCATAATTCTCCTGCTTCGCCCGCAACGCCGCCGGTTCAGTACCAGTATAACTCTGGGGCGAGTCGAAGATCGAGTCGACGCCCCCCGGACATGGGACACATTTACCATGGGGGCATTTTTCAGGGGATGTCATGACTGCAACGACGGCCACACCCGATATGGTACGGATCGGACGCTTCTGCAGAAGAGCGATGACCATATCGCGCTCGTCACCGCTAGTCACGGCCAGGATATCGGAGTTCCTAGGCAGCTTGGATAGACCATGGGCTATGCTAACGGTCTTCTTTGCCCTGTTAAGCTGATCTTGCGTTCCTACGTCGCCGGAGAGGATCATGCTGACCAGCTCCCGGCACGCAACACTAACTTTGTCCATAAGATGAATGATCGAATGATAACACGGCCCGTTATCTACTTTTCCATAAAAGTTAGGATCGCCAAGACACATAGGTAGCGAAACCCCACGGACTTTAGCCATGTGAGAACAATCAGGATCGATGCAAGTATGTAGTTTTATTATTCATGAGTGCATGTATATTTTTAACTGATAGGGCGGATGATAATGGTAAAAAAAAGCTCGGACAAGCCCGTTCTTATAGTCGGCAAGAGCACAACTAACGCGAACCTCTACTATGCAACCGGCTTCCTTGCGCCTGACTCGTTCGCATATGTGAGCGCCAGGGACAAAACCTACGTAATGGTTTCATCCATGGAGAAGGGCAGAGCAGAGAAGGAGTCGAAGGTCGATACGGTCATATCCGACGAGGAATATGGATACATGAATAAAGTCAGAGCGACCGGAGACCAGAGGGGCGCCTATGCGGACGTGCTCGCCCAGCTACTGAAGGACGTTTCAGCCAGGAATGTGACAGTGCAGGGGGAATTTCCCTTGGAGCTGGCCGAGAACCTGCGTGCCAGAGGCATCAACATTGAGGTCGCCGAGCTGACGATCGAAGGACAGCGGCAGATCAAGACCCGGGGAGAGATCGCTCTGATCCAAAGGGCTCAGCAGGTCAACGAGAAGGGAATGGCAAGAGCAGAGAGCCTGTTCAGAAGTTCGACCATCAAAAACGGCATACTCCACCACAGAGGCAGACCGCTGACCGCCGAACAGGTCCAGCGGGAGATCGAGATCGTATTCGTCAAAAACGGCTACGAGACCACTGACTCGATCGTGGCCGCAGGACCTGGGGCCGCCGACCCGCACTTTATCGGCGCCGGCCCGATCCCGGCACATCAGATGATCGTGGTCGACATTTTTCCCTTCGGAAAAAAAGATCGATACTTCGCCGACATGACCCGCACCTTCGTCAAGGGCAAGCCGACGAAGAGGATGAGGGAGATGTACAACCTAGTGCTCGAAGCCCAAGAGGCAGCGCTGAGATCGATCAAAGAGGGAGTAACCGGCAAGTTCATTGACGATCAGGTCTGTGACGTGTTCGAGAAAGATGGCTATGGTACGCCCAGAACCAAATCCAAGGCGGGATACCTGCATTCCACAGGCCATGGCGTCGGACTGGAGATCCACGAAGCCCCAAGGCTCAGCCAAGTTGGAACGAATCCCCTGAAGGCCGGCATGGTGGTTACAGTGGAGCCGGGACTGTACGATCCCAAAGTAGGAGGAGTAAGGATCGAGGATATAGTCGTGGTGACTAAGACCGGGTGTAAAAACCTGACACGATACCCGAAGGAGCTTATAATATGATTAACGACGCCGATGTGCTTGACAAATACCGGGAAGCAGGACGCATCCTCAGAACAGTTCGGGAGGCCGCTGCACTCCGGGTAAAGAAGGGCGAGAAAATGCTGGACGTGGCCAATGCCATAGAAGCCGATATCAAGGCCAGTGGTGCGCAGCCAGCGTTTCCCGTGAACATTTCGCTGGACGATGAGGCGGCGCATGACACCCCAGGGCCGGACGACGAGCGCGTCTTCGAAGACCACATCGTCAAATTAGACATCGGCGTCCACGTGGACGGGTACATTGCAGATACCGCGATCACCGTGGACCTAAAGGGGGACGCCAACCTGGTGAAGGCCTCAGAAAAGGCCCTTGAGGAGGCGATCAAGATCATCCGGGCCGGCGTGACGACAGCGGAGATCGGCGAGGTCATAGAGAGGACCATCGATGGCTTCGACCTCAAGCCAGTCTATAACCTAACCGGCCATGGCCTGGAGCGGTTTGTGCAGCACGCCCCGCCGCCGATACCAAACAAGCGCACCGGCCATGGCATCACTCTCGAAGCGGGGCAGGTCATCGCCATCGAGCCCTTTGCCACGGACGGAGTCGGCATCGTGAACGAGGGCGAGCTGGTGGAGATCTTCGGCATCACTTCCCTGAAGCCGGTGCGAATGCCCGCCGAAAGGGATATGCTCAAGGCCATCCAGTCGTTCAACGACCTGCCGTTTGCCAGACGATGGGTTTCAGGCCAGAAGCGGGCGGACGCTACGCTGAACAGCCTGATGCGCATGGGCATCATACACTCGTATCCAGTACTGGTGGAAGAACGGGGTGGCATGGTATCCCAGGCGGAACACACGCTGATCGTCACCGAAGACGGCTGCGAGGTCACCACCAAGTAGGCGGCCTGCTTTTAATGGCGAAGATCGGCTGGAAGATCACGCTGGGAACCGGACTGGTACTGGTATCCCTTATCGTTTTTGGCCTGCACCTCGTCCTCTTCGAGGACGCCCACTGGCTGGAAAAGTACCTGATCTTCGACCTGGGCCTGCTGCCCCTCGAGGTGATCGTAGTCACGCTCATCCTCGATCGCCTGATCGAGGCGCGAGAGCAGCAGGAACGCCTGGAGAAGATGAACATGGTGATCGGTATATTCTACAGCGAGATCGGCGTCGAACTGCTGCGGAAGATATCTGTCAAGGACCCGAGAATCGCCGACCTCCGGTCACAGATGAATCTGACCGGCGATACCAGCGAAACCGATTTTATCAGATTCAGAGAGAACCTGAAGGGCCATCAGTTCAAGTCTGACGTTAGCCCCTCAGACCTACAGGAGATTAAGGCCATGATATCGGCGCACCGCGGCCTGCTAGTGCAGCTGCTGGAGAACCCGATCCTGCTGGAGCATGAGGATTTTACCAGATTGCTGCGAGCAGTATTCCACCTAGCCGAAGAACTGGACTACCGAAAGACGCTGGACGGGTCGCCCGAATCTGACCACGCCCACCTCGCCGGCGATGTCGGCCGTGCTTACGAGCTTCTGTCACGAGAATGGCTGAGCTACGCGAAATACCTGAAGGCCGGCTACCCATACCTGTATTCACTGGCCGTTAGGACGAATCCGTTTAGCGTGACAGCCTCGCCTATAATAAAAAATTGAAATTGGAATATTTTAGACCGTTTAAAGCTATGTTGCATTGCCGGATGGTACGTAATGGCTCGATTCACCCCGCCTGAAGTAACTGCCATCCGACCGTCGGAGACCGGACGGCGTCGAGATTGAAGATATATCCGATGGTAGGACTATTTATATCAGGCTTTGCCGGCGAGAGGATATCAAGTCGGACCTCCCCATACCCCATCGTTCAACCGATCAAGTCTGACGACCCGACTTTCGTTTGATATAACGTTACCATGGGTATCCTCTCAGATTATCGTCACATGGAAAGGGGATATCTGAGAAATCGTCGCCGGTGATATCCAGGACGCCGATATCAAAGCTCAACGACCCATTAGCAATTGTTACGTCTGGGTATATTCAACCCCCGCATAATTGACGCCGTAAGGGCTGTTCGTGCAATTATAGCTCACACCAGAATATAGATCACCGTATTCAAGCGACCATGTGCCGTTATTGTAGCAATCGAGGACATTAAACGGCTCCGTGCGGTTTGATTGATATTCGTCCGGGATATTGGATATCCGGAGGTAGGCAGGAATGATGCTATCGACGTCATAAATAAACAGCCTGTCGCCCTGCGGATGCTTTACCTCAGTGTATGACGGGCATCGCTATGGTTGACTATAGCAGGATGTGCATACCATAACAATGCAATTGATATCAATATCCCTACCATAACCATTACCAGCCACTATTATTCTTGTTTTCATTAGATACTCTCAAGTCAGTATTATACGAAAAATAACTAAATATACAGTCATTTGATAATGAACAGGTTAAAAATAAGGCGACAAATACTTTTCGAGTTAATTTCTACGGAAAAACATTGAGAAAATGCCCTAATTTTTTATCCATCACCACCAAAATATCCCTGGAGGGATTTTTATAGACCCAGAGCTGAGCAAACGGGCGTTCAGGATCACCCACACCGATGCATATACCAACCTCAAGCCGCGGGAGCGTCTCAAGTTTATCGAGGAGATAGAACGGGTGGACAAATTTGAAGATTTACCTAATAAGTGCAAGGACATCCTCAAGTCAGGCGAGCGAGAGATACAGGGATATTAATTAGGCTATTCGCTCATATCTGGAAAATCGCAGCCATGAAGTCGGATAACGTAGAAATATCCACGGCTGTCCATGCTTTTTATCTTTAGAGTCTGTGTGTACTATTTGAAATTCCCGATGAGGTCTCCGATGAGTATAGAGAATAATAGTTTAATATCTTAAAGTTGTAATAATTAACAGATTATGATCTGGTGGTTCGATCTGGATCTCGAAAAAATTTGCAATTATCAAAGGCTGCTGGAGCAGTCGTTCGACGGTATCATCGTGCATATGGATGGCAGGATCATATACGCCAACCGATCTGCGGCTAGCATCGTCGGTCTGGATGATCCCAACGCGTTTATCGGTATGAACATCTACGATTTTGTCCACGACGACTCGTTGAAAACCGTGAGGCAGAGGGTACGAAAGATGTACGAGGAGAGCGTCGCCATGCCGATGATCGAGGAAAAGTTCGTCAGGTCCGACGGTATCCCGATCGACGTGGAGGTATCGGCGGCCAGCGTCAACGCTAAAGGTAAAAACCTGGTGCAAGTCGTATTTCGAGACATCAGCGAAAGGAAGGCAGTGGAGGCAGAATTGAATGAAGCCAGGGCCAAAGCTGAGCTATACCTAGATCTGATGGGGCACGATATCAATAACATGAACCAGATCGCTATGGGCTACCTGGAATTCGCCATCGACATCATCAACGCCGGCGGCTCCATCAACAAAGAAAACCTGGAGCTGATCACAAAGCCCGTAGAGACGCTGGCGAGCAATTCCCGCCTGATCAGCAACGTCGGCAAAGTCAGAAGGGAGAAGACCGGCGCCTACCAGCCTGAGGTCATCGAGATCGAGAAAATGCTGACCGGTGTCATCGACGGGTTCATGGGGATCACAAGCCGCGAGGTGAGCATCAGCCTGACCGCGGACAGCGCCTGCAGGGTCAGGGCCAACGAGTTGCTGAAGGATGTGTTCGTGAACTTGGTGGGAAACGCGATCAAGCACTCGGATCGTGCGAAGCCTCTTACGATCGACATTACCTCGGGCCCAGTGGATAAGGACGGCAAAAAATTTTGCCGGATCGCCGTCGAGGATAACGGCCCGGGCATACCGGACAGCCTGAAGAAGCAGCTCTTCGATCGCATGTCACTGGACCTAGCTCGGAAGACTGGAAAGGGCTTCGGCCTCTGCCTGACGGACATGCTGGTGAAAGACTACTCAGGCAGGCTACTGGTGGAAAACCGGGTGGCGGGGGATTACACGCAGGGGACACGGTTTGTAGTCTTGCTGCCAGGATTTACTGAAAAATAACTGGCTTTATACGTGAACCGCAATCTTTGTTGTGCTTTGGGCACTCC
>Ga0187785_10000681_pt1 | contig 12396 bp, 10 predicted proteins | sample 0815_BV2_4_20_MG_FD_132466 | JGI IMG/M metagenome (GOLD analysis project Ga0187785, IMG submission 132466) | Tropical peat soil microbial communities from peatlands in Department of Meta, Colombia - 0815_BV2_4_20_MG | ecosystem: Environmental > Terrestrial > Soil > Wetlands > Peat | place...
GGCGAGGAGTCGATCCAGCGGATCATCCGGTCGATCCCCGGCCTGGAGGAGCTGGTCCAGCGCTCGGCCCAGACGATCGTGGACGGGCGCTACGCGGCCGGGGTGATCGGTGCGGTCGGTCTGCTGTGGGTCGCCTCCGCGCTTTCGAACCGCGCCCGGATCGCGCTCGCGCAGATCTTCGGGCAGCGCGAGTCCGCGGTCCGGGGCCGCCTGTGGGCGGTCGTCGCGACGGTGGCCGTCGGCGTGACGGTCTTGATCGGCCTCGGCCTCGCGGGCCTCGTGACCGGCTCGCTCGGCCGGACCGCCGGATCGACGGCCGGCGGCGTCCTCGGCGAGGCCGTGACGCTCCTCGTGCTCACCGGCGCGTTCCTGCTGATCTACCTCCTCTTGCTGCCCCACGCGGTGCCGGCGCGCCAGCTCCTGCCCGCGGCGGTCCTCTGTGCGGTGGGCTGGGCGATCCTGCAGGGGGTCGGGAGCTGGTTCGTCGCGCGCGCGATCGCCCGATGGTCGGCGCTCTACGGGACGATCGCGAGCGTGTTCGGCGTCCTGCTGTTCCTGCGGATCATGGCGTGGGTGTTCCTCGCGGGGGCCGAGTTGTCGTCCATCCGCCGGCGTCAGGCCGGCTGAAGACGGAGCGACGCCAACCGCGTGCGGCCTCAGCGCCAGGTCGTTACGTGGACTCGCCGATCCAACGGTAGCCCACACCAGGCTCGGTCACGATCAGCGCAGGCGCCGACGCGTCGTCGCCCAGCTTCTTCCGCAGCGTGCGGACGTACGTCCGCAGGTACGTGGTTTCGGTCCCGTACCCCTGCCCCCAGACCCGCCGGAGCAGCCATTGGTGGGTCAGCAGCTTCCCGGGGTTCGTCGCGAGCGACTCCAACAGCGCGTACTCGGTGGGCGTGAGGTGAACCGGCTCGCCGCCGGAGGTCACAAGGCGACGCGCCAAGTCGATCTCGAGGTCCCCGTACCGCAGCGTCGGTTGCGGCGGCTCGTCGGGGCCGGCCCGGCGGATCGCGGCGCGGGCTCGGGCCAGCAGCTCCTCCATCCCGAAGGGCTTCGTGACGTAGTCGTCGGCTCCGGCGTCCAGGGCCGCGACCTTGTCCGTCATCTGCTCGCGGACCGACAGCACGATCACCGGCACGTCGGAGAACCCCCGGATCCGGCGGATCACCTCGGTGCCGTCCATGTCCGGCAGACCCAGGTCCAGCAGGACGAGGTCGGGCTGCGCCTCGGCCGCCGAGACCACGCCCTCGTCGCCGGTGCCGACCGTGGCGACCTCGTAGCCGTGCGCCTCCAGGCTGGTCCGCAACGCACGGCGGATCTGCGGTTCGTCGTCGACGACCAGCACCTTCACAGGCCCGTCTCCCGGATCGGCATGTCGAGGACCATCGCGGTCCCGCCCCCCATCGTCTCCTCCACCCAGATACGTCCGCCGTGCGCGGTCACGATGGCCCGCGCGATCGACAGTCCGAGCCCGCTCCCAGGAGACTCCGGGCTCTGCCGCCCCCGGTAGAAGGCCTCGAACACCTTCTCACGGTCATCCACGTGGATCCCCGGACCCTCGTCGGCCACCCGCAGGCGAACCGCGGTGTCGGTCTGCGTGGCGTGGATCCGGATCGTGCCACCCGGCGGCGAATGCCGCGCCGCGTTCTCCAGCAGGTTCGTAAGCACCTGGTCGAGCTGCATCGGATCGGCCGGGATGTCGGGCAGGTCGTCCTGCAGCTGCAGGTCCACGACCACACCGCCGAGACGTGGCCGCATCCGGGCCACCACCGCCTCGGCGACCTCATCGACCGCGGTCGGCACGCGGCGCGAGATCAGCGCGCCCGCCCGGATCTTCGCGAGGTCCAGGATGTTGCCGACGAGCCGGTTCAGCCGGTCGGTCTCCTCGAGGATCGTGACCAGCAGGTCGCGTTGCTGGCGCGCATCGTGGATCGCGCCCTCGTCGAGGAGGCTCGTGACCCCCGCCTTGATCGAGGCCAGCGGCGTGCGCAGGTCGTGGGTGACGGAGGAGAACATCGCCGCGCGCAACTGGTTCGTCTCGGCGTCGACCTGCGCCAGGCGGGCGCGAGCGTCCAACCGGGCACGGTCGAGCGCGACGGCGGCCTGCCGGGTCGCGGCCTCCAGCAGCAGCCGCTCGTCGCGGTTGAACGGCCGTCGCCCGGCGGGGCGCTCGGCGATCAACGTTCCGAGTGGGATGTTCGCCACCACGATCGGGATCACCTCGGTCGGACCCCCCGGGGGCAGGCCGTCGCGCTGGGCCTTGGCCTCGATCGCGTGCCCGTCGAGCGAGACCGCCACGTGGCACGAGGCCAGGCCGAGCGGCTCGAGGAGGATCATCACGAACTCGTCGAGCACCCGGTCCGGAACGTCGCCGGAGAGGAGCTTCGTGGACAGGTAGGCCAGCAGGCGCGCCTCGCGTTCGCTCCGGGCCGCCCGGTCGCGCTCGTCGGCGGCGTTCCCAACGACCAGACCGATGACCACCGCGATCGCGAGGAAGACCACGGCGGCGATCAGGTCGCGAGGCCCGTTGAACGAGGGGAGCTTCCCCTTCGACTCCATGAAGGGCAGCGTCACCGAGGCGAGGATGGCGGCGACGACCCCGGCCCAGAGGCCGCCGGTCACCGCGGCCATCGTCACCGAGAGCATGAAGACCGCCACCACGGTTCCGACCTGGATCTGGTCCGAACCGAGCCGGGTCAGCAGGGAGATCAGGGCGCCGATGATCGTTGCGAACAAACCGATCCCGAGTGCTCGGGCGGTGAACGGCACGATGCGGCGGGAGGAACGATCGACCACCACGGAGGCAACGGTACCGCCCCCGTTGGGCGCCTTCACGCGTTCACGACTTCTTCACGGCCCCCCATCCTTCCTTCACGCCGCGTTCACGGTCGATGGGCGACCCTGACGGCTGGAAAGAGGTTTCCGCCGAAGGATCGCGTGGTCGTCACCCCCAGGCGATCCGGGGGCGGAGCACATCGACCGCTTTCCTCCGAGCCCGTCCGTGGGGCCGGCAGCTCCCTCCAGCTGCCGGCCCTAGGACATCCCAGGGCCCTTTCCCGCCGGAACGACGCCGAGGTGAACGCACGCCGCGTTCGTTGCACCCGCCGTCTTCGAGGCCGTACCCTTCCGCGCGATGCGCGTCCTGATCATGGGTTGCGGCCGGGTCGGCTCCGAGCTGTCGCAAGCGTTGCTGGAGGGCGGCCACGACGTCACGGTGATCGACAAGAACCCCGACGCGTTCTGGCGCTACCCTCCTGGCGAGGGCGCGCGGCAGCTGGTCGGGCTCGGTTTCGACCGCGAGACCCTGGAGGAAGCCGGCATCAAGGAGGCGGACGCGTTCGTCGCGGTCTCCAGCGGGGACAACTCGAACATCGTGTCGGCCCGCGTCGCCCTCGAGCACTACCACGTGCCGAAGGTGATCGCGCGGATCTACGACCCACGCCGCGCCGAGATCTACGGCCGGCTGAACATCCCGACCGTGGCGACCACCACCTGGGGGATCCGCCAGATCCAGCTGATGCTCCTGCACGACCGCGAGGAGGTCCGCGAGAGCCTCGGCGGCGGAGACATCCTGCGCGTCCGCGTGCCGGTTCCGCCGCATCTCATCGGCAAACCGGCGAACACCGTCAACGCCGACGGCAAGATCCTGGTGGCCGGCGTGTCACGAGGCGGAACCGGGTTCCTGCCGACACCCGAGAGCACCCTGCAGGACGGCGACTACCTGATCGTGATGATGAGCAAGGACGGCCTCGAGCTGCTGGACCAACAGCTCGAGGCGCCGTCGGAGCACCACTGATGCGGGTGGTCGTGACCGGCGGCGGCGCTGTCGGCCAGCACCTATCCGCCGATCTGGCTGCCCGAGGGCATGAGGTGTCGCTCATCGAACAGCACCGGTCCATCGTCGAGAAGCTCCGGGACGAGATCCCCGAGGTGGAGGTGATCCTCGGTGACGGGTGCGAACCGAAGGTCCTGGATGGCGCCCAGCTCTCATCGGCCGACGTGGTCGTCGCGGCCACCGGCGACGACGAGGACAACCTCGTGACCGCCCTGCTCGCGAAGCAGGAGTTCGGGGTTCCGCGGGTGCTGGCACGAGTGAACCATCCCAGCAACGAGTGGCTCTTCAACGAGCAGTGGGGCGTGGATCAGGCCGTGTCCCCCCCACACGTCCTCACCGCGATCGTCGAGGAGGCCGTGACCACCGGCGACCTCGTCCGCCTCCTCAAGCTCGAAGGCGGGAGCGCCTCCATCGTCGAGCTCACGTTGACCTCGTCCTCGCCGGCCACGGGGCGACCCCTCTACGAGATCCGGATGCCGGTTGACTCGACGGTCGTGGCGGTGCTCCGCGACGGGCACACCATCATCCCCCAACCGGAGACCGTCCTGGTGGCCGGCGACGAGCTGGTCGCGCTCGCGGCGCCAGAGTCCGAGCGGGCCCTGCGGGAAGCGCTGGTCGGCTCCTAACCCGTGAGCCTGTAGCGTCTCCGGGGATGCCGCGCGACGTCGACCTCGGCACCGGTTACGCGATCAAGCGCCTCCTCCTCGGCCGCCCGCTCGCCACCTCACGGCTGGAACACGAGCGGTTGGGCAAGCCGACCGCGCTCGCCGTCTTCAGTTCGGACAACATGTCCTCGGTCGCGTATGCGACCGAGGAGATCCTCCGCGTGCTCGTTCCCGTGGTCGGGGTGATCGCTTTCACGCTCGTACTTCCGATCTCGTTCGCGATCGTGCTGATCGAGGCGATCTTGATCTTCTCGTACCGACAGACGATCAAGGCGTATCCCACCGCGGGCGGCGCCTACATCGTCACGAAGGACAACCTGGGATTGCTGCCGGCCCAGCTCGCCGGGGTCGCGCTGCTCGTCGACTACGTCCTGACGGTGAGCGTCTCGACGGCGGCCGGCGTCCAGGCGGTCAGCTCCGTCGTTCCCCTCGCGGTCCCGGTCCGTATCGCGCTCTCGCTGCTCTTCGTCTGGATGATCGCGTACGGGAACCTGCTCGGCGTTCGCGAGTCCGGGCGCATCTTCGCGGTGCCGACCTATCTGTTCATCGTGAGCCTCGGCCTGACGTGCATCGCCGGCATCTACGAGGTGTCCACGGGCCACCTGCAGCCGTTCCCGCTCGCCGCGCAGGAGGCATCGGGCGGCGTCCCGCTCGGGACGGCGGCCGTCACGGCGTTCCTCGTGCTCAAGGCGTTCGCATCCGGTGGCGCGGCCGTCACGGGAGTCGAGGCGATCTCCAACGGCGTGCCCGCGTTCCGCAAACCGGAATGGCGCAACGCCCAGACCACCTTGGTCTGGATGGGATTGGTCTTGGGCTCGACCTTCCTCGCCGTTTCCTACCTCGCGCAGAAGCTCCAAGTGGTGCCGGTGGAGGACGAGAGCAAGTCGGTCCTCGCCCAGATCGCGCAAGCGGTGTACGGGAGCGGCCCGGTCGGGCACCTGTTGTTCCTCATCCTGCAGATCGCCACCACGCTGATCCTGGTCCTCGCGGCGAACACGTCCTTCGCCGACTTCCCGCGTCTCGCGAGCTTCCACGCGGGCGACGCGTTCATGCCCCGACAGCTGACCAAACGTGGGCACCGCCTGGTGTTCTCGAACGGCATCGTCGCGCTCGCTGGAGCCGCCAGCCTGATCATCATCGTGTTCCGGGCGAGCGTGACGGCGATGATCCCTCTGTACGCGCTCGGCGTCTTCACGTCGTTCACGCTGTCGCAGACCGGCATGGCGAAGCGACACCTCCGGCTGCGGGAGAAGGGGTGGCGCTTCGGGCTCTTCGTGAACGGGCTCGGCGCGATCGCGACGCTCGTCGTCGCCGTCGTGATCGCGATCGTGAAGTTCGCGAGCGGCGCCTACATCGTGATGATCGCGGTTCCCATCCTGGTCGCGATCCTCGTTCGGGTGAACAAGACGTACGAGGCAGAAGATGAGCGGCTCGAGATCAGCCCGGAGCAACGCGACGCGGTCGTCGCGCCACGCGGTCGCCATACCGCCTTGATCCTCGTCGAGGATCTGGATGAGGAAACCCTCCACGCGGTGCAGTACGCGTTGACGATCCGTCCGACGATGGCCCGTGCGCTGCACCTCGGAACGAACGATCCTGACCTCACTCGTGCATGGGCCGATTCGGGGCTGAGGGTCCCGCTGACGGATCTGGCGTCCGACGGGCAGCCCGGGCGCACGATCGCGCGCTACCTCCGTGAGCTCGGGATCGCCGACGAGCAGGTCACGATCATCCTGCCCGCCCCTGCGACCGCATCGTTCATCGCGAACCTCCGGCGCGTTCGGGCATGGTCCGGCTTCGCAGCGTCGCTCCTCGATCTCCCCAACGTGGGCGTCGTCGTCGTTCGAGCCCACGGAGGCGAAGGTCATCACCGCGATGGCGGCCGACCACAGGTCGCGCCACGGCGGCGGCACGTGGCTCTGATCCTCGTCGAGGACCTCGACCGAGCCGTGCTCAAAGCCGCACGCTACGCACGAGGCATCGACGCCGGGATCGTTCGGGCCGTCCACGCCGCGAGCGATCCGCTCCGCGCGAACGCGCTCATCGACCGCTGGCTCGCGTTCGGGTACCTGACGGGGATCCCTCTCGACGTGGAGGAATGCCACGACCGGAACATCGAACGCAGCCTCCGGCGCTACGTGGCTCGCTTCGAGGACCAGGATACGGAGGTCACGTTGATCATCCCCCGACGCCACTTCCCGAAGCGGAGGCACCTACTCCTGCACGACCGCACGAGCGCCAGGATCGCGCGCGCGTTCGCCGAGGAGCCCCATGTCGACCTCGTCGTGGTGCCCTACGACCTGAGCGGACGGTCCGGCGATGAAACAGCACCTGCCCCGCCGACGGTTCGAACCACCTGAGCCCTATCCCCGAACCTCCGCCCGAGCCGTCCATCGGTAGCCGATCCCCGGTTCGGTCACGATGGCCTGTGGACGCCGAGGATCGGGCTCGATCTTGTGACGGAGCTGGCTGACGAACACGCGGAGCACCTCGACGTCGTCTCCGTAGCCGTCGCCCCACACACGCTCGAGCAACCAACGGTGCGTGAGGAGCTTCCCCGCTGACGCCGACATGGTCTCGAGGAGGGCCCACTCGGTCTTCGTGAGGTGCACGTCTCGGCCGTCGCGCCGCACGCGCCGCTCTCCGAGGTCGATCTCGACGTCCCCGACGAGGTAGTGGGCCGGGCGAGCATCGCTCGCAGCCTCGGCTCGACGGAGGAGGGCGCGAACACGGGCCAGGAGCTCGCCGACCCCGAACGGCTTCGTGAGGTAGTCGTCGGCCCCAAGGTCGAGCGCCGCGACCTTGTCCGGCTCCTCCTCGCGGACCGACAGGATAAGGATCGGCACACTGCTCCACGAGCGGAGGCGCCGTGTGACCTCGAGCCCGTCGACGCCGGGCATGTTGAGATCGAGGATCACGAGATCCGGGGGGGCGAGTGCGGCCTTGTCGAGCGCGTCCGCCCCATCCTCCGCTGCGTCGACCTCGTAGCCGCGCGCCTTGAGCGCGCGCTCCACGGCGCGACGGATGTGGGCCTCGTCGTCGACGACCAGGATCCTGGTCACGCGCCGCCCTTGGGCAGCGAGAACGCGAACGTCGCCCCGCCGCCCGGCGTGTCCTCGATCCAGAGCTCGCCGCCCATCAGGTCGACGAACCCCTTCGAGATGGCGAGGCCCAGTCCCGGCCCCAGCTTCGACGTCCTCCCCTCCAATCGGTAGAAGGGATAGAAGAGTTGCTCACGTGCCACCGGATCGACACCGTGGCCGTGATCGATCACACGCACCGTCACGCCGTCGGCCCCACGGCCTCCGACGCGGACCTCGACCGCGGTACGGCCGGCTTCGGCGGAGGCACGAGCTGCGTTGTCCAGCAGGTTCGACAGCACGCGATCCAGGAACACCGGATCCGCCGTCGCAGATGCGTGCCGCTCGTCCATCACCGCGTCGACCGCGATCCCCGGCCAACGGACGGCGGCCGCGTCGACCTCCTTCGTGACGACCTCCACGAGATCCACCGACTCCGGCTTCGCCTGGAGCACCCCGGCTTCGATCCGGGACATATCCAAGAGGTTCGCGACCAACATGTCGAGCCGGTCGGCCTCCATGTCGATCGTGCGCAGCACCTCGAGCTGCTCGGCCTCGGAGCGTCGGACGTCGAGATCCAGCAGATCCGTGACCGAGGCTTTGATCGCCGCGAGCGGGCTCCGCAGGTCGTGCGAGACGGCGGCCAGCATGCTCCGGCGGATCTGATCGGTCTGCCGGAAGATCTCCGCCTCCGTCGCGGTGCGCAGGAGACGGTCCCGCTCCAAGACGAGCGCGAGCTGATCGCAGACCGCGCGGATCACGCGGCTCTCCGGAGCCTCCAGCGGCGGCCGCTCACCGATGAGCACGATCAATCCGAGGTTCCGCCTCCCCACGCTGAGCGGAAGTCGCTCGGGAGCCCTGCCCGAGGAGGCCGGATCCCACGTCGGCGTGATCCTCCCCGGCTCCGCACCGACGGCCATGAGCTCGACCAGTCCCTCGCCTTGCTCCTGCACGAACAGGGCGCCGGCGTCGAACGCGAACTCCCGAACGAGGTGCTCGAGCAGCGCCCGGTAGGTCTCTTCACCTGGACCCTGCACGACGAGGTCACGGCTGAGCTCCTGGAGCGTGCGCAGCTCGGCTTCGCGCGCCTCGGCTGCGTCCGCCCGTTCGCCCGCGCGCGCGAACAGGATCGAGATCAGGATCGAGAGCCCCAGGAACACGAACAACGCGGTCACGTCCTCGGGTCGCGCGATCGCGAACGTGTCGAAAGGAGGCAGGAAGTAGTAGTTGAAGGCCAGGAAGCCGACGATCGACGCGACGATCCCCGGACCCACCCTCCCGAGCGAGGCTGCGATCACGACGATCACGACGAACGTGAACCCGACGGTGGTCGACCGAAGGTTGTCGCGGAACGGCACGAGCGCCGCGGCGAGCGCGATCGGCCCGACCAGAGCGACCACGTACCCGGCCGCCCTTCGTCTCGGGCTGGCGGGCTCGCGCAGCAAGCCGTACACGCGGGAAACGCTCACGGTACGAGGATAGGCATGCGGCCGGCCCCTCATCCCGGCGGCGGGGCTGCATCGGCTCCATCCGAAGGGATCCCTAACGCCGGGACCCCTGGTCCTTACGGGTCCCTCATGCTGCGGGACTAGGCTCGAGGTCGGAGGTGAGAGTCACCATGACCGACGTCGTGATGGTGGTACTGATGGCCGGGTTCTTCGTCCTGGCCGCCCTGTTCGCCGCATGGCTGGACCGCGTATGAAGCTCTCCGACATCCTGGAGCTGATCGTCGCGGTGGGCTTGCTCGTGTACCTGACGATCGCCCTCATCCGTCCGGAGTGGTTCTGAGATGCCCACGATCGTCGTCTACCTGATCCTCCTGACGCTCCTGACGCCTCCTCTCGGCGTGTTCATGTACCGCGTGTACACATCGGAGAAGATCGGGCGCGTCGAAGGCGTCATCTACCGGATCATCGGCGTGGATCCCCGGGCTGAGCAGACCTGGCGGCGCTACGCCTCCTGCGTTCTCTGGTTCAGCGCTGTCTCGATCATCTTCACGTACTTCGTGATGCGGCTCCAGGGGCATCTCCCCCTCAACCCCGTCGGTCTCGGGGCACCGACGCAGAACGTCTCGTTCAACACGGCCGCCAGCTTCGTCACGAACACGAACTGGCAGGCGTACGGCGGCGAGACCACGATGAGCTACCTGACCCAGATGATCGGGTTGACGTTCAACAACTTCCTGTCGGCCGCCGTCGCGATGAGCGTCGTGATCGCGATGATCCGCGGATTCACGCGGAACAAGACGGATGGCCTCGGCAACTTCTGGCGTGACACGGTCCGTGGCACCGTCTACATCCTGTTGCCGCTCGCGGTCGTGGGAGCCATCGTGCTCATCACCCAAGGGGTCGTGCAGACGTTCGCGAACTCGGCGAGCGTGACGGGGATCCAGGGGTTCGCGCAAACGATCGCGCGGGGACCGGTCGCGTCCCAGATCGCGATCAAGCAGCTCGGCACGAACGGCGGCGGCTTCTTCAACGTGAACTCCGCGCACCCGTTCGAAGGGGGGACGCCCTTCGGGAACTTCGTCGAGCTCTGGATGATCCTCGGGATCCCCGCCGCCCTCACGTACACGTTCGGGAAGATGGTCGGGAACATCCGACAGGGTTGGGCCATCTTCGCCGCGATGATGATCCTGTTCCTCGCGGGCCTAGCGCTCACCGTGCCGCAGGAGCATTCGGCGACACAGGCGATGATCTCCGCTGGGGTTCCCGCCTCAGCTCCGAACCTGGAGGGCAAGGAGCTTCGCTACGGAACCGACCAGTCGAGCCTGTGGGCCGTCGCCACGACCGATGCATCCAACGGCAGCGTCAACTCGATGCATGACTCCTACAAGCCGTTCGCGATGATCGCGCCGATCTTCAACATCGCCGTCGGCGAGGTGATCTGGGGCGGCGTCGGCAGCGGCCTGTACGGGATGATCTTCTTCGTCATCATCGCCGTCTTCATCGGGGGACTGATGGTCGGGCGAACGCCCGAGTACCTCGGCAAGAAGATCGGCGCCCGCCAGGTGAAGCTGTCCGCCCTCGGCGTGCTGGTTCCGTTCCTGGTCCTGCTGGCCTTGACGGCCGTTGCCGTCGTGACCCCGGCCGGCCTGAACCCGAGGCTGAACACCGGGCCCCACGGGTTCAGCGAGATCCTCTACGCGTTCGTGTCGATGGCTGGGAACAACGGTTCGGCATTCGCCGGCCTGACGGCGAGCGGGACGTTCTACGCGGTCGCCGGCGGTCTCGAGATGTTGGTCGCACGGTTCGTTCCGCTGCTGGTCGCGCTCGCGATCGGCAGCAGCCTGGCCAAGGAGGGCTCGGTGCCCGTCACTGCTGGAACGCTTCCGACCGACAAGCCCCTTTTCGTCGGGCTACTGGACGGCGTGATCGTCGTGATCGGCGCCCTGACGTTCTTCCCGGCTCTCGCCCTCGGCGCGATCGTCGAGGGATTGATGAAAGGCAAGTTGTTCGGATGAGCACGACACAGACACCGCTCGAGGACAAGCCCCAGGGGGAGGCGCACGGCGTCGCGGAGGCGCGGCCTCTGTTCGACGGTCCCATCGTTCGGCGGGCGATCATCGACAGCTTCTGGAAGCTGAACCCTCGCTCGCTCCTCAAGAACCCCGTGATCTTCACGGTCGAGGTCGTGTCCGTGATGGTGACCATCCGGATCGTCGCCGACATCGTAAGCGGCGGCCCGATCGCGTTCGACACCGCGATCGCGATCGGGCTGTGGTTCACCGTGCTATTCGCGAACTTCGCCGAGGCGATGGCCGAAGGTCGCGGCAAAGCGCAGGCCGAGGCGTTGCGGAGGACGCGCGCCGATCTGGTCGCGCGACGGATCCTCGCCGACGGCACGGAGGAGACGGTGCCCGCGTCCCAACTGCGCAAGGGCGACATCGTCATGATCTCGGCCGGTGAGCTGATCCCCGGCGACGGTGAGATCGAGGAGGGCATCGCCTCCGTGGACGAGTCCGCGATCACCGGTGAATCCGCACCGGTGATCCGCGAGTCCGGCGGCGACCGTTCGGCGGTCACCGCCGGCACGAAGGTGCTGTCCGACTGGATCAAGGTGCGCGTGACCGCGGAGCCGGGCGAGTCGTTCCTTGACCGCATGATCGACCTGGTGGAGGGCGCCGAGCGGCAGAAGACGCCGAACGAGATCGCCCTGTCGATCCTGCTCGCGAAGTTCACGATCATCTTCCTGATCGTCTGCGTCTGCCTCGAGCCGTTCGCGATCTACGCCGGTCAGCGAGTGACCGATGCCGTCCTGATCGCGCTGTTCGTGTGCCTGATCCCCACCACGATCGGCGGACTCCTGTCCGCGATCGGCATCGCGGGGATGGATCGCCTCGTCCAGCACAACGTGCTCGCGATGAGCGGGCGGGCGGTCGAGGCCGCGGGCGACGTCTCCACCCTCCTGCTGGACAAGACCGGGACGATCACCCTCGGCAACCGCCAAGCGGTGGCGTTCGTGCCGGCGCCCGGGATCGAGGAGCGCGAGCTGGCCGAGGTGGCCCAGTTCGCGTCGCTGGCCGACGAGACACCCGAGGGCCGCTCCATCGTGGTCCTCGCGAAGGAGAAGTACGGGATCCGCGAGCGCGAGCTCCAGGAAACGCACGCCTCCTTCGTGCCGTTCACCGCGCAGACGCGGATGAGCGGCGTCGACCTCGATGGGAGCGAGATCCGCAAAGGCGCCGTCGACTCCGTGGTCGAGTGGGCAGGGCACGACATGCCGTCCGAGCTCACGGCCGAGGTCGAGCGCATCTCTCGCGCGGGCGGCACACCGCTCGCGGTCGCGCGAGACCGCCAACTCCTCGGCGTGA
>Ga0187785_10000682_pt1 | contig 12395 bp, 9 predicted proteins | sample 0815_BV2_4_20_MG_FD_132466 | JGI IMG/M metagenome (GOLD analysis project Ga0187785, IMG submission 132466) | Tropical peat soil microbial communities from peatlands in Department of Meta, Colombia - 0815_BV2_4_20_MG | ecosystem: Environmental > Terrestrial > Soil > Wetlands > Peat | place...
GACAGCGGTATCGTTTTCCAACGCATCGCAGCCGAAGGTTCGATCGAGCGGGAAATCCGTGCCGATGTGCGCGCGGTGACCGCAACCGAATTTGCAACCGTTCTTGGCGACGCCAAGGGGCCGCTGTGCTCGACCGCCGAGCATTTGTTGGCGGCGCTGCGCGGTCTCTACGTAGACAACGTCATCGTCGAAATCGACGGACCTGAAGTGCCCATCATGGACGGCAGTGCGGCTGCTTTTGTCGACGCCATCGATCAGGCGGGTCTGACCGACCGGGCGCTGCCGCGCCGCTTCATCGAGGTTCTCAAACCGATTTCGGTGGCCAAGGATGGCGCATACGGCGAATTGCGGCCTTATCAGCACGGCTTCCGCGTCGAGGCGGAAATCGACTTCGATCATCCGCTGATTGGTCAGCAGGCGATCGCGCTCGACGTCGAACCGGACACCTTCCGCCGCGAAATCGCGCGTGCCCGAACTTTCGGCTTCATGAAGGACGTCGCCAAACTATGGAGCGCCGGCTACGCCCTCGGGGCCTCGTTCGAAAATACCTTGGTGGTCAGCGAAGACCGCGTGCTCAATCCGGAAGGCTTGCGCTTCGGCGACGAGTTTGTCCGGCATAAGGTGCTCGACGCGATCGGTGATCTTGCGCTCGCCGGCCAGCCGCTCCTGGCCGCCTACAAGACTGTCCGTGGTGGCCACAAACTCAACCACGCGGTGCTGTCGGCATTGATGGCGGACCGAAGCGCCTGGCGGGTGGTCGAGGCTGCCGCCGAGCCGGTGCGCCGCAAGCGTGGCCACGCAGGCGTCTTTGGCGGTCTGGTGGCGCCGGCTTACGGCCCGGAAGTCTCCTGAAAACCTCAGGAATCTGCCTTGATCTTCGCCTTAATCCGGGCCGAATGTCGGCTTAGTCGCATGGCGATACCGCGCGATTTTGGGTAAATCTTTACGGCTCGCCGCGTATGCGAGGGGTCTTGCAAGGCCGCCGGAGAAATAGCACGTCCACGTGGATGAGTTTGTGTTCGCCCGCACTGCAAAACACGCGTTCCCGGAGAGGTCCGTTGGCATGACAGCGGACTCAAAGCCATCGCACGGTGGTCGCATCGTGCGCGTGCTGGCGGCCGCTTTGCTCGCGGTGAGCCTTGGTGCGTGCAGTAGTTTCGACCTCTTCTCCAAGAAGGACGACACGCCCCCCGATGAGCCTGCTGATCGGCTTTACAATGAGGGTCTGTACCTTCTGAACGCCAAGAAAGATCCGAAGGAAGCGGTCAAGAAATTCGAGGAAGTGGACCGCCAGCACCCGTACTCCGAGTGGGCCCGTAAGTCCTTGATTATGTCGTCGTACGCCTACTATCAGGCCGGTGAGTACGATGACTGCGTCAACACCGCCAAGCGTTACATCACCCTGCATCCTGGCAGCGCGGATGCGGCCTACGCACAGTTTCTGATCGGCTCGTCCTATTTCGACGAGATTCCCGACATCACGCGCGATCAGGCCCGCACTGAAAAGGCGATGGCTGCGCTCGAAGAAGTCGTCCGGAAATATCCGACCAGCGAATATGCGAACAGCGCAAAACAGAAGATCGATGTTGCGCGCGACCAACTCGCCGGCAAGGAAATGGAGATCGGTCGCTATTACCTGAAGAAGAAGGATTACACCGGCGCCATCAATCGCTTCAAAGTCGTGGTCACCCGCTATCAGACGACTCGCCACGTCGAAGAAGCGCTGATGCGATTGACCGAATCCTATATGGCACTTGGAATCGTCGACGAGGCTCAGACCGCTGCCGCGGTCCTTGGGCACAATTTCCCGGACAGCAGCTGGTACAAGCACGCTTACGCGCTGGTGAAGACCGGTGGCCTCGAGCCGAAGGAAAACCAGGGTTCCTGGATCAGCAAGGCCTTCAAAGGCATCGGTCTCGGCTGAGACTGCAAAGTTATTTCAGGGCGGCCCACACGGCCGAATCGGGACTTCAGGCACACGCCGGGCATTTCTTTCGGATTTCGGGTGGCGCTTCTGCGCCGTCCGAGTAACCGATCGTGATTCACAGTGTCGTGGCCGGCCTTGTGCCGGCCATCGACGTCTTTAATGATGCGAATCCGTAGGACCGGAATGCCCCGGAACACTGGGGCGTGAAAAAGTTGCCGGACTGTGTGCCCATGCTTGCCCGACTGTCCATCCGCGACATCGTCCTGATTGATCGGCTTGATATCGATTTCGCCGATGGACTCGCCGTTTTGACCGGCGAGACCGGCGCGGGAAAGTCGATTTTGCTCGATGCCTTCGCGTTGGCGTTGGGTGGCCGCGGTGACCAGGCTCTGGTCCGGCAGGGCATGGAACAAGGCCAGGTGACGGCGGTATTCGATGTCGCACGCGACCACCCGGCTCGGGCCTTGCTGAAGGCGGACGAGATCCCGGCTGAAGACGAATTGATTCTGCGCCGCGTGCAGTTTGCCGACGGGCGCACTCGCGCTTTCGTAAACGACCAGCCGGTCAGTGTGCAAATTCTCAAGCAGCTCGGCAGCGCGCTGGTCGAAATCCATGGGCAGCACGACGAGAGGGCGCTGGTCGAAGCTTCCACTCACCGTCGGCTGCTCGACGCTTTTGGAGGGCTGGAAGAACGGGCAGCAAGTGTCGATTCGCTGTGGACAGCACGGCGCGAAGCGCAGCTTGCCGCCGACACCCATCGAATGGAGGTCGAGCGCGCAAAGCGCGAAGGCGAGTGGCTTCGCCATGCCGTCGACGAGCTCAACAAGCTCGCGCCTCAGGCGGGCGAGGAGACTGCTTTGGCCGAGCGACGCACGACAATGATGCAAGCGGAAAAGGTGGCCGAAGACCTGCGCGACGCTCACGAAATTATCGCGGGTTCAAGCTCCAGTGTCCCGGCGTTGTCAGGCGTCATCCGCCGGCTGGAGCGGCGCGCCGCACAGGCTCCTGCGCTCATCGAACCTACGGTGAAGGCACTGGACGCGGCGTTGACGGCCCTCGACGAAACGCGCGGGCACCTCGAGGCAGCGTTGCAAATGGCCGATTTCGATCCGCTTGAACTCGAGCGCATCGAAGAACGCCTGTTCGCGCTCCGCGCCGCCGGCCGCAAGTACAACGTGGCGGTCGATGGCCTCGCAGCGCTGGCGCAGAAATACAACGCCGACATCGCGTTGATCGATGCCGGTGAGGATCGGCTCAAGGCGCTGGAGGCGGCATCCGCACAGGCCGAGACAGCGTACCGCGCCGAAGCCGGCGCGCTATCACAGGCGCGCGGCAAGGCTGCCACCGCTCTCGATAAAGCTGTCAACGGCGAACTCAAACCGCTCAAGCTGGACCGCGCAAAATTCTCGACCGAAATCGAAAGTGATCCCGCGGCCGCAGGACCGAACGGGATCGATCGGGTCGAATTCTGGGTGCAAACCAATCCGGGCACGCGGCCAGGACCGCTGATGAAAGTCGCGTCCGGCGGCGAACTGGCGCGATTTCTGCTGGCGCTCAAGGTCGTTCTTGCCGACCGCGGCTCGGCGCCAACGCTGGTCTTTGACGAAATCGATACCGGCGTTGGTGGCGCCGTTGCGGACGCTATCGGCATGCGGCTCGCCAGGTTGGGACGCGGCGTGCAGGTACTGGCGGTGACGCATGCGCCGCAGGTGGCGGCCCGTGCCGACCATCACTATCTCATCAGCAAAGACGCGCTGGAAAAAGGCAAGCGCGTCGCCACTCGTGTTACCGAGTTGGCGGCCGAGCGACGGCGCGAAGAGATCGCCCGTATGCTCGCAGGAGCCGAAATCACCAAGGAAGCCCGTGCAGCCGCCGAACGACTGATCAAGGCGGCGGGTTGACGGCGGAGAGTTGGATGCCGTCGCGCGTGAAAACCGACAAGACAGCCGTCGAGTTTCTGACTGCCAAGCAGGCGAAGGCCGAGCACGCGCGGCTCACGGCTGAAATTTCCGAGCACGACAGGCGCTATTATCAGCAGGATCGCCCCATCGTCAGCGACGCTGAATACGACGCCCTGCGCCAGCGCTACAACGCTATCGAGGCTCGCTTTCCCGAACTGCGCACGCTGGAATCCCTTTCCCTGAAAGTCGGCGCGGCGCCTTCAGGCAAATTCAAGAAGGTGCGCCATGCGGTGCCGATGCTTTCGCTCGACAACGCGTTTAGCGAGCAAGACGTTGTCGATTTCGTCGGCCGCATCAGACGCTTTCTCAAGCTCAGTGACAGCGAGAAGATCGCGTTCAGCGCCGAGCCGAAGATTGACGGTCTCTCGATGTCCTTGCGCTACGAGGAGGGCGAACTCGTCACGGCCGCCACGCGCGGTGACGGCGCAGAGGGGGAGGATGTTACGGCCAATATCCGCACGCTCGAGGATGTGCCGAAGAAGCTCAAGGGCCGCAAGGTGCCGAAAATCACGGAGGTGCGCGGCGAAGTCTACATGACCAAGCGCGCCTTCCTTGAGCTCAACGAGCGGCAGAAGGCGGCCGGCGAGCAGATTTTCGCCAATCCGCGCAACTCGGCCGCCGGCTCTTTGCGACAGAAGGATCCTGCCATCACGGCGTCACGCCCGCTGGGTTTCTTTGCTTACGCCTGGGGTGAAATGAGCGAAATGCCGGAGGATACCCAGTCGGGCATGATCAAATGGTTCGAGGCGTGCGGTTTCAAGACCAATCCCCTCACCAAGCTCGTGCAATCCGTCGAACAGCTCATCGCCTTCCACCACAGGATCGAGGAGCAACGCGCCGAGCTCGACTACGACATCGACGGTGTCGTCTACAAAGTAGACCGGATCGACTGGCAGGAGCGCCTCGGCTTCGTCTCGCGAACGCCGCGTTGGGGCATCGCGCATAAGTTTCCCGCCGAGCGGGCAATGACCGTGCTCAAGGACATCGAGATCCAGGTGGGTCGCACCGGCGCGTTGACGCCTGTCGGCAAGCTCGAGCCGGTCGGCGTTGGCGGCGTCATCGTCCAGAACGTGACCCTGCACAATGAGGACTACATCAAAGGGATCGGCGGCAACGGTGAAGTCCTGCGCGATGGCCGGGACATTCGCATCGGCGACACGGTTATCATCCAGCGTGCCGGCGATGTGATTCCCCAGGTGGTCGATGTCGTGGCCGACAAACGTCCAAAGGGCGCCAAAGAGTATCATTTTCCGAAGAAATGCCCCTGTCACCTGCACACCAATATCGTGCGTGAGGAAACGGCCACGGGGGAGGAGGGTGCGCGGGCCCGTTGTACCGGCGAATTTGCCTGTCCCTACCAGAAGATCCAGCACCTGATGCTGTTTGTCTCGCGCCGTGCCTTCGATATTGAAGGCTTCGGCGAGAAGCAGATCGAATTCTTCTTCGAGCAGGGGTGGGTCAAGGAGCCGGCCGATATCTTCACGCTGCAGAAACGCGACAGGACGATCAAGCTGGAAGAAATCGAAGGCTACGGCGAGACGTCCGTTAAAAACCTGTTCGACGCCATCAACGCGCGGCGCGAGATTTCTCTCGATCGCTTCATCTACGCCCTCGGCATCCGCCACGTCGGTGAAACCACGGCACTTGCGCTGGCGCGCGGTTACGGCTCCTGGGATTCATTCCACGACGCCGGCTTGAAAGTGGCGAAGGGTGACGCCGACGCGATCGCCGAGATGGATGCGCTCGACCAGATCGGCGACACGGTGATCGAGGCCGTGAAAACTTATTTCGGCGAAAGCCACAATCGCGGCATCGTCGAGCGTTTGACGAAAGAAGTCGACATCCTCGATGCCGAAAAGCCGAAAAGAGATACCGCGATCGCCGGCAAGACGGTCGTCTTCACCGGCGGGCTGGAGAAGATGACGCGCGAAGAGGCTAAAGCGCAGGCCGAGCGGCTCGGTGCCAAGGCGGCCGGTTCGGTCTCCAAAAAAACCGACTATGTCGTTGCCGGACCGGGTGCCGGCTCGAAGCTCGCCGACGCCAAAAAATTCGGCGTGACGGTGCTCACCGAGGAAGAGTGGCTCAAGCTCATCTCGTAGCTACGTCAGCGGCTTCGTTGCTGCGTCGAGCCACTTACGGGTATCCGCATCGAGCAGTGGCGACAGCACCTCATGGACGCGCGCATGATAGCCGTCGAGCCAGGCGCGTTCTTTCCCGCTCAACATTTTCGTTTCGATCAGCCGCCGGTCGATGGGCGCAAGCGTCAGTGTCTCAAATGCGTTGAGCGGTTTTTCGGCGCCGACGGGTTCAGGCGCTGCGATGACCAGCACCAGGTTTTCGATCCGAATGCCGTAAGCGGCGGTTTTATAATAGCCGGGCTCGTTCGATAGGATCATGCCGCGGCGAAGCGCGACGGTGCCGAGCTTGGATATGCGTGCCGGCCCTTCATGCACCGACAAATAGCTGCCGACGCCGTGTCCGGTGCCGTGGTCGAAATCCAGTCCGGCCTGCCACAAGGCAGTGCGCGCCAGCGGGTCCAGTTGGGCGCCGGTTGTATTTTCGGGAAAGACGGCCGTGGCGATGGCGATGTGGCCTTTGAGCACGCGCGTAAAGCGATCACGCATCTCGTCACTGGGCGCGCCGACGACAACCGTGCGGGTGATATCGGTGGTGCCGTCTTCATATTGCGCACCGGAATCGATCAAAAACAGTTCGTCGCCTCCGATCCGCCGGTTTGAGGCACGGGTGACGCGATAGTGCACGATTGCTCCATTTGGCCCGGCCCCTGCAATCGTCGGAAACGAGATGTCCTTCAAAGCTCCGGTGTCGCGACGAAAGCTTTCCAGGGCGGCGACCGCGTCGATTTCCGAAAGCTTGCCCGACGGGGCTTCCTTGTCGAACCATGCGAGGAAACGCGTGATGGCTGCACCGTCGCGCTTGTGAGCATTGCGGCTGCCGACAACCTCGGCGTGGTTCTTCGTCGCCTTCATGAGTGCGATCGGGTCAGGCCCGCGCTGCAACTTGGCGCCATGGTCGACAATTACGCGCGTGAAAGCATCAGCGGCACTCGCCTGATCGACGCGAACGACCTGGTCCTTGAGTTCACCGAGATCGTGGACCAGTTCGTCTGGCGGGCGGATATCAGCAAACTCCTCCAGAGCATGTCGCACCGTATTGGTGAGCTTCGCGCCATCAATGTAGAGCGTCGGACGCCCCTCGCTCGGTACCGTTGCAAAGGCGAGGGCGACGGGCGTGTGGGCAACATCCGCGCCGCGGATGTTGAATGTCCAGGCGATATTCTGTGGGTCCGATACCAGCAGCGTGCCGGCACGAAGTTTTTTCAGTTCGGCGCGGACACGCTTGAGCTTTTCTTGCGCGGGCTCGCCGGCGAATTTAATGTCTCGCAGCGCAACCGTGCCGGCCGGCGGCGTCGGACGATTGCGCCACAAGGCATCGATCGGATTGACGTCGACGGCGACGAGCTCCGCGCCGGCGGCGACGCACGCTTTCCGCAGCCTCTCGACTTGTTCGGTCGTGTGCAGCCACGGATCGTAGCCGAGGCGGGCACCCCTTTTTAGATTTTGCTCAAGCCACTGCTCGGGCGGGCGCTCGACCAAATGCTCTATCGTGAAGATGGTGCCGTCGACCTGCGAGGCCGCCTGCACCGTATAGCGGCCATCGACGAAGATTGCGGCGGATTCCGTCAGGATCACCGCGGCGCCCGCCGAACCGGTAAAACCCGTCAGCCACGCGAGCCGTTCTTCGCTTGATGGGAGATATTCATTCTGCTGACGATCTGCACGCGGCACGACAAAGCCGTCGAGTCCTTGTCGCTTGAGTTCGGCGCGCATGGCAGCGACTCGGACGGCGCTTTGCGCTCGTTCGTTCGAATCATCGAAGGTCTGGAAGCGCGCTTCAAACATCGGGGCACTCTAGCGCTCCAGCCGCCGGGAGCAATGCAGGCATGCGCAACGCTGAGAACGCGGTCGATGCGAACGCTGCCTGCAAGTTAGGACGAATCATCGCGGTAGTGATCGCAAATTTGGCATCGAATCGCTGTGGTGATTCATTTTTGTGCATTGCAATAATTCGATTGCGTGATGGCAACGATCTCAACAAATGATTAATCGAAATATACCGATTTGATAGGGCTTATATGCATTGCCGCGGGTACTGTACGACCGCGATGCAACTTATGTTGCATTGCAATAGTCAGAGTCGATGGCTGGGCGTTTGCTGACGCTTCGAAAAGGAGACTCATCATGGTTGCGGTCACTTATGGCGGCGCGCGTGTTGGCGGCGCAAAGGCTGCGAAGCACACGCAAGGTGCCGTGCAACGCAAGAGTGCGTTTGGCCGTTTCGTCGACGCGCTGATGGAATCAAGGCTGCGGCTGGCGGAGCGTGAGATCAGACGACATGCACACCTGCTTCCGCGCCTGCACGATGACAACGGCAATCCACTGGATTGAAATCAACAACGTTTTGTAGCGCTGGTATGCGTTAGCGTGTGACCAGCGGAGCCGCCCCGGTCATCCCCGCCCGGGGCGGTTTTGCTTCACACGGAGACCTTGTTCCGGTCTCAACCGCCCGCGCGGCTGCATGCGGCGCAACACCAGCGTGGTCCAGCCTTCGATCTGAATGCGACGCTCAAGCGCAAGTCCCTGCGCGCGATAGATTGCGAGCGCAGCGTTGGCGTGATCCGGAAGCAGGCCTGAAAGAACGACCTGGGCGCCTGGCCCAGCGAGTCCGCGAAGCTTTACCGCGAGCTTCGCCAATGGTCCTAACAGAATATTCGCGAAGATAAGATCGTAAGGTGCCGCATCGGTGATGACGCTACCCATCGTACCTTTCGCGCGCACGAACATTATCCACGCGGCAGCACGATTGAGGTGCGCATTGGCGCTCGCCGCGCGGACCGCTACAGGGTCAATATCACTTCCGATAATCTGCGTTCGCGACAACCGAGCCGATGCAATCGCAAGAACGCCTGTACCTGTCCCGATGTCCAGAACGCGGCGGAACCGCCGCCGTTTTGCCAAATCGGCAAGCGCGACAAGGCAGCCGCGAGTTGTGCCGTGATGCCCAGTGCCGAAAGCGAGCGCGGCTTCGATCTCGATTCCGATGTCGTTGACCTTCAGCCGCGCGCGGTCGTGGGCCCCGTGAATCAGGAAACGACTGACTCGGACCGGCTTCAAGCCAGCGAGACTTTGACCGACCCAGTCGGCAGCGGCCACCGATTGAATGCTGAGGGCATTCGCGGCCGCCTTTCCGGCGGCGAACTCGACCAACTGGCGCAGACGGGGCTCATCTGGGGGAGTGCGGAAATGAATGGCCACGTGCCAGCTTTTGTCGTCCTCTTCAAAGGCGGCACAGGCTGCATCATCTGTATCGAGAGTTTCGCCAAGATAGGCGGCAAGGCGCCGGGCGGTGGTTTCGTCGCAGGCGAGGCGGGCAACGGTCGTGGATGCGGTCATGTGGCGCAAAATTCGCCCTTCGCACGGCCCGGCGCAATGGCTATTTAGGCACTTGTGATGATCGAAAAACCGCAATTCGACGAGATTGAAGCTCTGACATTGGCCAGCCGCAGCGGCTGGCCTGAAGAGCTGCGGGTCCTATTGCTACGCTACCCGCGTGAGCAATGGGAGGCCCATGCCAACCTTGGCGAAATGGCGCGTTTCTGGCTGTCGCGTCACGCCATGTTCCGCGATCTATCGACCGCCATCGGGCAAGTTACGGGGCAATTTCGCTCCCAAGCACTCGCGCCGGCCGAGTTTGCTCGCCAATTGGTTCCGCGCCTGCAGTTCATGCTGAACCAGCTCAACGCTCATCACCAAATTGAGGACCTATATTACTTCCCGATTTTTCGTGCGGCTGACGCTCGTTTGGCGCGTGGATTCGATGTGCTGGAGGGTGATCATCACCACATTCACGCTGACATGGAGCGGACGGCCAACGCCACGAATACGCTGATACGGACTCTCAGGGCTGAGGCCGACACACTTGAGGAAAGCAGCAACGAGTATGCGGACGCCAGCGGAGCGCTCCTCAAGGGCTTGGTCCGTCACCTCGACGACGAGGAGGACCTGATCGTGCCGCTGATCCTCGACCGCGGTGAGGACGCGCTCGGCGTCGCTCATCACGGGTAGCAGCTATTCGCGCAGGTGGAGAAAAAGGGCCGCACCCATCAGGGCGCGGCCCCTTGAGCAGGTCAAAGACTAGCCGTGATGCCCGTCGTGGTCGTCGTCGTGGTCATGATCATGATCATGATCGCCGTCATGGCTGAAGGTGAACATGTTCATGAGATCGCCGATAGCGGGTCCATTTTTTGGAACATAAGGATTGTCGTGATCGGCGACGGGATTGGGCAGATTATCGCGGCTGCGGTTGGAAATTTTGGGCAGACGCCAGTTCTCCTCAATGAATTTCAGCAGCGAGACGTGGTCGTAATACGTGTGGTCGACGTAGCCTTTCTTGGCGAACGGTGAGACCGCAATGAAGGGAATGCGAGTGCCGTCGCCAAAGAAGTCGAGTGGCTGAATGTAGCCGGAGTCATAGAATCCGCCGCCCTCATCGGTGGTTATAAGGATCGCCGTCGATGCCCAAAGCTGCGGATTGCTCTGCACTTGCTTGATCAGGTCCTTGAGGAACTGCTCATAGAGATCCGTCGTTGAGTCGGCAGGGTGGCCGGCAAGAGCCTCGAACGGGCGGACGAACGCCACTGACGGAAGCCTGTTGTTGTGCACGTCGTTGAGGAAAGCACCGTAATTCTGCAGGTTCGCTTCCTTCGCCGGATTCTGCATGATGCTCATATAACCGGTGAGCGGATCGCAGATGCCGCAATAGAAGTGGAACAACAGCGGCACTCCATTGACCGAAGTCGCGAATGCCGTCGGATCGTTGCCGCGATCGGCGCTATAGTATTTCCACGACACACCATTCGCACTCATGATATCCGCAATTGTCGGGATACTTTGCGGGGGCATCGTGAATTGATCAGCTCCGAGAGGGCGCGGATTGCTGCTCGTCTGGTTCCAGAACAGATTGTAATTGTTCACCAGGTAGTAGTGACCGGGCGCGCAATTGTTTTTATGAATGCCATGGCGGTTGAGCTGCTCGTTCACGGAGGCTACGCCAGGTGCTGTCGGATCCGAGCAGTTCACATATGAGCCGCCGCTGTAGCCATCCTGCGTGTAGTAGTTGTTCGTGCCCGCGACCGGATCGGGATTTTCGATCTGGTTGCTGAATGGCACGGCGGGCTGACCATTGAGATTGGTGTTGGTGAAGAACGCGGCATCGCCTGTCACGATCGCCTGGAAATTGGCGCCGGTGCCGCCCATGATCGCCTGATGATAATTGTCGCTGATGGCAAACTCGTCGGCCAGCGACTTGAAGAAGGGTGCGTCACCTGGCTGCGCGTGACCGGCAGCGTCGGTGAACGGGTTCATATTGTAAAAGCCCATCGAGATGGCGCCTTCCCTCGGATTGAATCCGCCTGCCGGGAAGGGCGCGCCGTTTGAGCCGGTGCCGATGGTTTCCTCGACCCAAACAAATTTGTCGAGTTTGCCGCCATCGTAGTCTTGCCACATCTGGAAGAAGCGATGCACGGGATCGCCGGTATATGCGGCATAAGGCACATATTTGCTGATCTGATAGGGTCCGTTCGGGAGATTGGCGGGAAAGCGCGTGTCCGGGACACCTTGCGGCAAACCGATGCCTGACGTCGTGTAGGGCTGTGGCAGGGTTGCGTAAGCACCTACCGAGAACGTTTCCGCGTTGTAGCGAATTTGATCGACACCGATGCGCTGTTTGGCCCGATCAAAATGGGCGCCCGGAGTGCCGTCCGCCTTGACGATCCCCTTACTCAGCAAATTATCGATACTCTGGCCGGGTTTGGGTTGATACGTGCCGTAAAGATTGTCGAACGTGTGGTTCTCGCCGACAATGATAATCACATGCTGAATTGGTGTTTTTGTCCGCTTCGGCGGATCGGCTTGGGCCGATGCCATCGTCAAAACCGAGAGTGCGCTGGTAGCCAAGCATAAGAATTTGAAGCTCAAATTTTGCCTCATGTGACGACTCCTGCTGAGTTTTAAGGATTTGCGTTGAGGGAATGGGACGGTTCGTAAACGCGAAACGGCGATCAGCCCCGCACTCAGCTTCGGCAACTGAGATTTCAGCTTCGTGGCGGTTCGGATTCAATTCCGTGAAATGCGGACGACGGAGATCGCACGGCGCAAACGGAGACTGTGCGCCGGCGCCGCAGGATTTTTCAAAACAGAATTATGAAATTTGTGACGATGCCGAAATCAGTGCCTTTTGAAATACTGGATTTCGCGCTCGTGCTGCATCGCCTGCGCACGGGTGCTGAAGGTGCCGAGGTTGCGGCGCTTGCCGGTCTTCGGATTGACAGATCGTGAATAGAGTCGGTAGCCGCCTGATTTCAGTTTGCGAATCATGAAGTCCCTCCCAGCTCGTGCCCGCTCGCGCCATTGACCGAGGGCAACTCC
>Ga0187785_10000683_pt1 | contig 12375 bp, 10 predicted proteins | sample 0815_BV2_4_20_MG_FD_132466 | JGI IMG/M metagenome (GOLD analysis project Ga0187785, IMG submission 132466) | Tropical peat soil microbial communities from peatlands in Department of Meta, Colombia - 0815_BV2_4_20_MG | ecosystem: Environmental > Terrestrial > Soil > Wetlands > Peat | place...
ACCTTCGAGGGCGTCAAACGTCAGTTTCGGCAGCATATCGCCATGCTCACGCTCTCAAAGGGAATAGTATAGGATACACATGTTACAAGCTTCTACCGCCATCTCTCAACGAGGGCGCCATACTTCGAAAGAGGTGTGTAACTGTATCGATAGGTTAGTATGCGAGTGAAAGTAGAAATAATTTGTAGGATAGATGAAGTGAAAAAGGGGCCAATTCCTCCCGACGCTGAAGCAACCGGGTCTTTTTGACCCCGCGGCCCCTACATTATGGATATTTACGGTTTTTCATTTGACTCGCTTTTTTGACGACATCCGCTTAAAATGTATGTTATATGCCGTAGCGTTGACCACACTATCGTAGATCCAGGCCCGATATATGCACTTGCCCCATGGCAATCCAGCCATTAGAGGTAAATCGTCCGGGGAGATATCGCAGATCTCGACCCCCGTATCGGGAACCGATATTGTGATTGAATGCCCCCTGTCAGCCTGCAGAGGGTGTCATCACAATCATGCTTGTCGCAACGGGTCGATATAATGCGGATAGCCGTCTATCCTGGGTCTGGGGTATGGTTGAGGCTTTTTAGCATATTTCTAACTTATATTAAAATTATCGCATCGTGGTAAACCTATTCAATATAAAATATTTTATAAAGTATGGGGTTACATCCTGTTACTATACAGAAAAAATGTGGCTTTTTTATAGTTGACACAGCGAGAATATTCGTAATAACGGCTCAAGTCAGTCCTTTCAGATGAAAAAGGCCGGATAATGAGATCAGCACCCACCATTTTTCCTATAGATGCTATAGAGTCCTGCATGTCCACAGGCGGCCGGATGGAATAGATAAGTGAAGCTCCCCGGTACAGGTCAACATTAGGGTTGAAGATGTTATCCTGGACATAGCAGAGGTTTTCAGGAAGGATGTCGGCTACGTCAGTACATATGAGATCGTACTGATCATTCAGCAACAGTGCCACGTCAGGATGCCGTCCGATCCCTACTTCAACGATACGTGAGCCCTGCGAATAGTGTAGGGAGATGTACTCGGCCAGGTCATCATAACCTATAATGCCCATGAACAACCATATTAATACTCAGCTGTAAATACTTACGGGTGACCTTTCTGATCAAAATCAGACCGTTCGAGATGGACGATTCAGTAGATGTACTTGAGATAGAAGAAAACATATTCAATGAGCCGAATCCGGTTCTCTACGCGATGATCGAGAATTACCCCTCCGAAGGGTTTCTAGTCGCCGAATGCGATGGCACGATCTGCGGCTATCTGGTGGGTGTGCAGATCATGGATGAAGCTCGAGTCCTCCTACTGGCGGTGAAGGAAGGCTACAGGAAAAGGAAGATTGGTACCAGGCTTATGGAGTCATACATCGGTTCCCTCGCAGGTCGGATCAATATGATCCGGCTGGAAGTCAGGGTAAGCAACCTGGGCGCTCAGACATTTTACTTTAAAATGGGGTTTAAGTTCATCGGGATCGTGAAGAAGTATTACCGTAACGGTGACAGCGCCTATATTATGATCAAGCCGCTGGACCCGATGACCCTTCTAGTTTAAGATTATAGTTATTCTTGGATGGTTTTGAACCATTTTGAACTGGATGACGACCGTTGCCTATCTCTGCCGTTAACCGGTTCTGCAGCACGATCGCTACGTTCTGTATGATCTACTTCTTGATCAGTCAGACGTAACGGATTGCCACTACTATAATAGGGCTTTTTATCATGGTGGCATAAGATCTTAAAGACATATAGTCATTTTTGAATTGTTTTAGGCTAACACAGCTTCGTAATGGTTATTGGCCGGGCACTTGCATCTGTGCCGGCGAACGAATATGAATGCGGCGCTGCGCCAGAAGTCGCTGCGCCAGAAGTCGCTGCGCCAGAAGTATCTGAGAAATCAATAACGTGTACGGTGCAGTGTTCGTCCTCCTCGGGGCTCCGATACAACCGTTCTACTCGCCCCACTAGGATAATTCCCATCAAGCATAACATAACGATCATTTTGCTCCCGGTAAACGGGACAGGGGCAGTGATCAACCCGATTCTGCTGAGCACGAAAGCTCAAGAATGGCAAAAAAAATTGACGGAGGAATTTTTTGCTCTACTCCGTCGTGATCACTTTCAAATTGGCAGGCTGTTTGACTACGCTGCCCATCTTGACGCCCACCAAGGTCTCGAGGTTCTTCTCAGCTGCGATGTCCAGCATACGCTGAGTGATCACACCATCGAACACTACGCTTTTAACGTCCCCGTTGCTTTCCTTGAGCGTGTTAGCCAGATCACGGACGGCCACGGTCGCGATCACGTTCTTGTTAGTATCCAGAAGTCTGGCGCTCAGGGTGCCCGAAAGTTCCTTCATGATCCCATCGAATTCTGTGGGCTCCTTTTCTTTCCGGGATGGGGCCTGCTGCTCCCGGGACTCACGGTAGTCGCGGCGCTCGGATCGTTCGGATCGCTCCGACCGTTCTTCCGACCGTCGTAGGCTCTTTCGCCTTGGCATATCTCCACGAGACTCGGACCGTTCCCGGCTCTCCCTTTGCGGGTATTCTCGATGCTGGTACTCCCGCTGCGGGTATTCCCGTTCTTTGGCGGGCTGTTGAGCAAGCGCGGCCTGAGCTTCGGTCCTCTGGGCGGCCTCGGCGGCTTGCTGCTTTTCCTGGGCCTGTGCTGCCAGCTTGCTCCTTCGTCTGCCCTGTGGCACTTCGATAACTTGCTCGACCGGGACTTTGCTACGAAGCGACTTGACGATCTCCTTCTGTGTGAGCTCTTCCACACCCTTGCCATCCGGAGCCCGGGCAACATAATCGACGTCGGCCACTTGGAGCAGCTCCTTGAGGATCAGCTCTCCACCCCGGTCGCCATCTGTGAAGACTGTGACTGTCTTCTTTTTGCTCAGCTCTGCGACGAGCTGGGGTACATTGGTGCCTTCGACAGCTATAGCATTCTTGATGCCAAACTTCAGCAGGTTCAGCACGTCTGCTCTGCCCTCGACTACCAGGATCGCGTCTGAGTCAAGCACATTCGGCCCCGCCGGGAGGTTATCTATAAATGTGACTTCCTCGACCCGAACCGCAGCCTTGACCGCGTCGGTGATCTCCTGGCTCTCAGGGACGGAGTTATCGAACATGTCGGTTAGGATATGCTTTGCTCTGTCAATGATCTGCTTTCGCTTAGAAGATCGTACGTCTTCGATCTTGGTGACGGTGATCTTAGAGATGCATGGCCCTACCCTATCGATGGTCTCCAGCGCGGCAGCGAGGATTGAGGTCTCAACCTTATCCAGGCTGCTGGGAATGAGGATATTGCCACTGGATTTGCCATACTTGGAAGTGATGTTCACTTCGATTCTGCCGATCCTGCCGGTCTTCTGCAACTCTCTAAGGTCCAGGTCTGCTCCGAGCAGCCCTTCAGTTTGCCCGAATACTGCTCCTACCACGTCGGGGCGTTCGACGACGCCTTCGGCGCTGATATGAGCGTGAATTACGTATTTTGTGGTGTCAGATTCTTCCATTTTTATCACTCCTAAAGTCCTCAAAGCTGAAAAAAAGTCGGGCAATAAAATAGGGTCCTGGCGTTCGCAGGACGTGTTCATACCACACATGGCAGGCAGGATCCTGCAATGTGCTCATATGGTTCAACTAAACGGAAGAACTTCGGCTCATAAACGCCGTCCTTGCCGTTTTCGTGGACATGATGAATGATGATTATTACCAGACTGACTATCCAGCGTAGGGGCTTATATCTACGTCGTGAAGCCCGGATCATGCGCCAGTTCAGTACCGGTCGACATCAATGCGGGCCATTAACATATGATCATGTGTGCTATGGGTTTAATAATGTTGTGGTTTCGACGCACATGTGCGTCGAAGCCGTTCCATATAATTGTAAAGGCTCTCCACGTCCTTGATCTCCTTGCGTACGAGGCCTTTAATCGAATCGCGGATCCTGAGGTCGGGCTTGATTCCGTCCGCCTCCAAATAGATCTGGACCTGTCGCGCCACCTCATCGCCCCGATCGTCCCAGTCGCTCAGGATAATCACCTCAGCGCCGGCCCTGGCCAGTTCCTCGGCCAGGCTCAATAGTTGTCGATGCGAGGTCGTGACGATCTCACCTCTTACCCCGAGCAACTCCAGCGCTTCCCGGTCCCGCCTGCCCTCTACCAAGACTACGGCGCCACATAAGGATCGATCACGCAGCTCGTCGATGATCTGTTGGATCTGTTCAAGCCGCTCGCACTCGTCGATCATAAATAATAGCAGCCCGCCTCGCAGCTTCTATCCCGGGGCTTCCACCCCAATGCACCGCCTTTTATCATAGGATGGCATCGTCGAATGATACGTGGGATACACCGGACAGATGAAAATATTATGGTTGTAGACGCTCGATTAAATAGTAATCGATAGGCGATTTCAGGAAAGCATGCCGGCAAACTTTTTCCGAGCATCGGCGGCTCCTATCCTCTGACCGTGGCCAGGACATAATCCTGTCGGGCCGTATTCCAGCACCTTCTTCAGACTAGACCATACTGCTTTTGTGTCCTCCGCAAATATGGGGAATTCTGGCACGTTTGAGGGTGGCTCGCCAGTCAGTAAGTCGCCGATGGCACAATCTCCGCCCCGTACTGCCACGGATACCGAGCCGAAGGTATGTCCAGGGGTCATCAGCACGTCTGCATCAACGCCGTACTCGGCCAGGCTGATGTCATCCTCGAAGAGTATGTCGGGATTGAAGGTCAGCATCTGCATATCTGCATTGTTGCCTTCGGTTTCGCGGAGTCGGGCCACACCTTTTGCAGAATGTGGAACGATCGGGGCGCTCCGCCCCTCTGATATGTATATGGAATCGGCCCTGCCCATCGCGATGGGAACCTGCAGTAACTCCGATAATTCTTTAGCGCTTCCGAAGTGATCCAAGTGGGCATGGGTGAGTATTATCAGGCTTACTTGTTCTGGATCAATGCCGTTTCTGCTCATCGATTGCAGAATGTTTCCAGAGTTGCCTGGGGTGGAAGTGTCCACGATCACTGTACGACTGCCGGTGATGAAAAATGTTTTTGCATGGTCATTAAAGCCAGTATACACCAATTTAGTTTCGTTCCCTATCATCTGATCATCTCCTGTGGTGGCGGGCTGGCCCTGCCGCCGATCGGGCCACTGGCAAAAGCTGATAGCTTAGTTATACTAATCGTTTCCCAGGGCATTTCCAGTAAATGAATCGCTTGTAAGCCATTTATTTGATTATGTGTTATAAATAGATACCCTGCATCTGAGGGTTTCTGCTGTGACAGCGCTGTAGCGATCTATGGATACCGCCTGATACCCGTAAATGAATTTGAAATTTAAATATCGGTAGGAAGAATGTAGATATATGGACGACAGGGAGAGGGGGGTGGGAGAGCGGGAGTCCGCCGGCTTAGTCGAGGCGGCTGGTGGTAATAATGTACCTTGCTTATAATGGAGTTACATAAGCCTCGTGGGGGTCCCAAGGGTCGTGTCGGTCGTCTGAACATCAACCCAGCCGGCCTCGTAATACCTCGATCACGGTATCCATTTTGATACCGTGAACCCTGATCGACTTGCGGCTGTTCGTCGCACCGGAGGTGATCTCTATATGCGATCTTGGGACACTAAAAATTTCTGATAATGTCTCGATCAGTTCTTCATTGGCCCGGCCTTTCTCCGGGGGAGAGCGTAACTTGACCTCGATGCGCTTCCGCCATACGCTGTAGCTGTTGGGAACAACTGTGACCTTGGCGCCGGGAGTCACCTCGAAGTCGATGACTACGCCATCTCTGGTCGATCTGATCGCGTCCTCGAATGACATCAGTGTATCGTTGTGATAATAAGATAAAAAGGTTCTCCAGTTTCCCGCACCGGGGTTGGTGAGCGCAGGCTTCTTTACCTCGATCCCACCCTCGCCGCCTGCCAGATCAGCACAGAGGTAGTAACATTACCCGATAAGCCGTACGTCTGTCACATTACTGGGCATACTCTGTACAGTGGTAACTCGGCCCTCGCGTCGAAAACCCCCCTCATTGCCCCGCCGGGGTCGAGGGTTCTGTGCTCGCCTCTGCCGGACAGCTACCAGCCTGCGTCACTCTTTGAGTTCAATCAGCCAGTTGGTCTCCTGGATCTTCTGTCCAGTTCCCGGTGCTCTTTCGCCAGCTTGTCCGCCTGTTTCTGCAGTCGGGTGATGTCCACTGTGCTGGTGAACTTGACCTCGGATTTCGTGGAGCGGTCCTGCGTGATCAACGCCGCTACTGCCAGGTTCTGGTGTAGCGTCTGCGTCATCCGCAGCACGTCCCATCGGAGACGTGTTCCACATCGGGGGCTCGCTGGATTTTATTGCGGGCGTGGGCGGGTTAGAGCGGTGGCGAGGTCAGTGTCCAAGCAGATGGTTTCCTAGGCAATGTTCACCGGGTCGGTGGCGAAGCCTCCGGCGAGCTTCTCGCGATTACCAGTAGTGCTTGTTATGGGAAAGTCAAGTGATATTCTTCGCGAACCTTTTCCGGGCCTCCGCGGCCTCGATTCGGTTGCCGTGGGCAGGGCATAGCCAGACGGGATCGTGCTCCAGCACTTTTTTCAGGCTCGCTCCCACCACGCCCTTGTCGGCGAGTATCGGAAATTTTGGCGTATTCCTCGGCGGGATACCCATTAGGAGGTCGCCTATGGCACAGTCTCCGCTCCTGACTGCCACCGATATGGAGCCGTTAGTATGACCAGGCGTCGGGAACGCTTCGGCATCCACGCCAAACTCCGAGAGGTCCATAGCCCCGTCGAGGATAATATCGGGCTTTATGGCGATCGCTGTGTTGTTCTTTACTAGGCCCTCCAGCGCTCTTCCGACGATCCTTCCGATAGCCGAATTCGGAAGCGGAAAGGCGTTCCCTCCCGCTGCCATGTACGGTGCGTCGGCCTTGCCGATCGCTATCGGAACGTGCAGCACATCTTTCAAGGCCCGAGCGCTGCCGTAATGGTCGTTGTGGGCGTGGGTCAGCAGGATCAGGCTCACGTTCTCCCGGCGAATTCCGTTGCGCTCGAGAGCGCCGAGGATATTCTCGGCATTGCACGGCCTCGACGTATCCACAACCACTGTCTTCCTCCCCTTGATGAAAAAAGCCTTAGAGGTTATTCTAGACGCATCGCTGAAGCCAGAGTCTATTAATTGCGTACTATCCTGCATCATCGCGATCTCCACCGTTTAGCATCAGAGAAGGTCCGCGAAATTCTTCCGGGCCTCCGCGGCCTCGATTCGGTTGCCGTGGGCAGGGTATAGCCAGACGGGGTCATGGCCCAGTACTTTTTTCAGGCTCGGCACCATCTCGTCCGGATCCTCGGCAAACGCGGAAAACCCCAATGAGCTAGACGGTGACATGCTGGCCAGCAGGTCGCCGATGGCACAGTCGCCGTCCTGTACAGCGATCGATAACGAGCCGGATGTGTGGCCTGGCGTATGGAGCGCTTCTGCGGCCACGCCATACTTCGAGAGGTCCGTATCGCCATCGATGAGGATGTCGGGCTGGACTGATAGCGTCAGATCACCATCTGCACGGCCTTGGCTCTGGATCATGCGAAGCTGAGCGTGGCCCTCAGGCGAGCGGGGCACGATGGGCGCGTTCTTCCCATGAGCAAGGTACTTCGCGTCTGTCTTGCCTATCGCCAGGGGAACCTGCAGCAGTTCTTTTAGCTCGCGGGCGCTTCCGAAGTGGTCGATGTGGCTGTGCGTGATCAGGATAAGGCTTACGTCGCTTACCCCGATGTCGCTCCGCTCCAACGCCTTGAGGATGTTCTGCGCGTTGCCTGGCATCCCCGTGTCTACGATCACAGTCTTTTGGCCTTTGACTAAAAACGCTCTGGAGTGGCCGGCGACTCCAGCGTCGATCAATATCGTATTGCTCGTCGTCATGGTAGACATCTCTTGATATGCGCTCCGGCGTTAGTCACCGATCAATAACATATCAATAGTGTATAACAATACGAGAGACACTTATTGATTTTCTATTATTATCACATACCATGGTATCTAAAAAAAATTTATATGCCTGGAAGCGTATGTTCACCTTATGGTTGGCAAGAAGAGGGAGAGGGGCGAGCGCGAATCGGTGGGGGTGGTCAAGGCGGCCATACTCCTGTACCTGGCGGATAACGGCGAGAGGACATTCACCGATATCCGGAGCTATCTGCGCGATCGCTACGGCATCATCACTGGTAAGATTGCCAGGACACACCTTCAAGACCTGTCCAACGAACAGGGGCTGGGGCTCCTCACAAAATCGAAAAACGGCAATGGTAATGCGGATTCGTATAAGATCAAGGACGGCTTTGCCAGCCTAAAAAGCGTATACAATTTCCTCAAGGCCCATGGGAGCGAAGGCCTCCTGATGAAGACCCGCTATTTTCTGGACGAAACGGGATCCATCAAATTTCTGATCAGCGTGAAGATGAACTTTCTTCGAAACGCCACGTCCCAGTGCCACGATTCGATAGTAAACGACGGTCGGTACGCTTTTATGAAACGGCGGCTCGACCGCACGTCGGCAAAGGACCGGAAAATTTTAGTTGACTGGATGGACCAGATCAGGATGGGGGATGAGAGCAATGCTCTGGTAAAAAACTATTTCTGGGTCATGGGCTGTATCGAGGGTGGGAATATGGACAAGATCAGTCGGATCGTCATGGATCGCCTGCTGCGACAAACGCCCGATGGCGCCATGGTCATAAAAGAAGAGTATGGGATATTCTTCTCGCCGCTGGGCGTGTCGGACCACTATCGCGAAAGGATCGTCGCGATCGTCCGGCAATCACCTGGTGCCCTGGACTATGTGTTGAACTCCACCGGCAACAGCGCCATTTTCCCTCCCGACCCCGTCCAGGCCTACGCGATGAACTTGCTGCTTAGGCACGATCGGGCCGGCGAGATAAACCTCGATCATATCATAGATATCGAGGCTTGTAGACGGTACATGGAGGAGCTCCCCCGGTACATATCCGAGCCGCTGATCTTCGAGGTCGCGAAATCCCTGCTGATCTCCGATATGATCTACGGTCGGACGATCGAGGAGGACATACCAGCTGAGCAGCTGAAGCTGATCTTTTCAGAAAATTGAGCTATCCCCGGGTCACTAACTCCGGAAGATCATCCTAATGAGTAATCTCGCCGTCCTTCCCAGTTACCCTCGTGACCGGGGTTTATACCGCGTTGAGGTTGTCTTGTCCTTCATAGATAGGTGTACCCATTCACTCAGGCAAGGACCTTACAACACGACTTCATCTATAGCTCCCCATATGCACGGACGATCACAAAATCATTGGCTGATGCATTCACGCCCGTCCTCGTAGAGAGCAGGATATACTGTATGGCGCGTGCTTATAAACGTTACGATACACGCTGATAGACGTAGGGGATAAATAGTCAGCCCCTAGGAATCTCAGTTAGCCCGATATTAAAACACAATCGGGACATTTCTGTCCTCGTTCTTTAAGCACTATGCCTCTAGATTATTTTAAAAACTGAGTGGTGTAAACCGCGAAAATAACGATTTTTGGCGCGACAGGCCAAATTGGAAAGTTGCTGGTAAAACAAGCACTGGACTAGGGTTATCAGGTAGTCGCATATACAAGAAACAGGGCAAAACTGGCAAGCCTCGATAATCTCAGACTGACCGTTGTGAAAGTAGAGCTGAATACTCCTAAACACATTGAAGAAGCAGTAATGGGAATGGATAATTGGTAGCGGGCTCGTCAACAGGCCGGTGGGGATAAGACAAGTTACAGACTTCTTACGAATTGACCCCCGTCAAAGCTGCAGGATGACAAGCCACGCCCTTCAAGGCGTGGTAGTTGACTCCTACTTTCTTATACCTGTAGCTTTGCGGGCAAGTTTCGCCGCGTCTCTGACTGCTGATGGCCGCTCGTATCCCATTCCGGGGACGAACCGGCCGTTGCCTCGCTTTCCGTAGAACTCCTTGCCGTCTAGCAGCAGTTCGCCTCGGAGCATGACCGCTTTAGGGAAGATGCCCTCGAAGCCCACGTAGGGGGTCCACCCGGCTTTGCTGTGCAGCGATGTAGGTGTGATGCTCCTCGCCGCCCCAATGTCTATTACCAGTAGGTCTGCGTCGTTGCCAGCGGTGAAGCTTCCCTTGCCCCTTATCCCGAATATCCGGGCGGGGTTCAGCGAGGTCATGTCGATCAGCCGTTGGAGCGGGAGCTTGCGGTCGGAGACCGCCTTCAGCATCAGCGGCAGCATGGTCTCGACACCTGGCACGCCGGACGGCGCGTCCCGCACCGGCAGTTTCTTCTCATCCAGGGTGTGGGGCGCATGGTCGGAGGCGACCACATCGACGGAGCCGTCGCTGACCGCCTTCCACAGCGCTTCCCGGTCCAGGTCCTCTCTGATGGGCGGATTCATCTTGGCGTGGGGGCCGAGCCGCCTCCAGTGGTCCATGGTCAGGAACAGGTGGTGGGGCGTCACATCGCAGGTAATGCCCTCATCCTTGATCATCTCCACCGCGGCGGAGGTGCTGATGTGGGTGATATGTACAGCGGCCTTCGTTTCCCGGGCCAGCTTCACCGCCGTTTCGACCGCTCTGATCTCCGATTCCCTGGGACGAAGCCTGGAATGGACTGCTGGAGACTGGTCATTCCTGAGCGCTTCCTTTAGCTTTTCGTGGAGCGCTTCATCTTCGGCATGAATACTGGCCGTAGCGCCCAGCTTCCCAATCAACGTTAGCGCTTCTTTGAGTGTGGTCTCATCCACGCTGAAACCTCCAGTGCTCCCGGCCATGAAGATCTCTCCGAAGGCGAGCGCGCCCAGCTTCCATAGCCTCTGGAGTTGCTTTAGGTTATTCCTGACGCCGGCGTTCAGCGCGTAATCCACCATGGACCGGCTCGCTGCCACTGTCTGCTTGATCTTGAACGACTCGGCGTCGAACGTCGGAGGGTCCGAGTTAGGCATATCGACGGTCGTCGTCACCCCACCGTAGATGGCCGCCCTTGAGCCTGTGGACCAGTCCTCCTTTTCCTCCTGGTTCAGGTCGCGAAAGTGCACATGGGAGTCGATGACGCCGGGGATGACCAGCTTTCCCCCAGCATCGTATACCTCTTCGCCTTTGAGTATCTTGCCTATTCGCGATATTTTGCCCCCGTCGATGCCAATGGAGCATGTGATGATCTCGCCATCAAACGAGACCCGGGCATCTTCGACGACTAGCTCATGCATAATTGAAGAGAATGTCTATCACCATAAATAGGTTTTTACCTGCTATATATTTCTGAAAACGTGCCATTTTAGAGATCGTTGATTATTTTAGGTATAACTACAATCGGCAAATGGAAAAGTGATAGTTCATTATAAAATCACTATATAGTTTATATAGATATATATAGCAAGAGTTATAGCTACCCTTGCGCCCATAAATACTCACAAGGCCACTTTAGGCGGGGGTATACATATGGATCCGTTCTCATTAATGATCATTGCAATTATCGTGGCGCTCGCCTTTGATGTGATGAACGGTTCCAATGATGCGGCCAACTCGGTAGCCACCGTCATTTATACAAAGGCCCTCCCGCCGTACGTGGCCATAGGCATTGCCGCGATCATGAACATCTTAGGACCGTTTTTGCTGGGAACCGCGGTCGCGCAGGTCATTGCGACCAGTATCATCCCGTCGAACTCGCTGACGATAGAGATCATAATGGCTGGGCTTATGGGCGCAATCATTTGGGATGTCTTCGCGTGGCTGAAAGGGCTTCCGGTCAGTTCATCTCATGCGCTTGTCGGTGGCTTGATCGGCAGCGGCATCATATCGCTGGGTGTGTATGGCGTCAAGTGGAGCGGCTTGGTGAAGGTAATAATGGCGTTGCTGATCTCCCCCCTCGCAGGCGTTATCCTGGGACTGGTGATCATGTTCATGATAGGCAGGTACGTGATCAGCCGGCTGGGCCGCGATTCTAGCAACTCGATTTTTCGGAGGATACAGATCTTATCTTCAGCGTCGGTCAGCCTGACCCACGGTTCCAATGATGCTCAGAAGACCATGGGTATCATCGCCATGTTCGTGGCGGTGACTAACCATCATGAGATCGTAGTCGAACCCTGGATGATCATCATCTGCGCGCTGGCGATCGGGTTCGGTACTGCCTTCGGCGGCTGGCGGATCATACGAACGCTAGGAGAGCGGATTAGCAACCAGGAGCTATCGCCTTCCCAGGGGTTCGCAGCCGAGACTAGCACAGCGATCACTATTGCAGTCGGCTCACATTTGGGCGCACCTATAAGTACTACCCATGTATTATCTTCTAGTGTAATAGGCACAGTGATGGTAGGCGGAACAGGCGTACTGAATAAGAATG
>Ga0187785_10000685_pt1 | contig 12368 bp, 13 predicted proteins | sample 0815_BV2_4_20_MG_FD_132466 | JGI IMG/M metagenome (GOLD analysis project Ga0187785, IMG submission 132466) | Tropical peat soil microbial communities from peatlands in Department of Meta, Colombia - 0815_BV2_4_20_MG | ecosystem: Environmental > Terrestrial > Soil > Wetlands > Peat | place...
CGTAATGCAATCGCCGGTGAGCGCGCAACCTTTTGCCCAGGCCCTCGACGCAGCGGGTCCCTCCCCTGTTCGAACAATATCGAGGACGCCGCTAATTACACTTTCGGGCGCGGCATCGCCGACGCCGGCCGGCTTCGCCATCGGACAGACTTCGGCGCATTTGCCGCAGCGTGTGCAGGCCGCCAGCATTTCGGTTGTGCGCGCCGTTAGCGCAGCTTCGAAGGCGGTTTCGGTCATGGCGGTTGCCGGGTGGCCCCAGGTATTTGCTCTTCGGCCGACGTGGCTACCCCATATAGGCGAACGCCGAGCGGTTCGATAAGCTGCGCTTGGGGATAGTCCTGCGACACGCAGTGCAGGGCAAGAGCCCAGCCGGGTCAACCGGGAAAATCAATCACTTGGGAGGGAGTATGATGCGTTTGACTGTATTTGCGGGCGCCTTCGGCGCCGCGTTGTTGATGAGTTCGGGCACTTTTGCGCAGGTGCCTGCCGACCCCAGCAATCCGAACGGCATTTGAAAAGTGGCTGAAAAATCTGAGTTTCCGAACAGCTCTCCTTCATTGTTTGTACACGATTTTTGTACTGAAGACCATTGTTGATGCTGACATGGGGTTATGTCGCCACTGGCACCGTCGAATGCGATTAACCCCTTTGCACTTGACGCAGTAGGCAGTTGCTAGTCTCCTTTTAGGGCAGGAAAGTCCGGGAGGAAACCATGCTGCGAATACGCTCTGCGTTACCGATTGCCGCACTTACAGTTGCTTTGGTTTACGCCGCGCCCACGACGGCCCAGACCATCATCGACGAGTGGTCAAGCATAAAGGCGCCGGCAGCGCCCGAACTTAAGCCTGTTACCGTCGATCCGAAGACCACCGCGCTTTTGGTGATGGATCTAATCAAGCAGCTCTGCAACGAAAAGAATCGACCGCGCTGCGTCGCTTCCATTCCCAAGATCGAAACGCTTCTTGCGGAGGCCCGCGCCAAAGGTGTTATGGTCGTTTACTCCTCAATCCCCGGCCTAGGTCCTAACGTCCCTGTACCAGTTGTCGGCGACATCATTCCCGCTGTTGCACCTAAGGGCGATGAGCCTGTCGTGGTGTCGTTTGTAGATAAATTCATACTCAGAGACAAAGATACTGGCTTGGAGAAGATGCTGAAGGACAAGGGTATTACCACCGTTATCGCGGTCGGGACTGCGGCCCATGGCGCTGCGCTTTACACATCGAGCGCGGCGGCGCTGCGTGGTTTCAACGTGATCGTGCCGGTGGACGGCATTTCTGGCGACGGCCAGGACCCCTATATCGAGCAAGCTGTCGCTTATATCTTGACGCATGCGCCGGTTTTGTCGCCCAAGGTAACGCTGACCCGGATCGACATGATCAAGTTCTAAACATTTGGTCGGCTCACGCGGCTAGGGTGATAAAAACCTGAAGGCGGCACGTCATCGCTGATGGCATATGCGACCACGGGGTCGCCGGTAGCGCCCGTCTGCGCATAGTTCCTCTCTAAATGTGGAAATCAATACGTCACCTAATCCCCGACGCGTTGCAAAAACGTTTAGCATTCACGCCAGAGAGGTTCGCCTAGCCCCGGTCCCGAACGTGGTGCGCTACCAGACTGCGCTACACTCCGACTGGCAAACGGTCGAAGTCCCGGCAGCCCAAAGCACACACAAGCACCGAAGAACACGAGACATCCCTGCTGTCTCACGCGCGTAATCCAAACAGATGCGGCGACGGTGCACAATTGCCGAGGACGCGCGGGTCCCTATTTCGGTTTAATTGGACACAAAACAGCCCCACCTCCGATTTCAAAAAAGGGCACTAAAGCCCGCTGCGCCTGCTTGGACAAACGCTCGTGTTTCCAAATAACAATGAGAGCGAACCCGTTTAAAGGCGATGTCCGGTCTTGCCCCAAAAGCAGACATCAGCCAGCCGCGATGCCATGTCCGTTAAGTGCCAAAAGCGGACATCGGGGTTGTCATCGTTTAGGGCACCCGCTCCGATGGTACCAACACCACCGGTAGGCTTACTCCCAAACTCTCTTTACTATGCTTCTGTCATTGCCCTGCAGCTATCTGGGTCAAGTCAGAGGCAACACAGAAACACGGGAGGACTATATGAATCGTTTGTCATTTATTGGAATAGCAACAACAGCAGTCTTGCTTTTCGCGAGCGCCGTTCAGGCGCAACAACAGCAGCCATCTTCGCCACCGCCACCACCACCCGGTTATGGCGTGCCAATTACACTCGAACAGGCAAAGGCTGCCATTGCCGCCGCGGCAGCCGAAAGTAAGAAAAATGGCTGGAATCATGTTTTCGCAGTCGTTGATGGCGGCGGCAATCTTATCGCATTTGAGAAGTCCGACCTTGCTGGCAATGCCTCTATCAACATAGCTGAGGCCAAAGCTAGATCGTCAGCTACCTTTCGAGTGCCCACCAAAGCTTACCAAGACCGCCTCGCAGCAGGAGAAACGTTCATATTAGGATTGCCGGGCATGGTACCGGCGGCGGGCGGAGTGCCAATCGTCCTCAATGGCAAAGTTATCGGCGCCATCGGCGTAAGCGGTGCGACTCCGGCACAAGACCATCAATGTGGAGTAGCCGGGGCCGCCGCTGTGAAGTGAATAGGGCGAAACTCAAATTACCGCAAACAACTGAGGCCGCCTCAATGCGCGGCCTCAGGAACTACTGAGGCTCGAAGAGATGAAGTTTTAAACGCCTTCGGGTGGCAGATAGCAGAGGACTAGGTTGTTGGAGATAAATATCAGGCCATGACCGGTCGGATTCCGTCGCTCGCGTTTAATTATCCTATAATTTGGGACAAGGAAACGCGTTCCAGGCTCAATATGGATGCGACCTAACGGGTAATCGGGTCGTGTATCGGTAATGATGGCAACATATTGGTCGCCCTTCACCTCGAAATCATCAGTCCAATAAGCATCAGCCTCTCCGCAGCACGAGAACGTTGGATCGCCGGGGAGCCTCAAGCTTTCGAACCATTTGCGGATCGAGGATTTTTGATTGCCCCATTGGCCTAGGTCACGAGCTTTCGCAGGGGCCACGATCGAAAGCGCAATGAAAAATGCCGAAATACATCGCCAAGAAATTGGTTGCTCATTGCGCAGTCGGCGTTTGAAGATCATCATCGTCCTCCTTCGCATAGCGCGATGACGTCGCAGACAATCTCTTTAGGCGCCAATAAACATATTAAACGTGGCGCACGGGCGAAAGTGCCTTGACCAAAATCAAGTTCTGACCTCAACCGGGGGGAACACATGCGTTTCGGATTGCTCACATGCTCCGCCAGGCCTTTCCAACATTGCGCCGATGCGGCCCTGCCTTTCACCATCGCGGAGCCGGATCTGAAGCCGCCTGCGACTGCTCGGGCGCAAACACCCGATGACATCGCGCAAGCCTCTACTCCACGCGGACCGGTACGGCGGTCTTTAATTGGTGCAGATTGATCTCGTATCTGGGAAACTTTTTGAGAGCCTCTGCCATATCGGACACCGCAGGTGTGCCATATGATCTTCCAATACTCGCTGGCGAATGGCCGGTGATAAAATCAGACATCTTCTCAGGTATGTGAACGCGGTCAGCGATCTGTTTGAAAGTGTGACGCCAAGCGTGATTTGGCTTGAGTTCCTTATCGACCACACCGAGCTTTCGCACCCACTCGGCCAGTTGCCCACGGACGATCACCGGCGGCGGACTTCGAGGATTTGTAGGGTCGCTCGTTGCGTTCTTTACCGGCTTCATCGCGTCGTAGAACAAGGGACCATTTCCGTTGGAATGGACGAACCTGATGAACCCTTGTTCAACCAAGTGTTCGTGGATCGGTACTGTACGTGCCTCTCGCGTTTTAACCGTACCCGCCTCCGGTGTTATATGGATTGCCCAAACGCCATCCTGCTGAATAACGTCTTTGCCACGTAGCTGAGTAATCTCCCCGGCTCTTGCGCCTGTGTAAGCAAGAAGCCACGGCACCCACCGTCGCGTTGCATCAAATGGCCGTTCAGTAGTGTTCTCATATGCTAGACATGATTTTAGGATGAGGTCTATCTCATGAGGCCAGAACGATTTGGGACGCGTGTGTACTTTGCGAGGAACTGTAACCGCGACGCCATCAAATGGATTGCTATCTAGCTTGCGTGACTTCACCGCCCACGCAAATACTGTGTGAGCAGCGTTGCAGAAACTAACCTTCACAGTCGCAGCGCTTCGCTCCGCAGTCACCGAACCATCGGCCCAAGCCTGAGCTTCGTCAGCAGTCATCGAATTTGCTTCGCGTCCCCGGAAATGTCTTTCCAAATCAAGAAATACTGAGCGCCAACGGGACACGGTGGCTAATGCCGGTTTCTTCGCATCCACCCATGCCTCGAATAGCTTCCACGGGGTTAGCGCTGCGGCGCTCTTGTGCGCTTTGGGTGCCGTATGAGGTTTGGACGTTCCGTTAAATGCCGGAAACTGCTCAAGCCGTTCGTCCGTAAAGAAATCGCCACGTGCCCGCCGCTCGAGCAGCAATACGGCGGCTAGGTATTCCGCCAAGAGGCAGTCGAGGAAAAGATTGTAAGCGTCCTGTGTGAGCGAAAGACCTTTGCTCGCCAAGAACTGGTCCGCTCTCATCTCCTTGGCTATCGCAGGTCGGATGCCAGCACGTACCTCGGGGTCACGCACTAGCAGGTCGAGGTCTTTCCGATCTTGGGTGGTGATGCTTTCCGGGGCATATTCCAGAAGCTGGTCGAGAAGTACCCAAAAGTTCTCATTCCACCGTTCGGGTGAGCCGGGGTTATCCTCGTGTCGCGCGGTGAACTCCCGATACCACTCACCCGCCAACGCATTAGCTTGCTTTTGTGTGAGGGATTGCCTGACGCCGTTTTGGCCAGCGCGGATTGTATTTATGCGCGTCTCAATGTTGGCAAGCCACTCCGCGTGCTTCGCCTTGGCCTCCTGTGGTTTCAGGTCAGCCGGAAGGGTGAGCTTGGCTTCCCAACACTGTCCGTACAGCCTCGCGTACTCGGCTTGCACGTCTTTGGGGATGCCTTTGCGGGCGACGTAAGCCCCTGATTTCGAGCGGTTCAATGCGACCATCAGAAACGGCATCCGTACAGCCCTTTTGTACTTTGGGCCGATCGGATGCCTCAGTGTTTTCAGCAACTTATTGATCGCCCGGCAAAAAGCAAGAGACGCTAATCAGAACCCAGCAATCCGAATGAAGCCATTCCGGATGCGATGGCCCCACCGGCCTACGGTGAGACGATTAACATCGAGAACGCCAAGAAAGTCGCTGCTGGCGCGATCGCCGAGACCCAAAAGCGCAATTGGAACGGGTTCTGTGTCGCGGTTGTCGGACCATCTGGCGATCTCGTCTATTTCGAGAAGCAGGACAACTGCCAGTTTGCGTCGATCGCCATTTCACAACACAAAGCGCGCGCGGCGGCGCGCTATCGGCGCCCAACGGTAGTGTTTGAACGTCTCCTCGGCAAAGGCGCCTTCTTCGCGTACCTGCCGACTCTCGATGACGTCATCGCATCGCGAGGCGGCAATCCGATAATGATCGGCGGCAAGGTCGTCGGTGCCGTGGGCGTAAGCGGCGGAACGGGCTCGCAAGACGACGTCGTCTCGCAAGCCGGCGTCGCGGCATTGAAATAGGCGTTGTAACCGTGAAGGGAATTCCGCCGGGATCCAACGTCCCGGCGGATTCTTATTTCGCATCGGGAGGAAGGTCATGAACAGAATAATTTTCGTCACAATGGCGCTGGGAAGTTTCGCTGCTATCCAACTGGTGACCGCACCCAGCGCATCCTCAAAGGACCTGAAGGTAATCTCGGACAAAACCGTCACCGGCTTCGGCCACGTCGAGTCCGTCGCGTACGACCCCAAAGAAAAGGTTTTTTATACCGGTGACTTTGGCCCCGATCTCAAGCCTGCCGACAAAGATGGCAAGGGCAAGGTCACGAAGGTATCGCTTGATGGAAAAATTCTCGAAGACGGATTCCTGCCGGCTAAGGGGCAAGTTCTCAACAAACCTAAAGGAATTTGGATCGCGGGCAATCGGCTTTGGGTGACAGACATCGATTCCGTGTGGGTGTTCGATCTCAAGACCAAGGAAGGGAAGAAGCCCGAATTGCCAGGCGTCACGTTTGCCAACGACCCGACCGTCATGGGCGGCGCACTCTACATCAGCGACAACCGCTCCGATCAGCTCGTCCGGGTACAGCCAGCCGATTTTTTGAAAGCAAAGACTGCGCCGAAGATCAACGTCATTTTCAAGGATAAATCCATCAACCCGAACGGGCTTTATCCGGGTAAGGGCGGCACACTTTTGATGGTCGGCTTCAAGGACAAGGACAATCCGCGCGGCATCTATTCCATGGCACCGGGCAAAGACCCGGTAGCGCTCGCTGACAAAGTGGGCATGCTCGATGGACTTTACTTGATGCAAAACGGCGACATCATCGCCACCGACTGGGTATCCGGTTCGCTGTTTCGCTGGAACAAGAAGGACGGCATGCAGAAACTCGCCTCGGGCTTCAAGGGTCCCGCCGATTTTTGCGTGGTGCCAAACAAACAAGGGCTGCTGGTGGCAGTCCCGGATCTCGTCAAAGGCGAGATTCGCTTGATCCAACTTGGCCTGTAAAACCGAAAACAAAGTCGCACCGAACTTCCGCCGGGGCCCGGATCCCGGCGGATTTTTTCACCACAGCCATTTTACAACCTTCGATATGACGTCGCCGATCGTGAGCAACGTCGCCGCCCACGCAAAGGCCGAGATGAAGTTGGCGATCTGAAACGGCCAGAACGGCATTTCGAAGATTCCGGCGATCAGCGGTACCGAGGCGCGCAACGGTCCGAAAAAACGGCCGATAAAAATTCCCAGGATGCCCCATTTCTTCATGAAGGCTTCGCCGCGCGGAATGAGCTCGGGATGGCGCGATAGCGGCCACATATGCGCAACCGTATATTCGAGCTTGAGCCCAACCCAATAGGACAGCCAATCGCCGAAGGCGGCACCGAGGGACGCTGAAACCCAGATCGGCCAGAAGCTGACGTCGCTTGACCCTATTAGCGCGCCGATTGCGACCAGCGCCCCCCAGGCGGGGATCAGTAGCGAGATAAAGGCGAGCGATTCGCCAAAGGCCAGGGCGAAAACGATCGGTACCGCCCACCCTCCATTGTTGTGGACGAAGTCGACGACCTGCTGCGCAATGATTTGGAGATCCATTGGAAAATCGGCTGACCGCGTTGTCTTTCGTGTCTAGCCCGGAGCGGGCACGGCGCCAGCACGCTAGGACGGTAGTTCCGGTTCATCTTTGGGGAAAACATGGCCGACCGCAACCAGTGCCACGATCAACAAGCCAGCGGGCGATCAAGCACGTGAAGCTTTTCTCGAATGTTACGGCCAATATCCGGCACTTTGCCGATCCAATCCACGACCGGAGACGCCAGAAGGACGATCACGCCATAGAACACCACGAGCACGAGCAGCCAAAGAACGATCGCCGATACCAACGACGGGATGTGGGAACGCTCGGCACGCGTCGACAATGGTCCGAGCATCATGGTCACCACGAACGCCGATGCGACGGGCAATAGGACCGATCGCGCAAGGCTGAGTGCCACAATCAGAGGAATAACAAACATGCCGATGGTGGCCGCCTGCGCCGCGGTTCGCCAAAACCGCGCCAGCTCGGTCTTGGGCTGGGGGTCACTGACCAAGAGGGCGGAACACGGTTGGCTCGCGCTGTGGGAGGTATCCAGCTTCTCGACCCGTCGAACGCTCGCCATGGTGCCGCCCGGTTCCATGGCTTTGATACCTGCGAAAGAATGTTTGGTTGCCATGTGCCCATCCACAGGGCCTATGCACAGCTGGCGGCGGGTCAGGCTCGCCTTTAAACCCTCCCTTAAGCCGTGCGGCGCAGGTTGTGCCGGTCGGGGCGGCCCAGCCATGGCATAGTGGGTGGCAACCGAATCGCCGAGATCCTATTTGAAAGCTTCAATGGCCAAATCAGCGACCAAGAAAAAACCCGCAAAACAAGCCGACCTTTTCGATCTGCCGCGCGCCAGGAAATCATCGGCCCGCAAGGCACCGAAGGCGTCGGCCCGGGCTCAAACGGGTGGGCGGACAAAGCCTGCTGCGCGCGGTTCGAGCGCGGAGGCCGGCTATACCGCCAAACACATCGAAGTCCTGGAGGGACTTGAGCCGGTCCGTCGCCGCCCTGGCATGTATATCGGTGGCACCGACGAGAAGGCCCTTCATCACTTGTTTGCGGAAGTCATCGACAATGCCATGGACGAGGCGTTGGCCGGCCACGCCGACTGGATCGAAGTCGAAATGGAGGCGAACGGCTTCGTCAGCGTCACCGACAACGGTCGTGGCATTCCGGTCGATCCGCATCCCAAGTTCAAGAGCAAGTCGGCGCTGGAAGTCATCATGTGCATGCTACATGCCGGCGGCAAATTCGACTCCAAAGTCTATGAAACGTCCGGCGGGCTGCACGGAGTTGGTGTCTCGGTAGCCAATGCACTGTCCGAGCGCATGGAAGTCGAAGTCGCCCGCGAGCAGCAACTCTACCGGATGGCATTCGAGCGCGGCAAACCGAAGGGCAAACTTGAAAAAGCCGGCCGTGCGCCCAATCGGCGCGGCACTCGTGTCCGCTTCAAGCCCGATCCCGATATTTTCGGACCCAAGGCCGCATTCAAGCCCGAACGCGTTTTCAAGATGGCGCGCTCCAAAGCCTATCTGTATGGCGGTGTCGAAATCCGCTGGCATTGCGACAAGGCTTTGCTCAAGGGCGTGGAGGACGTGCCTGAGAAGGCGACGTTTCATTTCGCCGACGGCTTAAAGGACTATCTTGCTTCCAATCTCATCGGCGCGACGCTGGTGCACCCCGATATCTTCACGGGCTCGGCCGGAAAGACCGGCCGCCACGGCGCAGTCGAATGCGCCGTGGCCTGGACCGCCGACACAGACGGCTTCCTCAATTCCTACTGCAACACAATCCCGACGCCGGATGGCGGCACACATGAATCCGGTTTGCGCACTGCCCTATTGCGCGGCTTAAAAGATCATGCCGAGCGCATCGGGCAGGAAAAACGCGCGGCGCCGGTCACCAGCGAAGATGTCATGACCGGCGCTGGCTGCATGCTTTCTGTCTTCGTGCGCGAACCCGAATTCCAGGGCCAGACAAAGGATCGCCTCGCCACCGCCGAAGCCCAACGCATTGTCGAGCAGGCGATTAAAGATCCTTTCGATCACTGGCTTGCCGGCAGTCCGATGCAGGCTAATAAATTGCTCGACTTCGTTGTCGAGCGGGCGGAAGAACGTATTCGTCGTCGGCAAGAGAAGGACATTGCGCGCAAGACCGCGGTACGCAAGCTGCGGCTACCGGGCAAGCTCGCCGATTGTACCTCGTCGGCCTCGGAGGGGTCAGAGATCTTTATTGTCGAAGGGGATAGCGCTGGCGGGTCTGCCAAGCAGGCGCGCGACCGGCGCACTCAAGCCGTCCTGCCGTTGCGTGGCAAGATCTTGAACGTCGCCTCGGCCGGCAAGGACAAGCTTGCGCAGAATACGCAGCTTGCAGACCTGATCCAGGCGCTCGGTTGCGGCACCGGCTCACATTTTCACGAAAAGGATCTGCGCTACGAGAAGGTCATCGTCATGACTGACGCTGACGTAGACGGCGCGCATATCGCCTCGCTGCTGATAACGTTCTTTTACCGGCAGATGCCAAAGCTCATCGAAGGCGGAAGGCTGTATCTAGCGGTACCACCGCTTTACCGGTTGTCGCACGGCGGTAAGATCGTCTACGCGCGCGACGACAAGCACAAAGAGATTTTGCTGAAGAAAGAATTTCATGCCAACGCCAAGGTGGACATCAGCCGCTTCAAAGGGCTTGGCGAGATGATGGCAGCGCAACTGAAAGAAACCACCATGGACCGGGGCAAGCGCACGCTGCTTCGCGTAGTCCTGGCAGACAAGGAAATGAAACCGACTGCGCGGGCCGTTGAGCGCCTGATGGGGACCAGGGCCGAGGCGCGATTTGAGTTCATCCAGGAAAAGGCCGAATTTGCGAGCGCGGAATTGCTTGACGTGTAATCAGTGGCTGACGCCACTTTCGCATTTCTGCAATAGTGGTGTCTTCTTGCCGCGCGCGAGCGCAACGCCGTCTTTAACCCTTATCGCGCCGCCATCGGTCTGATTGAATAGCGTCCGCCGCGTATGGTCACGCACGGAGAAAATCAGCTTCTGCCGCTCTTCGATCTCGGTGCCAGGCTGGAAAAGCACATCGACCGAAAGACTGGTCGCTGACACTCGCTCGGCCGAGAGTACGCTATAACGGTTTACCGTGAAGTCGCGCCCCAGGTTGTGGTCTTCAAGCACCAATCCTGCGCTCGGCGTTGTAATGCTGACGTGCGGATTGCTTGGCGTGGCCGGCTTGTCGCACTCGGTCGCCCATGATCCGAACAAGCCAAACTGTTGGAACAGTTCTTCAACCGACGCAGCGTTTGCCTCAATGATTAGCATCAACGACGCAAACAGAACTGTTACTAGCCGCATGTTACAGCCACTCCACGATCTGGCAACAATAGCAGCGGCACGCCCGGCGGCAATTGGTTTACCGCAGGGCACCGTGCGCTGGCGAGATGCGGTCGGTCGCTACTTAAAGGTTAGGTTGGCCGCCTTCACGACTTCGGCGAAACTCTTGATATCGGCTTCGATGCGCGTCCTGAAAGCATCCCCAGTTGGCCCGCCCGGTTTCACGGCCATTTTTTGCAGGCCCTCTTTCACGCCCGGATCGGCGAGAGCCTTGCCAAGTTCCGCCGTTAGTTTGGCGACGATCGGAGCTGGAGTACCGGCGGGAACAAAAAAGCCGCTCCAGAGCTGAGTGTTGACTTCCGGATATCCTGCTTCGGCCATGCTTGGCACGTCCGGCAGCTCGGGCGAGCGCTCAGAACCGGTAACCGCCAGTGCGCGGATTTTGCCTCCATTGACCAGCGGGATCACAGGGGGACCGTCGGAGATCGTGAACAGGCATTGCCCCGCGACGACGCTGAGGTTCGATTCATTGCTGCTCTTGTAAGGAATTGCCACTCCGGGCATTCCGGTTTTGAGCTTGAGCAATTCGCTCGCGATCGTAAACGCCGGCGAGGATGTGCCGTAGTTCGACTTGTCGGGATTGGCTTTTGCCCAGGCGACGAGCTCTTTCACGTTCTTCGCAGGATGGTCGGCCGGCACAACCAGAACCAAAGGGAATGAAGCGATCATATTGAGCGGAATGAAGCTGTTGCTCGCGTGATAACTAAGATCGGGAAAGATTGCGGTGGCGATAGACATCTGCCCGGTGGCACCGACCAGCACCGTGTAGCCGTCGGCAGGCTGCCGTGCGACGAATTCGGCGGCGATCCGGCCACCGGCACCCACGCGATTTTCGATTACTGCGGTCACACCGGTATTCTCCTGAAACTTTTGCACCACCAGGCGAGCGAATAGGTCATTGCCCCCGCCGGCAGCAAAGCCGACGATGAAATGGATTGGTCGGGTCGGAAAGTCGGCTTGTGCGAGCGCATTTCCGCTGAATACGGCTGCAATCAAAGTCGCCAGTCCGAAAACCACGCCGCTGCAAATCCGCGCCATCACTTTGAAGTCCTCTGTTTGCGCGCCGTCCCTCCCGGTCGCGCTTGTAAAAAGCGTACACTGAGAGCCGCCATTGGAAAACGCCTTTGTCGTGATGTGTTACTGTTTCGCCCGTTCAGGATCGCGTCCGCTTACCCATGACCGCAACACGCGCGTTTCAAGCATACAACCGCAGCGCGAGTCCAGAAATTTTCGGTCACCCACGGGCGCTCGCGTATCTATTCGCGACCGAAATGTGGGAGCGCTTCTCGTATTACGGGATGCGGGCACTCCTCGTGCTCTACATGCTCAAGCATCTGTTTGCATCACAGCAGACAGGTGAGATATTCGGGCTTGCCGGTTTCCAAAGCGCGCTGGAATCGGTGTTCGGACCGCTCGCACCGCAACCGCTGGCCTCGCAAGTCTACGGATTTTACACGGGGTTGGTCTACTTGACGCCGATCCTCGGTGGAATGCTGGCTGATCGTGTACTCGGTCAGCGTCGCACTGTCATCATCGGCGCTACGTTGATGGCTATTGGCCATTTCATGATGGCATTCGAGCAACTTTTTCTGTTTGCGCTCGGCTTTCTCATTCTTGGCAACGGCGCTTTCAAACCGAACATCTCGACCCAAGTCGGCGCGCTCTATGCACCGGGCGACCGGCGGCGTGACCGCGCCTTTTCGATTTTCTACGTCGGTATCAATCTTGGCGCATTTCTCGCGCCATTGATCTGCGGCACGCTTGGCGAA
>Ga0187785_10000686_pt1 | contig 12355 bp, 5 predicted proteins | sample 0815_BV2_4_20_MG_FD_132466 | JGI IMG/M metagenome (GOLD analysis project Ga0187785, IMG submission 132466) | Tropical peat soil microbial communities from peatlands in Department of Meta, Colombia - 0815_BV2_4_20_MG | ecosystem: Environmental > Terrestrial > Soil > Wetlands > Peat | place...
CCGCACCTTGACGTTTTCGGGAGGAAGGAGCATGACAACCGGACGGCCCGCTGCAACCCATTCTCCCTCACGATAGAGTGTGTCGAAGACAAGCCCTTCCTTGGGAGCTGACTGCCTTTTCTGCGAGAGGTCCCACTCTGCTTTTGCAACCCTCTGCCTATCCTGGTCACGCGCCGAAAGTGTCCGATCATAATCCTGCCTGGAGGTGCCGCCAGGGATGCGGATGAGTTTCTCCTGGCGCGCAAGATCCCTGTCCGACAGGGTCAGTGCGGCCTGCGCCTGGTTACGAATGTCCCTTTCAGATGTGCTCTCCAGTGCGAAAAGCGGATCGCCGGTCTTTACCTGCGACCCGCGCCGAACATACAACCTCTCCAGTGCGCCTGCGAGAGGAGACGCCACATAGACAAATTCTCCCTCTACATAACCCTGCACTCTGTTTGGAGCCGGGCCACTGCAACTGACGCAGGTCAAAAAAACCGCAGTTATGCAAAAGATGCAGAAAAACAGCTTGGAAAAAAGGTTAATTCCTCTGCCAATCATTCCTGACTCCGGCCTGCCGCGGCAGGCATATGAAATAATTCACATCAATTTCTCTCTTCCGGCTTTTGTCATTTTAGATAATAAGTCATAGCCGGTCATCAGTCAAATAATTTGTACCCTGTCGAAAAACAGGAGATACATGCAGGTGTTCACCTCACCATGCCTGTCTCAACGCTATTTGTGACATCGGTTGCGTCAATCCCGGATACGTTCCAGCCCCCGCCGAGGGCCTTTATAAGAAGGACTCCTGCCGCCATCCTGCGGCTCATGATGTCAACCGCTGTTCTTTCATTGTCCAGCTGCACTGTCTGAGACACCAGAATGTTCAGGTAGCTGACGGTGCCTGCTTTGTATTGATTCACGGTGAGCTGCACAGACTGCCGGGAGGCTTTGACAGCCTCGTCCTGGGCCTGGGCTTCCTGCTCCAGGATTCGGAGAGCCGCCAGATTATCTTCCACTTCCTGAAAGGCGGTGAGAACCGTCTGACGATAAAACGCGACACTTGCGTCATAGGCTGCCTGGGCCTGCGTTGTCTGGGCCCTTCTCAATCCACCTTCGAACACACTCTCAGCAATGGCGGTTCCGACAGACCAGAAGTGGTTCGGCCAGGTCAGCCACTTGGACAGCTTCGAGCTCTCATATCCACCGGACGCAGAAAGTGTAACAGTGGGATAGAAGGCCGACTTGGCAACCCCTATCTGGGCATTGGCCGAGGCAATGTGTCTCTCTGCCGACGCAATATCAGGCCTGCGTTCAAGGAGTTCGGAGGGAACCCCGACAGGTATCGGAGGAGGGACCATATTCAGCGGAGAAGCAGGAATGGCAAAGACCGATGCGGGCTTGCCGATGAGTACTGCTATCGCGTGTTCGAGCTGAGCACGCTGCACGTTGAGGTCAATCAGCTGGGCCTCCGTGGTCTTCAGCTGCGTCTCCGCCTGAAGGACATCGAGTTTAGAGGCTATGCCGTTCGTATAGCGGTTTCTGGTAAGGTCGAGGGTCCTTTGAAAGGCGGTCACCGTATCCTCCAGAAGTCTCTTCTGGGCATCAACCGCCCGCAGTTGAAAATAGTCCTGGGCCAGCTCTGCCTGGCTGCTGAGACGAACCGCTTCGAGGTCGGCTGCGCTTGCCTGTGCGCTGGCGCTGCTCGACTCTACACTGCGCCGAACGCGACCCCAGACATCCAGTTCCCAGGAAAAATCCACAGGCAGAAGAAAATCTGAAACAGCGCTTGGCGATTTGCTTCCGCCTGTGCTGCCGGTACTCCCTGTGCCTCCGCTGTTTCCGGTAGGATCCGGACTTGCTGTTCCGCCTGTCTTGCCAGGGCTGCCCGAACTGCCGGATGCGCCTGCTCCAGTAGTTGTTGACGGTCTGAGAGAGCGGGAATAAGAGGCCCCGGCTGTCAGTGTCGGAAAGTATCCAGCGCGGGCAGCCCGGACCAGGGCGCGCGCCTGACGGAAATTTGCCTCTGCCACAGCCACATTCTGGTTCGAGACATTGACCTGTTCTTCGAGGGCATCTAACTGCGGATCACCGAAGATCTTCCACCAGGCTCCTCTCACGATATGATCGCGCGGTTGCGCGATCTTCCATTCTTCTGCTTCCTTGTATGAGGAAGGAGTTTCTATTGTGGGCTTGATATAATCAGGGCCAACGGTGCAGGCCACAAAGAAGGTCAAAACCGCACAAACGCCGAAAAGTCCAATACAAGAGATCATTCGACCAAGAATATTCTTTATCATTTCTCCCTTTCATTAAGGTCTTAAGCGGGAATCCAATTAGTTCTGATGATTATTTCCATTTCCTTAAGAATGAACCCTATCTTCATTTATCACTGTCATGCTTTTCCGCGTTTCTTTTCAGCCCAGAGCCTCAGGCGGTCGAGATATAGATAGACGACCGGCGTTGTATATAGGGTCAGCATCTGGCTGAATATCAAGCCTCCGACAATCGCTATACCGAGTGGCCGGCGGAGCTCGGATCCGACTCCCCTTCCCAGCGCCAGCGGCAGAGCTCCGAACAGAGCGGCCATAGTTGTCATCATTATGGGGCGGAACCTCAGGAGGCATGCCTGGTAGATCGCATCGACAGGCCTCTTCCCCTCTTTTCGTTCAGCCTCCAGGGCAAAGTCGATCATCAGAATCCCGTTCTTCTTCACGATTCCTATGAGGAGAATGATCCCGATTACAGCTATAACGCTCAGGTCCGTGCGAAAGATTATGAGAGCGAGGACTGCGCCGATGCCCGCGGAGGGAAGTGTTGACAGGATGGTTATGGGGTGAACATAGCTTTCATACAATATTCCTAAGACAATATATACCGTAACCAGAGCGGCAAGGATCAGCAGAGGCTCGTTGGCAAGGGATGCCTGAAACGCCTGCGCTGTGCCGGCGAAGTTGCCTCTGATGTTGGCTGGAAACCCCAGTTCGCGTGTGGCGGCAGTTACTGTGTTTACCGCATCGCCAAGGGCCGTGCCGGGCGCCAGATTGAACGAAGCGGTCACAGCCGGAAACTGACCCTGGTGATTCACTGCAAGGGATGTGGCATTCGGTTTGTACGTTGAGAATGCGCTGAGAGGTACGGGCAGTCCGCGGCCGGAAGGCACGTAAATGTCTTTCAGGGATTCCGGCCTCTGCCAATACTGTGGTGCAACCTCCATAACGACATGGTATTGATTCAGCGCGGTGTAGGTGATCGCGACCTGCCGCTGGCCGAAGGCGTCGTAAAGTATGTTGTCGATAAGCTGAGCCGTAATACCAAGACGTGAGGCAGTATCCCTGTCTATGGCGAGAGACGCCTGGAGGCCCTTGTCCTGGAGGTCGCTGCTCACGTCGACCAGTTGCGGGATCGTGCGCAGTTTCTGCACTGTGCGCTCCGCCCACTGGTTCACTTCCATAAAGTTGTCTCCCTGAATCGTGTATTGATACAGGGCCGTGCTGATCCGGCCCCCGATTCGCAGGTCCTGCACCGGCTGAAGATAGGTTGGAGCGCCCGGCACCTGAGAGAGCCTCTTGCGCAATCTTGTGATGATATCCGTGGCGCTGGCCTTGCGAGTTTCGAAGGACTTCAGGGCGATAAACATCCTCCCCGTATTGGTGGTAGACCCGCCGCCGCCACCGCCGCCGGTGAATCCGATAACGTAGTCCACATCCGGGTCCTTTCCGATTATGTCTACTATCGCGGCCAGTTTCTTCCTCATCTCCTGAAAGGATGTGTCCTGAGCCGCCTGAATGCTTCCCGCAATTCGTCCTGTATCCTGCTCAGGGAAGAAGCCCTTCGGGACTACTTTGAATAGGAAGATGTTGATTATAATAGCGCTCAACGTCAGGATGAGCATGAAGCGCTGATGATGCAGCGCCCACCGGAGGGTTGTCTCGTAAAGGCTGCGCATCCTGTTGAAGATATTCTCGCTTGCCCTATATAAAGGACCGTGCTGTCTCGAATGAGACTTCAGGAGCATGGCGCACATCATGGGGGTCGTAGTCAGAGAGAGTACCAGTGAGACAACAACAGCGGCAGACAATGTAACTGCGAATTCACGAAACAGCCTGCCCACCATGCCGCCCATCAGTAAAATTGGGATGAACACTGCCACTAATGAAGCACTCATCGACAAAACTGTGAAGGCTATCTCTTTGGAGCCTGACAATGCAGCCTGCAGGGGCGGTTCCCCTTTTTCCCTGTAGCGGGTGACGTTTTCCAGGACGACGATCGCGTCATCCACAACAAATCCGGTAGCTATTGTGAGAGCCATCAGGGAGAGGTTGTCCAGCGAGTGGCCGAAGAGGTACATTATCCCGAAGGTGCCGATGATCGATACTGCGACAGCGACTCCTGGGATGACCGTGGAACGGAAGTCCCGCAAAAAGGCAAATACCACCAGTATTACAAGAGTGCCGGAGATCAGGAGGGTCCATTCGACATCCCGCAGGGAACCGCGGATAGGGGGAGTCCTGTCAAGAACAACGGACAGTTTGATTCCTCCGGGCAATGCCGCCTCCAGTTGCGGCAGCATGCTGCGGATGTTGTCTACCGTATCAATGATATTTGCCCCGGGCTGGCGGAATAGTATCACCATAACAGCAGGCTTGCCGTTCACGAGCCCCGCGGCACGAAGGTCCTCCACTGAGTTGTGGACGTCCGCTATGTCGGGCAGACGCACGGCTGCGCCTGACCTGAAGGCAACAACAAGGGGCTGATACTGTTCGGCCTTGTGCAACTGGTCGTTTATCTGGATCTCCCATGTCCTATCGCCTTCTGTCAGCTGTCCCTTGGGCCCGTTTACGTTGGTGCTTGCCAGCACGCCACGGACGTCTTCAAGGCTTATCCCATATCTGCTCAGTGCCGTCGGGTTTAGATCCACGCGCACTGCCGGGAGAGAACTGCCTCCGACAAATACCTGGCCGACTCCGCTCACCTGGGCCAGTTTCTGCTGGAGAATGGTTGAGGCTGCGTCATACATATCGGGAGTGCTGACAGAATCCGATGTCAGGGCGAATATGAGAATAGGGGCATCGGAGGGATTGACTTTCCTGTAAATGGGATTGATCGGGAGATTTGACGGAAGAAACCCTCGCGCTGCATTGATCGCGGCCTGGACATCGCGTGCTGCCCCGTCGATATTTCGGTCAAGCTCGAATTGAAGTGTGATGCTCGTAATCCCTCTATAGCTGGTCGAAGTCATTTCGGTGACTCCGGCTATCCTCCCGAACTGTCGTTCGAGAGGCGCTGCGACGGATGTGGCCATGGTTTCAGGGTCTGCCCCTGGCAGGGTCGCAGAAACTGAAATAGTAGGAAAGTCTACCTGCGGCAGAGGCGATATCGGCAGGAGCCGAAATGAGATCACTCCGGCCAGGACAATACCTATCGTGAGGAGTGTTGTCGCAACCGGCCTCTTGATAAACACGGAGGATATGCTCATTCCGCCCCCGTATCCGGTGCATGGTCTTTCTCGCGAAGGTCTGTCTTTCCGGACCGCAGGCGTCTGGCCATTCGGTCGAAAGCCAGATAGATAACCGGCGTTGTGTAGAGGGTCAGCATCTGGCTGATGATCAAGCCTCCCACAATAGCAATGCCGAGGGGCCTACGGAGCTCTGAGCCAACCCCTCTGCCTAATGCGAGTGGCAGTGCTCCGAGAAGTGCTGCCATGGTTGTCATCATAATAGGCCGGAACCTCAAGAGGCATGCCTGGTATATAGCATCGACAGGACTCTTCCCCTCTTTCCTTTCGGCTTCCAGAGCAAAATCCACCATCATAATGCCGTTCTTCTTAACGATTCCGATGAGGAGGATAATTCCGATTACTGCGATGACATCCAGTTCCGTGCGAAAGATGATCAGTGCCAGAACCGCTCCCACGCCCGCGGAAGGAAGAGTGGAGAGGATGGTGACCGGGTGGATATAGCTTTCATACAGAACGCCCAAAATTATATATACCGTTATCAGGGCCGCAAGGATTAATAATGGTTCGTTGACCAGCGCTGCCTTGAATGCCTGTGCCGTGCCTTGAAAGCTTGGTGTGACGCTGGCCGGCAGCGCCATCTGCCTCGTGGATTCCTCGATGGACTTCACCGCTTCACCGAGGGAAATGCCGGGCGCCAGATTGAATGAAGCTGTCACGGCAGGAAACTGTCCCTGGCGGTTGATGACCAGCGGACCCGTTGTCTCCGTGGACTTGGTGATAGCGCTTAACGGCACCTGGCCGCCGTCGCCGCTGCTGAGATAGATTGAAAGCAGTCCGTCGGTGGCCCGCTGGAAATCGGGCTTGACCGCCAGCACGGTACGATATTGGTTTAGTTCCGTAAATATAGTTGATACCTGGCGCTGACCAAAGGCGTCGTACAGGGTATCATCTATCTGCTGGGGCGTGATTCCCAGCCGGGACGCTGTGCTTCTGTCTATTTCAAGAGAGACCCGAAGCCCTTTGTCCTGCTGGTCGCTGCTAACATCCCTCAGTTCGGGGCGTGTCTTAAGCATGTCGACAACCTTCGGGGCGATTGCCTTCAATTCCTCTGTGTTAGGGTCCTCAAGGGTATACTGGTATTGGGTCCGTGCTACACGTGCATCAACGGTAAGATCCTGTGCCGGCTGCATGAAGAGGGTTATGCCGTCCAACTTTGACAGCTCGGGTTGAAGGCGTCTAATCACTTCGCTCGCGCTTATTCTGCGTTCGGAAAGGGGTTTCAGATTTATGAGAATTCGTCCGCTGTTGAGGCTCGTATTAGTTCCATCGATCCCGATAAATGAAGAGAGACTAGTAACCGCCGGGTCTTTCAGCGCTACCCTGGCAAGTGCCTGCTGGCGTTCGGCCATCGCCGGGAAGGAGATGGATTGTGGTGCTTCGGAGATGCCCTGTATGAGTCCTGTGTCCTGCACCGGGAAGAAGCCTTTCGGCACTATTATATAGAGGACAACAGTAAAAACCAGCGTGCCGATTGCCACCAGCAGAGTAGGTTTCTCATGCCTGAGCACCCAGCTCAGGGTCTTTGCATAGATATCGATGATCTTGTCGAACATCTTTTGCGACATCCTGAAGACCTTTCCCTGCTTTTCTTCAGGCGTATGCCTGAGGATCCTGGCGCACATCATTGGTGTCAGAGTAAGAGAGACAACTGCTGATATCAGTATCGTAACTCCAAGGGTCACCGCGAACTCCCTGAACAAACGCCCCACAACGTCTCCCATAAACAGTAACGGTATCAGGACTGCGATGAGAGAAACGGTCAGCGACAGGATCGTGAAACCTATCTGTTCAGCACCCTTGAGCGCTGCCTTAAAAGGGGGATCCCCGTGTTCGATATACCTGGCAATATTTTCAATCATAACTATCGCGTCATCGACGACGAAACCTGTCGAAATAGTGAGGGCCATCAGTGACAGGTTGTTCAGGCTGAACCCCATCAGGTACATTATCCCGAAGGTCCCTATCAGAGACAGCGGTACCGCAACAGATGGGATGGTTGTCGCGGAGAGATTACGAAGGAACAGAAAGATCACGAGTACTACCAGGGCCACCGCAAGCATCATTTCCAGCTGAACGTCACGCACGGATGCACGAATCGTTGATGTGCGATCGGTTAGGACTGAGACTTGCACTGAAGGCGGAAGAGAACTCTGCAGCTGCGGCAAGAGTCTCTTGATCCTGTCGACGACCTCAATGACATTTGCGCCAGGCTGGCGCTGTATGTTTACAATTACCGCTGGAACATCATTCATCCAGGCCGCTTGCTGGACATTCTCGACACCGTCGATGACATCCGCAACATCAGACAATCTAACCGGCGAGCCATTCCGGTAGGCAATCACCAGGGGCCTGTATTCTGAGCTCGACAGGAGTTGATCGTTTGCTCCGATAATGTAGGCCTGACGCGGCCCGTCAAACCCTCCCTTTGCCTGATTTACACTTGACACGGCGATAGCCCCTCTTACCTGTTCAAGTGTAAGACCGTAAGAGGCCAGGGCCGTCGGATTTGCGTGAACCCGCACCGCTGGTCTCTGCCCCCCGCTTATGCTCACAAGCCCAACCCCCGGCAGTTGTGAAATCTTCTGGGCAAACCGGGTATCGGCCAGGTCTTCAACTTTCGGCAGTGGCAGAGTCTCCGATGTCAGAGCAAGAGTCAGGATGGGTGCGTCAGCGGGGTTCACTTTACTGTAAACAGGGGGGTTAGGAAGATCCCTTGGGAGGAACGTAAAGGCTCCGTTTATGGCGGCCTGCACCTCCTGCTCGGCCACATCCAGGCTCAGGGAGAGACTGAACTGGAGAGTTATTATCGAACTTCCGCTCGAACTTGTCGAGGTCATCTGGGTAAGCCCGGGCATCTGGCCGAACTGTCTCTCGAGAGGAGCGGTTACGGACGAAGCCATGACATCAGGACTTGCGCCCGGGAAGAACGTCCTCACCTGAATGGTGGGATAATCTACCTGTGGAAGGGCCGACACGGGCAGTTGGGTGTATGCCACGGCTCCAGCCAGAAGCATGGCGACCATTATCAGCGTGGTGGCCACCGGACGCATGATGAAGGGGCGGGATAGATTCATCAGACGCCCTTGCGCTGGGTACCCTTGTCCTGTCTTAACTCAACCTTGGAACCTTCCCGAAGCCTCTCTGCGCCTTCCACTACGACAAGCTCGCCGGCCGCAAGGCCAGTCTTAATTGCCGCTTCGCCCTCCTGAATCTCAGAGACACTGACCGCGCGCACTCCGGCCGTATGATCTGCCTTAACAATATATACGAAGGTGCCTTTGGGGCCTCGCTGAATTGCGGCTGCGGGTACTACGATTACGTCCTTCAATATGTTAACAAGAAGGCGGGCGTTGACGAACTGATTCGGAAAGAGCTGGTTCCCGGAGTTTGGGAACAAGGCCTTGAGTTTAACTGTTCCCGTGTTCGGGTCTATCGTATTGTCTACGGTCAGAAGAGAGCCGGTGGCGAGTTTCCGCTTTTGATCTCTGTCATATGCCTCGACAGCCATTTCGGGAGTGACCTTCATTTTTTCTACCACAGTCGGAAGATAATCTTCAGAGATTGAAAAGATTACCGTTATCGGCTGCAGCTGCGTGACAACTACCAATCCAGTGGCATCGCTCGCATGGACAATGTTTCCCGGATCAACAAGGCGAAGGCCAAGCCGTCCGCTGACAGGGGCCGTTATCTCACAATAAACGAGCTGGAGTTTTGCACTGTCTATCTGACCCTGATCCGCCTTCACATTTCCTTCGTACTGGTGGACGAGAGCAACTTGGGTATCCAGCTGCTGCTTTGAGATGGAGTCCTGCTGCCAAAGCACTTGATAGCGTTCCAGATCAACCCGCGCATTCTGAAGAAGTGCTGTGTCGCGCGCCATCTGACCTTCAGCCTGAGTCAACTGGACTTTGAAAGGCCTCGGATCAATGGATGCCAGGATGTCCCCCTTTTTTACGAGCTGCCCCTCTCTGTAAAGAACTTCCATTAATTGGCCGTCGACACGGGTCTTGACGGTAACAGTGTTCAAGGGGGTCACCGAGCCTAGTCCCGTCAGATAGATACTGAAATCCGAAGTCCCGGCCGGAAGCGCAACCACGGAAACGCTGACTTGGGGAGATTTCGAAGCCTCCCTTGACGATTGACGTTGAGGATTGACCCAAAAGAAATAGACCGCTATTGCCGCGAGGCAAACAGCCGCGATGATCCACCACCTCCGGGATCTGTGCGCAGATCCGGCTTGATCCGCTTGTTCGTCTCTGAGTTCAGGTTCCTCCGGGGACATGTATTCACCTCTTTCGCACGACCGATTACACGGCCTTTCGAAATCTATTGCAAAATAGGTGCCTATGCGCAAGTTCCTGATTTTATGCCACTAATAAGAGAAGATGCGAATTCGCCAGGGCACCTTTCCTCGTTTAAACGGAATATTGCCAGAGTTGCGGGGCATCCCGGATGACGCGCAGGCATTCATATTGCATTTTGCCCTGCACCATCTATAATTTAAGTAACCTTCAGTCGTATAGACTTAAACGGAGAGAATATAATTGTTCAATAATCTTCTGCGCATCCTGATTCTATCCATGTTTGTTGCAGTGCCTGCATGGGGAGTTGGACCGGATTCAGATGAAATCGGAGTGTATGAAAGGATCGGATCTAATGTCCCTCTTGATCTCAATTTCCGGGATGAAAGTGGTTCGCCCGTTAGGCTGGGTGACATTATCGACCGGCCGGTCGTGCTTACGATTATCTATTACAAGTGCAGTCATATCTGCCCGCAGATGCTTCTGGGAATTGCCGATCTGGTGGATAAATCAGAGCTTGTTCCGGGGAAAGACTATCGAATAATCACTGTGAGTTTCGACGAAACAGAAATGCCTGAGGACGCACACAGTCTGAGACTGAATTATATTAAAGCGATAAACAAACCCCTTCCCGCAGATGCATGGAAGTTCCTGACAGGCGATGCGGACAATACCAGAAAGATTTCTCGTGCAGTGGGGATCAAGTATAAGAAGGTAATGCATGGGTTTGTTCATCCCGAGGTCCTGATTATTCTGTCACCAGGCGGAAGAATCACAAGATACCTTCACGTCTCGACTTCCTCTTACGGACTCGGATATCCGGTAATGTTCTCGACTGTTGATTTTGCGCGGGCGGTATCCGAGGCATCAACGGGGATTACCGGTTCGGGAATCAAACAGGGACCCTTGCTCTGTTTCCCGCATGAGCCGGAACAGCAGGCGAAATTTTTTTCGATGCTCAGGATATTTGGAGCAGCAACACTAGTGTTGATCACGGCGCTCTTCGTTTACCTGAGGTTCCTAAACAGGAGACCGTCATCGGGAGAGAATACTGATGGAGAATGATTCTCGACGAGAACTCAGCTTCTACGAAGAAGGCGGGAAGGGCATATTGTCCTGGATCATGTCCACCGACCACAAGCGTATAGGCATCCAGTACCTTGGGGCGTTGCTGAGTATCTTTGTCATAGGAGTCTCACTTGGATTGATCATTCGCCTGAGCCTCATATCTCCGGGGTGGCTTTTTGGCGCACAGACTTATAATGAGATCTTTACGACCCATGGGATATTGATGATCTTTCTCTTCATTATCCCTGGCGTGCCTGTTGCGTTCGGCAATTTCTTCCTGCCTATAATGATAGGCGCACGCGACGTTGCATTCCCGAGGCTTAATCGCCTTACATGGTGGCTTTATATCACCGGAGCCGTTATCGCAGCCCTTTCCCTGTTCATACACGGAGAGCCGCCTGATACCGGATGGACCTTCTATGCACCTTACAGCATAAAGACCCAGGCTAACGTCGGGCTGGCGGTCTTTGCCGTGTTCATACTCGGGTTTTCTTCAATATTGACCGGACTCAATTTTGTGACCACTATTCACAGGCTCAGGGCGCCGGGCATGACATGGTTCCGGATGCCGGTCTTTGTCTGGACCCTTTACGCTACGGGCTGGGTGCAGATGCTTGCTACGCCGGTGCTCGCAATCACCCTCGTATTCATCATACTCGGGCGGGTCTTCGGGGTAGGGTTCTTTGATCCGTCAAAGGGGGGAGACCCGATCCTTTATGAACACCTCTTCTGGACCTATTCCCATCCTGCGGTATATATAATGGTCCTCCCGGCCATGGGCATCATTAGCCAGATAGTCCCAGTGTTTTCGAGAGAGAAGCTCTTCGGATATAAAGCCGTAGCGCTCTCCGCATTAGGGATAGCGAGTGTGGGCTATTTCGTGTGGGGGCATCATATGTTCACCAGCGGAATGAGCGACACGTCGCGGGTCATCTTCTCTTTTATCACCTTCCTGGTCGCTGTGCCCAGCGGCGTCAAGATCTTCAACTGGGTCGCGACCATGTACAAGGGCTCGATAACAGTTTCCGCTCCTCTGGTGTTCGCTATGTCATTTATCTTCCTTTTCTCGATAGGGGGCCTCACGGGATTGATTATAGGATCACTTGCTCCCAACCTGCACCTTCACGGCACGTACTTTATAGTGGCCCATTTCCATTACGTGATGTTCGGTGGAGCAGGCATGTCCATTCTTGCGGGTCTTCATTACTGGTTCCCGAAGATGTTCGGTAAGATGTATAAAGAGAGACCGGCCAAGGTCGGCTGGCTGATCCTGTTCATCGGTTTCAATCTTCTGTACTTCAGCATGTTTGTTCTCGGCTACAACGGAATGCCGAGGAGGTATTTTGATTATCCGTCGAAATATTTCACAGGCCATCTCATATCAACGATAGGCTCATGGATACTGGCGGCCGGCCTTATCATAATTTTCGGAAACCTGATGAGGGCATTGTTCAGGGGGGAAAAGGCGCCTGCCAATCCCTGGGAC
>Ga0187785_10000688_pt1 | contig 12347 bp, 11 predicted proteins | sample 0815_BV2_4_20_MG_FD_132466 | JGI IMG/M metagenome (GOLD analysis project Ga0187785, IMG submission 132466) | Tropical peat soil microbial communities from peatlands in Department of Meta, Colombia - 0815_BV2_4_20_MG | ecosystem: Environmental > Terrestrial > Soil > Wetlands > Peat | place...
CCGGTGTTCGAGGCGGCCTACGACGACAAGCGCGAAACACCACGACGCTGGCTGCCGGCCGGGTGAACTGATGGCAGCATCGCATTCCCTTGAACAAGATCTGCGCGCAGCGATCCGCACGATTCCGGATTATCCGAAGCCCGGCATCATGTTCCGTGACATCACCACGCTGCTCGGCGATGCACGTGCATTCCGCCGCGCGGTCGATGAATTGGTCCAGCCTTGGGCTGGCATGAAGATCGACAAGGTTGCAGGCATCGAGGCGCGTGGCTTCATTCTCGGTGGCGCGGTCGCGCATCAGGTCTCGGCGGGATTCATTCCGATCCGCAAGAAAGGCAAACTCCCGCACAAGAGGGTCAGTATCGCGTATTCGCTGGAATACGGTCTCGACGAAATGGAAGTTCACGAAGACGCGGTGTCGAAAGGCGAGCGCGTTATTTTGGTGGATGATCTCATCGCCACCGGGGGCACCGCGGAAGGTGCGGTGAAGCTGCTGCGTCAGCTTGGTGCCAACGTGCTCGCCGCTTGCTTTGTGATCGATCTGCCCGACCTTGGCGGCGCCGACAAGTTGCGCAAAATAGACATTCCGGTACGGACGCTGATTTCGTTTGAAGGCCACTGAGCTGCATGGAGGCGGGATCCGAAACTCTCTGATCCCACGCCGGCACTCTTCATCGAGCAGAATTGCGGCCACGTTACGTTGCCGAAACCAATCTCGTACTTTGTCGTTTGTGACAAATCCTTCCGCGCTTCAACCCAAGCACCGGTCGGCATAGTTTCTTATCTTCGCGTCGGGATGAGGGTCGAGCCGCGCATTTAGGTTTCTATCCCTGACGAAGTGTGGCTTGAGGGATAAAGGCCCCCGGCGGGAAACTGCCGGGGGTTTTCGATTTTATGCATCACCGCGGATAAGCCGCACGACGACATGTCTGTCAGCTAGTTTTGCTTCGGCCCCCAGGGGCCAGCCGATTGCCCTGGTTCCGTTCCCCACGGGCCCGCTTGCGGCGCGGATTGCGGTGCGTCGCCCCACGGGCCACTCTGCGGCTCCGATTGATCGGCAAGCTGCGGCTGCGGCTCAGGCGCTCCCACGGCAAGCGGCCCGGGGTCGTGACCGCCGGCGAATTTCACCAGTGCCTCGACACGTGCCTCGACCGGTGGATGCGTATCGAAAACGTTGGAAAATCCCACGCGCGGATTGTCGATACACATTTCCATCACGGCGGAATTGGCACCGGGGATTTCGCCGCGCCCTTCGATCTTGCGCAGCGCGGAGATCATCGCATCGGGATTTTTTGTTAGCTCCACGGAGCCGGCGTCGGCCAGGTATTCGCGCTGCCGCGACAGCGCGAAGCGGATCACGATGGAGAGAATCCAGACCACCACGATGATGGCGACCGCAATGATGATGGCGATGCCGGCGCCACCCTTGCGATCATCCCCGCCGGACCGCCGCCCGCCGCCCCAGAACACGTTCTGGAAGAAAATACGGAATACGAGTTCGCCGAAGAACGAAATCACGCCGGCGATCACCACCGCGATCACCAGCATCCGTACGTCGCCGTTGCGGATATGGGTGAGCTCATGGCCGAGCACAGCCTCGATTTCCTGATCATTGAGCGCGTTGATCAACCCGCGTGTCACCGTGATCGAATATTGTTTTTGGTTGAGACCGGTGGCGAAGGCGTTAAGTGCATCGTCATCGGCGACACGCAGGGTCGGCATGGTAATGCCACGCGAAATACAAAGGTTCTCCAGAAGATTATAGAGCCGCGGCTCTTCCTGCCGGGTCACCGGTTGCGCGCCTGTAACGGCGTCGATCATTTGCTGGTGAAATTTGTAGGCGATCGCGATCCAGACGACAGTGCCGATGGTGGCGAATGGCAACGCCTTGATGAAATCAAATTGAGCCGCGCGAAGGAGATAGTCGAGTGGCGGAGGGTTATATGAATAATATGAGCTGAGCGCCTCGGCCAGCAGAGCGCCGGCGAACACCATTACATAGACCAGAAAGAAAAGCCCGATCAGGAGCGCAATAGATCGGCGCTTGTTCGACTGGATATGCGTATAGAGTCCGTAAGCGGCCATGATCTTGCCCGGCGCTTTCCTTCGTCATGCCCGGCCTTGGGTCGGGCATCCACGCCTTCCTTCCATCTCAAGACGTGGATGGCCGGGACCAGCCCGGCCATGACGAATGAGATTCGGTTGATCTAAAACTTCACGCTCGGAGCCTGCTCGAGCTGGGCGCGGTTCTCGCCGAGATCGAAGAACGTGCGTTGCGCAAAACCGAACATTCCGGCGAATAGCGACGCGGGAAACTGCTGGATACCCGTGTTGTACTCTTGCACGGCGTTGTTGAAGAAGCGACGGGACGCGGCGAGCTTGTTCTCGATGTCGGAAAGATCGCTTTGCAGCTGCTGGAAATTGGCATTGGCTTTCAGATTCGGATAGTTCTCCGACAGCGCGAACAATTGTCGCAACGCTCCGCTGAGCACATTTTCCGCCGCCACTTTCTGCTCGACTCCGGGTGCCGCGATCGCAGCATTGCGCGCTTGTATCACCGCCTCCAGCGTTCCGCGTTCGTGGGCTGCGTAGCCTTTGACGGTTTCTACCAGGTTGGGGATGAGATCGTGGCGTTGCTTGAGCTGAACATCGATATCCGCGAAAGCCTGGTTTGTCCTTTGTCGCATCGCGACCAGGCTATTGTAGATGCTGATCGCCCAGATCACGATTACGACAACAACACCAAGAACGACCCAGCCGGTGGTGGACATGGAAGCGAACTCCAGATTGGGAAATGGGGACGATCGGACTCGTAATTCTACCCTAGATCGGACACATGCGGCCACGGAAGCCAGGCATCGCAATCCGGTCGTCGCGCGGAAGCCCCTGAAGGATCAGCGGCTTAGGGTAGGCATGTAAAAAAAGACCCCGAGCTTGAACCCGGGGTCTCTTCGCCAGACGGCTATTCGGGGGGTAAGGGGGGAGCCGCCCAGCTGAGTAGTCAGGGCGTTAACGCGGCCCCCCCGCAATCGTTCCGGGCGGTATCCCGATCATTTAAAGTTTACCCACAGGGGCAGGGCCGGTCGTCGGGAGGTCATGATCTACGGGTTCCATTCCTGCAAGGGCACAGGGAAGGGGTGCGAACTCGGAGGGCATTACCATGAGTTCGGTGATGATCAGGTGTCCTGTCACAGGCCGCGACGTTTCTACGGCAATCGAGACCGAGCCTAGCGTGTTCCACAAGTTGCCGAAGGTGGCATGCCGAATGCGTTGCCCGGCCTGCGGTGAGGATCATGTATGGAGCGTCAATTGCGCCTGGCTCGCGGGTGAACCGCGACTGGTCGAACAAGCCGCGCCGTCGGAGGTCGTCGCAGCCTAGTCGCTAGCTTGCCTCGCGGAACCGCACTGCGGCTTCCAGGTCGACTGAAACAAGCTGCGAAACTCCGCGCTCGGCCATGGTGACGCCGTACAGGCGGTTCATGCGCGCCATGGTAATCGGGTTGTGCGTAATGATCACGAACCGCGTGTCGGTTGATTTGATCATTTCGTCAAGCAAGTCGCAAAAACGCTCGACGTTGTGATCGTCGAGTGGCGCGTCCACTTCGTCCAGGACGCAGATCGGTGCCGGATTGGTCAGGAACACGGCGAAAATCAGCGCTAACGCCGTCAGCGCCTGTTCACCGCCTGAAAGCAGAGACAATGTCGCCGGTTTTTTGCCGGGCGGCTTGGCCAGAATTTCGAGGCCAGCCTCCAGAGGATCCTCGCTTTCAATCAATTGCAACTCGGCGGTCCCGCCGCCGAACAACTGAACGAAGAGATGCTGGAAATGCTTGTTCACCTGCTCGAAAGACGTCAGCAATCGCTCTCGTGCTTCACGGTTGAGACTCTGGATGCCAAGGCGCAGTTTCTTAATCGCTTCCACAAGGTCGTCGCGCTCTGTGGTAAGCGACGCGTGTTGGCTCTCGACCTCGCGCAATTCTTCCTCGGCGCGAAGATTGACCGCACCCAGACGCTCGCGTTCGCGGCGCAAACGTTCGAGCCTCTCTTCGATCTCGACAAGATCCGGTAGCGGATCCGTCGGCTTGATTTCGGCAAGTCCTGCCACGGCTGCCGGCTCAATCTCCAGCATGTCTCGGATCTCACGTCCGATATCCGAGAGACGGCGCTTGGCGCCCTCGAAGCGCTCCTCGGCGCGGGCAAGGTCTTCGCGCGCCGCGCTTGCCGCTTCCAGCGCCGCACGAGCGTCGCGGTCGGCTGCGGCCAGAGCATTCTCGGCTTCTTGCAAACGGTCCGCATGTTCACGCCGTGCGGTTTCCGCAGCCTGGACCTCAGTCATCAGGGTACCGCGCTTCTCGGCGAAAACTTGCGGCGCATTCTCCAGTTCAGTGCGGTCGCGCTTGGCCTCGGCGGTGCGCTGCTCGAGTGTGGCGATCTGGTTGCGCGCGCCTTGCTGGCGCTCGACCCAACCGGTCTTGTCGGCGGCAAGGGTGGCGAGCCGGCGGTCGGCAAGTTCAGCCTCTCGTGTGATAGCCTGCTGCTCGGCCTGTACCTCGGCGAGCTTCGCACGTTTGGTCGCGATATCGTCACGCACCTGCGCGAGCTGCGTTTCGAGACCTGCGGCCGGGGCGAGCGCGCCGAGCGCGCTTTCAGCTTCGGTCTTTGAGGATGTTGCCTCGTCGCGGCTCATGCTCAGCCGCGCGCGCGCTTCGGCCAGCGCTGACAGCCGCGCCGCCCGGCGATTGAGATCGCGTTCGCGTGTGCGCGTCTCTGTTTCCGCGCTGCTGGCTGACTCGAAAGCCTTCTGCGCTGCCGTGAGGGCGTGGTGCCTGGCCGCGACTTCACTGCGCGCGCTTTCAAGCTCGCCGTCGATCTCCGCAAAACGGCTGCGCTGCGCAAGCCGGCGGGCAGCGCCCGTCGGCGCGTGCGCGGCTGCGACAAAGCCGTCCCAACGCCAGAGGTCGCCCTCGCGCGACACCAGCCGCTGGCCAGCCTTGAGGGTTCCTGCGAGCCGCATACCCGCATCGCGTTCGACGACACCGACTTGGGCGAGCCGCCGTGCGAGTTGACCCGGGGCCCTGACGTAACGAGCCAGCGCCTCGACGCCATCAGGAAGAGCCGGGTCGGTGACCTCGCGCCCGATCTCGCTCCAATGCATGGGCGAGGAAGGGTCGACCGGAGCATCGAGATCGTCGCCGAGGGCTGCTCCCAGCGCCTTCTCGTAACCTTTCTCCACGGAAATGTGGTCGATCACCGGCGGCCAGAGACTGCGCGTCTCGAGCGAGAGCATCTTGGAAAGCGTCTTTGCCTCGGTCTCAAGCCGCTGAACGCGCTTTTCTGATTCAGCAGAGGCCTCGCGCGCGGCCTCCAGTTCGCCCCTGGCGACGTTATGTGCAGCTTCGGCGGCGATGGCCGCGGCTTCCGCTTCTGTCAGCGCCGCTTGTGCTCCCTCGACTACCGCAGATAGCGGCACCGAGCCGGCGCTTTGCAAGGTCGCGAGCTCACGCTCGATCGCCGTAATTTCGGATGAAATCCTGGAAATACGGTCGCTCTGCTCGCGCGCGGCGTTCTCAAAGCGGTTGCGCTGCGCGGCAAGATCGGCGAGAGCGGTTGTGAGATCCGCGAAAATCTTCTCGGCGCTGCCGAGTTCGGCATCGGCCTCTGATACCTTGGCGTCAGCGCCGCTGCGGCGGCCTGCGCTCTCTCTCGCGTCGGACCGGATGGTCTGCTCTTCGGCGGTCAGACGTTCGATCGCCCGTCCGGCGTCGGCGGCCAGGCGCTGCTCACGTTCGGTGTCGGCAGCAAACTGAACAAGCCGGAGATCGAGCTCGACGATGCGGTCCTTCGCGCGCGCTTCTTCGCGGTCAAGATCCTGCAGGCCGACGTTGAGCCGATGCAGGGCCGCACCTGCACGGGCCTCCGCTTCGCGCAATCCCGGAAGGCTTGCGGCGGCAAGCGCCTGACGCTTGGAAGCCTCGGCTTCCGCGCCGACGCGATCGGCGACGGTGCGAACGCAGACGTCCTTTGCGTGCTCGGCTTCTGTCACCTCACTGTTCGCGGCTGTCCAGCGTAAATGGTATAGCGTCGCTTCCGCCTTGCGCACTTGCGAGGATACCGTGCGATAGCGGATCGCCTGGCGCGCTTGCTTTTTAAGGCCGTCGATCTGGGCGGCCAGCTGGCCGATAACATCTTCAACTCTCAGCAGGTTGGTCTCGGCAGCCTTCAGGCGCAGCTCGGCCTCATGCCGACGGGCATGGAGGCCGGCAACACCGGCAGCTTCCTCCAGCACGCGACGGCGTTGCTCGGGTTTCGCCTGGATGATCTCGCCAACGCGCCCCTGATGGACGAGCGCCGGCGAGCGTGCGCCGGTCGAGGCGTCGGCAAAGAGGATTTGAACGTCGCGCGCGCGCACCTCGCGCCCGTTGATGCGATAGCTGGAGCCCGCATCCCGTTCGATCCGGCGGGCAATTTCCAGTGAGGCCTGATCATTGAAAGCGGCGGGTGCCGAGCGGGCCGAATTATCGATCGCAATGGCGACCTCGGCGTTGTTGCGCGCGGGACGGCTGTTGGTGCCGGAAAAGATCACCTCATCCATCGCCGAGGCGCGCATGGATTTGTGCGACGATTCACCCATCACCCAGCGCAGCGCTTCCACCAGGTTCGACTTGCCACAGCCGTTCGGCCCGACGACGCCGGTTAGTCCCGGTTCGATCAGGAAATCGGTGGGTTCGACGAACGACTTGAAGCCGAGCAGGCGCAGTCGCGTGAGTTTCATACGTTAAGGCCTCATGCCTTCTTCTTCTTGGCGCACGATCTTTTCCGCAAACCGATTCACCCTTTTTGGATCACGCGCATAGCGGGACGAGAACCCGTCATTACCATCAGGCTTGCATTGAACAATTCAGCAAACCGTTCCGAGGCTTGACCCCTGATGTGAGGCCCGGTTGCCGCATCGGTCCGCAGAATGAATCGCCGCGCCCGCGAGGGCAACTGCCGTACGAAAACCTGCGACGGTTTTCCAGACCTTTTGGCCTGGCGAGGAACAATACACCGGCAAAAAGCCGCTTGCGCGCGCTGGCCTAAGCCAAAAAACCCTTATCAGCCCTTGAGATAGGGGTCGATCGCCTTGGCCATATCCTCAATCGACAATGCGCCCGGATATGAGGTCCCATTGATGAAAAAAGTGGGTGTCGACTGCACTTTGAATTTGTCGACAGCGCGCTGGCGCACACTTTCGATGCCGTCGAGCACCTGCTGATTCGCGAGGCAGGTATTGAAAGTCTGCTCGGTGAAGCCGGCCTGCTTGGCGATCGCGAGCAGCGGCGGTATCGGCTTCTCTACCGCCCATTGCCGCTGTTGGCGAAACAATGTGTCGATCAAGGCAAAATACTTGTCCTTGTCGTCCTTGCCGGCACATCGCGCCAGCATGAAGGCTGCGGCAGCGAGATTGTCGAGCGGGAATTCCCGAAAAATGTAACGCACCTTGCCGGTGTCGATGTAACGCTTCTTGAGTTCGGGAAACGTGGTCTCCTGGAAATGCGCGCAATGCGGGCAGGTCATCGACGCATATTCGATAACGGTCACCGGCGCCTTGTCGTTTCCCATCGCCATTTCAGGCAAAGCATCCGGTTTCATCAGCTCGCCGGGCGGCACAGTGTCAGCTGCCAAGGCTTCGGCAGGAAATGGCGGCAATGACGTCATGCCAACCACAGCAGTGGCGAGCACCAGGGCAGCCGTGCTCTGGCAAAATTCGCGGCGGGTGATTTGCAACGGAGGCTCCTGGGGCTGAAATGCCGGGTCTGGTACTGTGATGGCTAGCTGGACAGGACAATTGTGGCAATGCCGGGCCGCTCTGCCAAGGCGCTTGCGACCCTCAATTTCGCTTGATAGCCGCCCCGAGGCGGGCAAGGGCCTGCCGCAAATCCTCATCCTTGACGTCCGGCAGCGCCGCGGCGATGCGGGCTGTCTCGGCCGGATCGGGTTTATGAGCAGGCGGTTGCTCGCGGCGCCGGAGCGGGGCCTGTCGTAGCGCAATTCGGCCGACGGCCTGCCAGCCGAAGAAGCGGTTGACCCGTTCGAGGATGACGGCGGACAGATGCTGGATTTCGAGCGCCGCAGGGCCTTCGACCCGCAAGACCAGCGTGGCGGGTTCCGCTACTTCGTTGCCCGCCGCGCGCGGCCAGTTGATTTTTAGCGGCTCGCTGTGAGCTGCGATCTCCGGTCCAACAATATCGGACCAGCGGAAAACGATCTCTGTTGAGGCAAAACCCTGCGCCTTGAGCGCGTCGCCCAAGGTGGATCCGAGAAGGTCCGCAAGCGGCCGGGGAAAACTACGCGAGGGCTTGCTCATGTGGACATACCTTGTGCCATCGTCGGCGTTATGACCGTAGCAGTCCGAGTGTCGCGGCGGAAGAAAGCTCAGGTGCCTAATCCCGCTGAATTGCTTGCGTGGTATGACCGGCACGCTCGTGTACTGCCTTGGCGCGCACGAGGCGGTGAACGTTCGGACCCATACCGCGTGTGGCTGTCCGAGATCATGCTTCAGCAGACGACAGTCAAGGCAGTCGCGCCATACTACGCCCGGTTTTTATCGCGCTGGCCGACGGTTCATGCGCTCGCCACGGCCAGCCTTGACGATGTCCTTCGCGCCTGGGCCGGCCTCGGCTATTACGCGCGCGCGCGCAATCTGCACGCTTGTGCGAAAGCCGTTGTCGATCTGCATGCGGGTCAGTTTCCGGATGATGTAGATGCACTGCGCTCGCTACCCGGCATTGGCGATTACACATCAGCTGCCATCGCCGCGATTGCGTTCGATCTCCGGGCGATGCCGGTGGACGGTAACATCGAGCGCGTAGTGTCACGGTTGTTTGCAGTCGAAGATGAGCTGCCGGCGGCAAAGCCGGTTATCAAGCAGCTCGCAACATCATTGTTGCGCTCGGATCGACCAGGTGATTTCGCGCAAGCGCTGATGGACCTTGGTGCGACAATCTGCTCGCCCAAGCGCCCGGCGTGCGCGCTATGTCCGTGGACCGATTCATGTTCGGCCAATGAGCGCGGCGATCAGGAAACGTTTCCGCGCAAGGCGCCTAAACGCGAGGGCCAATTGCGCCGCGGTGTTGCGTTTGTGGCGATACGGGCCGACGCGCGAGTACTGCTGCGCCGGCGGCCCGGCAGGGGCTTGCTTGCGTCAATGATGGAAGTTCCGGGCAGCGAGTGGGTGCACGATTTTAATGAAAGCCGTGCGCGACGCTCGGCGCCGCGCCTGCGTGCCAAAGTAGAGTGGCAGCGACTGCACGGAATCGTGCGGCATGTCTTTACACATTTTCCGCTTGAGCTCGTCGTTTTCGCCGGGCAAGTGGCGCGAACCACCGCGGCACCCAAGGGCGCACGCTGGGTCAAGATCAACGATCTTCGTGATGAAGCGCTGCCGAACCTCATGCGCAAAGTTTTGGCGCTCGCGCTCGATCGTCGTTAGATCGCCGGAATTCCGGACGCCGCGACCGGCATCGCGTCTTCCATCCGTTCGATCCTGTCCGGCCGCCTGCGCTGTCGTGCCGCCGCTTTGCGGTTAGACAGTGCGGGTTCCCAAAGCCGATAAAGATCGGTAGGAAACGGTGCCGGAGCGTTGAAAACTTTTTCAGGGAGGTAACGGCATGGCCATTGAACGGCACGACATCGGACCACGCATGAGCAAAGTGGTGGCACACGGCAACACCATCTACCTCGCCGGTATTGTGGCCGATAGTCCGAAGGGCAAAACCGTTACCGAGCAAACCAAAGACATTTTAAAACAGATTGACGGCTTTCTTGCCAAAGCCGGCACCGACAAATCGAAGTTGCTGTCGGCCAATATCTGGATCACCGATATGGCCAATTTCGCTGAAATGAACGCTGTGTGGGATGCGTGGGTGTCACCCGGCAACACGCCTGCGCGCGCAACCGTCGAAGCGAAGCTCGCTGCGCCCGACTACAAGGTCGAGATCATGGTGGTGGCGGCGAAATCGTGATGATCGAGAGGCAGCCTGGAATCCTGGCGATCTGGAACGATTGCCGCGTCGGCCGAGAGGCTGAATTTGACGCTTGGTTTCAGAGCGAGCATCTGCTGGAGCGGCTCGCGGTGCCCGGTTTCCTCTATGGCCGTCGACATCAGGCGATCTCGGGAAGTTCCGGCTACTTTAATTTCTACCTTGTCGAGTCGCCGGACGTTCTCACATCGAAGCCCTATCTGGAACGGCTCGACAACCCGACACCGACGACCAAACTGATCATGTCCGAGGTTTTCCTCAACATGAACCGCACAGTGTGCCGCCGGATGGTCCGGCAAGGCGGATTTCGCGGCGCCTATGCTGTGACAGCGCGTCTAAATGCGATACCGAACGAGAACGTTTTGAAGGCGACGCTCCATGCGCTGATGCCGGATACGGCGGTGGCCAGCGGCGAGATCTGGATCGCGCTCGATCCGCGCGGCATGCCGGTGTCGCAGGAAGAGAAACTGCGCGGCGGCGACAAGAAAATCAAAGGCGCGTTTATGGCTGAAACATTGCACCAACGCGATGCCGAACTGCTCGGAGAAAAATTGAAAAAGGAATATCCGGCAGCCGATGTCGGCGTATTCCGCGTGCTTTGTCAGCTCGGTCGCGGAGACTTGTAGTGAGGTCGCTGTTGCCGCTCGCCGAAAAGATCGCTTCGCGTTTGATCGAGCGTCGCGAGACAATTGCCGTTGCTGAGTCGTCAACCGGCGGTCTGATTGCGGCCGCCTTGCTCGCTGTCCCCGGTGCGTCCGCTTACTTTCTCGGCGGCGCGGTGGCTTATACGAAGGCAGCGCGCGCGGCACTGCTCGGAATTGACGACTTGACGGGCATGAGGCCGGCTACCGAAACCTATTCGCTATTGATTGCGCGGCGCGTGCGTGAACGCCACGGCGCGATTTGGGGGCTTGGCGAGACCGGAGCGACCGGGCCGACAGGCAATCGGTACGGTGACCCGGCGGGCCACACCTGCATCGCTGTCGCAGGCCCGCTCGAACGGGCAGTGACGTTGCGTACGGGCGTTGGCGACCGACTGGCCAACATGGATGCGTTTGCGACGCGCGCGCTCGAGCTATTTAACGAGGTGATTTCCGCCGAGAGCCAAAGTTAGTCGGCCGCTTCCGCCATTTCGGAGCGGACGATGGCGCGGAAGGCGTCGATGGGGGTCAGGCCTTTCGCCGTTTCAACATGCCAGAAGGTCCAGCCGTTGCAGGCTTCAAGGCCTTGCGCCAATGCGCCAATGCGGTGGATCGAGCCCACAGTGCCATCGAGCGACACGGCGCCGTCGGCGCGCACCAGCGCCTTGTGCCGTTTCTTGGCGTCAACCAATCGCGCGCCGGGCGTCACTAGCCCGCGTTCGATCAGCGCAGCAAATGGAACGCGAGGCGCTTCGCGCGCGGTCACGAAAGGCGCCAGCGTCGGAGCCTCCAACGGCTTTGTCGTGGAAATGCGTTTCTCGGCCGCCTTGGCGTATTTGGCGTCCTGCTCGCACCCAACAAATCGCCGGCCGAGGCGCTTGGCCACTGCACCGGTTGTGCCGGTGCCGGCGAACGGGTCCAGCACGAGGTCGTCAGGCCGCGAGCTCGAGAGGATGACGCGCCCAAGGAGCGCCTCTGGCTTCTGGGTCGGATGCAGTTTCTTGCCGTTGCGGCCTTTGAGACGCTCCTCGCCGGTGCATAGCGGTACAGTCCAGTCCGAACGCACCTGGATATCTTCGTTGCCGGCTTTGAGCACTTCATAATTGAAGGTGTAGCCACGAGCGTCAGCATCACGCGAGGCCCAAATCAAAGTCTCATGCGCATTGGTAAAACGGCGGCCACGAAAATTCGGCATCGGGTTCGATTTGCGCCAGATCACGTCGTTGAGGATCCAAAAGCCGAGGTCCTGCATTATCGTGCCAACGCGATAGATGTTGTGATAGGAGCCGATGACCCAGATCGTGGCGGCTGGTTTCATGACGCGACGGCAGGCAGTGAGCCAGCGTCTCGTAAAATCGTCATAGGCGGAAAAGCTGGCGAACTTGTCCCAGTCATCGTCGACGGCATCGACGCGTGAATCGTCCGGTCGTTTCAAGTCGCTGGCGAGCTGGAGATTGTAAGGTGGGTCGGCAAAGACAAGATCGACGGAAGCCGCGGGCAACTTCGCCATCCCGGCGACGCAGTCGCCGACAAGAATGCGGTGTGGTTGCGGACTCTCTGAAACTCCACGGGGCGCCCTGGAGGGCGCCCCGCGACGCGACACAACCATGACTCAGGACTCTGACTCAGGTGACGCGGTCGGCGACGCGGGACCTACAACCGACAGGCCTGCATCTTGAGCGCG
>Ga0187785_10000689_pt1 | contig 12341 bp, 8 predicted proteins | sample 0815_BV2_4_20_MG_FD_132466 | JGI IMG/M metagenome (GOLD analysis project Ga0187785, IMG submission 132466) | Tropical peat soil microbial communities from peatlands in Department of Meta, Colombia - 0815_BV2_4_20_MG | ecosystem: Environmental > Terrestrial > Soil > Wetlands > Peat | place...
CCAGTCGAACCAGGCCGTCGCGTCGTCGTGGCAGTACGCGTTGTTGTTGCCGCCCTGGGTCCGCTGGACCTCGTCGCCCATCAGCAGCATCGGCGCCCCGAGCGAGAGGAGATCGAACGTCAGCAGGTTCTTGACCTGGCGGGTGCGCAACCCGGTGATCGCGGGATCCGCCGTCGGGCCCTCGACCCCACTGTTCCAGCTGCGGTTGTCGTCGTTGCCGTCGCGGTTCGCTTCGCCGTTGGCCTCGTTGTGCTTGTGGTCGTACGAGACGACGTCCTCGAGCGTGAAGCCGTCGTGGCAGGTCACGAAGTTGAGGCTGACCTGCGGCTCGCGCTGGCGCGGTCCGTAGATGTCCGGGCTTCCGAGGAAGCGGAGTGCGGCGTTCCGAGCCGTGCCCTCGTCGCCACGGACGAAGCTCCGCACGTCGTCGCGGAAGCGCCCGTTCCACTCGACCCAGCGGTCGCCGACGAACGTGCCGACCTCGTAGAGCCCACCCGCGTCCCAGGCCTCGGCGATGAGCTTGGTCCCCGCCAGCACGGGATCCGACTCGATGTCCCAGAGCGTCGAGGGATCCCTGGTCGGGGCGCCGTCGCGGCCACGCGACAGGACCGCCGCAAGGTCGAACCGGAACCCGTCCACGTGCATCTCCTGCACCCAGTAGCGCAGGCTGTCGAGGATCAGTCGCCGGACGATGGTGTCGTTCGCCCGCAGCGTGTTGCCCGTCCCGCTGTAGTCGAGGTAGTCGCCGTCCGCGTCGAGCAGGTAGTAGTCGCCGTCGGCCAGGCCCCGGAACCCGAACGTCGGCCCATCGGCGCCGCCCTCGGCGGTGTGGTTGTAGACGACGTCGAGGATGACCTCGAGGCCGGCGCGATGGAGCGCCTTGACGAGGTCCCGGAACTCGTCGGCCGGGCCGGAGCCGTCGCGCCGGATCGCGTAGCCGCCATGGGGCGCGAAGAACGACACGGGCTGGTAGCCCCAGTAGTTCACGAGGCCATCCGGGGCGGCCTGGCGGTCGAACGCGAAGACCGGCAGCAGCTCCACCGCGGTGACGCCGAGGTCGACGAGGTACCGGATCTTCTCGATGAACCCGCGGTACGTCCCGCGCCGCTCCGCGGCGACGCCGGAGCTCGGCGAGGCCGTGAATCCCGCGAGGTGCGCCTCGTACACGATGGTCTCGCGGAACGGCCGGCCGAGCGGCCGGTCGCCCTCCCAGTCGTACTCGCCGAGGTCGAGGACGACGCTCTTCATCGGGACGGCCCCGTCGTCCGGCTGGCCGCGGCCGACGCGGCGGTACCCATCCGGCACGACGACGCCGCGGCCGTACGGATCGAGGAGGACCCGATCCGGCTCGAACCGCTGCCCGAGCTCTGGCGCCCAGCGCCCGCGCGCGGAGAACCCGTAGAGCTGGCCCGGGTCCAGCCCGCCCACGTGGACGTGCCAGTAATCGCCCGTCCGGTCAACTCGCGGATCGAGCGTGATGACGCGACCCGGGATCTGGTCGTCGATGTGGTCGAAGAGGAGCAGGTCGAGCCCGCTCGCATCCTTCGAGTACACGCTGAACGCCACCCCGTCGGGCGTGATGGTCGCGCCGAGGGGCGCTGGCGACCCGAGGTCGGTGCGCGACGGGCCCGACGCCCGGCCGCTCGCCCTGGGTCGCGTCGCGACGCTCATCGCGGTCGCCGGCCCGCGCTCACAGGCCCACGCTCGCCTGCATCATCCCGCCGTCGACGGTGTACGTGGCCGCGGTCCCATACGAGGCGTGCTCCGAGGCGAGGAATGCGACGAGCTTCGCGATCTCTTCCGGCTGCGCCACGCGTCCGATCGGGATCGCCGCCTCGAGTCGTGCCTTCTCCTTGGGATCCGAGAGCGTCACCTCGTCGATCGGCGTCCAGACGGCACCCGGTGCGACCCCGACGACCGTGATGTTGTGCGGGGCCAGCTCCACACCGGCCGTCCGCGTCAGCATCCGGACGCCGCCCTTCGCCGCGCAATACGGGGAGTTGCCGGGCATCGGCCAATCCTCGTGGATCGAGGAGATGTTGATGATCCGTCCGCCGTGACCCTGGGCGATCATCTGCTTCGCCGCGAGTTGGACCCCGAAGAACGCGCTCTTCAGGTCGACCGAGATGACCAGGTCGAACTGGTGCTCCGTCGTGTCGAGCGTGGAGGTTCGTGTCTCCATGCCGGCGTTGTTGACCATCGCGTCGAGGTGGCCGAACGCCTTGACGGTCTCGTCGATGAGTCGCTGGATGTCGGCGACGTTCGAGACGTCGGCCTGGACGACGATGCACTTGCCGCCCTCGGCCTCGATCGCGTCCCGTGTCTTGTCGGCCGCGTCGGCGTTCTTGTGGTAGTTCACGGTCACGGCGACGCCTTCGCGCGCCAGCTCGCGGACGATCGCGTTGCCGATGCCGCTGTCGCTCCCGGTGACGATCGCCACTCGGCCGTCATGTGCCATGGTCGGTCTGGTCCTCCGTGTGTCGCTGGTCGTGCCTAGCTGAGCCGATCGAGCAGGTGGTCACCGACGCGGATGGCGTTGGCCATTGCCGTCAGCGCAGGGTTCACGGCGCCGATGCTCGGGAAGAAGCTGGTGTCCACCACGTACAGATTGTCGAGCTCGTGCGCCCGGCAGTGAGCGTCCAGGACGGACGCGGCGGGATCCGTCCCGAACCGGCATGTCCCTGCCTGGTGTGCGACGCCGGCGATCGGGATCTCGTTCTTCAGGTATCCGGTCCGCGGCAGCAGGTGATCCGGGTGCATGCCGAGGTGCCCGAGCATCCCCTTGAGCTGCCCGTACAGGCGCTTGGCCGGCTCGTGGTTGTTCGGCCGGTACGTCAGCTGGATGTCCCCGTCGCGCGTGAGCGTGACGCGGTTGTCGGGATCGGGCAGGTCCTCGGTCGAAAGCCAGAAGTCGACGCTGTGCGTCGCGACCTCGGTCAGCGAGAACATCGGGGCGAGCTTCGTCTCGAGCGGCTTCTCGCCCTTGAACATCTCGGCGTCGGACTTGCCGACCATCTGGATGTTGCCCATCGGGTACTCGAACCCGGGCATGCCGAAGTAGAAGTCGTTCAGGCCGAGGGTCTTCTGGAATCGGGTCGGGTTGGGCTCCTTCGAGATGGCGAGGACGGCGGTGCTGTTGTGGAACATGTAGTGCCGGCCGACCATCCCCGACCCGTTGGCCAGGCCATGCGGGTGGTGGTCGCTCGCGGAGCGCAGCAGGAGCGCCGCCGAGTTCGCCGCCCCGGCCGACACGACAACGAGATCGGCATCGAGCGTCTCCTCGCCGTCCGGCGTGGCCACCACGACCCCATCGACCGTGCGACCGGACGCGTCCGTCGTGAGGCGGACGGCCTTCGTCCCCGTGCGGATCGAGACGTTCGTGTGTTCGAGGGCCGGACGGACGCCGAGCACCTCGGCGTCGGACTTGGCCCGGAGCAGGCACGGGAACCCATCGCACGTCGCGCAGCGGATGCACGGGCTGTCTGTGGGATCGTCCGCGAGGAGACGGACGCCGCAAGGGGCGTGGAATGGGTGGAGCCCCGCGCGCTCGAGGTCATCGTGGAGCTGCTGGATCCGGGGCTCGTGATCGAGCGCCGGATACGGGTACTGGGCGCTGGCTGCGGGTTCGGTCGGGTCCTCGCCGTGATGGCCGTGGACCTCGTACATCGCCTCGGCCTGCGTGTAGTACGGCTCGAGGTCGTCATACGAGATCGGCCAGGCCGGCGAGATGCCGTCGTGGTGCCTGAGCTCCCCGAAGTCCTCGCGGCGCAGGCGATAGAGCGCGGCCCCGTAGAGCTTGGTCGCTCCGCCGACGGCGTAGTGGATGCCCGGCTGGAACCCCTTGCCATCGCCGTCGTACCACGTCTCCTTGGGGACGTAGCGGTTGTCGACGAAGACCGCCTTCGAGTCCCAGTTCTGCGGCTCGCGCGGGAGCCACTCGCCACGCTCGACGATCAGGATGCGCTTGCCCGATGGCGCCAGATGCCTGGCGAGCGTCCCGCCGCCCGCCCCACTGCCGATGATGATGACGTCGTACCGATCCATGGCCGGGATGCCCTCGCTGTCGTCGATTCGGTGGTCAGACAGGGGTCGCCGCGACGGGTGCCGGGTCACTGGTCCCGTCGGTGGCGTGCGCGGGGGCGTCGATATCGTCATCCCAGTCGATGACCGGCTCGTCCGTGCGATCGAGCGGCCGCGCGCCGTGCCCGCCGAAGTAGTCCCAGGCCCAATCGACGAACGCATCGAGCCGGTTTTGGAACCCTGACATCAGCGCGGAGTGGACGCCGAGCCAGGCGGCGAACGCGATCTTGCCGTGCAGGCCGTGGTGGTCCCCCACCTCGGCGACGGCGGCCCCGCGGCCGATCATCGCCATGATCCCCTTGTCGAGGTAGCGGAACGGCTCGCGCGGCTTGCCGGCGATGTCGTGCCGGATGTTCTTCCCGGCCCAGCCACCCGACTGCTGCGCCACGGACCCGAGCTGCGGGAGCGAGTGACCGTCGTGGCCGGGGATGTTCGCGACGTCGCCGATCGCATAGACGCCGTCGAAGCCATCGACCGTGAGATCCGGCCGGACGTCGATCCGACCGCCGTGGCCCTGGGGCAGCCCGGACGCCGCGGCCAGCGGGGCGGCCTGGATGCCGCCACCCCAGACGATGCAGCGCGTGGCGAGGCTCGTGCCATCAGAGAGGGTCACGTGCCCGGGCTCCACGCCCGTCACGCCCACGCCGAGCCGCAGCTCCACGCCGTCCTTGACGAGGACGCCCGCGGCATAGTCCCCAGACTTCTCGGAGAACGCCTTGAGCAACGCCGAGCCGTGGTCCACGAGGGTGACGTGGGCCCTGTCCACCACGGCAGGTGGGAACGCCGAGCGCATCGTGGTCTCGATCATCTGCGCGAGCGCGCCCGAGACCTCCACCCCCGTGGGTCCGCCGCCGACGACCACGAATTCCAAGGCGCCCGCGTCCATGACCGAGGGGTCGTCGTTGGAGGCATCGAACAACGCGAGGATCCGCCGTCGCAGGCGGAGGGCGTCATCGAGCGAGTAGAGCGGGATCGTGTGCTCCGGAGCGCCCGGCGTGCCGAAGAAGAACGCCTGTGAGCCGGCGGCGAGCACCAGGTAGTCGGCACGGATCTCGTGGCCATCGGCCGTCCGGACGACCTTGCGCGCCGGGTCGATGGACGTGACCTCGGTCCGCAAGACCTCGAGCCCACCGTGGTGACGCGAGACCTCGCTCAGCGGGTAGGCGACGTCGGCGCTGGCGAGCTGGTACGTGGCGACCTGGTAGAGCAGCGGCTGAAACTGGTGGTAGTCGAGCCGGTCGACCAGCGTGATCGCAACGTCGCCAGACTTGGCGAGCTTGACCGCGCAGGCCACACCGGCGAAGCCGCCCCCGATGATGACGACCCGCGGTCGTCCCTTCGCGACGGGATCCCCGGCCGTCGACTGATCCATCTGCCCGTTCACCGCAGCCTCCCCGCGTGGTGTCGCCGGGGACTCGAACGGGGCGCCTTGGCGCGAGGGTCGGAGCCAGCCGGACATGGGACGGGCGGCCGGCCTCCACACCGGCGAACCCGGGCCTCAGAGTGGTCCGTCGATGTTATCGCGACTGTAGACGTCGTGTTAACGAAGAGCCCGGCGGATGGCTTCCGCGTCGACGCCATGGGTCGCATCGATCCACTCGATCCCGGGCTCCGAACGGAACCAGGTCCGCTGGCGCTTGGCGAACGCCAGGTTGCGCCTGGCATCGAGCTCGATGGCCGCGTCACGGGTCAGGTCGCCGTCCAGGACGCCCCACGCCTCCCGGTACCCGATAGCCGAGAACGCCGGCAGGGCCGGGTCGTATCCGACGCGGAGGGCGGCCGCCTCCTCGATGAGTCCGGCATCGAATTGGGCCTGCGCCCGGGCCGCGATGCGGGCGCGGTGCGCGGCAGGCTCCACGGCCAGACCGAACCACGACACGGGACCCGGATACCCGCGAGCCGGCGGCCGCGGGGCGTCGCCGTTGAGCTCGGCGATCTCGAGGGCGCGGACCACTCGCCGCGGGTTCCGCAGGTCGACCGTCGCGGCGAGGCGTGGCGCGAGCGCCGTCAGGCGGGCGACGAGCGCCGTCAGCCCGTCACGTGCCAGCTCGTCCTCGAGACGCGCCCGTACCTCGGGGTCACTGGGCAGCGCGTCGGTGTCGAGGCCGCGCGCGACGGCACGCAGGTAGAGCCCGGTGCCGCCAGCGAGGATCGCGACCGCGTCCCGTGCCCCAAGGTCGTGCAGGACGCCATTGGCGTGGGTCACGAAGTCGGCGACGCTGAACGGCTGATCCGGGTCCACGAGATCGAGCCCGTGATGCGGGACACGCGCCCGTTCCGCGACGGCCACCTTGGCCGTGCCGATGTCGAGGCCCCGATACACCTGGCGCGAGTCCGCCGAGATGATCTCGGCGGGGCGGCCGCCGGCGCGCAGCGCCTCGGCCAGCTCGATGGCCAGCGCGGTCTTGCCGGTGGCCGTGGCGCCCGCGATGACGATGAGGGGCGGGGCCGCCGTCACGCCCCGACGAGCTCGCCCCGAAGCGCGTACGGGCCGGCATGGTCGACCCGGACACGGACGGCTCGCCCGAGGAGCGTCGGATCTCCGGCGAGGTGCACGAGCTTGTTCCCGCGCGTGCGCCCGGACAGGGCGGGTCCGGCGGGCATCGTCGTGTGGTCGTCGTCGTGTCCGTGGGCCCGGGCGTCGCTGACGCCGTCGACGAGGACCTCGACCTCGCGGCCGAGCCATGCCAGGTTCCGCTCGAGTCCGATGCCCTCCTGGAGCGCGAGGAGCTCGTTCAGGCGTGCTCGCTTGACGTCGGCGGGCACGTCGTCGGCGAGCTTCGTCGCCGGCGTCCCCGGCCGCTCCGAGTACGCCGCCGCGAACACCTGGTCGTAGCGGACGGTCTCGAGGAGGCGCAGCGTCGAGCGGAACTGCTCGTCGGTCTCGCCGCAGAAGCCCACGATGATGTCGGTGGAGATCGTGATGCCCAGCACGGCCTCACGGATCCGCGCCAGTCGTTCCTGGTAGTGCTCGATCGAGTACTGGCGGCCCATCCGGCGGAGCACCCCGTCGTCGCCGGACTGGACCGGCAGATGCAGGTGTTCGCAGACGCTCTCGCACTCCGCGAGTGCCGCGATCAACCGGTCGGAGAGGTCCCACGGGTGCGAGGTGACGAACCGCAGGCGCGGGATCGCCGCCCGGCCGTCGGCGGTGCGCAGGCCGTCGATCGCGCGGATGAGCTCGGCCAGGTCGGGTCGGCCGTGCAGATCGAGACGGCGGCCGGCCCATCGTTCGGCGTCGACGTGGGCGAAACGTGTCTCCGGCGCGAGGTCGTGACCGTACGAATTGACGTTCTGCCCCAGGAGCGTGATCTCCTGGTAGCCGGACGCGGCGAGCGCGCGCGCCTCATCGACGACCTCGTCGAACGGCCGGCTCCGCTCCGGCCCGCGACTGAACGGCACGATGCAGTAGGTGCAGGTCTTGTCGCACCCGTAGATGATCGGCAGCCAGGCGCTGATGGCCGAGCCGCGAGCGACGGTCCCCTCCCCGACCGCGCGCGCCCGCGTCGCCGACAGCCCGTCGGCGACGCCCACCTCGGTCCGGCCGACGACCGTCGTGGAGCCGATCGTCCCGAACGCCGCAGCCTGCGCGGAGGCCAGCCCCAGCCGGTCGACGAGCTCCGGCTCCTCGTCCGGCCGCAGGAACAGGTCGACGGCCGGGTAGCGGCGCCGGAGGCCCCCGCGATCGGGCTCCCGCACCGAACAGCCGGTCAGGACGACTCGGAGACCAGGGTTCGCGTCCTTGAGCTTCGCCAGCTGGCCCTGGCGCCCGATGACCTTGGCCTCGGCCCCCTCACGGATCGCGCAGGTGTTGATGACGATCAGATCGGCGTCATCGAACCCGGACGCCTCCGCGCATCCGGCCCGCAGCAGCCGGCCCGCCATCTCCTCGGAGTCGCTCCGGTTCATCTGGCAGCCGAGCGTCCAGACATGGAACCGCGGCAGCGCGACCGCCTCGGGCAGGTACTCGGCGACGCGCTCGTCGCCCGGCATCGCGGGCAGGCGCGGCGAGACGGTCGAGGGTGGTGGAGCCACCTCGAGCATCGGCAGCTGGCGGTCGAGGATCGATCTGTCGGTCATAGGTCGCGGCGCGAGCCTACGCCCACGGCGGCCTCGACGTCAGCGGCGACCTCGGGCGGGACGTAGAGGCGTGCAAAGGACTCCGCGTACGTCCCGAAGTCGCCGTGATAGTCCGAGCCACCGGTCCGCACCAGGCGAAGGCGCCGGGCGGTCTCCCCCACGGACTCCACCGTCGCGGCGTCGAACGTGCGGTAGTAGACCTCGAGGCCGCCGAGCCCCTCGTCCACGAGCTCCTGGAGCAGGAAGATCCGGTCGGCGGCCTGGCTGAAATGGGCCAGTGCGGGCAGGCCACCGGCCGCGCGGATCGCCGCGATGGCTTCGGTGGGTCCAAGTCCGTCGCGCGGGATGTAGGCGGGCGACCCCCAGCTCAGGTAGCGGCGGAAGGCGTCCTCGACGCTCTCGGCGTGGCCGGCGCGGACGAGGGCGCGAGCCACGGTCGGGCGGCCGAGGGCCTGGCCGTCGCTCCGGTCGATCCCGTCCAGCTGGGCGTCGATCGGCAGGTCGAGCTCACGGAGCCGGGCGACGGTGCGCTCGAACCGGCGAGCACGCCGATCGCGCTGGTCGGCGAGGACGGCCTCGAAGGCCTCATCGTCCGGATCCATCCCGAAGCCGAGGACGTGGAGCTCGCCCTCCCACAGGCCGAGGTCGCGAGTGACGATCGCGTTGATCTCGATGCCGGGGAGCAACCGCATCCCGGCGGGGATCGCTCCGGCCGCGACGACGTCGCGATAGCCGGCCAGGGTGTCGTGGTCGGTCAGTGAGAACTGGCGGACCCCGACGTCGAAGGCCTGCCGGACGAGGTCGGCCGGCGGCACGACGCCGTCGGAGCGGGTCGTGTGTGCGTGCAGGTCGATCGTCGAGGGCGGATGGACGGGCATCCAGGCCGTCTCGACCGGCGGCAACGGGTCGTGGCGCCGTCGTCGGGGCGTGGCCAAGGCTAGACCTCGATGAGGCGCTGGATCCGTTCCAGCTGGAGGGCGCGACCCGTCGCGGGGTCGATGTCGACCTGCAGGGCATTGAAGACGACCGGGCCCTCGCCCACCTCGAACCGGGTCGGGAGCGAGTTGATGAACCTCGGCAGCACGGTCTTCGGGTCGAACCCGATGACGCTCCAGACCGGTCCGGTCATCCCGATATCGGTCAGGTACGCGGTGCCCTTCGGCAGGATCCGCTCGTCGCCGGTCACGACGTGCGTGTGCGTGCCCGCGATCGCGCTGACCCGCCCGTCCAGGTACAAGCCCAGCGCGTTCTTCTCTGACGTGATCTCGCAGTGGAAGTCGACCAGCCGGACCGGTGGCAGCGGCTCCGAAGACTCGTCGAGCAGCCGGTCCATGTCCGTGAACGGGTTCTCGATCTGGGCCATGTAGGTGCGGCCCTGGAGGTTGATGACCGCCACATCGGTGCCGTCGAGCGCGCTGTACACGCCCCAGCCGCGACCGGGGACCTCGTGCGTCCCGTAGTTGAGAGGCCGAAGCACGCGGTCGTTCGCCTCGAGGAACGGGTAGATCTCGCGCTTGTCCCAGATGTGATTGCCGCTGGTGATGACGTCAACGCCGCTCGCCAGCAAGGACTGCGCGGTCGAGGGCGTCAGGCCCATCCCGCCCGCCACGTTCTCGCCGTTGGCGGTGACGAAGTCGATGCCGCGTTCCTCGCGGAGCGCGGGGAGCAGCGTCTCCACGGTGGCGCGCCCCGGCTTGCCGATCAGGTCACCGATCATCAGGACCCGGACGGCGCCCCTGGGTCGCGGCGCATCGCCGTTGACCGGGTTCCCGAGCCGCGTGCGGCCCACGGCATCCGGGTCGTGGCTCGCCGTCCGGTCTCCTTCGGGCGCGCTCACTCGTCCTCGTCCGGCACCGCCCGCGAGCGGCGTCGGAGCCCGAACGCGGCGACCACCACCACGCCGACGACGACGATCAACGCGATCGGCAGCACCATCGAGGAGGACTCGCCGGCCGCCGACGACGGCGACGGCGACGGTGCCGCGGACGCACCGCCGGCGCTCGGGTTCACCACGGCTTCCGACGCCCCGGGCGAGGCAGGCGTCGAGGGCGCCGGCGTGACCGCTGTGGCGTCCTGCAGCAGCGTGTAGTCGAGCGACCCGTAGCCGAACAGCGGGACGCCGTTGGCCGGCTGGTTCTGCCAGCCGCTGAACTTGTCGGTGCGGTAGGCGGCGAGCGTGTCGTCGTAGTAGAGGATGTGATAGGGCGCGTCGTCGTAGAAGAGGTTCTGCATCTGCGCCATGAGCGCCTTGCGGGCGTCGGCGTTCGGCGCCTGGTTCTGCTCCTTGAAGAGCCGGTCGTACTCGGGGTTCGAGTAGAAGCTGTCGCTCGTGTCGCCGATGGCGTCGGTCGTGAAGATCTGCATCAGCGGGTTCGGATCGGCATACCCGGTCCAGCCCCAGATGATCATGTCCCAGTCGGCGGTGTAGCCCTTGCCGGCCTCCGGAGGCAACTCCTTGTCGAGCAGCGCCGCGCTGTCGTAGATCGACGTCGAGACCTTGATCCCGAGCTGGCCGAACCAGTCGACGATGAACGGCGCGGTCTTGGGGTAGTTCGGCGAGTCGGTGGGCAGGTACAGCCGGAGGCTGATCGGCTTGCCGTCCTTGTCGAGGCGGCGGCCCTGCGCGTCGAGGGGGTACCCGGCGTCCAGCAGCTTCTGATTGGCGGCCTCGATGTCGAAGGTCCGCGGGTGGTCGGGGTCGACGTGCCACTTCGCCTGGAAGGGCGGGACCTGGGTGGTGCCGGGCGTCCCGTACCCACCGAGCACGCGCTGGATCAGCAGCGGCTTGTCGATGGCGTACCCGAGCGCATCCCGGAACTTGGGATCTCGCAGGGCCGTGGTCGAGGCGCCGCCCTTGGGGATGTCCTTCTGGTAGGTGTTGAAGTCGAGCATCGTCCAGCCGTTGGTGGTGCCGTTGACCGTCGTGATGCCCGGCTGCGTCTTGAGGCCGTTGAACTCGTCCGCCGTGAAGCCCTGGCCGTAGTCGAGCTCACCACTCTTCAGGGCGGTCGCCATCGTGTCGGTGGTCTTGAAGAACTGCATGACGACGCTGTCCGCGGCGCCCTGCTGCCCCGTGTAGTTGGGGTTCCGGACGAAGCGCACGAACTGGCCGGTCTGCCACTCGGCGGCCTGGTACGGCCCACTGCCGACCACGGGAGCATTGTTCGGGTACTTGCTGATCGAGTCGAGCGTCTGACCCTTCCAGATGTGCTTGGGCAGGATCGGGATGTACATCTCGAGGATGCGATCCGAGGGATCGGTGTTCGTGATGACCAGCGTCGTGGGATCGGGGGCCTCGACCTTGGTGACGCCCGCGTTGGTCAGGTCGGGATCGAGGTAGCCGAGACCGACGCTGTTGCCGCCGTTGACGGCATCGAGCACGAACTGGAGCGTCCAGCGCGCGTCCTCTGCTGTGGCCGGCGTCCCGTCCGACCACTTCTTGCCCTCGGGGATCTTGAAGGTCCAGGCAAACGTGCCGTCGCCGTTGTCCACCTTCGACCACGACTGGGCGTAGCCCGGGACCGGCTCGAGGTCCTTCCCGAACCCGACGAGCAGCTCGTAGTTGAGCGTGAACACCTCGAACCCGGTCTCGAGCGCGGTGTTCCACGGGTTCATCGAGTCGAGGTCCTGGACGGTGCCGACCCGGAGGACCTTGTCGCCCTCGGCGGCACCGACGTGCGCCGGGGTCGCCAAGGCGCCCGCGATCAGCGCGACGGCGGCGGCGAGGCGGACCAGGCGGGCCGGGGTGGTGCGCACCGACGCACTTTCGCACACGACGTCGCGAGATGCAGTCCATCGTTCCCGGACTCGGCCCGTAGACTCCGATCGTGGTCGACGACGAGCGGGTCTCCGTCCGGGTCATGGTCTTCAACATCGAGGACGGCGGGACGCTTGTCAGCCTCGATCAGGTCGTCGAGGCGATCCGGCTCGCCGACGCGGACGTGGTCGCGCTCCAGGAGGCGATGGGCAACACGGCTCGCATCGCGACGGCCCTTGGGTGGGCGTACGCCTCGGCGCGGTCGCAGGTGCTGTCCCGTCATCCGGTCAGGGACATCGACCGCGGCACGGTCGAGGTCGAGATCGGGCCAGGTCGGGGGATCCGGCTGATCAGCGTCCACCTGCCGGCTGACCCGTACGGGCCGACCCTCGCCACGGCCGGCGCGGAGGCGTCGGTCGTGGAG
>Ga0187785_10000692_pt1 | contig 12287 bp, 13 predicted proteins | sample 0815_BV2_4_20_MG_FD_132466 | JGI IMG/M metagenome (GOLD analysis project Ga0187785, IMG submission 132466) | Tropical peat soil microbial communities from peatlands in Department of Meta, Colombia - 0815_BV2_4_20_MG | ecosystem: Environmental > Terrestrial > Soil > Wetlands > Peat | place...
ACAATTGCTTTGGTGGCTCCGGCGACGCCGGCAAGTGTCGCTGACAGCACAAACGCGACCAGCTTGTACCGGTCGGTTTTGTAGCCAAGTGAAATGGCGCGCGCTTCGTTTTCACGAATAGCCTTAAGTACCTCGCCAAATGGCGAGTGGATTATCCGATAAATGAACATGAAGCCCGCGAGAAAAATGACCAAGACGACGGCGTACATGGACATTTCATTTTTCAAATTGATCAGGCCAAATAAAACCCCACGCGGCACCGCCTGAATACCATCTTCGCCACCGGTGAATTTTGCCTGCAAAGCAAAGAAATACATCATCTGCGCAAGCGCGAGGGTGATCATTGCAAAATAAATACCCTGACGACGGATCGCCAACGAACCGGCGACCAGGCCGCATACGGCAGCGGTCGCGGTACCGGTCAAGATCGCAAGTTCGGGAGGAAAGCCCCAGACCTTTGCGGAATAAGCCGAAAGATAACTCGCCCACCCGAAATAGAGGGCATGACCAAATGACAACAGACCAACATAACCGATCAACAGATTGAAGGCGCACGCAAACAGGGCAAAGCACATAGCCTGCATCAGGAAGAGCGGATAGGTCACGAAAGGCGCCACGACCAAAGCCGCGGTCATGATGACAAAGCCGATGGTTTCGCTTTGGCCGCGAAGCGCAGATGGTTTTTTCACCAGCGGATCGGCGACGTGTTCCATCATGCCCTCCGCCCGAATAGACCAGCTGGCCTGACTAGCAGCACAATCGCCATAATAACGAAGATCACTGTGTTGGATGCCTCGGGGAAAAACACTTTCGTCAAACCTTCGACGACCCCGAGACCGAAGCCGGTGACTATCGCACCCAAAATCGAGCCCATTCCACCAATCACAACGACCGCGAACACTACAATGATCAGTTCAGAACCCATCTGGGGTGACACGTTGTAAATTGGAGCGGCCATGACACCGGCAAAAGCGGCAAGCGACACTCCGAACCCGTAAGTGAGAGTTATCATTCGCGGGACGTTTATGCCGAATGCACGAACGAGCGTCGGGTTCTCGGTTGCGGCGCGCAAGTATGCTCCCAGGCGGGTGCGCTCGATGACGAACCAAGTCCCGATACAAATTACGAGCGAAGCTGCGATGACCCACGCGCGGTAGTTGGGCAGGAACATAAATCCAAGATTTTGCCCGCCGCGCAGCGACTCTGGCACCGTATATGGCAGACCCGCAGATCCGAAGTAATTGCGCGCCACGCCTTCGAAGATCAGCGCCAGCCCAAACGTGAGCAGAAGACCATAGAGATGATCGAGTTTGTAAAGTCGCTGTAGGAAAAGCCGTTCGACTATTATGCCGGTAAACCCGACAATGATTGGCGCGATAATCAAAGCGGGCCAATAGCCAAGGCCCGAGTATTTCAGAATAAGGTATGCCGTAAAGGCGCCCATCATATATTGGGCGCCATGACTGAAATTAATGATGTTGAGCATGCCGAAAATGACGGCGAGCCCCAAACTCAGCAACGCGTAGAACGAGCCGTTGATCAAACCGATCAACAGCTGACCGAACAGCGCAGTCGATGGTATGCCGAAAATCTCGAACATTCCGGTCACCGCTAAATCGAGGGGCGAGCACCAGCCCGCCCCTCGCATTTAAATAAGCGTTACCCGCTGACCAGTGGGCAGTTGCCTTCCTTCAATGGACGGAAGGCTTCATCCGCCGGGATAGTCGCACGGATCTTATAGAAGTCACCTGGGTGTTTCGATTCCTCAGGCTTCTTCACTTCCAACAAGTAGGCCGGATGGATCTTGCGACCATCCGGACGAATTGTCCCTTTGCCGAACAGCGGATCGTCCGTCGGCATCGACTTCATCTGTGCGACAACGGTTTTGCCGTCACTGACATTGCCTTTGAGCGCGACCGCGGCCTTGAGGTAGTGCAACACACCGGCATAAACGCCAGCATGAATCATCGTCGGCCACTTTCCCTGGCGTTCCTCTTGCCAACGCTTGGTCCAGGCCCGATTGGTATCATTCATGTCCCAATACCAGGTCTCGGTCAGGACCAGACCTTGGGCTGTCGGAAGACCAAGTGCGGCGACGTCGCTGGCAAACACAAGCAAGCCGGCGAGACTCTGCCCGCCCTTTACGATGCCGAATTCAGCCGCTTGTTTGATCGAGTTGATGGTGTCACCACCGGCATTCGCAAGCCCGATGACTTTTGCCTTGGACGACTGCGCCTGCAGCAAGAACGATGAGAAGTCATTGGTATTGAGCGGGTGGCGCACCTTGCCAACGACCTTTCCGCCCGCCTTTTCGACTGCCGCCATCGTGTCGCGCTCGAGTGCGTGACCGAATGCATAGTCAGATGTCAGGAAGAACCAGGTATTTCCGCCGGTTTTAACAATCGCAGTGCCCGTGCCATTTGCCAACATCCACGTGTCGTAGGACCAATGGATGGTATTGGCGTTGCACTTCGGCCCGGTCAGATCCGAGGCCGCAGCTCCGGATACGATGAAGACTTTGTTCTTCTGGTTCGCGACTTGGCTAACCGCCAATGCGACGCCCGAGTTCGGAACATCGACGATCATGTCGACTTTATCGACGTCGTACCACTGGTTGGCGATTTGTGAACCGATGTCCGGCTTGTTCTGGTGATCGCCGGAGATCATCTCAACTTTCACATTCGGATTGTCCTTCATGAAGTCTGCGATCGCCATTTTGGCAGCTGTGACCGAACCCGGTCCACCGATGTCGGCATAAAGGCTCGACATGTCGCTGAGCACGCCAATTTTTACGTTTACCTGCTGAGCGTTGACTGCTCCACAGGCGAGAACCGCGGCAATCGCCGCAAGTCCCAAGGCTTTTCTCATCAGTGCATCCTCCTTGTTGTTTTGGATAGGTTCAAATCCTCAGCCCGAGACCAGCGGACAGTTGCCTTCCTTGAGCGGTCGGAACGCCTCATCCGCGGGGATGGTCGCGCGCAGCTTATAGAAGTCTCCCGGATACTTCGATTCCTCGGGTCTCTTCACTTCGAAGAGGTAGGCCGGATGCAACTTCCGGCCGTCAGCACGGATCGTCCCCTTGCCGAACAACGGATCGTCGGTCGGCAGTTCCTTCATCTTTGCGACTACCGCCTTGCCGTCAGCCGCACTCTTCAGCGCCAGGACGGCCTTGAGATAGTGCAAAGTGCCCGCGTACACGCCGGCTTGGTTCATTGCCGGATACTTGTTGGCCGCATTGCGTTCGGCATGCCATCGCTTGGTCCATGCCCGAGTTGAGTCATTCAGATCCCAGTAGAAGGTCTCAGTCAAAACGAGGCCCTGGGCTGTCTGCAAGCCGAGGGCATTGACGTCGGTAGCAAACACAAGAAGCCCGGCGAGGCTTTGGCCGCCTTTTACGATGCCGAATTCCGACGCCTGTTTTATCGAATTGATGGTATCGCCGCCGGCGTTCGCCAGCCCGATGACTTTGGCTTTCGAGGACTGCGCCTGCAGCAAGAACGACGAGAAGTCACTGGAATTGATCGGGTGGCGGACCTTGCCAAGCACTTTGCCACCGTTCGCCTCGACAACCGCCATTGTATCGCGTTCCAGCGCATGACCGAATGCGTAGTCGGAGGTCAGAAAGAACCAGGTATCACCTCCGGTTTTGACTACGGCCTTTCCGGTGCCGTTAGCCAACATCCAGGTGTCGTAGGTCCAGTGCACGGTGTTTGGACTGCACTTCGGCCCTGTGAGATCCGAAGTCGCAGGACCCGATCCGACGAAGACTTTGTTCTTGTCACGGGTCACCTGACTGATCGCCAGCGCCACGCCTGAGTTCGGCACATCGGCGATCATGTCCACTTTTTCGACGTCGTACCACTGGTTGGCGAGTTGCGTGCCAATGTCGGGTTTGTTCTGGTGGTCGCCGGAGATCACCTCGACCTTGACGTTAGGGTGATCTTTCATGAAATCCGCAGCCGCCATCTTGGCTGCAATCACGGAGCCGGGACCGGTAGCATCGGCGTAAAGACTCGACATATCGGTGAGCACACCGACCTTCACATTGATCTCCTGAGCGTTCGCGACGCCGCAGGCCAAAACGACAGCAAGAGTCGTCAAACCCAATGTTCGTTTCATTGACGTATCCTCTCTGATTTCCTGCCCTGTTTTCTTCGTTAGACACCGAGATAGTCGTGCAGTTTCTCGACGTTAGCGTCCAGTTCGGCATTGGCGAACTGGTCGATGATGCGTCCATGTTCCATGACGTAGTAGCGATCCGCAACCGTCGAGGCGAAACGGAAGTTTTGCTCGACAAGTAGAATGGTAAAGCCCTGTTCCTTGAGCGCGCGGATGGTCTTGCCGATCTGCTGGATGATCACGGGAGCGAGTCCTTCAGTCGGCTCATCAAGCAACAACAGCCGGGCTCCTGTTCGGAGGATGCGCCCAATCGCGAGCATCTGCTGCTCACCCCCGGAAAGCTTTGTGCCTTGGCTCGAGCCGAGCCGTTCCTTGAGATTTGGAAACAAATCAAAAATGCGATCGAGCGGAAGACCGCCGGGCTTGATCACTGGCGGCAACAACAGATTTTCCTCGACGGTGAGGCTGGAGAAAACACCTCGTTCCTCGGGACAGAGGGCGATGCCTGCGCGCGCAATTTGGTTGGAAGTCCGGCCAATGAGCTCCGCTCCCTCAAATTGCACAGAACCTGTACGATGCCCGACAATCCCCATAATCGACTTGAGTGTCGTTGTCTTGCCAGCGCCGTTGCGCCCGAGCAGCGTAACAACCTCGCCTTCGCGGACATCGAACGTCGCACCATGCAGAATGTGCGACTCGCCGTACCACGCTTGCAGATCCTTGACGGCGAGAAGCGGCGTGCGCTGGTCAAGCATGCCCGACCCCCATATAGGCTTCGCGCACTTCCTGGTTGGTCGAGACCGTGTCGTAGTCACCTTCCGCCAGAACACGCCCCCGCGTAAGCACAGTGATGTGGTCGGAAAGATCGGCCACCACAGACAGATTGTGCTCGACCATCAAAACGGTTCGGTCCGCCGAAACGCGCTTGATCAACTGCGCGACGCGGTCAATGTCCTCGTGACCCATTCCTGCCGTTGGCTCATCAAGCAGTAACATTTCGGGATCGAGTGCCAACGTCGTGGCTATTTCCAGCGCACGCTTGCGGCCATAGGGAAGTTCGACAGCCAGCCAATCGGCCACCGAAGACAAGCCGACGTCCGCAATCAGTGTCATGGCGCGTTCATTCAAGCCGTTGAGCACCGAGGTCGGCTGCCAGAAGTCAAATGAACCACCGCGTTGGCGCTGCAGCGCGATGCGTACGTTCTCGAGAACCGTCATGTGCGGAAAAACTGCGGAGATCTGAAACGAGCGCACCAGACCGAGCCGGGCGACGTCGGCCGGCTGCATCGCGGTTATGTCGTTGCCCTTGAACAGGATGCGCCCGCGCGTTGGGCTCAAAAACTTGGTCAGAAGATTGAAGCAGGTGGTTTTGCCCGCGCCGTTTGGCCCAATCAAAGCGTGGATCGTCCCGCGCTTGACGCGCAGGCTGACGCCGTTAACGGCGACAAAGCCGGCAAACTCCTTGGTGAGATCCTCGGTTTCGAGGATCATCTCTTCACTCATCGGCAGCAGCCCCTCGTCGCGCATTCTTGACAGGTTTTCGCGCCGTGCGGCAAGGCCTACGAAAGGTTCGGACGTTCGCCTAAGTTATTGATAACGCTAAGTCTGTTAGGTCGGCGTCAGTTGGCCGCTTTGAACTTTTTTGCCAGCGCATCGGCATTACGGGCGAGCAGCCCGACGTCGGCGCCGACCGCCACAAAAAGATAACCCCAGTCGATATATCGACGCGCCTCGTCTTCGTTGCCGGTCAGGATCCCAGCTGGCTTCCCGACAGCTTTCAAGCGCTTGACCGCACTCTCCATCGCCTTTTGCACATCGGCGTGCTGCGGGTTGCCAAGATGACCGAGTGACGCGGCGAGGTCGGAGGGGCCGATGAAGACACCGTCGATCCCGTCGACGGCGGCGATTGCGTCGATCTGGTCGAGCGCTGAGCGCGTTTCGACCTGCACCAGCACACAAATCTCGGCATTGGCCTTGGTCAAATACCCCGGAACCCGGCCATAGCGGCTGGCGCGGGCGGCGACCGAGACCCCCCTGATCCCCTGCGGCGGATAGCGCGTCGAGGCCACCGCGCGCTTCGCCTCCTCGACGCTCTGCACATAGGGAAACAGCAGGGTCTGCGCGCCGATGTCGAGCGCGCGCTTGGCCAGCACCGCGTCGTTCCAGGCCGGCCGGATGATCGGAGTGGCCGTGCCGCGCTGCACCGCCTGCAGCTGCGAGACGAGGTCCGGGATCTCGTTCGGCGAGTGCTCGGTGTCGAGCAAAATCCAGTCGAACCCGCTGTCGGAAATAATCTCCGCGGCGATGTTGCTGCACAGGCTCGACCAAAGCCCGATCTGCAGCCTGCCTTCCTTGAGCGCGCGCTTGAATGCGTTCGTCTGAAATTCAACCATGATGGCTCACTCTTATACGAATTGAATGGCGAGGCCGCCGAGCGACCCGAAATCGGCGTGCAGCGTATCACCCTTCTGCGCGAAAACGACACGGGTAAACGACCCCGCGAGCACGATATGGCCAGGCTCGAGCGCATGCCCGTGCGGACCGATCTTGTTGGCGAGCCAGGCAACACCGAGCGCCGGATGACCGAGCACGCCGGCGGCGAGACCCGTCTCCTCGATCTCCGCATTGCGATACATGATGCCGCCCACCCAGCGCAGATCGACATCCATCGGACCGACCGGCCGTCCGCCCATGGCGATGCCTGCGGCCGCGCCGTTGTCGGCAACCGTATCGACGATCTTGCGCTGATCCTGGAGCCGCGCATCGACGATCTCGATCGCCGGAACGACGTATTCAGTGGCGCGCAGCACGTCGGTCAGCCCGACGCCCGGCCCCTGCAGCTTCTTGCCCATGATGAACGCAAGCTCGACCTCGACGCGAGGCTTGCAGTAGTCGGCGTGCTTTACCTTGGCGCCATCGGCAATCAGTTGATCATCGAGGATGTAGCCATAGTCCGGCTCGTCGATCATGGACGAGCGCTGCATCGCCTTCGAGGTGAGACCCACCTTATGACCGATCAGACGCGCGCCGGCCTTGATCTTGCGGTTCGCGACCTCGGTCGAGATCGCGTAGGAATCTTCGATAGTGATCCCAGGAAATGTAACGTGCAGCTGGGTCGCCTGTTTGCACTCTTTCTGCGCCGCCATCAGAATGTCGGCGGCCTTTCTGCGATCGGCTTCGGATAGCATGGGTCGTCCCCCTTGATCCGAAGCTGTAACGGTTCACACGACAAAATTAAAGGGCAGGCCTAACCCTCGCTTTTGTCGGCTTTCCGCTTTTTTCGTTGGTCGATCTTGCCGTTGGTGAACCGCAGGGCGCGGGCCAGCGGCCGCCGCATTGGCGGCACATCTTGAGCGAGCAGCGCTAGCCCGATCGGCAGCATCCAGAAGCCGAGAACCGGCAGGAAGCCGAACACCCCGCCGCCGGTCAGCGCGATTCCAGCCGGCACACGAACCCATACCGCCTCCGGCTGGCGCAGCCGGTCGATATTGCGACTTGCCCAGTCCGGCATGTGACCCTGCAGCCGGTCCATTTCCTCGTCGAAATCAGGCTTGTCACTCATGCCAGATCAAAGGTCGGGGCTGACGATTTGTTCCCTCGCTAGTGTTTCAGCTTCGGGTCGATCTTGAAGGTCGCCTCGGTCTTTTTCTTTATTTCATCGACAGTCACGCCAGGAGCGAGCTCGGTCAGCCTCATGTTGCCGCTCTTCTTGTCGATGCTGAACACGCCGAGATCGGTGATGACCATGTCCACTACCCCGGCACCCGTCAGCGGCAATTTGCATTTATGCAGCAGCTTGGGCTCGTCCTTGGCGGTGTGCTCCATCACGACGACCACTTTCTTCACGCCCGCGACGAGATCCATGGCCCCGCCCATGCCTTTGACCATCTTTCCGGGGATCATCCAGTTGGCGAGATCGCCATTTTCGGCAACCTGCATGGCGCCGAGAATCGACAGATCGATGTGCCCGCCCCGGATCATCGCGAACGAATCCGCCGACGAGAAAAAGCTGGTGGTCGGCAGCTCCGTCACCGTCTGTTTGCCGGCGTTGATGAGGTCGGGATCTTCCTCGCCTTCGTACGGGAAAGGCCCGAAGCCGAGCATGCCATTCTCGCTTTGCAGCTGAACGGTCATTCCGTCGGGAATGTAGTTCGACACCAATGTCGGAATGCCGATACCGAGATTGACGTAAAATCCGTCGCGCAATTCCTTGGCCGCTCGTTCGGCCATCTGATCACGGGTCCAGGGCATCAGACTTCCTCTCCTGTTCCGGCTGGCGCGGCATGGCGCTTGCGCACGGTGCGCTGTTCAATGTGTTTGACCGCGTTCGGTACGTGGACGATCCGTTTGACGTAGACGCCCGGCGTGATGATGTGATCGGCGTTGAGATCGCCCGGCTGCACCAGGTTCTCGACCTCCGCGACGGTGACTTTTCCCGCCGTCGCCATCATCGGATTGAAGTTACGCGCCGTCTTTCGATAGACGAGATTGCCTTCGGTGTCGGCCATCCACGCATGCACGATCGACAGATCGGCAACGATGCCCCGCTCCATGATGTACCGGCTGCCGTCGAACTCGCGTTCTTCTTTTCCTTTGGCAATATCGGTTCCGGCGCCGGTGCGCGTAAAGAAGGCCGGTATTCCCGCCCCGCCGGCCCGGATGCGCTCGGCAAGCGTTCCTTGCGGATTGAATTCAATCTCGAGCTCACCGGCGAGATATTGCTGGGCAAACAGTTTGTTCTCGCCGACATATGACGAGATCATTTTTTTGACCTGCCGCGTCTCGAGCAAAAGACCAAGGCCGGCACCGTCGACGCCGGCATTGTTCGACACGATGGTGAGGTTCTTCACGCCGGAGTCGCGGATCGCCTTGATCAGCTCTTCAGGAATACCGCAAAGACCGAAGCCTCCGGCACAGATCAACATGCCGTCTTTCAGCAACCCTGCCAGCGCCGTTTTTGCATCGGGATAGACCTTCTTCATAACGCTCTACTGCCTCTTCTCCGGCTACGCTACCGGGATCATGAGAAACACCAATGACGGCCGCTTGCAAGCCTAACGGGCGGGCGCCGCGGGTGGCGTTGCGGGCGTAGCCGGCTGCGACGGTGCGGGTGCAGGCGCAGGTGTCGCGGCCGGCGGCGTGACATCTGTAACCGGATTGCGCGGGGTAATGTCGGTGACCGGATTTTTCGGCCTCTGTGGCGTCGCGGGAGCGGCAGGCGCGGCCGGCGGCGGGGCGACCGTTGTGGTCGCCGCGCCCGGGAGCGTTATCGTTTTAGGCAATAGCGGCACGCGGTGCGGGTAATAGGTCCAGAAAACGAACAGTGCCACGAACAGCAAAGTCGCGAGCGTGGCAGCTATCCACCGGCGCCCGAACGACAGCACGCCGCCGACGTAAGTCGCTGCAAAAACGAAGATCGCCAATACAATGACGTAGAGCCAGTCCACCTGGCTAAGATCAATCGGCATGAACGGCCCCACTAGCGCGGTTCGAGTTTAGCGCAGACCCGCGATGCGGGTCACCCCCGGTGTGGAAGATTGCCACGGAAGAAATTCCGACCGAAAACGGGTTCCAACATTTTGGGATCACGCTATACCTCCCCGGCCATGTCCAAAGTCCTCATCCTCACGGAAGTCCAGGAAGCGATGCGCGCCCGCTACAAGGCGATGCTTCTGGAACGGTTTCCGCAACTGACCATCAATGTCGTCGGCCATCATAATGACGTCGGTCCGTATATCGCCGACACCGAGGTTCTCCTCTGCTTTTCTCCACCGATGGCCGATCATGTCGTCCGCGACGCGCCAAAATTGAAATGGATCCAGGCGCTCGGCACGGGGGTCGACAACATCGTCGACCTTCCTTCGCTTGGCAAAGATGTGCTCGTGACCAATGTCCGCGGCATTCATGGTGCGCCGGTTTCCGAAGCGACGATCGCCTATATGCTTTCGCTTGCCCGCGATCTGCCGCGCGCCGGTGTCGCGCAGGCCAAGGGCCAATGGGAACGCTGGCCGGCCGCACTGCTGGCCGGAAAAACCGTTGGCATTCTTGGCGTTGGTCTGATCGCGGAATATCTGGCGCCGATCTGCAAGTCACTTCACATGACGGTGGTCGGGATCAGCGGCAGCCCGCGTGAAGCCAATGGATTCGATCGTGTCGTCCATCGCGATTCAATTGAGAAGCTCGCCCCCGAACTCGATTTTCTTGTCGCGTTGACACCTCTCACCGCCGAAACGCGCGGCATCGTTGGTACAAAAGTGCTCGCCGCCATGAAGCCAACCGCCTACCTGGTCAATGTGGCGCGCGGCGGTGTCGTCGACGAGCCGGCGCTGATCGCCGCGCTCGAGAGCGGAAAGATTGCTGGCGCCGCACTCGATGTGTTCGCGCAGGAGCCCCTCCCCGGCGACAGCCCGTTATGGAAGACGAAAAATGTGACGATCTTTTCCCATCTCGGCGGCTATTCGCAGGGATACGAGGACCGTGCAATGCCGACTATCGCCGGCAACATGGCCAAGTTCCTGTCCGGCGATCTAAAATCCATGATCAACATCGTGCGAAAGCCCGCATCCTGGAGAGAGTGAGCCATGCCCTTGTCGGAACGACTGAACACACCGATCTCCAACGCCGAGCTTGAGCGCCGTTGGCGCGCGGTGCGCGCGGCCATGGAGAAGGAAAAGATCGACGTTCTGCTGATGCAGAACAACAACGATCACATGGGCGGCTATGTCCGCTATTTCACCGACATGCCGGCGACCAACGGCTATCCCAACACAGTGGTCTTCCCTCGCGACGACGAAATGACCGTGGTTTGCCAGGGCCCGTTCGGCGGCAGCGAAGCAACCGCGCAAGGCGATCAGAACTGGCGTGGCGTCAAGCGCATTCTCACGACGCCGAGCTATGCCTCGGCCCACTACACCAAAGAGTACGACCCCGAGCTCGCCGCGACCGCACTCAAGCCATTCGCCCAAGCGACGATTGGCTACGTCGGGACCTATCAGATGTCTTACGCGTTGCTCGACTACATCAAGCGCACGTTTCCGCAGGCGCACTTCGTCGATGCGACGGACATGGTCGACCGGATCAAGGTCATAAAAAGCGGCGAAGAAATGGAATTGGTGAAGCGCGCCGCATTGATGCAGGACGGCGCGATGCGCGCTGCCTTTGCGGCGGCGAAGCCGGGCATGCGCGATACTGAAGTCGCCGCTGTGGCGCAGCACTACAGCCAGTGCCACGGCAGCGAGAACGGCATTTATCTCTGCGCTTCGATGCCGCTCGGCAAGCCGTCGAAATTCGCCAATCGCCATCTGCAAAACCGTGTCATCCAGAAGGGTGATCAAATTGCACTGCTCGTGGAAGACAACGGACCGGGCGGGATGTACACGGAGCTTGGTCGCTCCTGCGTGGTCGGCGCAAAGGTGCCGCAGGCGATGAAGGACGAACTCGAGTTCTGCAAGGCCTCGCGCAAGCTCACGCTCGACCTCCTGAAGCCCGGCACACCCTGCAAGGACATTTGGGGCGCCTTCAACGACTTCATGCGCAAAAACGGGCGGCCCCCCGAAGCACGCCTATACTGCCACGGCCAGGGCTACGACCTGGTCGAACGCCCATTGGTGCGTCACGATGAGCCGATGACGATTGAGAAAGACATGAATATCGTCGTCCATCCGACCTATATCCATGCCGGCTACCTGAACTGGCTTTGCGACAACTACCTGATCGGCGGGAACGGTCCGGGGGACCGGCTGCACCAGTTCCCCGAGGAGATAATCGAGGTCGGTTAGCCATGGTGGGTCGCCCGGCTTGACCCGCCGCTGCGCGTGGCGCAAAGGGTCAGTAGCTTTGTGGAGGAAACAATGAAAATGAAAAAAATAGTGTTTGCTGTAGTTGCCGCCATGCTGGCGGTGATGGGTATCGCAAGTGCCCAGGATTTCCCGACACGACCGGTCACGATGGTCATCCCGTTCGCCGCCGGCGGACCGCAGGACACCATAGGCCGCATCATCGCGCAGCGCATGAGCGAATTGCTTGGCCAGCAGGTCGTTGTCGAAAACGTTGGCGGCGCCGGCGGGATGACGGGCTCCAAGCGCGTCGCTGACGCCAAGCCGGATGGCTACACGATGGTGCTCGGCAGCGTGGGCACGCACGCGCAGAACCAGACTCTCTACAAGCAT
>Ga0187785_10000693_pt1 | contig 12284 bp, 13 predicted proteins | sample 0815_BV2_4_20_MG_FD_132466 | JGI IMG/M metagenome (GOLD analysis project Ga0187785, IMG submission 132466) | Tropical peat soil microbial communities from peatlands in Department of Meta, Colombia - 0815_BV2_4_20_MG | ecosystem: Environmental > Terrestrial > Soil > Wetlands > Peat | place...
GAATTTGTTCTTGACGAACATCATCAAGATATGCGAGAGTCTAGCTCCAACCTATTCTATCCCAAACCTACGAAATCCCCCTGGAAGCCAAGCATGCCAGCGGGGTACTTTGTACTGCCTTCGTTCGAATCACCCAGTACCGCATCCCGGCTCCCTCGCATTTCTTTTGGGTTGAAAAACGCGATGTACAGTCCTACGATGATTCCGGCATTTCGAGTGCTGCGGCAACCGCACAGCCGAATCCAATACTACCCGGGACGGGTTGGACATGATAATCGACTCACACGTTCATCTGCTGCCGAAAAAGGTTAGGGAAAATCGAACGCTTTTTTGCGAGCGGGACGTCAATTTCGGCGCTCTCTATTCCTCCCCCAAAGCGCGGATAGCGTCGGAAGATGACATTCTGAAGTACATGGACGATTCCGGCATCGAGAAGGCTGTTCTTTTCGGATTTCCCTGGGAGGATCACAAGCTGATAAACCTCAATAACGACGAGATATGGGATTTTCATCAGCGCTTTTCGGATCGGATCATTCCTTTCGCCGTGCTTTCTGCAGCTGGGGGCGACAGGGCCCACAAGGAGACGGAACGAACCCTGAAAGCCGGATTTAAGGGCATCGGCGAACTTGCCATGTATCATCACGGATGGAGCCTGGCCGATTTCGAGGCGCTGGGTCCCAGTCTGGAACTTGCGCAGAGCGCCGGAGTACCGGTTGTCATTCACGTAAACGAACCAGTGGGCCACCAGTACGCCGGTAAGATACCCGTTGATTTCGGCGGGTTGGTCAGTATTATCCGGGCAAACCCTGAGGTGACGTTCATACTCGCTCATTTCGGCGGCGGTATCTTCGTCTACGGGCTGATGCCGGAGATTCTCTCCGTTTTCAAGCGGACGTACCTGGACACGGCCGCTTCGCCATATCTTTATGACGCCAGAGTCTTTGAAGTCGCGTGCAGCATAATGGGACCCCACAAAATTCTTTTTGGCAGTGACTACCCGTTGCTTCCGTTATCCCGCTACCTCAGACAACTGGACGAAGCGAATATAAACGGCAGCCAACGCGACGCAATTCTTGGGGGCAACATGCTGAACATTATACGAGAACGTAATGCGCTTTCAAAAAAGTAAGATTGGGGGGCCCTCCTTCGTAAAAGGGACTTATTCACTTGAGAAAGAATGTGACCGTCATTGCGGGGGCGTAAGCCCGTGGCAATCTCCTGACCGTTAAGAACAGATTGCTTCGTCGCTGCACTCCTCGCAATGACAGTGGTTCTATGAACCGATTCGTTGGCAAAGGCATAATTCGGTCGTAAAAAGTGCCTCCCCGATTTCACATATGTGAAAGCTCATTCGTATAAATAGGCGAATTGCGTCAGCGACATCTTTTTCACGGATGCGCGGCTCCCGGGTGTTTCGTTGGCACGAGCCGCGTTTCGCATGTGCATCGAGCCCGGTTTGGAAACGGGGATCCCCCATAGCCCTTTTCTACCCGATTATTACTTGTTGCAAAATCGAGTACTTGGCCGTACACAGTACAGTAGGGCGCGCAGTGATTTTGAGGACGAGAGAGGGGCGGCAAAGGATCCGGGCCGTATCTGAGTATGCATTCGCGCCCTTTTTCATGATGTTCACCTCTTCTGCCGGATGAGTATCAATCCCACAATGAGTGAAACGACGAAGCAATCTCTGTTTTGGTTAATTGGAGATTGCTTCGTCGCGTCGCTCCTCGCAATGACACTGATTCACGTGCTGGCCTACTCAGATTTGAACGCTATTTGAGGGACACCACACTGTAAGACATGTCGGCCGGCATGCAGATCCCCCGGGATTTTCCTTGCGAATGCTGAACATGACGATATAGTGACGTACCTTCACAAAAAAACACCGGACATAAGGATCATGCCGTATGTGACGTTCTCGATTCGATCTGTCGGGACGCCGCTGTTGCTCGGGTGAAGAACCGCCGGGGTCATCGGGAACCGGAGTCTGGGCCATGCTTAGGGCGGGTTGGTCTTTTTTCAAGTCAGCGATCTCAGATCTTTTTTTTCCGCGAACCTGCGCGTTCTGCAATTCTCCTGATGTCCCAGGCGATTCCTATCTGTGCCTTGACTGTTCGGATGCGGTTCGGCCGGTGGCTGGGACCGTTTGCACGATATGCGGTTTGGCCGTAGCCGGATTGACCTCCTCCGGAACGGGTGTGTGCGGAAGATGCCTTACAACCCCCCCGCCTTACGAACGTGCGCGCTTCGGGGTGTATCACGACGGGATGCTCAGGGATGCTCTCGTCCGGTTCAAGTACCAGGGCGACCTTTACACGGGGCGTGCTCTGTCGGAACTGTTCGTTCAGGCTTTTTACCGTCATTTCTCCGGAGAGCAATTCCATGTGCTGATCCCTGTGCCCATTCATGTAAAAAGATTGACGAATCGAGGGTTCAATCAATCACTTATTCTGGCTCAACGACTCTCGGACGCGACGGGAATACCCGTCAGCAGGTCGGGTCTCCGGAAGATAACGGATACGCCTCCGCAAGTGGGCCTGAAGAGGAGTGAAAGGATAAGCAACCTGAAAGGGTCCTTTGGCGTGTTCCGTCCGGCCGATGTGCGGGGCCGGAGAATCCTCCTGGTGGACGACGTCGCCACCACAGGCTCCACAATTGCCGAATGCGCTCGAACCATTCGTGCGGCCAAAGCAGGACGGGTGGACGTGCTCGTCCTGGCGCTCCGGACGGCGGCAGGAAGGGAGATTGTTACGGATTCGTTTGCCAGGAACGGAAACGATAGGGTATGATTAAAAAGAATTCCTATCTGTTGTTACGGAAAAGACAGCTCCCAGGAGGCCAAGAATGCCCTTAATGACTCCCGAACAATTCGAAGAAAGTCTCAAACGACTGAAACCAACTGTTTTCATGAATGGCAGACGCGTAGAAAACGTCATGGAAAACCCCAACACGCGTACCGTCGTGGAGTCGAACAAAGCAAGCTATCGATGGGCGCTGGATCCGCGTTTCAAGGAGACCATGACCTGCTATTCGCCGCTGGTTGACGATACGGTCAATCGTTATACGTCAATAAGCGCGAGTGTCGAGGATCTTGCGGCAAAAGCCAGAGCAGGAACTTTTACGTCCGAACGGCTGGGCACCTGTATTTACAGGTGCGTTGGTTACGATGCGTTCCATGCGCTCGCAGCCACCACCTGGGAAATGGACACACAGTTGGGCACGGGGTACCACGGCCGGTTTTTGGAATACCTCAAGATGGTACAAAGGAACGATCTTTCCGCTGCAGGCGCACTCACGGAGCCCAGGGGGAGCAGAAAGAAAAAGACTCTCGAATGGCCCGATCCCTTTCTTTCGCTCAAAGTTGTGGAGAGGAACGACAAGGGAATCGTCGTGCGGGGAGCGAAAATCAACATCAGCGGAGCATTCGCAAGCCACGAACTCGTGGTGCTCCCGCAGTCGTCCCACGGTCCCGGCGAAGAAGACTATGCTGTGGCGTTTGCAGTCCCGACGGATACCGAAGGGATCAAGTATATCTGCCAGTACTCTCCGTATTCGGCAGAGCGCGAGCTTGCGGACGACATTTACGAGCTGGGCAATCCCGTATTCGGACAGCGGGAAACGTCCATGGTGGTCTTCGACAACGTATTCGTGCCCTGGGAGCGGGTTTTTCATTGCGGGGAAGTAAAATACTCGGGAAAAATGGTGGCCCGTTTCGCCCGAACTCATCGAATGACCTGCGGCGGAACATGCAAAGTCGGGTTCATGAACCAGATCATCGGAGCGTGCAAGCTCATTCAAGAATACAAAGGGCTGGAAAACGTCGGCCATATCAACGATCAAATAACCGAAATGGTGGTTCTCAGGGAAACGGGCCGTGCCTGTGGATTGTCCGCAGCACATTTGGGCAGCGAGGAACCTCCGGGTTCCGGGGTGTTCCTGCCGGACGAAGTAATGGGGAATGTCGCCAAGCTGAACATATGCAACGCATTCTGGCGCACCATGGCCTTGGCCGGAGACATCGGCGGAGGGCTGATCGTGACCATGCCGTCGTTAAAGGAGTTGAAAAATCCGGAAACCAGGGCATACGTGGAGGAATTCTTCAGCTTCGGATCGGACGAGCCCACCGAGAACATCTTGAAAGTGCACAAACTCTTGCAGCACTGGACTGCGGGTCAACACGGCGTGGGCACCTGGCATGGTGCGGGTCCGGTGGCGGCTCAGAAGATCATGCTCCAGAGGGTTGTCAATCTGGACCACGAAAAGGAATTGGTAAGAGAAACCCTGAATCTGAAAAAGAAAGAAGGCACAGAGTAGGAACTGCGATTTCTCTCATGCGATTACGCATTTGAGAATGTGAGATGTTCGTCCCCGATTTCAAATACTTGAAAGCGAACAAGTATTATTCGGGCTTCGCGATTTCGGGCCCATAGACGGCTGCCAGCGCCTTGAACGGGCTGACCTGCGTGCCGTACTGGGAAATGGGGTAGCGGATCCCTTTCTTGTAGAGCTTCTCCAGGTTTGAAAGAATCCGGCTGCACTCTTCCGCCGGCAATCCGATGGCCAACTCGTCGTCAGCTGCGTGTCCGAACCTGCGTTCGCCGTAACAGGGGATGGATAGAGCGGGAACCCTGTCCACGAAACACCTGCCGATCACGTCCGAGCACGAAGTTTCCCCGACTGAGTAGAACACCAGCCGTTCGTACCTGTCATACTGAATAGCGTTTATCAGGAGGGACATCTGGCCGGGGTTTGCATAGATCAACACCATATCGGGATCAAAGGGATCGTACGCGGTGGGAGCGAGAAGAAACGCTTTGTACTTGCCGTACGGTATCCGCTGGATGACGGACTCGCACACGGCAGCGTCCTCTTTCTTTTCCAGCCATACGATATTCCGCATGGACCCGTCAGTGACGAACTCCGGTAATTCCGCGAGGCCGAGAATACTCGCGCATCCGGGGGTGACCAGATCCTCCGCGGTGCCGCCGACGGTCCAATCGAACGTGCGCACGATGGTGATCAACTGGCACAAGGAGAGCTTTTCTTGCGGTCTGCGCACCCACGGACTCGATTTCAGTGTCTCGGGGTCTTCCAGAAGTTTCAAGCCCACGGGAAACGTTTTCAGCCTGAGAAAATGCTCCATCTTTCTCGTCCAGTCCGACCATGTTTTTTCCTGGGCGCTCATGATTGCTCCTCGGCTAGAATGGCACAACGGGTGCCACTTCATTTCATTTTTTGAACACTGAATTTTCGACTGAGAAGGGCGTCGATGAGATCGCTTTCAGAATCGATCTCGGATTCGAAGTGTGTGATGCATGTCCCCACCGCGTCGGCGCGGTGCGCATCGCTGCCCGCCACTCCCAGCAACCCCAGTTCATCCGCAACTTTCCGGGCAAGGTCGTTTTCGTCTGCGGTAACTAGGCCGTTGCAAATTTCCAGCCCGTGCACATGCAGGAATGTGGGATTGTCTATGGCATCGTCAACGGTCATTTCAAGAGCTCCGAACCCGAACAGGAGAAACCCTCGGAACGGATGAGCTGCAATGGCTACCGCACCTGCGGCATTCACTCTTGTTTTCAGGGCGGCAGGGGTCCAGATTCCTTCCGGTTCTTCTTCCAGCCCGAAGACGAGGATATCACCGCCCGTGGTGGTGACTTCCATCCCCCGGAATACTGCCAGGCCGTGTTTCTTGCTCAGTTCGTCGGCCTCTTCTCGAGTCCATATCCTGTTGTGTTCAGTGATGCAGACGCCGTCCAGGCCTGTGGCTTTCGCTGCAGTCATGAGCTCGTCGGGGCTCATGGTACTGCAACGGGAATGCTTGGTGGTGTGGGTGTGCAGATCCAGGATCATGGGTAATCCTATCTCAGGCGAAGGTAAGCCGAAATTCCGGGATACCGGCTGCAAAAATCGTCCACGAAAGCGCTCCGGTCGAGGTCCGGACTTCCGGCAAGGGCCTCCCGCAATTCCCTGGCAAGTTCCCCCCTTGCAATGCTCCGGCAGCAATCCACTATGAGACCGGCCATGTGGCGGCATCCCTCACGGCCGAGTGTTCGCCTTATCTTCCCGTCCAACTCGGCATCCAGTTTCCAGCCTTCGGCTTTCGCGAAGACCGGTAGAGCGAGGGGACAACGAGTTGTGGTAAAACGCTTCATTCGCGTCTGAATCGACTCGATAATCTGGCTGGGCCAATTGACTACGATTTCACAGTGCATCGCGTACAGTTCGTCTTCGAGCACGCCGCTGGCCACGCGGCGATCATCCCCTTGACGCTGGACGCCTATTGATTTTGCGCGTGAATACGCGAGCATCTCTTCTCCTCAATTTGGATAGGCACGATGTGTCTACAGGTTTGAAAAAGCTGCGCAGCTATTCTTCAACCGCGGATTATCCGCCATGAGCTTTATCGTCGATTCTCCTATGAGCACGTCATTGAGTCTGATCTTCGGGCCGTCGAACTCCAGGTGTATGGCTTCGCCGCCCATCTCCATAGCCTTTCTCAGTTCCGGCACGGTGAGTGCGTTGATGAGCATCTCCATGGCTTCCAGGATTAGCTCTGCCATGCGGTCGGAACCTTCAGGACCGCCAACAACAGCCCGCACGATCTTGGTCATCCCCGGGCCCACTCTGACCCCCACGAGTTCGGCTGATTTGGCTGAAAGATCGTAGGCATGTCCCAAGACATTCCGTTTTACTTCCAGGCGAGCCTTACGAATATCCAGTGCCGGAACCTTCACATCCAGCTCCACCTCGCCTGAAAAGAGGCCGTCTTCAGCCCTCGTATTAATTCTCCACAGACCCGGACCTGCCGTTTCCACGGTTGTAAAACTGTTCGTTTGGAAGTCGAGTATCACCTTTTGACCTCTCTTTGCGGGAAAACACGCGATAGCAGTGTGAAGACGGGCACTCCCCCGATCGCTATCGCTCACGCGTGAGAATGCCACACATTAGGACATTTGTTGTACAAGAATTCTGAACCCCAGCGCTACCAGTACCAATCCTCCAACTCGTTCAGCCCATTTGCCGAGATGTATCCCCGCCCGGAGTCCCAACCGCGTACCGACGTATGTCATGACGAGTGCGGCCAGACCTATTACGAGAGCCGGACTGAAAATTTCCATTCGGAGAAGACTGAAAGAGATCCCAACAGCAAGCGCGTCGATACTGGTTGCCACCGACAGCCCCACGAGACTCCAGCCGCGGGTCGGATCGAAATCCTGAATACACGTTTCCTCACGGAGGGACTGACGGATCATGTTGAGTCCGAGCAGAAGCAGAATTGCGAATGCTATCCAGTTGTTGAAACCGGAGGTGAACCGGGACAGACCTTCTCCGCCGAGCCATCCGAAGGCGGTCATCATGGACTGAAACAGCCCGAAATGCCAGGCCAGACGAAACGTGTGCCGTGGCGTGACGCTTGGCAAACACGCAGCTACTGCTGCAGCCACGGCGAATGCATCCGTGCCGAGTGCTACAGCGGTACCAATGAGCGTCAGGATATCCACAGCAGGCCCAAGAACCCCTTGATTTGGTTATTCACCGGCAATTTACCAGGGATCGATCGTCCGTGCAACCGCGGTGTGGCCACCACCGCAGTATCGTCCCGGCGAAACTCCATTGACGAACAAAAACTGTCAACCCTTGTCCTGAGTCGATTTGGACTTTCTCGTGCGCAGCTTTGGCTCGTTTCGTTTCAGGCCTACGGTGTGGTAGCCAGAAATCCTAGTGTGCTGTCCCACACATAACTTACGTAACAGGCCATTTGAGCCTGTCCCGAAGTTCTTGTCGAGCCAGGGAAACCGGTCTTGTCATTGCGAGCGAAGCGAAGCAATCTCGCGTAGTTGCAGAATAAGGGCCTGAGATTGTTTCGTCGCGTCGCTCCTCGCAATGACACTGATTCGCGTGCCGACCACGTCGGCGATTTGAAAGCAATTTGCAGGACACCACACTAGAGCAATCACTGGGATAATTCTTGGTTTGCAATAGCCTTCCTCTGACAAAGCGAGACCTCTTCCCGAAAAATGGCGTTGAATCTCGCCAAGGGAATATGCCGGACCCTCTGGTGAAAGGGCTCATTGAATGCTTTCCGGCGCGTCATTTCCGGTTTCCTTAAGGTCCCTCAGGCAATTTTGACTGATGTCTTCGTCACCGATCCCTTTGTGGACAGGGTCCAGGCAGCAAAGTTGAAACGATTTGGATTTCGCCTGGTGTGGAGCAGCGATTAAACGGTCCTCATACGGGTTCGCTTTTTTACAGGTAACTCGATTCTGGGACAGGCTGGGGGCACTCCTTCGCTGCGGACGACGCAGAGCCGTCTCATCACTTCGCGCAGGAGAGCCCCCAGCCCGGCAATCTTATAAATCTTGTGGCGAATGCCTATCATGTGTTCGTAGATGATGGACGCTATGTGGACACCAATGAAAACGGGTCACGAGCACGCGCCCGCAACCCTTGAATATTCCTGGCAGGGAGAGGGAGGATTTGAACCTCCGACCTTTGGGCTTTGAGCCCAGGAAATAACGTTTCCGCCTGTTATCACTTGTTACAATAGACTAGAGGGGAGAGGTTACGCTCTTTTTGGGGTGTCCGGTCTGTTCACCAGGTAAAGTCCCGCCGCTACCAGTGCCAGACCGACCAGAACAAAAACGGTCAGCTGCTCTTTCAGCAACACAGCGCTCAATATGACTCCGGATAACGGGGTAAGAAAAGTGAATGCGGCCAGGCGGCTCACCTGGTACCGGTGAATCATCCAGAACCACAGAAGATAGCTTGCAAAAGCAATAATGAAGCCCTGGTACACCAGCGAAACGATCACGATCGTTTGGAAGCTCAGCGGCTGCGACCATTCGAAGATCAGCCAGCCCGCGACAAGGACCGGTATGGAAAAAAAGAGTTGCGCAAAAAGAGTCTGATAATGGGTAATGGGCTTACCCAGCATGAATCGCTTGATGTAAATGTTCGTCGCAGCCCACAGTATGGCGGCAGCAACTTCCATGAGGTCCCCCACCCAGTAATACTCCCCCAGATTTGTGGGTCTGGAACCGAAGACAGTCACCAGCCCGAAGAACGACAGAAACAGCCCAAGGCTCTTTGAGAGTGTAAGACGCTCTGAGGAGAGAAAAAAATGAGCGCCAAGAGCGGTCCACAAAGGTTGGGTATAGAGAAAGATTATGGCCCGGGAAACATTCGTCAGGGCCGTGCCGTAATAAAGCACGAGGAATTCAAGACCGAAAATGGCTCCTATGGCAACACCGTGCTTCACGTCAGCACCTTTGAGAAAGACGCTGCGCCCCATAAGCAATGCATACATCCACAGCACAGTCGCAGAGAGAATCGACCTTACCGTAGCCGCCAAAATCGGAGGAACGCCCTGGTTGCTTATCTTGATGCTCACCATGTTTCCTCCCCAGAGCAAACACAGCAAGACGAGAAGAACCACCCCGGTCGCAGGAATGTGATCCGTTTCCTGTGTCGCGGCTCTCCCGAGATACTCTCGAATTTTCAAAAAAATTCCTCCGTTACGAGCACAAAATCATTCCTGTATCATACGAATGCGCATTTGAACAAGTCATTTTGGGACTGTGTAGACCATTCAGCTCCCAGTGCGAAAAGGCTGTCATTCCGGCCGCGGCGAAGTAATCTCGGTCTGTAACTATCCGGATTGCTTCGTCGTTTCGCTCGCCGAAACCGTCGAGAACACATACGGAGGCTCAGTGTTGAAGCGGTTCAAGGAATTCCATTGCTCGGGATTCGTGGGCATGGTACTCTTTGGGAGACTCGATGAGGAGGTGTTCAGATGGGCAAACCAGACGACATGAGGGAAGCAATCGCCGAATTGATGGACAACCTTGGAGTCATAGGACTCTTCATGCTCAAGGAAGTCAGAACTCTGCTGAAAAAAAGCTGGGGAGCGAGCAGAGAAGAATTTATGGCTTCCGTGGACAAGGTCGTCCGGAACATGAAACAATCCGGAAAATGGGCGGCGGAAGACGTCGAACGGACAGCCTCCAGGATTCGGCAGTCGTGGGAAATTTTCGACAAACAAAAAGACAGTGACTGGGACACGTTTCTCGACGAAATCAAAAAGCGACTCGAAACCATGAGTGAGATTACCCGGGAAGCATTCGAGCTCACGGTCAACCAGGCGAAGGAGACTCTGGACAAGCAGTGGACGGCGGTGGGTCGCCTCGGCGAAGATCAGCTCAAGGCCGTGCGAGAGCAGAGCGAACAAATGGCCAACATATTCAGACAGCAGTGGGGCGTATTTCGGGAAACCCTCGAGAAGACAGGTAAGAAAATCGATCGAGCAGTGGACGCGGCATGGGAAGAATTGCGCAAGAAAGACGAATAGCCTCTTGGTAAAGCCGCATGCCGGTTCGTACCTGCCGCGCTTTGATGCCAAACACGGGGATATGAGATTTGGTCGTGAAAATGGCCGATCGCACGAAGGCTCGTCCATTCACGACAGCTAAGGTTTACGATATCATGCTGGTAGTCGGATTGACCGGAGGCATTGCCTCAGGCAAGAGCACGGTAAGTCGTTGTTTTCAGGAAGCAGGAATCCCGGTAGTGTGTGCCGACGAACTGGCTCGCAATGCAGTCCGGCCGGGATCTCCCGGGCTGGAGGAAATCCGGCGAGTGTTTGGAGACAACCTCGTCGACGCGCTCGGTAATCTCGATCGGAAGGCCATGGCCGATATTGTCTTTCGAGACGAATCACAAAGAAAAATTCTGGAATCCATTATTCATCCGCGGGTCGCGGAAGAAAAAAGCAGGATGCTGGGCATCTTGGAAGCCCAGGGCCATTCGATAGTGATTGTTGATGTTCCGCTTCTTTACGAAAGCGACTGGCAAGAGCATTTCGATCTCGTCGTTGTCGTGTACGTTCCAAGGCGCATACAGGAACAGCGGTTGATGGACCGAGACGGTATCTCCAGTGAAGAAGCGCGGATCCGCATCAAAGCTCAACTGTCCATTGAGAAAAAAAAAGAACTGGCCCACCGGCTGGTAGACAACGCCGACGACGTGGAGCATACTTGCTTGCAGGTGAAACGCCTCCTGGAAGAGCTTAGAGCGCTCGCTCTCAAGAAGAAACAATCGGAAAAAACGGACGGAGTGTCCTCCCGGAGGAGCGACGGACCGTAGATGAGCTCGCCGTGCCATTCGGATCAATAGGGATTTCGAGTCGGCGGAGCTTTGCGAAGGACGCTATGAGAAGTGCTTTCCCAGACGCGGCCCGAGTGTGACCGGAGCGAAATTCCGGGTGAGCGTATGTGGAGACAGGACAGCAATCGCATGGAAACCCTCATCGGTATCGGAATCTGGGTAATCATCTTCATTGTATGGTACGTCAGAACATATCCGGAAAAGTTCAAACACATCATGCCGAACGTAGGAATAAGACTCAAGTGGCCCCGCGCCAAGGCATCGTCCCCGCCACAATCAGGAGTAAAGAAATCTCACGATTTTAAATCCTTGGTGAATGTCATAGAGGCTATATGCGCTCGTGACACATTCGGCTCCTCGGACGCTGCAACGATGGTTGAGTCGGTAAAAAAATTATTGGAATTGGAACCGTCCAGCGGGCAGATCTGGGAAGCTTACGCCCTCGATTCTCTCGAGGGATCAGAAATCATCTGCGACGATTGCAGAATTCCCGTGAAGAAAACGATTAAGAAAACCGGAGTGAGGATCTATTGCCCGAAATGCGACAAGTGGCTGGCTCTCAAGAATTCCAAGGTAACGATCATAGACCCCAGTCGTCCGGATCTTGAAGACTGGGAAAAATGACCAAGTCCGGGAGATGGAGATGCGTACCTTCGGCGTTATTCTCATGATTTTTTTGGTCGTCGTCTTTGTGGGCGGAGCCATCCCCCTCGGAAAAGCTTCTCTGTTCGAGCGTATAGATGCCGCCGTCGGAAGCGATTCCTTGATGACTCTGCATTACCGGGTATTTTTCTTTTTGTACAAAGGCGATCGGGAAGTGAATAAAACTGGCGAGCAGTTAAAGGTTTTTCAGGATAAGCCCATCGGGATTGACAATAAGGGGAAATATCGTCAGCTTGACGATGCGTCCAAATACTAGTGTGCTGTCCCACAAGTAACTTGCGTAACCGGCCGTCTGAGCCTCTTCCGAAGTTGTCATCGAGCAAGGGAAGCCGGTTTTGTCATTGCGAGCGAAGCGAAGCAATCTCGCGTAGTTGCAGAATAAGGGCTGGAGATTGCTTCGTCGCGTCGCTCCTCGCAATGACACTGATTCGCGTGCCGACCAAGCCGGTGATTTGAAA
>Ga0187785_10000694_pt1 | contig 12275 bp, 11 predicted proteins | sample 0815_BV2_4_20_MG_FD_132466 | JGI IMG/M metagenome (GOLD analysis project Ga0187785, IMG submission 132466) | Tropical peat soil microbial communities from peatlands in Department of Meta, Colombia - 0815_BV2_4_20_MG | ecosystem: Environmental > Terrestrial > Soil > Wetlands > Peat | place...
CGGCGCTGATGTCGATTCCGACGGCGTCTATGCTCGCTTCTTTAAATAGCAGGGTCTGCTGTCCGGTGCCGCAGCCGATGTCGAGCACTCTGGCAGTCTTCGGTAGAGCTGGAATGAATCGATTTGATATAATTTGTCGGATGCGTCCGAACAGGTATGGGAAGAACAGGCCTTCATATGTATCGTAGATGCTCGAAGCGTCATCGTAGACATCGGCATTATACTTCTTCAGCGTATCCGGGTTGGGGGTGATAGTATTTCCAGGCACCTTATTCCCCGCGAGTGGTGTTTAAATACATGCTTGATATATAAGCCTTCTTGGCTCTTCTGGCGGCTCAGACGCTCTTCTACCGCTTTTCCTTCCGGGCCTTACTCTCCAGCCGTGCCTGGACCTTCTCGCTTTTCAGTTCCCGGAGCGCGTCGCTGGCGATCCATTTTGCGCTTCTGGTTCCGAGGGCGTGGATCTCTTCAGCTGCCTGAATGGCGCTTTTATTGAGCGTCAGGTTGCGCTTGCCGATATTACGCAGCGCCCAGTTCACGGCCTTTCGGACGAAGTTGCGGTCGTCACCAGCATGTTTTTTCATGATTGGGAAAAATTGCTCGAACTTTTTGTCGCCGGCTTTTTTATCATGGACGGCGAGCGCGGCCATCATAACGAACCCGGCCCGTCGGACAAATTCCCGTTCGTCGTCCGGCCATTTGAACGCACGGTCGTAGGCGAACTGTGTCCGTGCGAACAGGTTTGAGCAGCACTGGTCGCACACGTCCCAGGAATCGAAATCGGCGACCCACCGATCCAGCTGCTTTTCAGTAACCAGCTTGGGATCATCGATGATGCTGGCCATGATGCGGGCCTCATGATAGCCAGAATCCCAGAGTTCGAGGGCCAGATCATGGTTGGTTCCGATCTCCTTAGCCATATCCCGGAGTACATAAAGCGATACTCCGAAGGCTTTGTCGGTCCTGATACCGAATCGGGCCATGCCCTCCTTATCATTCTGGCTTTCCATGGATCGTAGGCGATCGATGATATCCTGGGAGCTCACGAGACTGGCTGCTGAAGTACGACTCATAGAGACCGGTATCGCTTATAGCGGTATTAATCTGATGGTGGTGCTTGTTGAAAATAATATTCGATATTGTGCTCCCTTTCGCTTTGCTTCCTTCCGCTCCGCTGATCAAATATCTCTTTTCTTGATTTCCCGATTTTTCTGTGCCATCTCTCATTAAAATATGGCCGATGACGTGACATTAGTGTGATCGATCATGGCCACGGAAAAAATCATGGACCAAGGGAACAGCCTTATTATGAGGGATAGGCTCCCGATCTGGAAAGTATGCGGGGCTGACGGCCAGTTTCTCGCGGATGCTATATCGAATACGCTTGGGCCGATCACCGAGCCGGATATGAAGGAAGGCTGGTCGACCGTTTTTACTAGGAAGGGAGATCAATTGCTCGATAAGGCTCGCTCTCCGGCGCTCTCCGGGACTCAGAAAACTGACCTCTACGGTAAAGCGGCGTTGTACTATGGCATCGCGAGGTTTCCCGCGACCGAAACTCAGTCTAAGCAGGATGCCTATGCAAAGCAGATATTGGCGCTTACCGAGGGCGGCAGGCATTTTCCGTTTGTTTTCCGACGGTTGCGTATCCCTCATGGCGGCAAAGAGATTATTGTCAACTATTATCTTCCTCGACCTGAAGGTGAGATCATCATACCGGAAGCGGTGCTGCTGACGGGAGGTACGGATTACACGAAAGAGGATCTGCATACCGTCGCAGTGCAGGTCGTGAGTGAAGGGATGGCATGTATGGTCATTGATATGCCGGGCACTGGGGAGAGCGAGTGGAAACTATCTGATGGTCATGCAGTTTATTCTAGGGCTATTAAATATCTGGCTGGCATGGGGGACAGCGATCCCTCCCGGATCGGCATGATGGGCATTAGCTTTGGAGGCTACTGGTCGCTGGCAGCGGCCGCGGCCTGTCCGGAGATCAGGGCTGCGGTCAATTGTGGTGGTCCTGTGCATCGGGCCTTCTCTCAGGATAACCTCAAGCATCTTCCGGCCTATCGGAAAGTTGCGTTAGCCAGAGCGCTGGGCTATCCGGCCGATGAGTTAGACCGGTCGATGGTGGCGATGGATAGCTTTTCGTTGTTTATCCGGGACGAGATTAGGCGGATCTCGTGTCCTCTTCTCAGCATCGATGGCTCGGATGATCCATACGTTCCGATTGAGGATCTGTTCATGATTTCGGAGGAGGGTGGGGTCAGGCAGGAAGAATGGATCTACCGAGGAGACCTTCATTGTGCGCCAAGGCAGTTTAGCACTTGGATGCCTCGGGCGGTCATATGGCTGGCCAATCAGATCGGCGGTCCTGAAAGGATGCCTCGTCCTGATATTGCCCAGTTATAGGGAAATTCTGGAACACTCCAAAATTGGATTATATTTTTGGTAATTTTCTAAAAGAAAGCTAATTTTATGTATTATTATCACAAACAGTTGATGTACTCTGACGGATCGCTCCGGGCAGAGATCGGTAGTATATCTAGCCGGGCGGATACTTTGCACACTGAAGAAAACAGACATCAGGCCGATAATCTATTTAAAAACGGTGGTAACGACGCTATTGTCAGGATGATCTCCGACAAATCGCCATGGGGGCTGTATTGTGCTGATCATCGGACCGATCGGATCCTCTATTGTAACGATTCGTTCCTCCGCATTTGGAGTCTCGGACGCTTGAGGGACCCCATCAGCCGGGCAGAAATAGGCTGTAGTGAGATCTTCAGGCATATGGCGCAGCTGGTGATCGATGTTCCTGCGTTCACCGGACTCTTCAGCAGAATACCGATCGCGAACGAGGCCGAGGGATTTGAGAGCCATATCCGGTTGGTCGACGGTCGCATTATCCGACATTTTACTTCGCCGGTGGAATATGTCGACGGCCGGTATATGGGCCGGGTGTATGTATTCGAGGATATAACTACTGTGATGAAGGTTAGAGAGGACGCCAAGAAAAGCGAGGAGAGGTATAAGGAGCTTGTGGGCTTATTGCCGCAGATCGTCTTCGAGATGGACACCGAACTGAACTTGACCTTCGCCAACCGGAGTGCATTTGAAGAGATGGGTTATACCGATGATGATTTCATCCGGGGGCTGAACGCGTTTGAACTTATCGCACCGGAGGACAGGGAGAGAGCGGTCAGGAACCTGCAGAGGGTTATGAACGGGGAAAAATGCGGAGAGGAATATGTGTTCCAACGCAAAGACGGCAGCCTGTTTTCCGGGATCACTTATTCAAGCGCCATTTATCGGGATGAAAAACCGTCAGGCATCCGTGGGATCGTCGTTAATATCACAGAGCGAAAGCAGGCGGAGGAACGGTTGCGCACGCTGTCTGCCGCAATAGAGCAGAGTCCTAGCAGCATCATCGTCTTCGACATGGATGGCAATATCGTCTACGTAAATCCTATGTTCTCCCAGATCACTGGGTATCCGGCGGAAAAGGCCGTGGGTAGGAAGCTGTTCGACCTATACTTTGCGAACGCCAGGCCTGAGCAGCTCGGCGAGATCGCTGTTGCTATCCGATCCGGAAACGCGTGGTGGGGTGAGATCGAGTATATCCGGAACAATGGAAAATCGAGCTGGATATCCGCCCATATCTCCCCGATTAAGGATGAATCCGGACGGATCACGCACTACATTGACATCGAGGAGGATATCACCGATCGGAAGCTTGCTGACAAGGAGTTCCGCAAGCTATTCATGGCCCTTGATCAGAGTCCGAACAGTATCACGATCGCGGATAGCGATGGCATGATCTCCTATGTCAATCCCTCCTTTACCCGGTTAACCGGTGTGAGACGCGAGGATGTGATTGGCAAGCGTAAGATTGACTTGGTATCTGAAAATGCGCAATCGCGCATCGGCTCGATCATGGAACATGTGAAAGCTGGGAACGAGTGGCGGGGAGAGCGCAGGTTCGTCACTAAGGATGGCAAGGAGCGCTGGATATCGGTGCAGATCTCGCCGCTGCGGGACGTGAGCGGCCGGGTAGCCCATTATATTATTACCGAGTCTGATATTACTGGGCGAAAGCAGGCGGAGGAACAGTTGCGTACGCTGTCGGCTGCGGTCGAGCAGAGTCCTGCGAGCGTTAAAATTATCGGGGTCGACCGTAGGATCACCTATGTGAACCCAAAATTTTCGGAGATGTCCGGCTATGTCAGGGATGAGGTGGTCGGCCAGTTGAATGGGATCATGCCCGTAGGCGTGTTCGATCCTGTGAAAATACCGCAGTTGCTCGAAGCGGTCCGATCCGGGAAAGACTGGATGGGCGAGCTCCAGTACATGAAAAAGAGCGGCGGGGCGTTCTGGGTCGAATCGCATGTCTCACCTATTAAAGATGAAAATGGGGTTATCCAGAGCTATATGGAGATTAGTGAGGACATCACTGATCGGAAGTTGGCCGATGAGCGCCTACGGAACTCATTGCGTGAGAAGGAGGTGTTGTTGAAGGAGGTTCATCATCGTGTCAAAAATAATATGCAGATTATTTCCAGCCTGCTGAATCTGCAGCTGTCCGGTATCGACCAGGAGCCGGTCCGACAGATCCTGACCGAAAGCCAGAACCGCATCAGGTCCATAGCACTGGTACACGAGCGTATGTATATGTCGGACGATCTTGCCAGGATCGACTTCTTGGAATACATGAAGAGCTTGGGCTCCCGGCTGCTGCAGTCGTATGCCATCAGTTCGAGGCATGTTGATTTGGCCATCGACGGCGACCCTGTCTTCCTGGGTGTGGACCAGGCGGTGCCCTGCGGCTTGATCGTGAACGAGCTGATCTCCAATAGCCTGAAGCACGCGTTCCTTGGCAGGTCGAATGGCATAATCCGTATACGTATGCAGAGCGGAGCTCAAAATATGATTATAATTGAGGATGATGGTGCGGGTGTGCCGGATGGCTTTACTGTGGCAGAAGCTCGGTCGATGGGGATGCAATTGGTCTCAGCCTTGGCCGGACAACTGGACGGCACTATCGCTCTCGAGAGGATCAACGGAACTAGGTTTATGATCACGTTCCCTGCTAGGTAGGGCTATGCGAATTACGGCAGACCTTTAGAGGCTCTGCCGTAGATAGGCGTCGTTTTATGGTGGCGTCGATCCTAATTTTTTAATTTTAAAAAATTTATATGCGATAGTTTAAAATGTAGCTAGTGAATATTGATCAATCGATTCGGCACCATATTAATACCTATCAACGGCAATGTGACCAATCTATATATACGAGTAATAGGTATACTGTACTAATCGATATTCGGCTTCGACACACGAAGCTATAGAACGATCGGAGTTTAGGAAAGGGTAAGCACATGAAACAGGTTTATAAGCATGCAATACTTGCGCTGCTGGTTTTATCGGCTATCACCGCAGCCGGCTGTACATCATTGCCAAGTCAGAACAACTCGCAGAACAATACCAGCGGGACGACGTTCAAATCACTCGTGGACTACAACAAGGTTCACTGGTACGAGTATAACGCGACGTCAGTATCATCATCAGAGCCGAGCGGTCAGAGCGGAAGCATGAAGATCCGAGCAGACATGGGTGTCAACTACAACGGCACTACCGCGGATAAATATAACATGACAATGGCTAACGTAGTGATCCTTAACAATACGTCGTCCATGATCATGGAAGAATATGTGGATCACTCCACCGGCAACATCCTAGGAGGCCGAATGGTAATGAATATGAACGGCAATGTCACAGAAAATAGCATACAGCCGATGTCTTCAAGTCGAGGACTGGGCACAGACACGTCTACGGATATGTTAAATATCGCAGGAAACTCGACGCTGACAGCTACTGGAAGTGAATCAGTAACCGTTCCAGCAGGAACCTTTACCGCCACGAAATATACATGGAAGGATAATACTGCCGCCGATAGTGTCGGTTATATATGGATAGCATCAAGCGTACCGATCCCGGTGAAAGAGATGTACTCCTCGAAAGGCACGACATCCGAACTGGATCTTAAAGGCTGGGGATAATCCCCCGCCCATAATTTTCCCGAAATTGCTCCAACTTAAACCATCTGTAGATTAGCATAATTAAAAGCGAAAATTTAACCAAGGCGTACAATGACACGAAGGCCGCGGATCCCATCAGCCTCACCACTGGCAAAGAAGAAGTTTGCGGCTTTATCGGGCCTAACTAACGGCTCTGGCAAAACCACGACTATCTGCATGATAGTCGGCTTCATAGAGCCCACAGTGGTCGGTGCATGATCAACAATATCGAGGCGACCAAGGATCCGGTCGGAGTGAAAAGGATCGTGGGATACATCCCGGGACAGCTTCGGATTTCACGGCCATCTGACGGCCTCGCAGAACCTGCGACCTTTCTCGAGACTATACGGCCTCGAGGATGCGGATAGAAGGGATCGGAGATCTACTACTACTTCGGCCTGAAGGGAGTCAATAGGTCGGTGGACGCGTACTCAAATGGGATGAAGCAGCGGCTAGGGTGGCCCGAATGCTGCTGAACGATCCGCAGGTCATCTCTATGGACGAGCCAACCAACGGCCTGGACCCAGAGGGCGTCGTCCTATTCCGGAGCGTGATCAAAGATCAGGCAATGCGCAATCGCGCATCGGCTCGATCATGGAACATGTGAAATCCAAAGGCAAGGCGATCCTGTTCTCATCCCATAACCTGGAGGAGGTCCACCAAGTCTGCAATACGCTGTTCTTCATGCTAATCATCCTAGCATCGATGTCGTCCCAGATCGGGGCGACGATCACCGGGATCATCTACGGGCCCCAGCCTTCATACTCGATGACGGATTATCAGCAATCGATGAACTCGCCCAATGACACATATACGCAGAGCAATTCGCAGAAAAATTACATGGACTATACTCCAAGCAATACGAGATCTCCGGGGACATCGATATGCTATCACCGTTCGGCGACTTCGAAGGCTTCATGGGCATGGGGTCTGGCGGAATAGGCTCGATGCTTCTCTCCAAGACCCGAAGGACATGTCTAGCATGATATCCGACTCGTCGATATCGTCAAGAACGTATACCCAGAAGCAGTACTCGCTGCTGGACTCGATCATGTACGTAAAGGTACAAATCATGGTCCTGCTTATCTACCTAGTTGTCGAGTTCGCCATTTCATACGCGGCATTTATGCGAATGGATGTCCGGTTACCGGCCGGAAGACCGCTCACCTTTTTTATAATGCAGGAACCGATCGCTGATCGCCATATTCTTCTTGCGATACTTCTAGTCCAGGAAATCCTTATTTCTGATCTTGGACGGTAGGTAGTTGTTCGCCGTGAACTCAATAGATTTTGAAACCAGCGCATCCTGCTCGATCTTATACCCGAACTTCTTCAGGTCAGACAGCTCTTTCTGCCACTGGTCTTTCTTAAACCAGGGGTACTGGGAGATCTCCTCGATACGCTTATGATCCTCGTCGTTAAGCTTGATCCATGAGCTGCGCGGCATATCAAAGTTCATGATGTCCTTTACCGACAATCCCAGATACTTCGCCGTTGGGCATGCGGCCTTCTCTGAGAAGAACGCTAGGTTGATCGAGCCGTACTTGTACACCGAATAGATATAGTATCCCCATGGGTCCATATCGGTGAACACGTAGATCGGTATGTCGTACTCTTTTCCGAATCGGGCGAGCAGTCTGCGCTCGGCCCTGGCGGGCTGGCCTTTGCCGGTTAGGAGCAAACAATTGTTCTTCTTCCAGAACTTTTCTTGGTTCAGCAGGTTCCAGACCGCATATTTTTCGACGACCACGATGAAATCAGCGTTCATTTCTTTGATATGGAAATAGTCGTCCTCCACGATGGGTGGTACTGCGCCGCCGGCCGAGCCCATTCTGGTAAAGTCAAGCACGTCCCCGGTTTTGTCTTCGACCACCACAGGGCCGGCGAGCACGCCGTTCGGGGTTGCAATGAGGTTCAGCTCTTCCCTGAGCGCGTCCACCATCAACTCCACGTCCTCTATAAGGGGGTCCGACTCGTCCTGCCCATCGAAGGTGTTCTCCCCGGCTCCGGGAATGTCATGCTTAAGGGTATAGAACAGCTGCCTGATCGACAATGCAGGCTTATCCTGCTCTAGCAGCAGCTTGATCTGCTTGGCGATGAGCAGCGTCTGCAGGAACTTTTTCGCCTGGCCCAGGTTGAAGTAAAACCGTTTTTGTGTATCGTCCCCGAGGCGAATGATCCCTGACTTCTCGTCGAAATAGACGTTATTGAGGGCCCTGGTCCGGACATCCAGCACGGGATTGTTTCCGGCATCGATATCTTCAATCAGGTCGTTGCCGATACCTTTGAGCTGCCCCACGATCTCCTGGCTGCGCTTCGACATGGTCGATCACGCACCTCCACCGCTATTATCGGTCTGGGCCGCCGTTGTAGTGCCCGCCTCTTCCCGGGCTTCAGAGATGAACTTTGCATATTTCCTGTTCAGCGCGTCCATCAGTTTTGCTTCGACGGAGGGCGCGGGCTTGCCAGTCAGGTCTTCCAGCGCCATAGCGACCTCTTTGGTGTACGATTCGAACATTCTGATCTTTTTCCTCGCGTCCACAGCCTTTCGCTGCTCTGAGAGGAACCGGCTCAGCTCCCGGGCCGCCTGTCGCACCGCCAGCTCGACTTCCACGATGATCTCTTGCACGTCGGCGATAGCGTCCTTGGACTCCGAGGTGAACGGCACATTGGTGGACGCCACATGCACTATGATCATGATCGGTCCGCTGGGCAGCTTCGCGCCTTTGGCTTGCTCCAGGTTGTAGTGTTTCCAGTTGATGTTCTCGATGGCATGAGTGATCGCGCATCCGCCCTGCTGATACATGAGCGGCACTCGGTTGGCGAAGCGGAATATATCGATCCGGCCTTCGGGGTTGATATCACCCCCGTAGGCGATCAGTGCCTCGACAAGGAACGGGTTGCCCCTGCTGGCGCTGACCGGCCGGGAGGCAGTCGAGATAAAATCCACCCGGTGGTTTTGCACGACGCCTTTTTTAAGGAGGTCCTCGGTGATCGGCGATAGACAGTCCTTCGGAGGCGCCATCACCTTGATCTTCCCAAATGCAGATAGCAGCCGCCTGACCGCGTCGATGTCCCCCGCCAGTTTTGTCGGGCTGGTATTCGGGTCGATGCTGGCTTCCCTGAGGATGTTTTCCGCCGTGTATCCGCCCACCTTCGCGAACTCGCCATTCAGGAACGCCGTAAGCTTGGTGTACTCCGTGGATTGCAGCATCTTGATAAGCGTGCCGAGCTCGATTCCCCTGGGATGGGGCTTGATCTCGACCGGCTGCTTTGGCAGGATATCGGACGCCCGCTCAAAGACGGTCTTCTCTCCAGACGGGTCCAGGAACGTGATCCGGGCGTGTGGGTTTACGATCGCCGTATTACGCAGGTATTCGAGCACCGACTGCTTACCCCGGACGTACGCCGCCTCCATCTCCAGTTCGATGCGAGTACCCCGGGACGTGAAGAACTCGTCCGCCCGCTCCGAGATGATGTGAGGCTCATTAGTTTCGGCGTCGATCTTTAACTCGTACATATGCGCGGGCAGTCTGGGATCGATTTTAGAGGTGATCCTGGCAGGACGGCCGCTGGTCAGCTGCGCATACAATACCGCGGCTGAGATGCCGATGCCCTGCTGTCCCCTGCTCTGCCTGATCGCGTGGAACCTGCTGCCGTACAGCAGCTTGCCAAATACCCGGGGCAGGACATCCTTCTGGACGCCCGGCCCATTATCTTCAACGATGATAGATACCAGACGCTCGTCAACCTTGCGAACCCGGATGTAGATATCCGGAAGAATACCAGATTCCTCGCAGGCGTCCAGCGAGTTATCCACCGCCTCCTTAATGCAGGTGATCAGGCATCGGGGCAGGGAGTCAAAGCCCAGCATGTGCCGGTTCTTCTCGAAAAATTCCGCTACGCTGATCGACTTTTGCTTTTTCGCCAGCTCCACAGCGATAGGTGTTTTATCATCCCCCGGGACCGAAGTCATATGGTATACAATAGTTCCTGGGGTTATAAATAGCTGTCCGGTGCCTGAAGCTGCTTGCGTCTGGCGATCAGGCGAGTGTTCAGATCACTCCGACAGAGATGGCCATACGAACACTGTGTTTGGCCGATTGCTCAGATGGTACGATCTAGGAATACGAACGCTGCGCTGTGCCGGAACACAGATTACTCAGACACCACAGATAAACACAGATTTTATTAAAAGGCTTCCAAGCAACCGTTTTTAGTTAGTCATATGTTCCAATCTGTGCAACCCGTGGTGTCTGTGTTCCGGCACAGCGCAGCGTTCGTTGCCCTTACCGGGCCTGGATAGAATGATCTAAAAGTCAAAATCGGGGATCAAGGAGTATTATCCATAGCCGGCAGGATGAATCGGAAGGTCGTGCCTGCGCCGGGCGCAGATTCGATCCAGATTCGTCCGCCGTGGCGCTCGACGATTTTTTTGCAGATGGCCAGTCCGATCCCGTTGCCTTCGTAGTCCTTCCGGCTGTGGAGGCGCTGGAAGATCACGAACAGCCGGTCGTTGTACTGGGGATCGATGCCTATACCGTTGTCGCTGACGGCGATCTCCCAGAATTTGTCCTTTCGTTCAGCCGTTATCCGGACCTCCGGGGATACGCCTTTCTTCCTGAACTTCAGGGCGTTACTGATCAGGTTCTGCAGCAGCTGGGAGGCTTGGAGCGGGTCCACGAGGACCACGGGCATGGGGGTGTGGACGATGCTGCCTTGGCTTTCCTTGATGCTGGCCGACAGGTTCTGCAGCACCTGGTCCAGCACAGGTCCCAGGTCCGTGGGCACCGGGGACTGGCCCCTGGTGCTGATGCGCGAGTACTGCAGCAGGTCCCGGATCATCTGCTGCATTCGGCCCGTCCCTTCAACGGCATAGTTGATATATTCGTCCGCGCTGGAATCGAGCTTGCCCTCGTAGCGGCGCTGGAGCAACTGGACGTAGCTACTCACCGTCCGCAGCGGCTCCTGCAGGTCATGGGATGCCACGTATGCGAACTTTTCCAGCTCCTCGTTGGAGCGCTTGAGCTCAGCCCGATCGGATTCAAGCTGCTCCTGGATCAGCCTCTGCTCGGTGACGTCCCGGGATATGCTGCCAAGGTACATGCCTCGAGAGGTCTTGATAGGGAAGATGATCGAGTTCACACTCCTGCGGGTGCCGTCGAGAAGCTCGATATCCTCGTAGGGCATGGTGACCGGCTCGAGCATAGACGCGTCCCAGACCATTGACACGACGATGCTTTTCATCTTCTCATAAGGTATCTTGGCCTGGGCCTCTTTGATCATTACCTCGTAGAGGTAATCCCATAGCGGCTTACCGATGATATCGGCACGCTTCCTCCCGGTGATCATCTCCATGGCCCGGTTATACTGGACTATCTGGCCATCGTGATCGACTATCATGATGCCATCCGTACACTGTTCGACCACGCTGCGGAAGGTCTCCTCGCTATCTTCGAGCGCCTTTTCGTACTGCTTCTGCCGGGTGATGTCATGGATCATCGTGACGAGGTACAGCGGTCTCTTCTGCTCGTCGCGGATCAGCGATACGATGACCCGACCCCAGAAAGCCCTGCCGTCCTCCCGGGTAATGCGGGTTTCCATCTCGTAGCTATCTTTGTTTTCGGCCAGCATCGCCATGAACCGGCGGTAGAGGTCCTGTTGTGTGTTTTCATCCAGGAACTGCTTAAAGTCCTTGATGGTCATGCTGCTGTCAGTCCGGCCGAGCATGGTCTGGATAGCCCGGTTGTATTGTATGATCCGGCCGTCGTATGTCGACAGGATGATCCCTATCGCAGAGTCCTCAAAGACGGTCCGGAACTTCTCCTCGCTCGCTTTCAGCGATGCCTCGTACTCCTTCTGCCGGGTGATGTTGACGCCCACCCTGGTGATCCCGGTTATATCTCCGGCCAGGTTTTTCTGGAGCATGCTGAACCAGGATATGACGTGCCTTTGGCCGTTTTTGGACAATATCTCGCTCTCGGTATTCGCATACCTGCCGATATCGCCCATCTGGTTGATCTCGTCGAACATGTCTCTGATGCAGGATTTTGATTCCTCCGGAGTGAAGACATCCATGCAGCAGCGGCCGATAACATCCTTCCGTGCTCGTCCGGCCAGCGCGAGCATATTATCGTTGACGTAGGTGATCTTCCCATTATGGTCCTCGGCGATCGCGAGCAGTCCGGTGTTTTCGATCAG
>Ga0187785_10000695_pt1 | contig 12265 bp, 6 predicted proteins | sample 0815_BV2_4_20_MG_FD_132466 | JGI IMG/M metagenome (GOLD analysis project Ga0187785, IMG submission 132466) | Tropical peat soil microbial communities from peatlands in Department of Meta, Colombia - 0815_BV2_4_20_MG | ecosystem: Environmental > Terrestrial > Soil > Wetlands > Peat | place...
ACCGGCAGACTTGCCGCGGTCTGCATCAGCGCGATGTGCAGCGGCGAGGTGGTAAGGGCTGTCATCAGCCAGGTGCCCGCCGTATCCTGCATCCAGCTCCCGGTGTCCGAGACAATGGACGCGATCACGCGATTGCGGAAAACCGTACGCCGCAGCGGCACCCAGACGGATACCGGGTTCGACGGTGGTAGTGTTTCGGCCATATCCGGCGTTCAACGAGGTGAACATTGAGGGGAAAAGAGAGCCGCGCCCCTCCATCGTCCAGGGCCCGGCATGAATGTCGGTTTCATCAGAAAATCTGTCTATGGGCGAGGTCCGTCCGCCAGAGGCCGGTGTGCCGCCCGGCTTCGGGAGGACGCTGTACTCTCTGAACACTGCCGTCAACAACATACTGAATTGTCATCACATTAACGACTGTGCGATTCGTATATTGAAGTGCCGACATGTGTCGGGTCCGCATCCAGCCACTGCCATGGCCACGCCCGTGCATCTCCTGATACTCTTTTTGACGACCGTGCTTCTCGCCGATCATTCCTCTGCTCCCGCAGGTCCGGCCCGCGCCGATGTCAGGTACCGGTGGAAGAATTCTGAATTCGGAGGCGGCGGGTACGTTACAGGGATCCTCCAGCACCCTGCCCATCCCGGCATCCTGTATATCAGGACGGACGTCGCGGGAATCTTTTCGAGCAACGACGGCGGGAAGACCTGGAAAGCAATGAACAGTGGAATGACCGAGGGATACCACCACAACGTTGAATCCTTCGCCCTGAGCAGGATGAGCCCGAACGTTTTGTTCCGTGCCTCAGGCGAGGCGCGCGGCCACAGGATGGTGTCCGCCATTCACAAATCGACCGATGGCGGAGCCACCTGGAAGCTCGTGACGACACAGCCTGACTTCTTCGGGAACGGGGCGACGAGATTTTACGGGGAGAAGATCGGTGTTGACCCCTTCGACAAGAATATTGTCACCGCGGCCAGCAATTCGCGGGGGATATGGGTAAGCAGCGACGAAGGCGAGACATGGCAGTGTTCAGGGCTTCAGGGCGAACCCTTCTGTTGCCTGGCGTTTCATCCGCACGCAAAGAACGTGCTGTACGCCGCCACGCTCGATTCTCTGCCGTTCGCAGACTATTTGTATCCGCGCGGTTCTTATGCAAGAGAAAGGACGGGCAGGCTTTATTTGTCCGTTGACGGCGGCAGGACCTGGGATCTTGTCTTCGAGAGGCCCGGCGTCAGCATAACCAACCTTGCATTCGACAGGGACGATCCGTCCTCCATCCTGGCGACGTTCCGGAACGACGGCATATTCAGATCCAGCGACCGGGGCAAAACGTTCACAAAACAAACCGGAGACCTGGGCATGACCGATTTTTCCAGTGTCTCACCGGACCCGCACCACAGCTCGGTCTTTTATGCAGCAGTCTGCCAGTATCCTTCGCCGAAGAACGCCGCGGTTCTCCCTCTGTACAGGTCGGATGACAGGGGCGGGTCCTGGCACCTGATCAAACCCGATTACGCCTGGAATGACTTCAAGCATTTCGCGGGGCAATATCAGCGGCCTGAACAGATCGGCTGGGCTCTTTCAAAATTTGTCGTTGATGAGATTACTCCTGGAAGGTACTATCTGACGGACTGGTACGGCATCTGTACGAGCTCGGACTCCTGCCGGACATGGGACGCGAACTACTTCAGGGGAATAGAAAACATCTGCCTGGAGATGGTCACGGCCGATCCCGTTGTCCCGGGCACGGTGATGTTTGCAGGCGCAGACACCCAGCCGTGCATCAGCAGGGACGGCGGCAGGACCTATGTGTCGTTTCCCGGATTGAGCGCAGAGGAGAACTACTATTCCAGCACCGTCATCTGCCCGTCCCGGTTCAGAAAGGGCTTCATGGTGTATGGTGCGACAAACAGCGCGGAGCGCCTCAGCGCTCTTTGCGTGACGGAAGACGACGGGACATCGTGTACCGTTGCGCTTCACCTGGAGAAGGGCCTGTTTGTGCAGGCGATCAAAGAGGATCCTTTCCACGCGGGCGTGTTCTTTGCCTATGTAGACGGGGCGATCGAGGGCGGTGCAGGGCTGTACAGATCGGCTGACTGGGGAAGACACTGGCACAGGATGAGCGTTCCGATGCTCGAGTCACTGAAGACACTCCCGGTACGAAAGGACTTCATCGAAGGCGAGTTGCTGGCCGTGACGGCCTATCAGTCAAAGAACGCCTGCGGGACCAATCAGTTGCTGTGTGTCGACCCGACGAGGGAGAATGCGCTCTATGTCGGCGAGGCAGACAGAGGTATCTTCGCAACGTACGACGGCGGGAAGACCTGGCGGACGCTTGGCAAGGGCCTCCCCCTGGGAAGGGACACGGCGTCCATACTCAACGCAATCCGAGCGGACCCGAAAAGGCCGGGCTGGCTCTACGCCGGTTTTATCCACGAGGGATTGTGGCGAAGCGAGGACTACGGTCAGACCTGGAAAAAATTGTTCCCGCGGGAGAATCGCGTTTTCAATGCGACCGCCATTGCCCTCGGAGGCCCCTCGGGGAGCGAGGTCTACGTTGCGAGCGAACCACTGTTCTGGTCAGGATCGGCCTCCGCAGTGTACGCCAGCTTTGACAACGGGGGTTCGTGGGTGGACATCTATGATCGCTCGCTCGGCGCACTCCGGTGGAAAGGGATCGATATTGACAATGCCACCGGGACTCTGTATGGTGTGACCGATGGCAATGCCGCGTTCTATGCCGAGAGGATCAGATAAGGCAGTGCGTTCTCAACCATTGCAGATTTTCAACCGGCCTCCCATGAAAACAGAAATAGTCCTCCTGACGCTCATCGTTTGCGCGATAAGCACCGTGCCCGCCAAGGTCCTCAGGGACGGTGATTCCGGCGTCATTGTCTATCCGGCGATCCAGGGTCTGAAAACAAGCGATCTCTTTTCAGTACGCGCAAACGATAAAGAGATCTGGACAGAGCGATTCCGGACGAACATGGACACTTCCCGTCTGCCGGACTGGTTCCTGGAATCATATACCCGGGTCCCGCAGGAGATCCATCAGGCAAGTTTCTCGTGTACGGGCGATGTACAGGTTTCCATACGCGTCCCTCACGCGATCCAGAAAGCCGCAATACACCCTTTGAGCCGCGGGATACATTATTCGGCGACCGACCGCGTTATGAAGTTCACGCTCAGGGGACCCGACAAGGTGTATGTCCAGATTGACGACCTTCCTCCGCTCTTTGTCTTCGCCGATCCCGTGGAGGATAACGTCATCTCTCCGGATGATCCGGGCGTGCTGTACTTCAAACCGGGCGTCTACCATCCGGGGGTCATCACGGCGAGAGACAGTGAGACCGTGTATATCGCTGCCGGAGCCATTGTGTACGGTGCGATCCGCGCAAACGGGGTCAGGAATTTCCGCGTTCTCGGCCGGGGGATCCTCGACGGAGGTTTTGAGTTCACACAGATGGTGCTGGTGGAGAATTCCAGGGACGTTCTCTTCGAAGGCGTGATGATTCGAAACGGAGACGGCTGGACCAACACGCTTATCAATTGTGACCGGGTACGGTACACTCACGTGAAGGTGCTGAGTTTCTGCCCCGCGGGAGACGGAATAGACCCTCTCGGTTCACGGCATGTCGTTATCTCCGATTGCTTCCTGCGGTGTACGGACGATTGTATCGCCATCAAGGCACCTGCGCGCGATCAGGCAGTTGACGACATACAGGTCGCCGACTGCACCATGTTCGGTTTCGCCTTCAGCGACGGCGTCACGATAGGCTTTGAGACCGACGCCGTGTTCATCAGCAACATCATCGTGCGGAACTGTGACGTGATACTCGCACGCGGCGGCAGCCGCGTTGACGGTCACAGCGCTTTCAGCATCATATGCGATGGTCCGGCGGTCATCAAAAACGTCTTGTTTGACAACATCCGGGTCGAGAAGTCCGAAATCAAGTTGTTCGAATTGAATATTACGGATGGCACGAAGTACGGCGTGGGCCCCCCGGGGCACATACAGGATGTTACGCTGAGAGGAATCGCGTGGTCGCATGCGGGCCCCATCGTCCTGAAGGGATGGGATGAGAATCACCGGATTGAGAACGTTGTGTTCGATCACTGCAAGGTTGCCGGCAAGCCGCTTCGGGACGCCAGGGAAACCGTTATGCGTGTCGGGCAATTTGTCGATGATGTCGCCATAAAGTGAGGGCATGATTCCTATGAGACAGCCACGGTGGCAACTGGCGAGAGGCCGGTTCGGGGTGTCCGGATCCGAAACAATGCTTCTTGTCCTCTTGCTGACGGGTATTTCTCACGCGGCTCTTTCGGAGTCCGGCTCGAGGATATCCGCAGTCCTTCCGGCATCGATCGTGCGGCCGCTGGATAAGGTCACGATCATCAGCAGTCCCGGGGGGACACTGATCGTGAAGGACGGGAAGGGACGGATCTATGTCAGGGTGCCGTCCGCCCCTGAGGTGACCGTCAGGCCGGGAGGCGCAGCCGGCACGCATAGCGTCATCCTCATCGGCAGGAACGGGGACACCACCGGGCGAGGCTCGTTCCTCGTGCGCGCGGGGACCGACATCGCGGGGAACGGGAGAATCGGCGAATTGTTCAACCTGCTTCATGACGGCATGACGTCTGATCCCCCGGGCGGAGTTCAGGAGGTCACCTGGAACGGCACCGTGTACAGGTATTTCGTCAACTGGGTGCTTGACAACAATAACACCATGAAAGGAATGCAGTATTTCAGCCCGTACGGGGGCGATCTTGTGGACCTGTTCCGGCAAACCCAGAAACCCGACGGCATGATCTGGAGCTTCGTCAACAAAGGCGAGGGTGACTATCATTATTATGAAACTGCGTACACCCGGCTCGGGTATTTCCGGCATGACACCGACGCCTGGTTTGTCCGCCAGCCCGTGGAGAATCACGTCGAGTACAACTTCGTGAACATGATGTACCAGTACTGGAAGGCGACCGGCGACAGCGACTGGTTGAAAAGAAACCTCGACTGTGCAGCCCGCGCGCTCGATTACAGCGTGACGGATTCCGCCCGCTGGTCGCGCCGCTTCCGGCTTCTGAAGCGTCCCTACTGCATCGATTCGTGGGATTTCCAGGTCGATGATGAGTACACTCCCGCAGCCCCGTTGAGCCCCACGATGGTCCTGGTCCCCGGCAAGACCAAATTCGGCATCTTCTTTGGCGACAACACGGGATATTTCGAGGCCTGCAATCAACTGGCGGAGATGCTCGAGCAGGCCGGTGACAGTGATCGTGCGGCTATCTACAAAGAGCGAGGGAGAGGGATACTTGAACGCCTGCTGGCCCTCTCGTGGAACGGGAGGTTTTTCACCCATTTTGTCGACGAGGATCCGGATGTGAAACGTAACCTGGGAGTGGATGAAAAATCTCAGATAGCCCAGGGGAACATGTATTCTCTCAACCGCGGACTCCCCCGCCCGGTAAACGTTGCCATCATCGAGACCTACATCGCCTTACGACGTCGACTTCCACCGGGTTCGCCGGGCGAATGGTACTCCATCTTTCCGCCGTTCGAAAGAGGCTTTGGAATCCATGATCAGAAATGGCAGTATATGAACGGCGGGATCGCGGGCCATGCCATGGGGGAGCTGGCCAGGGGCGCATATGAGAACGGATACGAGGCATATGCATCGGATATTATGGAGCGGATGCTCGATCTGGGAAAGAAATACGGAAATCATTTCTACTTTGCATATACAGGTTCGATCCCTCCTTCTCCTCAGGCTCCCCGGTTCAGAGTGGTGGACATCTCAGCGGGGGCCAACATGGACCTGCGGGACAAAGGGGGCGACGCGGCGTTCACGTGGATGGACGCCGGTAAGGGTTCCGGCAATGACATGCGCGGACTTCCCACGGGGGACCAGGTTTTTCAGGGAATGGAATTCAACGTCATCAATCCGGAAAAGGCCGACGGCAGATCGGTCGTGGCGGTGTCGACGAAACCGGGATTCCCCCGTCAGGCGGAGGTGTCCGTGCACGACACGGCATCGGCCGTGTATCTGCTCCACTCCTCGTCCGACAATATCCCCAGCCATGTCGCAGGCGCGATCACGTTCGTGTACAGCGACGGCACCGAGTCTTCGCGGTACCTGATCAAAGGACAGGAGGTAACGAACTGGTGGTTCGCATCGCTGCGAAATGAGCGGGCCGGGGTTGCCTGGTGGGGACCCAATCCCAGGAGCACGAAAGTGGGAGTCTGCTGGGCTGCCATAGACAATCCGCATCCCGGCAAGGAAATCACGAAACTGGTGTTTCACGCTCCTCTGGAGGGGGGGATTTACGCGGTGATCGGTGTAACACTGGCTGACCGACCCCATTATGTTCCGCCGAAAGGCGAGTCATTCGGCGGACCCGACAACTGGGCCGCCGCGACCGGGATGGCCGCGCTCGTGGAAGGACTGGCGGGCGTCAGGAATGAAGGACTGGCCTACAGCACCGTCGGTCTCTCGCCCCGATGGACCTCTTCGCCCACTGATTCTGTGGCCGTGACCGTAACACTGCCGGCGTCAAGCGGCTACGTCGCATATCACTACAGACATCACGCGGAACGGAAATTGATAGACCTGGTCGTGACGGGGAGCGGGAATGACGTCCACGGACATGTCCTGCTGCCGCAGGGGGCTTCAGGGGCGGACCGGGTGACTGTGGACGGCAGGGCTTCTGCTTTTCAGATCTCACACGTCGAACGCTCGACCTATGTCGACTTTTCGCTTTCCCTCCCAAGCGTGCATACGGTGAATATCTCATACAAATAACAGGGGCGTGTCTCTCCGGCGCGCCACGGAGCCTGGTATCGATTGACAGTTCCCGCGAACGTCACAGCCCGGCCGCGTGATCGGTTAGCGAATGAGCACGAATTTCTTCGCCGCCACGAAACTGCCTGCGCGAATTCGATAGAAATACACCCCGCTCGATAATCCTGACCCGTCAAATCTCACGTCGTGAAAACCTGCTTCCTGCTCCTCATTGACCAGTTGCCTGACTTGCTGGCCGAGCGCATTGAAGATCGTGAGATTCACCATGGAGCTCTGCGGCAACCCATAGCGGATGGTTGTCGAAGGATTGAAGGGATTGGGGTAGTTCTGCGAGAGCGAGTAAGAACCGGGCAGCAGGTCCGTGAGTACGCGCTGGATGTCTGCATCCATCCCGACGAGCACCCGGAAGGTCAGGCTTGTTACCGGCTTCTGAAGCCGGTACTCACTCTGACTCCTGAGATCTATCGGCACCCCGTCATCGGGCGACACCAGGATGACCCTGAACTTCGCCGGGATACCATCAACCCCGGCAAACCTGAGCATCCCGTTACATCCTCCGGGACGGGAAATTGCTATGTCCCACTCCTCGCTCGCGTTTGATCCCGGCCGGTAGTCCGTGCTGAACCGGCTGAACTTCCCATCCGGGCCGGGGCGCGAGAAATAGATCTCCCCGCCCGAAAAGGCGAGAGGAGGCTTTCTGATTCCCAGGGAATCATGTCCCGGCGCAGCCGCCGGCGATTCGCCCAGGTGGCAGTCATCATCAATGTTGTCTGCACTCTCGAAGGCGACCTGGATTGACCATGTGATCACGGGAGCGGCAAACGCCGCCCGTTGCGCTGTCGAGGGGAGCGGATACGGAATGTCGATCGTTGCCGGGCCGGAGTTATTGCTGAAGAAGTAATAACCCTTGAACGGCTCCATCACCGTGTCCACGGCAAAGCTGCCGTACCAGCCCTGTATGACGTCGGATGGGAGAAGGTCGTTCAAAGCCCTGACGGCGGCCCATTGCACAGGCACATCGAAGGGATCTGCAACGATGTTCCAACCGCTGTGCAGCCCGACGGGGAAAGTCCCGTCCGGCTGCAGGGGGGGCATGGTGGGGGATTTCGTGATGCTCAGCGTGTTTTTCCGGATCAACCACACCCCCTCGCCGGTGTTCATCTGATCCCCGGGGGTCAGCTCCGTCAACGATCCCGTGTCCGGAACGCGGAATGCACGCCAATCAAATCCCTGGATCCCCCCTGAACCTGCCGCCAGATCGGACACCGGTCCCGGGGTAACGCCCGGTATGCTCACCATCCTGTAATCACTCTGCGCGGGATTGGCCGGAAATGCGACCGTTCCGGTCACGGACGATGTCGCCACCGTGGAGAACGAAAAAACGGGAGAAGAGAATGCACCCACGCCAAACTGGTTCCTGCCGGCCACTCTCCAGTAGTATGTGGTATTGCGCGCCAGCCCGCTGAGCGCTCGGGCGGCCGATGCGACGGTCGAGTCATTGATGAATGCAGGAACAAACGACGGAGTGGTGGATACCTGGACGAGATAGGATAGCGCTCCGGGCGAAGGATTCCACGCCAGCGTCAGCGATGTCGGCAATCCGGCGGAGCCGTTCGCCGGGCCCGTCAAGACAGGGGCAGCCGGGGGCACACCGACCGTCGCCACAAAAATGACGTTGGAGTTGCCGCTCGTCCCGCCGGCGTTGCTCCCCCTCACCCTGTAGTAGTACCCTGTCCCCGGCGCGAGTCCCGTGACATTCCGCGTCAGGACGTTACCAACGTTTGCATTATTGTACGCCGGAAGAATCGCCGTGAAATTCGTATCCGTAGCAACATCGAACAGGTACGTCGTTGACCCCGCCGACGGATTCCAGTTCGCTGCAAATGAAGTCTGTCCGATGGCAGACGCCGCCGTCGCCACGGGCGCCGGTGGGGTTGCCACCACCGTTGTCACAGAAACAGTGTTGGAACTGCCGCTTGTCCCTCCGGCATTGCTTCCCCTCACCCGGTAATAGTATTTCGTCGACGCCGTGAGTCCCGTGACATTGTGTGTCAGAACGTTTCCGACATTTGCATTGTTGTACGCCGGAAGGATCGCCGTGAAATTCGTATCTGTCGCAACATCAATCAGGTACGACGCTGCGCCTGCCGATGCGTTCCAGTTGGCCGCGAACGAGGTCTGAGCAACGTTGGTGCCCGCGCTTGCCACCGGTGCCGACGGCGGTGCCACGACCGTTGTGACGGAAACGGTGTTGGAGTTCCCGCTCGTCCCGCCGACGTTACTCCCCCTGACACGGAAGAAGTATTTCGTCCCGGGAGCAAGCCCCGTGACATTCTTTGTCAGCACGTTTCCAAGATTGACATTGTTGTACGCCGGCAGGTTCGACGTGAAGTTCGTATCGGTGGCAACATCAAGGAAGTACGTTGTTGCTCCTGCCGATGCGTTCCAGTTGGCTGCGAACGATGTCTGTGTGATATTCGTGCCCGTCGTGGCCACAGGCGGGGGCGGGGTTGCCACGACCGTGACCACGGAGATCAGGTTGGAGTTGCCGCTCGTTCCCCCGATATTGCTTGCTCTCGCCCGGTAGAAGTACTTCGTTCCGGCGGCCAGGCCCGTGACGTTTCGCGCCTGGACGTTTCCGACGTTCAGATTGCCAAAGCCGGGCACAAGTGCAACGAAACCTGTATCAGTCGCCACGTCGAGCAGGTACGTCGTCGCTCCTGTTGAGGTGTCCCAGTTCGCTGTAAATGAGGTCTGTCCGATGTTTGAGGCGGGGGTGGCGACGGGCGGCGACGGGGTTGGTACCAGGGTGGTGACGACGATGATGTTGGAGTTTGCGCTCGTCCCGCCGGCATTGCTTGCCTTGAGCCGGTAGAAGTACGTGGTTGCAGGAGTGAGTCCCGTGACACTCAGCGTCAGGACGTTCCCAACGTTCAGGTTGTTGTAACCGGGTACGATCAATCTGAATATGGAATCCGTCGCCACCTGGAGGAGGTATGATGTCGCTCCCGTCGATGCGTTCCAGTTGGCTGTGAACGAGAGCTGTCCGATATTCGTACCTGCCGTGGCCACAGGTGCCGGGGGCGGCAACACCTGTGAGGCCGCCCCGGTAACGAAAAGGCAGAACCCAGCGGCAAGGGATGCAACGCGTCCGGGCATCGTCAATCCTCTCATCTCCTTGACCTCCAGTCCCTTCTGATTCCCACGGGTTGCTGATGATCGCTTCCGGCAATCCCCTCATCCTCCCTCGTTGCCGCCCTGTCGCAAAATAGCAAACTTTCCTGAAAGAGAAATGCCCCTCACTGCTGAGAGGCGATTCGATAGGCCTCAGGTTCCGCAGGATTTTCCCGGGACCACGCGGGGTTCACTCCCGCGCTGGGAGCACGTTCCGGCACTTCAGGGAGAGTAATGGCGTCGCTCCGCGTCCTTCAGAATCTCAGACTCACGTCTATCTTGAACGTATGTGTCATGAACGGTGTCTCGGAGTGGAATGGCCAGTTCATCTCGCCGCGGAAGGCGTAGAAAAAACTATAGGCGACGGCATTGCGGAGCACAAAGTACAGGAGAGGTCCCAGAACGGGACTGGAAGACACAATGTCCTGAGCAAAATCTGATATGATGACGACGGAGGAGCCGAGCAGGAGGTAGCTGCAAATCCACTGCGGGAAGACGAGTCTCGTGTAGATGATCGAGGCATCGTACCCCGCGGATGCGCTGAGGCTCGAAAACAGTTCCGCAGTCACCCCCGCCTCGGTCGACATGGAGAGGCGGCCGGCCCCCATCACCCGTGCCACAATCGCCGAGTCATCCGGGCCCAGCGATGCCGTATTGGTGAACTTGGCCTCCGTGTAGCCGAACGCGTACTGGTGAAACGGGATCAGGGATTGGTTCCCGAGGGCCCATCCGTAGCCTGAGCGTTGACCGGTACTCACCCGCCACCACTCCCCGTCCATGCCGCCGGAATTTGCTTTCCCCGGAGGGACCGTCGACTTCGCGTAGTCGCCGGCGAGAAATCTCTCGTCCAGTTTCATTCCCCACGACTTGAACGGCCTGACTTCACGGTATCCCAATTTGAGTCCGACCACCCCCGCTTTCGGCAAGTCGGCAGTGAAGAGTTTCTGGTCGAAAAGCCCGTATCCGTATGACCCTTCCATGATCGTTTCAAAGTTGCCCTCGGTGAGAAAACTCCACATGGAAGAGCTCCCCCCCGTCGTCCCCTGCGCAAACAGCGAGCTCTCTCCCCCCGCAAGCAGCATGGCAAATCCCGGCAACAGCGTCATGCACAACGCCAGCAGAAGAATGGGTCTTGGACGAATCGGTTTCATCGTGACGATCTCCCTGAGTTTGGTGACGACAATAATATCACATCACGCCAACATATGCAACGACTACCTCGGGACGTGGTCGCCTGATACAAATTTCCATCAACGAGAGCGATGGAGGGGGGGCTACTGGTTCTCTGAATCAAACTGGGGGTAGTAAATGGAAACCCGATAGGGACAGGGTATGCTTCCCGGCCGGGCGATTCTCGAGAAATTGTATTTCTGCAATGAGTCGTTTTTTTTATCCAGAAGAACGAGGAGGAATTCCGCATACGTTGTGTCATTGTTTACGCCGGACCTGGGATCCGTGCAGCCGTATGAGGTGGGCCTGTACCATGCCATCGAGATATCGATCCCCAATGCGTAGAGCCGCCGGAGTTTCTTCGCGAGGTCGGGAATCTGATCGGCGCCATCGGAAGCATGATAGAGGTAGAACACACCGGAGTCGGGCAACATACGGGCCTCGAGGACCTCAACCTGCGTAGAGAGGTACGTCGGGATGGGTCCCTTTTCTTTCGTGTTCCAGTGCTCCGATTCGAATTGCCCCTGGCTCGCTGCGCAGCTCCAGGCAACGAAAGCAGCTGCCATGCTGGCAGATACGATGCCGACGAAAGGGGAACAATTCATCATGACCCGGTGTTGAGTCCTTTTACAGGGAAAATCTACGGAAAAACCGCCAATGACTCAACCTGCAAACGAACTGAAATTCTCGCGCTATCAGGTGCTCATCATAGCGTTCCTCTCCTTCATTCAGTTCACCGTCATCCTGGATTTCATGGTGATTGCTCCCCTGGGGGCCATGCTCATCGATATCCTTCACATGACTCCCACGCAATTCGGCTGGGCAGTGTCAGCCTATGCCTTCAGCGCCGGATTTTCGGGACTGCTTGCCGCGGGATTCGCGGACCGTTACGACAGGAAGCACTTTCTCTTGTTCTTTTATGCGGGTTTCGTGATCGGCTCGGTCCTCTGCGGCCTCGCGACGGACTATCCCTTCCTCCTTGTCGCGCGGGTGGTGACAGGCCTGTTCGGTGGCGTGATGGCATCGGTCTCGCTTGCCATCGTGACCGACCTTTTCCCGTACGGGCAGCGAAGCCGTGTGATGGGATTCGTCCAGATGTCATTTGCGGTCAGCCAGATCGCCG
>Ga0187785_10000696_pt1 | contig 12258 bp, 16 predicted proteins | sample 0815_BV2_4_20_MG_FD_132466 | JGI IMG/M metagenome (GOLD analysis project Ga0187785, IMG submission 132466) | Tropical peat soil microbial communities from peatlands in Department of Meta, Colombia - 0815_BV2_4_20_MG | ecosystem: Environmental > Terrestrial > Soil > Wetlands > Peat | place...
AGCAGGACGCCCTTGGGGATCCGGCCGCCGAGGCGCTGGTACTTCTTCGGGTTCCGCAGGAACTCGACGATCTCCCGCAGCTCCTCCTTCGCCTCGTCGACGCCGGCGACGTCGGCGAAGGTGGTCTTCATCTCCTTGCGGTCGTAGATCTTGACCCGGTTCTTGCCCATGTTCAGCGGGTTGGCGGCGCCGCCGCCCACGCGTCGGAACAGGAAGTAGTAGGCGATGCCCATCAACAGCACGAGCGGCAAGACGCTGGCCAGCAGCGAGACCCACGGGCTCGGCGTCGTCATCTGCACGTCGATGTTCTTGCTCTCCAGGTACGCGACCTCGTCCTGGACCTGGAAGTTGCCCGCGAGCGTCGTCGTGAAGTTCGTCGTCTGACCCTGATCGTTCGTGTACTGGCCGCTGATCGAGTTGTCGGAGATCGTGACCTTGCCGACGATCTTGCCGTTGTCCACCCACTGCCGATATTGGGTGTAGCTCACCGGGTTCCGCGATGCGCTCGAGAACCACTGGTTGAACACCAGCAGCGCGAGCACCACGGCGCCGATCACGATCCACGGGGTCATCCGCGTTCGCGGCGCGCCCGGTCCGGGCCCATCCAGGCCCGGGCGGCGCTGCGGCGTGCGATCGTTGTCCGGCATCTGGCACCAATGATGACAGCCCCTCCCCCGATTGACAGTCAGCCCGACGGTGGGTTCTGCGCGGCAGGTACCCTGTGAGCGATGCCCCAGACCACCGCGCAGGATGACCCTGCCCTCCGTGCGCGCTTCGAGCGAGATGTGCTGCCGATGCTGCCGTCGCTCTACGGCGCCGCGATGCGCTTGACGCGCAACCCCACCGACGCGGAGGACCTGGTGCAGGAGACCTACCTGCGCGCCTTCCGCGGGTTCGCCGGCTTCCAGGAGGGCACGAACCTCAAGGCGTGGCTCTACCGGATCCTCACGAACAGCTACATCAACACGTATCGGAAGAAGCAGCGCGAGCCGCAGACCGTCGAGGGGCCGGACGATCTGGACGAGTGGTACCTGTTCGACCGCCTCGGCGCGCAGAACGTCGAGGGCTCGGCCGAGGACGAGGTGCTGCAGCGGATCCCCGACGAGGACGTGAAACGCGCGCTGGAATCGCTGCCCGAGAACTTCCGGATCCCCGTGCTGCTCGCAGATGTGGAAGGCTTCTCGTACAAGGAGATCGCCGAGATCATGGACAGCCCGATCGGAACCGTGATGAGCCGTCTGCACCGGGGAAGGAAAGCGCTCGAGCGCGCGTTGTGGGAGACAGCCAAGGAACGGGGACTCGTCGATGGTTGACTGCGGGCCGGAGTGCGAAGAGACGCTGCGCCGGATCGAGGCGTTCCTCGATCACGAGCTGGAGCCCGAGCTCCGTTCGAAGATCGAGGCACACCTCTCGGGTTGCGGCCCGTGCACGGACCGCGCGTCGTTCCAGCAGCACCTCAAGGATCTGGTGGGGTCGAAGTGCACCGAGGCGCAGCTCCCGGCGGGCCTGCAGGAGCGCCTCGGTCAGCTGATCTCCTCGGCGGAACCGCCCGGCACCGGGCTCCCCGCCCCGTAGCGGGGCGGATGCGCGTCGCGGCGCCGTACGGCAGACTGCTCCGGCGGGACGACGCGGGAGGCGACGGTGGAGATCGACGAACTCGGGACGGTGCTGCTGGTCTGGGCGCACCCGGACGACGACATCTACACGAGCGCCGGCGTGATGGGCGCGGCGGCGGACGCCGGCCAGCGCGTCGTCGACGTCACCGCGACGCGCGGTGAGGGCGGCTCGATGGACGAGGAGCGCTGGCCTCCCGACACGATGGGCGAGGTGCGCACCGCCGAGCTGCTGCGGTCGCTCGAGATCCTCGGCGTCGCCGAGCACCACTTCCTGGACGGACCCGTCGACGTGGACATGGACGCGCACCTCGACCAGGCGGGCGCCGAGCAGGTGCGCGCGGTCATGGCCGACGTCGACCCCCACACGGTGATCACGTTCGGCCCCGATGGGATGACCGGACACCAGGGGCACAAGGACGTCAGCAGGTGGACCACCGATGCGTTCCAGGCGGTCGCGCACCCCGGCGCACGTCTGCTCTACGCGACCCAGACCCCGGCGTGGGCCGACGAGTGGTGCCCGAAGCTCGAGCGGTTCTCGATCTTCCGGCCGGGCACACCGCCGCGGACGCCGCCGGAGGAGCTCGAGATCGACCTGACCCTGTCGCCGCAGGAACGCGAGCGGAAGTTCGCCGCCATCTCCGCGCACGAGAGCCAGGTGGAAGGCCTGCTCGAGGTGTTCGGCCGGGGGTTGATGGACGCCTTCGGGCACGAGTACTTCCGCCTGGGCGAGGCGAAGGAGGGCTGATGGACGCATCCGAGCAGATCGGGAGGCTCTGGGACGCGATCGGCACGTTCGCGTCCTGGGCGATCAGCGACGGGGCCGTGCCGGCGCCGGGCGGGTCCGACTTCCTGTTCGGCAACCCGCACGAGGTCGCGCCCGATGTGTACGTGGACGCGCTGCGGCGCGCCGTCGAGCCCGCCGGCCCCGACCATTACGCGTACACGATGAGCGAGCCCTCGGCGACCGCCTCGGTCGCCGAGGGGCTCCGCGCGCGCTTCGGGATCCCGTTCGCGGCCGAGGACGTGCACATGACGAACGGGAACTTCTCCGGGCTCGCGATCGTGTTGCGCGCCGTCGCCGATCCCGGGGACGAGATCGTGTACATCTCGCCGCCATGGTTCTTCTACGAGACGCTGATCCTCGCCGGCGGCATGACGCCGGTCCGGGTCGACGCCGCGCGTCCGACGTTCGACCTGGACCTGGACGCGATCCGCGCGGCGATCTCGCCGCGGACCCGCGCGATCATCGTGAACTCGCCGAACAACCCGTCGGGGCGGATCTATCCGCCCCAAGCGCTGGCCGATCTCGCCGCGATCCTCGAAGACGCCTCGTCCGCGAACGGACGGCGGATCTATCTGCTGTCGGACGAGGCGTACAACCGGATCATCTTCGACGGACGGGACTTCCCGACGCCCACCGCCGCGTATCCGCACTCGTTCCTGCTCTACACGTACGCGAAGACGCTGCTGTCGCCGGGCTCGCGCCTGGGCTACATCGCGCTGGCGCCGACGATGCCCGAGCGCGAGGAGCTGCGCGAGCCGCTGCTGCTCAGCACGATCGCGACGGGCTGGGCGTTCCCGGTCTCGATCCTGCAGCAGGCCGTGCCCGACCTGGAGAAGATCCCGCCGGCGATCGAGGCGTTCCAGCGCCGACGCGACCTGCTGTGCCCGACGCTGCGCGACCAGGGCTACGAGGTCGTGGTGCCGGAGGGCACGTTCTACGTCCTGGTGCGTTCGCCGCTGGAGGATGACCAGACGTTCGCGAAGATCCTGGCCGGGCATGCCGTGGCGGTGCTGCCGGGGGCGATGTTCGAGATGCCGGGATGGATCCGGCTGTCGCTGACCGCGAACGACGGGATGGTCGAACGGTCGATCCCGGGGTTCGCCGCTGCGATCGCCGAGGCGCGCGGATGAGCGAGCGGGCGTTCGCGTTCCTCGGTTCGGGCGAGTTCGGCTCGTGGCACGACGACGTGGACCGCTGGCTGCTCGAGCGGGCCGTGGGCGACGGCGCGGTGCTGGTCGCCCCCGCGGCGTCGGCGCCGGAGGGTGAGGCCACGTTCGATCGGTGGGGCGCGATGGGGCTGGAGCACTACGGGCGGCTCGGTGTGGAGGCCCGGATCCTGCCGGTGCGCACCCGCGCCGACGCCGAGCGCGCCGAGGTGGTGGACGCGGTCGATGACGCGTCGATGATCTTCTTCTCCGGCGGGAACCCCTACTACCTCGCGACGATCCTGGCCGGCACCCCGCTGTGGGACCGGATCGTCGCCCGCCTCGACGAGGGTCTCGCCTACGCGGGCTGCAGCGCCGGGGTCGCCTGCCTCGCCTCGATCACGTTCGACAGCGATGCGGCCGGACTCGATCAGGTCTTCCAGGCCGGGCTCGGCCTGATCCCGAACACGCTGTTCGCGCCGCACTGGGACATCGTCGATGACTGGGTCCCCGGAGCGCGCGATGCGATCACGGGTGCCGCGCCCCCCGGCGGGGTGCTGGTCGCACTGGACGAGGACACGGCGATGATCGGCGACGGATCCTCCTGGCGCGTGCAGGGGCGCCAGGCGATCCACCTGTACCGGGACGGCGCGTGGACCACCCACGATGCCGGCGCCGCCTTCGACCTGCCGCTGCTGCCCTAACGGAGCCGTCGCGTGGGTGCGCGCTAGCATCGGGATCGATGGCGGCGAAGACCCTCGCGCGGACCGATCCGATCGAGGTTCGCGCGCCCGAGGTGATCCGGCGTCTCGAGGCCGCATACCCCGACGCGAGGGTGGCCCTGCGCTTCTCGAACCCGCTCGAGTGTCTGGTGGCCACGATCCTGTCGGCGCAGTGCACCGACGAGAAGGTCAACGAGGTCACCGAGACGCTGTTCGTGAAGTACCCGACGGCCGCGGCCTACCTGGCGGTCCCCGAGGACGAGTTGAAGCAGGACATCCGGCCCACAGGGTTCTTCAACCAGAAGGCGATCTCGATCCGGACGGCGTGCCAGCGGATCGTCGAGGTCTACCACGGGAACGTCCCCGACACGATGGAGGACCTGATCACGTTGCGGGGGGTGGCGCGCAAGACCGCGAACATCGTCCTCGGGAACAGCTTCGGCATCGTCGAGCGGATCGCCGTGGATACCCACGTGAAGCGCCTCGCGAACAGGATCGGCTTCAGCCGCGAGTCGGATCCCGACAAGATCGAGCGTGACCTGATGGCGCTGATCCCGCAGCCGAAGTGGTTCGGGTTCACGTACGTGCTGATCGACCACGGACGCGCGATCTGCACCGCGAAGAAGCCGCGATGCACCGAGTGTCCGATCGAAACGCTGTGCCCGTCGAGCCAGGCGTGAGTCAGACCGCGATCAGCTCGTCGCCCGAGGCGGCGGCCGCCGCGGCCCGGCGGGCCCTGCGGATCCGACGCCGTTCCTCCTCGTCCAGCCCGCCCCAGATCCCGGCGTCCTGGAACGTATCGAGCGACCACTGGAGGCATTCGACGCGGACGGCGCAGCGGGCGCAGACCGCCCTGGCGCGCGCGGTCTGGGCGAGCGCCGCCGGAGAGGTGCCGGCCGGGAAGAACAGGTCGGGATCCTCGCCGATGCAGCCGGCGCGCGCGGCCCACCATGTGTCCCCGGGGTCGTGTCTGAATCGAGGTTCAGTCATGATGGCGTCTCGCAGCGTGGCTGGACCGAACGTGCGACGTCAGGCGGACGATAGTGTCTGAACGCAGATTCAGTCAAGCTGAGGTGACGCTGGTGGTGGCCCATCGCGGCGCCTCGGCCGAAGAGCCCGAGAACACCCTCGCCGCCTTCGAACGGGCGGTCGAGGCCGGCGCCGACGTCGTGGAGTTCGACGTGCGGATGACCGCCGACGACGTCGCCGTCGTGCTGCACGATCCGACGGTCGACCGGACGACCCCGGGCACCGGTGCGATCCGTGATCTGTCGCTGCGCGAGGCCCGGGCGCTGGGGATCCCGACCCTGGACGAGGTCCTGACCCTGCTCTCCGGCCGGATCGCCGTGGACATCGAGATCAAGAACATCCCTGGCGAACCGGACTTCGACGCGGAGCGGGAGGTGGCCGTCGAGGCGACGCTCGCCGCCCTGGAGGCGACCGCGTTCGTCGGGCAGGTGATCCTGTCGAGCTTCAACCCGTTCTCGATCGCCCGGAGCCTGGTCCTCGCTCCCGACGTGCCGACCGGGCTGCTGACCGAGCCGACCACCGACCCGCGGGCCGCGCTGCGCTTCGCGGCCGAGCACGGCCATTCGTGGATCCTGCCGTTCGTCGAGCGGGTGGTGGAGGCCGGCCCCGATCTTCCGCAGGAGACCCACGAGGCCGGGCTGCTGCTCGGCACGTGGATCACCGACGATCCGGCAACGGCGGTGGCGCTGATGCGCGGCGGCGTCGACGCGGTCGCCACGAACGACCCCGTGGCGATCCTGACGGCGCGCCGCGAGGCGTTCGGCCATTGAGCCCCTCGATCCTGCGCCGCAAACGGCTGCCGCCCGAGCTCGTCGGTGCGGCCGACGCGTTCGCCGCGGTCCTCGAGGAGCTCGAGCCGGCGAAGGTGGCGCTCACCGAGGTGCTCCCCGGCACGCGCGCGCCCGGCCGCCCGCTGCCCGAGGCGCTCGCGACGTTCACGGCGGGGCTCGGGCGCGCGCGCGACCGGATGCCCGGGTGGCGCGTCGAGCCGGTCGCGGCGGAGTGGACCGCCTGCGAGACGGGGATCGAGGCATCGCTCGCCGCCGCCGAGCGCGCCGCCACGTTCGCGCCGGCCGGCTTCGAGTCGTTGCTCTGGCTCGTCGAGGAGTTGCTGGATCCGCTCGAGCCCTTCGCCGAAGCCGAGCGCGCGTTCCGCGCGCTGCGCCGATGACGCGCGCGGCCCTCCAGGCGATCGCACGCGAGGTCGAGGACTGCCGCGCCTGCCCGCGGCTCGTCGCGTGGCGCGAGCGCGTGGCGGTGGAGAAGGTGGCTCGCTTCGCCGACGAGGCCTACTGGGGCCGGCCGGTGGCCGGCTTCGGCGATCCGGCGGCGACGATCGTGATCCTCGGTCTCGCGCCGGCCGCCCACGGCGGCAACCGCACCGGTCGGATCTTCACCGGGGACCGCTCGGGCGACTTCCTGTTCGCCGGGCTGCACCGCGCGGGCTTGGCGAACCGGCCGACGTCGGTAGCTCGCGGCGACGGCCTGCGCCTGCGCGGGGCGTACGTGACGGCGGTGAACCGCTGCGCGCCCCCCGGGAACCGCCCGACGCCGCAGGAGCGCGACGCCTGTCTGCCCTTCTTCGAGCGCGAGCTCGGCGCGCTGGACCGCGCGCGCCTCGTGGTGCCGCTCGGCTCCTTCGCGTGGGACGGCGCCCTGCGGGCGCTCCGCGCGCTGGGGCACGCACCGGAGGGACCCAAGCCGCGGTTCGGCCACGGAGCCGAGACGACCGTGGGGCCGTACCGGCTCGTGGGGTGCTTCCACCCCAGCCAGCAGAACACCTTCACCGGCAAGCTCACGCCGGCGATGCTCGACGCGGTCCTGACCCGGGCGGTGGCGCTCACCGACTGAGCGCCGCATCGCCCGTGGATGACATCGGGGCCTCGTATCGTTGGACGCATGGCGATGGTGGGAGCGGGGCGTCCGCACTTCAGCCGCGGCCCTATCCGCGACGACGACAAGCGCCCGATCAAGAAGGCGACGGTCAAGCGCGTCGTCGCCACGTTCCGTCCATACCGGGCCAAGGTCGCGATCGTCGGGCTCGCGATCGTCGTCACCGCCGGGCTCGGCGTCGTCAACCCGCTCCTGATCCAGCGCGTCTTCGACAACGCCCTGTTCGGGAGCACGAAGGCCCATCCGCCGGGCTCCTGCCTCGGGCAGTCCTGCCCGAACCTTCCGCTGCTCTACCGGTACGTCGCCCTGATGGTCCTGATCCCGATCCTCACGAGCGTGATCGGGATCGGGCAGACGTATCTCGCGAACGTGGTCGGGCTCCGTGTGATGCAGGACCTCCGCGAGGCGCTCTACATCCACCTGCAGCGGATGCCGTTGCGGTTCTTCACCACGACCCGCACCGGCGAGATCCAGTCGCGCGTTTCGAATGACGTCAGCGGCGTGCAGAGCGTCGTCACCGATACGGCCGCCTCGGTGCTGTCCAACATCGTGGTGATCATCTCGACGCTGATCGCGATGCTGTTCCTGTCCGTGACGCTCACGATCCTGTCGCTCTTCCTGCTGCCGGTGTTCATCTGGCTCACCGTCAAGGTCGGCAACGCCCGCCGCCAGGTCGCGACGGTGACGGCGAAGACGATGGCCGATCTGACCTCGGTGACCGAGGAGACCCTAAGCGTCAGCGGGATCCTGCTGTCGAAGTCGTTCGGCCGCCAGGAGTTCGAGATCGGCCGGTTCCAGCGGGAGAACGAGCGCCTGACCGGCCTGCAGATCCGTCAGACGATGATCGGCCGCTCGTTCTTCGCGATCGTGGGGATCTTCTTCTCGATCACGCCGGCGCTCGTGTACCTCGTGGCCGGATGGCACAACTCCGGGCTCCCGGTGACCTCTCCCAACGCGCTCTCGTCGGGGACGCTGGTCGCCTTCACCACGCTGCAGGCGCGGCTGTTCTTCCCGATCGGCTCGATGCTCCAGGTCACGACCGACGTGCAGACGTCGTTCGCGCTGTTCGACCGGATCTTCGAGTACCTGGACCTCGAGCACGAGATCGTCGACGCGCCCGACGCCGAGGTGCTCGCCGAGGTCCGCGGCGAGGTCGAGCTCGACCACGTGTGGTTCCGCTACGAGGAAGGCGCGCCGGCGCTGGATCCTCTCGCGGGCGAAGAGATCACCGACGAGGGCGGCGGCACCGTCACGCCGATCCGAGAGGCGCCGACGCGCGAGTGGACGATCGACGACATCTCGCTGCACATCGCGCCCGGCCAGCTCGCCGCGCTCGTCGGGCCGAGCGGCGCCGGCAAGACCACGATCACGTACCTCGTGCCGCGCCTGTACGACGCTGACCAGGGCGCGGTGCGGATCGACGGGAAGGACGTCCGGAAGATCACGCTCGAGTCGCTGGGCGAGGCGATCGGCATCGTGACCCAAGAGACCTACCTGTTCCACGACACGGTGCGTCGCAACCTGCTGTACGGCCGGCCGGACGCCAGTCCACAGGAGCTCGAGGAGGCGGCGCGCGCGGCCAACATCCACGACAAGATCGTCGAGCTGCCCGAGGCGTACGACACGGTGGTGGGGGAGCGCGGCTACAAGCTCTCCGGCGGGGAGAAGCAGCGGCTCGCGATCGCGCGCGTGATCCTGAAGGACCCGAAGATCCTGATCCTGGACGAGGCGACCTCCTCGCTCGACACGACCTCCGAGCGGCTCGTGCAGGCGGCGCTCGAGCCGCTGATGCACGGCCGCACGACGATCGCGATCGCGCACCGGCTGTCGACGATCCTGGCGGCCGACGTGATCTTCGTGCTCGACCGCGGGCGGATCGTGGAACGCGGCACGCATCCCGAGCTGCTGGCGCGCGGCGGCCTGTACGCGGAGCTGTACGAACAGCAGTTCCGCGATCAGATCGATCCGCCGGCGAGCTCCTTGCGGTAGGTCAGCAACACGAACCCGTCGGGGAACACGCGGTCCTCGCCGCGCACGTAGCCCGTCCGGTCGTACATCCGCCGGGCCGCCTCCATCCGCAGCGTGGTGTTCAACGTCACGTGGGTCCTGCCGGCGGCCCGGGCGCGCTGCTCCGCGTCGCGCAGCAGCGCGCCGCCGACGCCGCGGGACCGTTCGTCCCGCGCCACGCCGAGCATCCGGATGTGCGCCTGGTCGGGCGCGAGCGGCGTCTCGCTCTCGTGCCCTTCGACCCGGCCGTCCAGCTCGAGGGTGAGGCTGCCGAGGATCCGGCCGTCCTCGGCCGCCACGAGGACCGTCGTGCGTTCGGCTCGTGCCCCCACGTCGCCGATCCGGTCGAGGTAGGACAGATCGGGATCGTCCTCGTCGAAGAACTCCCGGTAGGCGTCGGCGGTGATCCGCCCCGCCTCCGCGTACTCCTCGGGCCGCGCCTCGCGGATCTCGAACGCCATCGTCCCAGCGTACCGGGGTGGTCCGGAACCGTATCGTCAACCTGATTGACCAGTGCCCGGCGCGCTGCGAACATCGGAGGCATGACCGACCTGGCACGGCTGCTGCTCGAGGCCCGGCGCGCGCTCGCGACCGAGCTCGACGCCGACCTGGAGGAGCGGGGGTTCCCCGACCTCCGGCCCGGGCACGCCGCCCTGTTCCTGTCGATCGATCGCCGCAGCGGGTCGCGCCTGACCGACCTGGCCGAGCACGTCCGGCTCACGAAGCAGGCGATGATGGCGCTGGTCGACGACCTCGAGTCGCTCGGCTACGTGCGCCGGGTGCCCGATCCGAACGACGCGCGCGCCAAGCTGGTCCGACTGACCGCCCGAGGCCGCCGAGCAGCGGCCGAGTGCCGCCGGGCGGTGCAGAGCATCGAGCAGCGCACGCGGCGGCAGCTGGGCGACCGGCTGTTCGACACCCTCCGCGAGGCGCTCGAGGAGCTCGCGGAGCCCTCCGCGCTGGGGAGTCCCTGATGGTGGCCGCCGAGGTCCTGCTCTTCCGGCTCGGAACGCCGCTGTGGCAGATCGCGGTCCGGACGGCCGTGGTCTACCTGGTGATCCTGCTCGGCCTTCGGCTGTTCGGGAAACGCGAGCTGGGTCAGATGAACACCGGGGACCTGGTCATGATCCTGCTGATCGCGAACGCCGTGCAGAACGCGATGGTCGGTCCCGACGTCTCCCTCGTCGGCGGGCTGGTCGCGGCGCTCGTGCTGCTGGTGCTGAACTTCGTCGTGATCCGGGCGGCCGGCTCGAGCCCGCTCGGCGAGCGGCTGCTGGAAGGCGGCCCCACGCTGCTGGTGAAGGACGGGCGCATGGTCGACCAGAACCTCCGGCGGGAGGGGATCCTGCCGGAGGAGATCGAGACCGCGGTGCGCGAGCACGGGATCGAGGATGTGGCGCAGGTGCAGGTCGCCTATCTCGAGCCGGACGGGACGATCAGCGTGATCCCGATCGACGCCAAGGTCCTGCACGGCCGGCAGCGCGTGAAGCGCGTGCGGCAGTTCCGCCGTGGTCCGGGCTAGCATCGAAGGATGCCCGAGGAAGCCGTCGGCAAGACCGGGGTCCCCTCCGAGAAGCGCCAGAAGCCGGAGCGGCCCCGTGATCCGCTCGGCCGCCCGCTGCCGTGGAGCGCCGAGAACCAGCTCCACCTGCCCGACTTCGACGCCCGGACGGTCGAGGAGAACCACGAGCTCGGCAAGGAGCTGCTCGCCGCCGGCAACGTCTTCGGCGCCCACGAGGCCTGGGAGACCGCGTGGAAGCAGGCGCGCGGCAGCGGGGACGAGGAGCTGTTCAAGGGGCTCTCGCAGATGGGGGCCGGCTACGTCCACCTGTTGCGGGGCAACCCCCACGGCACGGTGACGCTCCTGCGACGCGGGGCGCGCCGGATCGGTTCCTACCCCGAGGGGCACCGCGGCGTGGCGACCCGCGAGGTCGCCGCCCGGCTCGAGGCCGACGCCGCCGCGGTCGAGCGTGGAGAGCTGATCCCGGGCCCGCAGGCGACGTTCGAACCTCCTGCCGTGTAGCCTGGATGCGACCGCCGGGACGTTGACGGCGGCGCCCGAACCCCTCACCATCCGGGAGCGACATGGCGAGCAACCTCGAGATCGAGTGGCGCGGCCGTTCCGGCCCCTTCCCGTTGCTGCTCGGTCCCGGCGTCTTCAGCCCGACCACGACCAGCCGCACCCTCGCGGACGCGATGGAGATCCGCGCCGGCGAAACCGTGATCGACGTGGGCTGCGGCAGCGGCGTCCTGGCGTTCGTGGCGGCGAAGCTCGGAGCCGCGAAGGTCTACGGCGTCGACCTCTCGCAGCGAGCCGTCGAGGCCGCCAAGGAGAACGCGAAGCGCCTCGGGCTCGATCACATCTGCGAATTCCGCCAGGGCGACCTGCTCGAGCCCGTTCGGGACGTGCGGGCGAACGTGCTGATCGGCGACGTCTCGGGCATCCCGGACGCGATCGCGGCGGAGTCGGGCTGGTTCGACGACGTGCCGGCCGGCGGTCCGACCGGTGCGGAGCTCCCCTCGAAGTTCCTCCGGTCGATCGGTGACACGCTCGCACCCGGCGGCCGTCTCTACCTGCCGACCGGCACGATCCAGGACGAGGCGGCGATCCTCGCCGCCGCACGCGAGGTCTTCGGCGATCACATGGAGCCGGTGATGGAACGAGAGTTCCCGCTGCCGGACCTCGTGGCGAAGTCGAAGGCCGTCGCGAAGATGATGAAGGACGGCCTCGTCAGCTTCCGGCAGCGCGGCAGCCGGTGGCTGTGGCAGCTGCGGATCTGGCGCTGCGACCGCGTCTGAGCTAGCCCTGCGGCCGGAGCACGGCCACCGCCTCCACCTCGTATCCCGCTCCGCGCAGATGGTCCGCGCCGCCGCGGTCGATCGCCAGCACGATCCGGCGGACGTCGGCGCCGGCCTCGGTCAGCACCTCCGCGGCCGCCCGGACCTGGTGGCCCGTGGTGCTCACGTCCTCCAGCAGGGTGGTCACGGCGCCGGGCGGCACGACGCCCTCGACCTGCGCCCGGGTCCCGTACGCCTTCGGCTGCTTACGCACGACGCTGACG
>Ga0187785_10000698_pt1 | contig 12239 bp, 14 predicted proteins | sample 0815_BV2_4_20_MG_FD_132466 | JGI IMG/M metagenome (GOLD analysis project Ga0187785, IMG submission 132466) | Tropical peat soil microbial communities from peatlands in Department of Meta, Colombia - 0815_BV2_4_20_MG | ecosystem: Environmental > Terrestrial > Soil > Wetlands > Peat | place...
GGTTTCATCTCCAGTGTTTCAAAGGTTGATTGGGTTGTTCCTTCAGCACATTGTACTGGAGTACCGATTTCCTGCCTCTTTTCAATCATCAAAACATCAACATCATTTTGAGATGCAATAAGAGAAGCTACCGATCCACCAATACGTCCTCCAACTACTATTACATCGTATTTCATTTTTGGTCCTCCAGGATAATGGCTCCCAGGGGACACACTATTTTGCAATAACCACAATTATCGCATCCTTCTGTGATGGTTAATTTATTTTCTTCGAGTTCCAGGATTTGATTGGGACATACTGATACGCATGCTCCACAGTAACCACAATTGTCAGATTCATATTTCAAGGAATCACCAGAATGGTTTTATATAAATATTTTAAAAGAATAAAAATCCTTAAATGTTTTATATTTATTATGTGGTACCAATTATTTAATCATTTTTTCTTTTCTAGATAATTTTTATTTACAATTTATTAAAAACAAACCATTTAATGGCCGTAATCTAATTATTTACATCACCGTTAACTTAATATAGTATGGAAACCCAAGTTCGTTGTATGCAGGGGTGCCCGAGCTGGCCAAAGGGGGTGGACTTAAGATCCTCTGGCGTAGGCCTACGTGGGTTCGAATCCCATCCCCTGCATTATAAATAACTTATAACTATTTTAGGATTAAGATAGTTCTCCGATAGTGTTATAAAAATATTTGATGAATATTATTTTATTCCAATTTTAGATAAAGTATAATAGTGATAATTAGATTATTAATATAAGATAATCTTATAGCCTCAGTGGCTCAGCCGGTAGAGCGATACCTTGGTAAGGTATAGGTCGGGGGTTCGAATCCCCCCTGAGGCTTAATTTTTTTAAAAAGTTAATAAATTTTAAATAATTTTTATTTTAAATTTAAATTATGGGATTTGTTAATTAATTATTAAAGGCTAATGCATTTGTTAAAAAAAGTAAAATAAACTTAAATTTAAGATGATAAGATGACTAAAAGTTTGGATATATTGATGGCTGGTTTAATAGCTGGTCTGGTTGCCTACACCACATCCCAACTGGGAATCGGTGGAACAATAATCGGTGCAGTTTTAGGCTCCATGTTATATCAGCTTATAACCAATTTCATAAAAGAGCCTATAGGAAACGTTAAAACCCAAAAGATAGAGAGAGAAATCTTCTATATCTTCCCTCTGGTGATTATACTGGCCATTGAATTGATATATCTACTCGCACAAATCTACAACAGGCCGGAGCAGATAATTTTCAGTCTGGAAGCTGCCACCGGAAACAACCTCTTTAAACTAATGGGTATCGGCCTGATAATTATGGGCTTCTACCCCATCATCCAACCAGAAAAAATAAACAAGATATATGGATATATTTTGCTGGTGGTAGGTGTTATTAAGCTTCTGGTGGGCTTTGTGGATGTTAAAACTCCGGTCGTACAATTATACGCACCATTATATTTCCAAATAAATGAAGTAATTTCTATAGTGGTTATTGCAGCTATTAGTTATGTGGTAATATGTATAGCTAGAGAATCAATTCAATTATATTATGAGAAAGAAGCCGAAGAGAAAGATATTAATCTAAAAGAACCTAATGATAAATAAAAGTCATTTAGATTGTTGATACAATGAATATTAAGGGTAAAAATAATACTTTAAAAGCAGTTTTGGATGTTATTCTATATGAAAATCCATCTACTCAGGATGAAATCGCTGAAAAATTAGGACTAACACGTAGATATGTTACTAAACTTCTACAACCTTTAGTAAAACGTGGTGTGGTTAAGAGGGCTTATATCCTTGATTTGAAAAAATTTGATGAATTTTCAGACATGTTTAATGAAGAACCCACTTCTAGGGAGCATGCTGGAAGTTTTTTAATTAAAGAGATGTTAAAAAATATGGCTGAACAGGTTTGCAGCCAATTTGACATGTCATTTGATGCCTTTTTAAAATATGATGAAGAAATGGCAAATGAGGCGCTTAAACTTGATTATGTCACTAATAATATGCATGAAAAAATCCGTTCATCTGTAGACACTGTTATATCTTTAAATCCATATTCAGAATTTAGTAAAACCATGGTTTTTGGTGAGATAGCCTATGACTTAGAACGTATAGCGGATCATACATCTCAAATTGCTAATTTTGTTTTAAGTGGTTGTTATGAGGTAGATCAAGAGATGTTGGATACTTTGAAATCCATGTTTAAAACCTCACGAAAAATGGTTAATTTTTCTATGAAAGCTTTTCTAAATGAAGAATTAGATTATAAAGATAAAATCATGGATTCTGAAGAACGCATACATGAATTACAAAAGAAGGCATTAAATAATATTGCTATTCAGATGGCTGAAGATGATATTCTGGATAAAGATAGATCAACATATTATCTTTCATTATCTCGTGTTGTAAAGGCTTTTGAAAGAATTGGTGATATATCCGTAGAGATTGTGGATACAGCTGCAGAATTTTATCGAAATATTCCTAGAACTACTACGCCTGAACGTTTCCGGCGTCAATAACCTTTGATAAATTATTATATATTTTAAATTCATTATCCAGCCAGGATCTGATTTCTTCTAAAACTTCTCTGAAAGCCTTAATTTTCATATTTTACTTCCATTAATTAATGTAGGATCTTTGAAGCATTTATGAATGTATTTCTGTCTACCAGGGAAAAAGACACATTTTTTATTCGCATCATTACATAGTGTGATTACGAAATCAAATTTCATACCTTGAAATTCTTTAAAACTTTTTGATTTATAATCAGAAATATCTATTCCTATTTCTTTCATTACTTTTATTGCAAAGGTATTTACTTCGATTGGATTTGTCCCTGCACTATAGACTTTAAAATTATCACCTAAACATGTTTAAGATAGCCTTCAGCCAATCTGTGATCGCGCTGAATTATTTGTACAAATTAATAAGATTTTTTTAAACATTTTAATTACTAATTCATAATCTATTAATTAAATTTAAACATAATTATTTATACTATTAGTGTTTTATTTTACACAATAAGTGTTATATAATTCAGGTGAAATATCGATGGAGAAAAAGATAATTCAGATTTCAGATTTACATTTTGGTGAATTCAGATTTTCAGAAATACTTAAAAATAATTTATTAGCACAAGTTACTCGAGAAAATCCAGATTTAATAATAATTCCTGGGGATATAACAGCACAGGGGTATGTAGATGAATATATTAAAGCTAAAGAATTTATTAGTGAACTGAGATCTATATCTGAAGTATTTACAGTCCCTGGAAATCATGATGCTTGTAATGTAGGGTTGAAACACTTTAAAAGATTAATTGGTGAGAGAAAATTTTTAAATAACGATATAAAAAACAGATTAGTGATTATTGGATTGGATTCTTCAGAACCAGATATTCATGATGGACATATAGGAATTGATCAGAGAGAATGGTTAATTAAAAAACTTAGAAATATTTCGGAAGACGTGCGTATTATAGTTACATTTCATCATCATCTTCTTCCTATACCCCAAACTGGGCGTGAAAGGAATATTTTATTGGATGCTGGTGATATCTTAAAAATTTTAATAGAATATAATGTTGATTTGGTTTTAAGCGGACATAAACATGTGCCCCATACTTGGATGCTTGAGAAATTAATAACCATAAATTCAGGTACAGCAACAACTACAAGATTACATAGTTATAATTTCCCCTCATATAATCTAATTCAATTAGGTGAAGATGAATTAAAAGTTAAAAAGGTAAATACTGAAACTGGAATTAAAGAAGATTTAGCATATTATCCTCTTGAATTTAAAAAAAGAATATTTAAATCTAGGATGGGGAATATGGTTAATGGGTCTATTATTTGATGTATCATATTATAAAATTCAGTTATAATCTAAATTGGAGTATAATATGTTCTTCTTAATTCTCTAAGTTTAGCTTTACGTGTATTATCATGATTTGAATCAATTTCACAACAATCAGATGCTTTGCCATGTTTACAGAAGTAAGCTGGAGCTCCTCTAGCTTCTAAGTCATATTCTTTCCATACTTCACAATTTATGCATTGACATTCTTCATGATAGTACAAATCTCCACAATTTGTTTTTTTAGTGGCACAGTAGACTTGGGGCACTTTTTCTGGATCTAATATAAATCCACTATCAATATCTATTGAATGTCCAATTTCTTCCATCAATTTTATTTGATCTTTTATACAAGGACTATTTACCTGAACAGGGCAATTTAGACACAAGCATTTTTCCAAATTTTCCTGGTTAAAGTCGATTTTAAACATTTGAATCACCAAATTAATTTTTTGTATTTACTTTTATTTATACATAATGTGAATTTATTTACACTAATAGCAAGTTTTATAAGTTGATGATTTAAATAAGTTATTTTACTTTTCCTAATTCAGGTGCAATTTTATGGAAGGATTATTGACTAAGAAATGGCAAATTTTAATAGCAGTTGCCATTGGTACCTGCATGGTACCTTTAAATGCTAGCATAGTTAATATTTCTCTTCCAAGCATTACGGAATTTTTCCAGGCCTCAGTAGCTACATCTCAATGGGTTTTAACAGCTTATCTTCTGATGCTTTTGAGTCTTGTACTGTTTTTTGGTAGATTAGGAGATTTTTATGGTCAAGAAAAATTATATATGTTTGGGGTTTTAGGATTTCTGACTTCCTCGATATTATGCAGCCTAGCCCCCTCTATATTTTTCTTAATATTATTTAGAGCATTACAGGGATTTGCAGCAGCAATGATGATTTCTGTATCAATAGCGATAGTTAGGAAAGCATTTACTGTTGGAGAATTAGGAAAAGCCTTAGGTATTTATTCTATGGTAATTGCTGCAGGATTGGCATTGGGTCCTGCTGTTGGTGGATTATTACAAAGCTTAGGGAATTGGGAATTAATTTTTTTAATCAATATACCATTGGGAATAATAAGTTTAATAGTCTGTTACTTAATTTTAGAAAGAAATAAAGGGGAGCAAGTTAAATGGGACATAAAAGGCACAATTTTACAGTTTATAACATTATTTACAGTTGTTTATGAATTAAATCTTATTCAAACAAAAGGAATTGACTTTAATTCAATTATTATAATTCTTATTTCTATAATTTTGTTTATTTTATTTATTAAAAATGAAAATACGGTTAAAAATCCTTTATTAAATTTGTCATTATTTAATAATGCTAAATTTTCTGCATATAACTTGGCTTTACTATTTAATTATATATCTATGTACATGGTTTTATTCATAATGCCATTTTACCTTCAAAAAGTTCTGCATTTACCATTAGAATATATCGGAATATTATTAACAATATCTCCAATAACTATGATTTTTTTAACTCCGTTAAGTGGATATTTATCTGATAAGTTTGGTTCAAGGTATTTAGCGTTTACTGGATCCCTTATTTTTGCTTTTGCTTTATTTTCCATGTCACAACTGACAATTTTTTCTGATATTTATGATATATTTTGGAGATTTCTTCTTTTAGGTTTAGGAGCTGCATTTTTTCAACCGCCTAATAACCGTTCAATATTAGCCAGCATTTCTATTGATCAATCAGGAATGGTCTCCAGTATAATTGTTACAATGAGAAATTTGGGCATGGTATTTGCTGTTTCATTAGCTGGACTTATTCTTTATTCGACGATATCGAACAACGCTCTTGAGTCACCATTGCTATTTAATCTTGCTGCTTATGATTTTACTACTGGGATGCACAGGATAGTGATATTCGGTGCATTTTTAAGCATATTAATGGCATTATTATCTCTAATTAAAATTCATAATACTAATAGTATCTTTGATAGTTTTAAAAAAATTATAAAAAAATCTTTAAAAAAAATTAAATTAAAATAGCTAATCTAAATCAAAAATTTTTTTGAAGGGTTTATCATTCTTTTCTTCAATAATATGGGCAAGAATACCTGGTAATCTTCCTATTGCAAAAAATCCACATCCAATTTTCCAATCAAATCCCATATCAGATAATATGGCTGCATTAGAGCCATCAATATTCATTTTAATTCCTTTTCTATCATATAATAAATCCTGCATTCTTAAAGCAAGTTCTAAATGTTTACCTAAACATTTATTTTCTTTTGAAAGCTCTATCAGTTTTTGTGCCCTGGGATCTTCTTTATGATATCTGTGACCAAATCCAGGTACTTTTCTTCCATTTTCTAAATAGAAATTTACTAATTTATTAGCAATTATATCAATAGAATCCTTGGTACTTTCATGATAGTTTACAGCTTTTTGCATCATTTTCATGGACAGTTCTATGGCTCCGGCATGATTTTCACCGAAAGCTAATATCCCGCCAGCTAAACAAGCGCTAATGGACGAACCTGCAGATGCCATAGTTCGAGCTGCTTGTGTACTTGGAGGTGTAATTCCATGATCACAAAACGATACTAAAATTGACTGTAACATTTTTACTTGATTTTGTGAAGGTAATTCGCCATTTAATAGAAGGAATATCATTTCAGGAAAGGAAATTCTACCTATCAATTCATCTTGTGAATAACCTCTAGTTATCAGCCTATCGGTTTCTACATTAGTAATGGATGAATTCCATTTAGAATTTTTAGGTTGTAACATGTTCTTTAGAACTTGTTCAGTTATCATATTACCTTTTTATTCAATAACAATATTATTTAAATTTATCCTTTTTGTATACTAATGTACACTATTGGGGAATTTTTTTGTAATTATTAGTTTTGAAGTATAAAATAATTTACACTTTAAGTGTTTTTATAAACACAAATAGTAACACTTATATACTAAGGAATGCTTTAATAAAGCGTGAGGTGATTTAATGGATACCAAGTATATAATTGGCGCAATAGTCGTAATTGTTATAATAATAGCAGCAGCTCTTGTAGTTGGAGGGGCATTTAATAAGCCCCAGAAAATAACAGTTGTTGGTTCAACATCAGTACAACCAGTAGCAGAAAAATTAGCCGCTCAATACCATAAAGAACATCCTAACATAAATATTTCGGTACAGGGTGGAGGTTCAGCAGTTGGCCTTAAGAGTGTTCAGGATGGAACAGCACAAATAGGTACCTATTCTTCTAAACTGGATAACAGCACTGCGCCTGGAATTAATCAGTACCAGATTGCAAACGATGGAATTGTAGTAGTTGTAAATACTGCAAGCAACGTAACTGATCTAACTTCAAACCAGACAAAAGATATATTCGCAGGTGATAACAGTTCATTCACTGTTGTAACCAGAGAAGAAGGATCCGGTACTAGGGATGCATTTATAAGTCTGATAATGGGTGGTAAAAATGGTACAAACATCACCAAATCTGCTATTGTACAGAGTTCAACCGATGCAATTAAACAAGCTGTAAAGGGTAATCCTAACGCTATAGGTTACATGTCCTTAGCAGATGTAGATAATAGTGTGAAAATCGTAAAAATCGATGGAATAACACCTTCAGCAGCTACAGTAAAAGATGGAACCTACAAAGTTCAGAGACCATTCCTGTTCCTAACTAAAGGTGCAGCTACCGGTCAAACTCTAGACTTTATTAACTGGTGTTTAAGTCCTGAAGGACAGAAAATAGTTCAAGACTCTGGCGCAGTACCAATCGGATCTACATAATAAATAAAAATATTTTTTAAAATAAGTGGTATTTACCACTTTAAATTCTTTTTTTTAGGTGAAATAATGAAGAAAATAGGTGTAGCATTATATAATGAATTCAGTGGTTCATTAGAATCTTTTCTAAGTTTTTTACATAAATTAAATGTGAACTATGTGGAAATTGGTAAAGAATGGATACCTCAAAAAGGTGATGTAAGGAAAACAGGAGATCTATTAAATATTCATGATTTAAAAGCCAATCTACATATTTCCCAACAATATAATCTTGCAGAATTAGATGATAAGAAATGGAAAAGAAATATATTGGGTGTACTTGGAGATTTAGGAGTTTGCTATGACCTACAAATCCAGTATGCTGTACTACATTGTGGTTGGATAAAAAGGGATGATATTACTCCATCGTCCCTGGATGAGGGAATTGAAAGATTTGCTGAAGCTTATACTTTAATTAATGATTATGCAAAGGATTTTTGTGTAAATATTGGTCTAGAGAACCAATGTACAGACGGGTATAAATATTACATACTTCAAGATACTGACAACATAAATAAAATAGAAAACTTAATTGGTAAAGATATATCTTACGTGTTGGATGTTGGACATTTAGGCAGATTAGGATTTCCTTTAAGCGAAATGATGGATAGAATAGAGGACAAGCTAATAGGAATTCATTTACATGATTATGATGATTATGGACGAGATCATTTACCCATTGGCACAGGTAATTTAAAGGTAAATGAATTATTTAGGATGATTAAAGGAAAAGATTTATTTATCACTGTTGAAAATAAGTCAGTACCTCATATTAAATATTCTTTTTTACATTCACCATTAACTATTTTATGTCATCCTGCATGCCGAGCATAAATGTATATAGTAAGTAGATGATGATAAATTTAAGATTATATTAAATTTTTTTTAATTTATAAACTAAGGGTGCAATGATGGCTAGAAATTGGGAAGAATATTTAGTGGAAAAGGTACTTTTACTTGCTGCAATATCATCTATTATTATAATAATTTTGATAATTGGTTTTGTAATCGATCAAGGCCTCCCTGCCATGGAACAAGTTGGTTTTTTTAATTTTATATTTGGTACAGATTGGAGCCCATCTTATAATATTTATGGTGTATTCCCCATGATTATTGGTTCATTGGGGATAATGGCTCTATCATTATTATTTGCAGTACCTTTATCGATTTTAGGAGCTATTTTCCTGGCTGAAGTAGCACCAAGGACCATGAGAAGGATATTAAAACCAACAATACAAACTCTAGCTGGAATACCATCTGTTATTTATGGTTTTTTTGGATTAATAGTTCTAGTACCATTTATGAGAGAGACCTTTGGTGGAAGTGGTTTCAGCATGTTAACAGCATCTTTTATTCTCACTGTGATGGTATTACCAACCATATTAAGTATTTCAGAAGATGCTCTTCGCTCTATTCCATTGGAATATAAAGAAGCATCACTCGCCCTAGGAGCTACCCATTGGCAAACTATTAAAAACGTAATTTTACCTGCAGCCTTACCAGGAATAGTGACTGGTATAATTTTAGGAATGGGAAGAGCCATAGGAGAAACTATGGCAGTAATTATGGTAGCTGGAAATACACCTGTAATTCCTGGTTCAATTCTTGAACCAGTAAGAGCTTTAACCTCTAATATAGCTTTGGAGATGGGTTATGCAATAGGACTACATTATAATGCTCTATTTGCTACCGGAATAGTTCTTTTAATGATGATCATTGTACTTCTGGTTATTACCAACTACATAAATTATAAAAGGAAAGTAACAGTGGGAGGTGGTTATTTATGAATAGAATAATACCTCCTAATCACGCTCAAAAAATTATGAATGGAGTATTCTGGTCAGTTGGAATATTAGCTATACTAATCTTAGTGGTTATTATAGGATACATATTGTATAATGGACTTCCTCAATTCAGTTTAGAGTTTATTTTCGGTGAACCAGTTGGTTCTGGTGAATCTGGTGGAATCTGGCCCATGATTGTTTCCAGTTTTTATGTAACATTTATAGCTTTAATCGTTGCCACTCCTCTTGGAGTTTTAGCTGCAATCTTCTTGGCGGAATATGCCGGAGAAAATAACTTAGTAAAGGCAATTAGATTTGCAGCAGAAACTTTAGCATCTATTCCATCAATAGTTTTTGGTTTATTTGGATTGACCTTTTTTGTTGTATATTTACAGATGGGATTTTCTGTACTATCTGGAGGACTTACACTGGCTCTTATGGCAATTCCCACAATATTAAGAACAGCAGAGGTCTCAATTGAATCCGTGCCACAGTCTTATAAGGAAGGTAGTCTAGCATTAGGAGCTTCTAAATGGCAGACGATATATAGAGTCGTATTACCCGCTGCAATACCAGGAATTACCACAGGTGTAATTCTAGGTATGGCCAGAGCTATTGAAGAAACAGCTGCTATATTATATACAGTTGGTGCTTCTCTTGCAATCCCGTTATCAATATGGGATCCAGCAAGGCCTCTTCCATTGCATCTGTACATATTAGCTACTGAAGGAATTTCATTACCAAATGCCTACGGTACCGCGGCAGTTCTTGTCATTTTAATACTTATTATTACTGTATTTACAAACTATCTCGTTGAAAGATATACGAAAAAGATGATGGGTAGATAGAAATGGAAAATATAATTGAAGTTAAAGATTTAAATACATATTTTGAAGAATCACACATATTAAAGGATATAAATATAGAAATACCAAAAAATGCAGTTACTTCATTAATAGGACCATCAGGATGTGGTAAATCAACATTTTTAAGAACCATAAATAGAATGAATGATGTTATCTCCACATTTAAAGAAGAAGGAACCATTCTATTGGATGGTCAGGAGATATATGATCCTGAAGTTGATGTAGTAGATTTACGTAAAAAAGTGGGCATGGTTTTTCAAAAACCCAATCCTTTCCCAAAGTCTATTTTTGAAAATGTAGCATATGGTTTACGTGTTCATGGGGAGAGCGATAAAAGGGTAATTAAAAAAAGGGTAGAAGCAAGTCTAAAGGAATCTGCATTATGGAATGAAGTTAAAGATAAACTTGATAGTTCTGCAATGGGTCTTTCTGGAGGTCAACAGCAGAGATTATGCATAGCTAGGACCATAGCAGTTGAACCCGAAGTTATTTTAATGGATGAACCTTGTTCAGCATTAGATCCTATTTCCACGACAAAAATTGAGGATTTAATCCACAAATTAAAAAATGATTTCACAATAATAATTGTCACGCATAACATGCAACAGGCTACAAGAGTTTCTAAATATACAGCTTTCTTCTTGCATGGGGAAATTATTGAAAAGGGTCTTACAGACAAAATTTTCATTGAACCTGAAGATAAAAGAACAGAAGATTATATAACAGGTAGATTTGGATGAATTGACTCATCGACATTTGATTAACGGATATCATTTATAAAAGGATGGGAGAAAATAAAATGAAAAAAAAATCACCTAGAATATTTTTCAGAAAAAGATTAAATGAATTAAGAGATTATATGGAGGAAATGGGAAGAAACTCATTGGAGGCTTATAAAAAAGCGATTAGTGTTCTTTTCAATTACGATGAAGAAGTTGTAAATGAAATTATAAAGACCAGTGAAAAAGTTGATCAGATGAATTATTACCTAGAAAACAAAACAATGAGCATAATAGCAGCTGAACAACCAGTAGCACGAGATTTAAGATTTATAGAGGCATCATTAAAAATTGGTAGCCATTTTAAAAGAATTGGTGGATTAGCATCTAATATTGCGGAAGTGTCTAGACAAATAAAAGACGAAAAAATACCTGAAAAACCGATGAATGATATCAAACACATGGCAGATATTGTGGAAAGTATGGTAAGTAAAAGTATAACTTCCTTCATTAATCAAGATGTTGAAACAGTGAGGGAATTACATCATGATGATGATAAAGTTGATGATCTTTTTGATACAACTTTAAAAGACATCACAGAAAGCATGTTCGAAGAAAAAGATGCTATTTATTATATGGTTTATCTGCTCTTTGTGGCCCGATTCTTAGAGAGAATTGCGGATAGATCAGAAAGTATAGGTAATCGAACGGTCTTTATGATCACCTGCGAAAAACCCATATAAAATCAATAATACCTTAAATAAATTAATTTTACTAATTCTTTAAATTTTTTTAATCATGAAATTCATAAAAAAAATATAGATTAAATGTCAGAAGATAAACTAAGGAAATACAAGGAAAAAAGAGATTTTAACGCCACCCCAGAACCAATTTCCAGTAAAAAACAATCACCAGAAAGACCCAGATTTGTAGTACAGAAACATAATGCCAGCAGATTGCATTATGATTTCAGAATGGAAGTGAATGGGGTTTTAAAATCATGGGCAATACCCAAAGGCCCCTCTATTGACTACACCCAGAGGAGACTAGCCATCCCAACAGAAGACCATCCCATTGACTATATTGACTTTGAAGGAACAATACCTCCTGGAAATTATGGGGCGGGGACAGTTATCGTATGGGACACAGGTTTTTATCGTAACTTAAAAGAAAAAGAC
>Ga0187785_10000699_pt1 | contig 12212 bp, 10 predicted proteins | sample 0815_BV2_4_20_MG_FD_132466 | JGI IMG/M metagenome (GOLD analysis project Ga0187785, IMG submission 132466) | Tropical peat soil microbial communities from peatlands in Department of Meta, Colombia - 0815_BV2_4_20_MG | ecosystem: Environmental > Terrestrial > Soil > Wetlands > Peat | place...
AAGACTACCGCCAACCAAATTAGACCATCCATTGTATCACCAGTTTATTCATAAAATAGAGCTATTTTTATAGATATAAATATTAACGGTATTTTGCGCCAATAACAGCCATAAAAACGCAATATATACGTAAATAGCATAGCTATTGATAAATAAGCATTAGTAATAATATTAATGTTACATATAGCGGCTATTTTATGGCTGTTTAGCATTCTACTTTTAATATGGCCATAAATGTACTTTTACAGGCATATACTTGCCATGCATAAGAATTTAACCTGTCATCGTAGAACGTTAATTAAATTTGGTAGTCGGATCGGTGTCTATGATTTTAAAGTACATACGCAGCATGTCTGGCTTCAACAGGAATGTCAGGCTTTTTCTGGCCCAAATTTTCATCATGGGCATCTACTCTGGAATATATGGCATTGTGTTTAACCTCTACGTGCTCGATATAGGCTACAGAACAGACTTCCTTGGGCTGCTGCTCTCCGTATCTCTGCTGGCCACATCTCTGGCGTCCGTCCCGGCGGGGATGCTCTGTGACCGATTCGATCGTAAAAAGCTGATTGTGGGCTCGTCAGTGCTGTCCGCAATAGCCATGCTGCCGCTCTTCCTGTCACCATCCCCTATTATTATGCTGGCAGCCAGCGCGCTCAGCGGTATGCTCGGAGCCATTGCTACCGTGTGCGCCACTCCATTCCTGTCGGACAACTGTGAAACGGATCAGGCTGTACATGTGTTCAGCGTCAGTTCCGCCCTGACCTGGGCCGCGATGGTGATAGGCTCCACCCTGGGCGGGCTGATACCATTACTCTGGCCTATGCTGCATATCAACGCAAGCCGTTACCAGATGACGCTGGTAGCCTCGATGCTACTGGTGTTCGCAGGCTGCGCTCTGCTGGTCTTCCTGAAAGATACCAAGTGCAGGATTCATCACACTACCGCCAACGTAAGAGGGAAATGGAAGGTTCGCCCATCAACCGAGACGCTTAAGTTCACCGCGATCAGCGTCATCATAGGCATAGGCGCTGGTATGGTCGTACCCTATTTCAACGTTTATTTTACCAAAATCGTCCATGCAAGCATCTTTGAAACCGGCCTAGTTTTCGCCGTCGCGGATATTTTCATGGTGGCTGGCTTCATCGCGATCCCCCATGTAGCGCAGAGGATCGGCAGGGCCCGATCCGCTGTAATCACCCAGACGGCATCGCTACCATTTTTGATTATGATGGCGATCACGACCAATTTCCTCGCGGCCTCTACTGCCTATATAATGAGAATGTTCCTGATGAACATGGCCGGCCCGGCCCAGACTAGTCTGCAGATGGAGGTCATCAAGCAGGAAGAGCGGGGCTTCGCGGTGGGCCTGATGTCGACAGGCAATAGCTTGGCAGTTGCTGTCAGCACATATATCAGCGGTCTGCTCATGACAGGGGGGAACTTCACGATCCCGTTTATCATCACCTGCATTGCATATGTCGGCGCCGCCGCGCTCCTATATATATACTTCGGCAAGCTTGAGGGTAAAAAGCGCATAGAAAAAGCCGCGGTGCCGCAGGATCCTTAGCTTGGTGACCCGCCGATAGAGTCTCCCGCCCCTTATCTGGTGTAGCCATAAATATGGGAATGCACAATCTGTATATATGGAGTCGCTCCAGGTAATATACCTGAAAAACGGGCAGAGCGTGCGGATTTTAAAGGCCGGTGTGGCTGATGCTGAGGAGATCCTAGCGCTTCAGAAGATCGCCTATATCACCGAGGCGGAGATCTATGACTTCGATATTCCTCCTCTGAAGCAGACTCATAATGAAATTGTGAGGGAATTTTCCGATCACATTTTCCTCAAGGCCGAGACTAAAGGCAGGATCGCAGGATCGGTAAGGGCCCGAGGGATGGATGACACATGCCTGATAGGCAGGCTTATCGTCGACCCGGTTTTTCGTGGGCAGGGCATCGGAACCGCGCTCATGACCACGATCGAGAGGGAGTTCGCGGCGTTCAAAAGGTACGAGCTATTCACCGGCGACAGGAGCGAAAGGAACATCGCACTGTATGAACGGCTCGGTTACCATATATGTCGATCGGAGCAAGTTTCATGCTCCCTCAAACTCGTGTTTCTCGAGAAGTATGCCGATGGTCCCAGGTAGGGTTACATGGGTACCGAAAGATAGCTTACATCGGCCGTTTCCCGTACAGGCAGAAGGCTATAAACTAGTCCTTATACACTCCATATTCCGGCAATGGAGGGATTGTTCACGGAGCTAGTTAAAAACTATCTGCATATGGTGGCTGGTTTCAACCGGAACGTTAGGTTGCTGCTATTGCGTACCATCATCATGGGTCTTTATTCCGGCATTTACGGGATCATCTTTAACTTGTACATCCTGGACATGGGATTCCATACTGACTTCCTAGGGCTGCTACTTGCGGTATCGCTGCTCGCATCGTCCACCATGTCAGTCCCTGCAGGGCTACTGTGCGATCGGTTCGACCGGCGCAAGCTGATAATCGCCTCGAGCTTCCTATCCCTGCTGGCGGTACTGCCGCTCTTTATCATGAAAGAGCCATATGTGCTGCTGATGTTCGCCGCCGTCGGTGGCATATTCAGCTCCATCAGCGCCGTTTGCCTGACGCCGATCCTCTCGGAGAACTGTAAAGCTGACAGGAGCGTGCATGTGTTCAGCGCAAACGCGTCGCTAGGCTGGATCGCGTCGGTGATCGGCTGTGCTGTCGGAGGCTTGATGCCCGGAATCTGGCTGTCGCGCTTTCCATGCGCTGGAAGTGGGTATCAGCTCACGTTGATCTCGTCGGTCGCGTTGCTCGGCGTGAGTAGCCTGCTCGCGTTTTTCCTTAAGGAGCACCGATGCCAGGGCATCAGTAAAGGGAAGCCGGTCCTGTCAATCAAAAATTTTAGACTGTCCCCTATAGTTCTGAAGTTCACACTGACCAGCATCACGTTTGGCGTCGCCTCGGGCATGATCGTGCCCTACTTCAACGTGTACTTTATGAAAGCGCTCAACATGAGCGTGCTGGAGATTGGCCTGACATCCGCGGCCGCCGGAGCGTTTATGATCCTGGGCTTCGTGCTCACCCCGCTGGTCACCTCGAGGATCGGCAAGATCAGGTCCGCGGTGGTCACCAAGCTGATTTCAGCCCCGTGTCTGGTGCTTATGGCATTCACTAGGGACTTCGTAATGGTCGCCGGCGCTTATGTAGCGTATATGTTTCTTATCAATATGGCGGGACCAGCGACGACCAGCTTTCAGATGGAGCATATCAAGAGGCATGAGCAGGGTTTCGCCGTCGGTCTAATGTCTACCGGAAGCTGTCTTGCAATTTCAGCCAGTTCGTATATCAGTGGTGTCATGATCGCACATGGTAACTATATCTGGCCGTTTATATTCACATGCGCGGGCTATGTCGTCACTGCAATTCTCCTATACTATTATTTTAAGGACCTGGAGCACCTGCCGTCGCTTCGATTGTGGAATAACCAGAAGGACCGGGAGAAGCTAACCGGGTGATAGCTATAGCGAGCGGTAAAAGACCGCGAACATTCTTGCTATTCCAGGATGGAAAAAGCTCATTAGAGCCGGTGTGCTTTCCCCGTCCTACGGCCCCATTATCGTAAAGCGGCGATCGCTAACGTTATAGTACATTGGGACAGAATAGTTGCCATGCACAAGGTCCGGATCGGTTTCTCCACCCTCTCCCTGTTCTGGAGATCTCCGTTTGATTGGGCCAAAGCAGCTATATCGGATGGATTCGGCGCGATTGAGGTCCTCTGCGAGGGCCCCCAATGGCCCAGGGAGGCCGATGCGCGGCAGATCCGGGATAGTTTCGAGGGCAGCGGCTTGGAGGTGTATTTACATTCTCCCACCGTAGATCTTAATCCTGCCAGCGTAAACCGCGGCATCCGGGAAGAGACGCTGAGGCAGCTTGGCGAAGCGGTCGATATGGCTGCTGTCGCTGGCGCGAAATATGTGACGACCCATCCTGGCATTGTGCACAAAGATAAAGTGCGTGGGGTTTGCATAGATTATGCTATGCAGGTGCTGGGGGAGGCGGCGGACGATGCCAGATCTGCCGGTGTGACACTGTCCATCGAGAACATGCCGTCACATAGGCAGTTTCTATGTAATACCCCTGAAGAGCTGGCCGGTTTCAGTTCTAACTGCGGCTGCGGGGTCACGATCGACGTGGGACATGCCATTATGTGTTCCGAGCCCCGGGAGTTCCTGAATTTGTCGGAGATCGTATACCTGCACGTCAATGATAACATGGGAGAGCGTGATCAGCACCTCTGTCCTGGCGAGGGCATACTCGATATGTCCATGCTTCTGGGGCAGAAGCGTATGATCATCGAGCTCGATGATTATGCCAAAGTTTTAAAAGGACGAGATATCATTTTTAACGTGCTAAATGGTTGATAAATACGGATTATTTGCTTGGTATACAAGCGTTTCTACCATATAAAATTTCGAAACGACAAAGTTAATAATGGATATTGAGTATTTACATTTCTTGCGGGAGAACCCGCCCATGACAATAATGGAAGTGTCGAGCCGTCCGGGCTCGAAGACCAGAGAATAGTTCAATACGCTTTTCGAATGAAAGGTGAGTAGATGGAATACGATCGGGCTTTGAGAATGGAAATCATAAACGGGTATCTCAGCGAGACCCAGGAACGGTTCGAGCACATTAACAAAACGTACTTCGATAACGACATACCGGACATTATGCTCCGCATCAGCGATCGCCTATCAAGTCGGATCGGCTACGCGCATAGCAACCCTCTGGGGGTAGTCCTTTCGTATCGGTATTTAGACAAGTACGGGTGGGATGTGCTGGACGAAGTATTAAGACACGAGATCGCACATATCTACGCTTATCACTTCCATGGAGAGCGGGGCCATCGCGGCGCCCATTTCCGAAACGCCTGCAAGCTGATGGATGTCTCTCCCACGGCGAGGACCAACGACCTATTCGTCGAGCGGGAAAAATGGCACTATCGCTGCCGTATCTGCGGGACCGTATACTCCACATATAGGCCATTTACCTCAGTCCAGCACTGCGACTGTAGCGCAAAATCGGACGGTACCATCCTCGTCAAGGCCACCAGGGAACAGATCGTGCTCCCGCTGGTCGAGTTCCGAAAACACATCCGACCGAAGATCACCGTGTACCGCTGCGCCAGCTGCGGCAGGGAGGTACATAGGTACAAGCGCTGGTCCGAAAAACATTCCTGTGCTATCTGTCATCCAAATGAGTACGATGAGTCGTGCCTCATGGAGCTTGTTAGGTGAACCACCATACCCTAAAAGGATATGGCTTCCTGTTTCATAGGACCCTAAAAACCAGTGTAGGGCGTCGTTAGGCGACCGTCGACCCGCGAAGAATATTACTATAAATTAAAACCCAACAACCGCCAAAACGTGTTTTTCCGGGGGTATTCATTTAATTCCATCCCTCGTCCTCATCACATATGGAATTTTCTGCGGTAGTGGAGAGATACGGCGAGGAAACCATGAAGGAAGCGATGATCCGGCTGACCTCCAGGATAGAGCAAATCATCAGGCAGAGGACAGATTCCGCAGTCAACGGGATGCTAATGATCACCATGGAGGAGATTCAAGAGGATGCCCATGAGGTAGCCTGCGTGCTCAATGAATTTCCGTTCTCCCTGGATGAAAAATTTGCCATGATTGAAAAGGCGTGGGAGATCATCGGGCTCTGATAATAGTGGGATCTGAGGGGTGAATAACCTCTCACAGGCCTGTCAATAGTCGATCTCAACCACGATCTGGCGTTTTTGAAATTCCTGCAGAATTCTGCGCGTCATCTCGCCGTCCGAACGAATAGACAAGGGCATTATTGGAACACATATCTGCACAGCTTCCGCAGCTTATACATTCGTCATTTTTCGCAGAGCCTGCTTTTACCATTTCTAACATCGGAAGGCTCCATAGACAGGCATATCAGAACCATGGATACGAAAATAGGCGAGCTAGGAGGTCTGCACAAGCAAACATCAACAAACCCTCGTACACCCGGATCGGTATCATGCCCGCCTGTAGCTTGCCGTAAAACTTATATCGGACGATGCAGGAAAGAAATCGAGGGCCTATTAGAATGATCAATGCTTTCGATTGCTCGATGTGCGGCCACTGCTGCGCAAACCAAGACCTTATACAGCTAACATCGTACGAGCTGTTCCGGCTTGCGGAGCACCTGAAACAATCACCCGCAGAGCTCTTCGATACATGCTGCGAGCTCTGCGCAACCTCACTCAATCCCATGGTCCATATGTATATTAAAACCGTGGAGATGCGCTGCCCATTCCTGGATGAAAAGCTCTGCAGCGTGCATCGGGCCCGTCCCTATGCCTGTCGGGCGTATCCGATGAGGCAACTCAATACTAAAGCAAGGAGCATGAAGGCGTTCGTCCGGGAAAAGTACCCAATGCTGGAGGCCACCTGCAGCCTGTTCGGCCTGGAAGACGATGAAGAGCTCATCGGTGATCCAGCCCTACTGACAGATCAGACGATCGCCTACATGGTGGACGAGATCTACTTCAACACCATCGGACCGGAGACAGCGAACCTGCGAGTGCCATGCGATATCACCATAGCTATCATGAATGACGATGCTGCCAGGGAGCCGGTAAGGTTATACCTCTCAGACCCAACGGGCCGCCCGCTCGAGAACACCGGGCTGCCCGGGCTCATCGCACTCATGCTGCAGGCCCGGGCGTGGGGCGTACCCTTATCGCTTGCAAAGCAGCCCCAGGAGGTTTCTACACAGGAAGACCCCAGGATCGGACCATATCTACTGGCAATGACCGATACACCCTCGGTCGACGGGCTGAGGGCGCTGATAGAGGGAGGCAGAATGGACCTAAGCAGGTCGTTCATCGCGGTTCAAGGAGGAAAAGCTAGGATCAGCGCCGTCTATGCCTCCTCGGTCGATAAGGTCGCCATAGGCTTCCAGATCGAGACCAATGCTGCAGCGGTTGATCGCCTGTCAGGCGAGAGAACCCAGCCGGTTTATATATTCTTCCTACCGGACGATGGGTCAACGACCAAGGCCATCGGGCTCGCTGTGAACGGCTGATCTGCAAGCCAGAAATTATATGCGAAACGGAATAATCACTTGCAGCAAGTGAAATAGGCCTGCAGGGCCGGAAAATCTTAAATAGTATAAAGGTAGATAAGGCGACTGCATTGTTTTAAATGCATCATATTGTCTGTCGCGGTATCCAAGCCTGGTATGGAGCAGGTTTGCTAAACCTGTGCTCGCAAGAGCTCCGGAGTTCAAATCTCCGCCGCGGCGCTTCTTTCTGTTTTTGGGATCTAACAAAATTATATGGTTTATTTGGTAGATCATGGTGGACCTGTGTAAATCGGTTTATTTGGACTGGTTTAGGTTGTTATAACCTGTTCCCTAGTAAATCCCAGAACAGCTTATACTTTCCCATTATGCGCAGGTTATAACAACCTGTATCACATCCCGACACAAAACAACACATGGATCCTCCGGGTAGAAAGGCTGGTAGGAAGCGGTTAAAAGTTAAGTATTTACGGTCGGAGCGCATACGTGTATCATCACGTACGCATTATGAGTGGTCTATTGTCCGGTGCTACGCACATGTACGCCGCACCGATCCCACCTAGATATTTGGAGGCCGATGTTTTCACCCGTCTTGATGGATTAATTCATTCGGAGACCCTTGTTGAGCGCTTCCAATATAGTTTACCATATCATCTGTAGCTAAGATGTAATCCATTTGGGCCGTCTGCATTTCGGTGTTTTTGAAATGTCCTCATATTTGTTAGTGCATCATCAGCATATTGTTTTTCATCGCCAGTTAAGCTAGCTATGCTCGCTGAAAAATCTGACGTCGCACTATTAAGTTCGTTCAACGCAGAATCCCAACTCCGGAAGTTGCTACGATCCGTTTCAAAGTTAGATTTCAACACATCAAGGGACGAAGATTGGCCTGAGACACTTTGATATGTATTTACATGATCGTTGTACAAGGTCATAGTCTGCGATTCTTCAGCAGTAAAATTTCTCTCTGATTCAATCCACTTGTTCCAACTTGTAACAGCCGTGTTTTTTTGCTGCACATTAGAAGCGCCAAGAATAAAAATCCCTAAGCCGATTATGATTACAACGCCTATTACAGCGATTATGGCTATAACCGCGGTCACACCTATTCCGCCTAACAATAAATTTTTTTGTCAACCATAGCTTATCGTGGACGACAACACCTATAGCCTCAAATATTTTCTGATTTAAATAAAGCTACGGATTGATCATAAATCGCCTACTGTAGGACCGCAAGTATAGTGTCATGAAACCGAGCTTGTAACCAACTTTCCTCTATGATTTCTCTTTACACTATACTGGGAAATACTGGGTTATTCGCTCCTATTAATGGTTTTAGATCGTGCCGGTTGAGGTTACCGTTCCCCCAAATTCCGTCACCCTGCTCTGGACACCCCCGACCTGACCGCCGAATGAATCCACATTGTCAATGCGCCCAGCACCAAAGTTCACCTCTACAATCGCGTTACTAAAGAGGTTAGGACCGTTCTGACTGCTGGACCCGACAATGCCGGGAATTGTAGACGTCTCTACAAGCGCATTGCTAAACAGATTGGGGGTGATCTGGCCGAGGGACTGGACCGCGGCGGGGAACGCTCCCGACCTACCGAACATATTGGGGGTGATCTGGCCAAATGACTGGGCCGAGGGCACTGATCCTCCTGTCGCTACTCCGAAGCTATTCACGTGGGCTCCTATCCGGCCCAGGTTGGTGGCGGTGCCCGGCACTGCGTTCGCCTGACTGACGACATTACCGATAGTGCCTACGCTCGATGCATGTGTGGATGAATGCCCCACACTCGAAGTAGCTGTACTGCTCACGCTCTTAGCGCTCACAGTACCAGCAACCATAAATATACTGACCGCCAGGACCAGTAATGCGACCGCTGTTATACGAATAGTACTCATGTTTCTGTCACTCCGTAACGTGCATCATAAGTCTTTAGCATAACCCATGCCATGCAAATCTACGAGCCTGCATACACCGGAGCGTTTCATCGCCAGAAATTGCAGAGTAAAAGACTTGAAAGTCCAGTATTTGCCCGACGAAGTCCGCTGAAACTGGTTGATTCTATGGGGTAAAACCATGGGGATACTGATAATGGTTCACGCTTTTGTTATGAGAAAGACAATAACAGCTTAATCGCCCACTATATAAGCCATCATCAATATTCAACACAGCACCATCTAAATCAAGAGTGGCAATGTAAATTGAAATGTTCCGGGCAGTCCAGCACAGTATATAGTTACGGTTAAATATCAATCAGATCATAGGGTGATATAAAGTTGTCCAGACGACCGATATAGGAGGGCTGGTGATGGCCTCGTTTCTCAAGACTTTCAACGCATATGCGACGCCGTTCATATTTATCATATGGGTGGTATGTGGAATTGTACTCGTACTCCAGTATAAGGGCATGCTACCTTGGTTCGAAGGGTGGCAGGAGCAGCTGATCCTGATCGTCACATTTGTGCCCCCTATACTATTATCGCTTTACGCTGTCGCTCAAATCGTGAAGAAAGCCACGAGAACATAGTTGGTACCCGATGGTCGGTATATACTATCTATATGCCGGATGAGGCGATATCGTGAAGTCAGGAAGCTTTCGTCTGCCGGTCAGCAGTATCAGTGCATTACTGGCGATTATCTTTTTCTGTATGCTGGTGCTGGTTGCATCCGTGCGCTATTCGGGGCCGTATTCGCCGCTGGGAAACTTCATTAGTGATTTGGGAAATTCGGGGCTCAATCCGGCCGGGGCTAAGGTCTTCGACGGCGCTTGTGTGATCTCGGGTGCCTTTACGATCTTGTTCTTCGCGGGGTTAAACCAGTGGCGTCTGGACGATCAGTGGAAGCTGACGGTGGCGCGCCTGATTGGGGTGTTCTCCGGCGCCGCCCTGATGCTGGTCGGCGCGTTCTCTGAGGATTACGGCAAGCTGCACTCGATCATTGCCTCATTCTTCTTTATATCGCTGATAATAGCTATCATCTCTACCGACTTGGTGCTGCGGAGGCACCGATCCTTCCTGCGGCTGATCGGGTATTATGGCGTCGTGGTTGGCCTGTTCAGCGCGACCTACATCGGGTCCTATCTCATGGGCACGCCGATCATCATTGCTGAATGGATCACTGTGCTGGGCGCTCTGGGATGGATGGGGCTGCTGGCCTGGAACATGCTCAGGCTGCCGGGAGCATCTTCTTAGGATCATGCAGACGTCTGATCGGTCTTCTCCCGTTCCCAGAACCGGTGTCTGGATATTGCCTTGATGAACTCGGCTCCGAAACTGGCGAGGTTTTTTGGACCGCGGGCGGTGAGGACGCCTTTATCGGCAGTTTCGACCTTTTGCCCTGTGCCAGTCAGGGCCACGCCGCGGATGCCCGCGGTTTCTAGCAATCCCACTCCATCTCCGGTGGCTGCGATTGGCTTGCAGTGTTTGAAGGCTTCGCTCACGAAGTGCAGGGCGTCGCTGTTGGACCTGAGCTTCTCGACACTCTTCGCGCCTCCCGGTATATAGACCCCGTCGTAGACCACGGAGGCGGCTGTCAGGAGGCTTTTGTCGACCATGATCTGTCTGCCTTCGGCCGTCTTGATCCTGCCCAGGTCGGTGGAGATGACCTCGCCCATGGCTCCTGCGGAGGCCAGGCTGTCCTGAATGGCCTTCAGCTCGGTGCCGATGACACCCTCGCAGGCCAGGATCGCGATCATCCGGGATCTGGCGCTCTCCTTCCTGGTGTTGGCCTGGCTGAGGGCCGGGGACTGCTTCGCGCCGCGCTGTTTCTGAGGTTTAATGGTGGGAGATGGAGCGATTCCTATGCCGTTCCCGATGCGCTTTGCCAGAGTCGGATCGACTTGGGCGAACATGTCGACCACTTTCTGCCGCACGGTTGTATCTCCGACCTTGCCAAGCTCGAACCGGAAAGCCCTGACGATATGATCTTTCTCGTAGTCAGACATGCTGTTCCAGAACAGCGTGGCCTGGCTGAAGTAGTCCCGGAAGCTTTCGCTCCGCTCTCGCACTTTGCGGCCGTCCATCTTCTCCCCATAGCTGACGAAGCCCTTTTTCCCGGCTTCCGCGGGAAACCCGTCCTCTAGCCCGTTGGGAGTATATGACACTTTGCCCCGGTTGATAGTCTGGCGCATATGGCCGTCCCGCTGGTTGTTGTGGATGGGCACGATCGGCCGATTTATCGGTATCTCGTGAAAGTTGGGGCCGCCGAGCCGGATCAGCTGGGTATCGATGTACGAGAAGAGCCGGCCCTGAAGTAGCGGGTCGTTGCTGAAGTCGATGCCTGGCACAATGTTGCCGGGGCAGAAAGCCGCCTGCTCGGTCTCCGCGAAGAAATTGTCAGGGTTTTTGTTCAATACCATTCTGCCGATGATCCTGACGGGCACCTGCTCTTCTGGCCAGATCTTGGTGGGATCCAGGATGTCGAACTCGAAATTGAACTCTTCTTTCTCCTCGATCATCTGCACGCCCAGTTCGTATTCCGGGTAGTTGCCGTCCTCGATGGCCTGCCAGAGGCTTCGCCGGTTGAAGTCTGGGTCCTTCCCGGCGATCTTCTGGGCCTCGTCCCAGGATAGCGAGTGGATTCCTAGCGCGGGCTTCCAGTGGAACTTGACAAACCGTGCATTTCCCTTCGCGTTGACAAACCTGAAGGTGTTCACCCCGAAACCTTCCATCATGCTGAAGCTCCGGGGAATCGCTCGGTCGGACATGGCCCACATGACCATGTGGGCGGTCTCCGGAGTGCTGGCGACGAAGTCCCAGAAGGTATCATGGGCAGTGGCGGCTTGGGGCATCTCGCTGTCGGGTTCCGGCTTGACCGCGTGGATCAGGTCAGGGAAGTTGATTGCGTCTTGGATGAAGAAAACTGGGATATTATTTCCGACCAGGTCGTAGTTGCCTTCGTCGGTGTAGAACTTGACGGCGAAGCCTCGGGCGTCTCGGACAGTGTCTGCGGAGCCTCTGGATCCGGCGACTGTGGAGAACCGGACGAACACGGGCGTTCGCTTCCCGGCCTTCGAGAGAAAGCTGGCCGAGGTATATTTGGCCATGGACTCGTAGGCTTCGAAATAGCCGTGAGCTCCGGAACCTCGGGC
>Ga0187785_10000701_pt1 | contig 12181 bp, 11 predicted proteins | sample 0815_BV2_4_20_MG_FD_132466 | JGI IMG/M metagenome (GOLD analysis project Ga0187785, IMG submission 132466) | Tropical peat soil microbial communities from peatlands in Department of Meta, Colombia - 0815_BV2_4_20_MG | ecosystem: Environmental > Terrestrial > Soil > Wetlands > Peat | place...
CCGCAGCACTTTTGCCCATTCTTCATTTTCTGACAAACCAGCTTCTGCGGCGCGACGCAGCCCATGCCGCCGCCTTGGCTTACTATGGTGCACTGCCCAAGTTGGGCGGCGTCATTGTCCTTGTTCTTCTTTTTGTGGTGATCGGCGTCGGCGTGAGAAAAAACCAAAACGCCGAGGCACAAAGCTAAAGCGAAGGACCATCGTGAGTTCATCAGTGTTCTCCTTCGCGGAGTGGTGTGGCATGCACGCGAACCCGTCGTTGGCATCTTTCCCCTGCGGCTGATACGGGCATCGCGATAAGCAAAAAGTGTTAGGTTCACTCAGGGAGGGGTGAAATTAGCAACCCCATGGGGGACATTTTTGATACGGGCGAGTGCAGTTGGGCGGAGTGCCCCAATAGCCCTGTGGGCAAACTTGCTCGCCGCTCGGCGATCCGCTGGGGTGGGTACCCAGCTTCGTTACCGGGTTAGATCGCGGCTTGACCGTTGTTTCGTCAGATGGGCTCGATGGCGGACATGTACCGTCGCTCGCACGAGAGCTTTTGGGACACCATGCGAGCGTTGGTGACGTTGCGAGCAAGCAGACCGCAACAAGACAAAAGGCTATTGTAATCTTTCCCATCGCACCTCTCCTTCGGAGTATGAAGCGCGTCCGCCTCTAACTGATCGTCTATTCACTGGCCGGTATCGGGACACCGACTTTGGTCTGCGTCTGCGACAATTTGCAACAGCGATTGCGACAAAAATATTCATTGACAATATCCTCCGTCGCGAGCCAGCCGCAGCTTACCAGCGTGCCCCGTTGGCGTCTTGGGCTGGAGCGAAGGGAGACTTGGCTGAGAGTGAAATCCGGCACTTTCCGGTTACGGTCGGAGGGCATACTAATAGGTCAGGCTGTTACAAATCGCGTGTGCGCTTGAACGCCGGCGCTCTCAATCCGCAGTCCTTGTCATTCTCGACGTGCGATATGCCCTAAAAGGAGCGCGTGGCGTATTGGCGGCAAGTTTTCGGCCGTCACGTCATCCGCGTCGACTTCACGCCCAAATCTGACGCGCCGTTCGAGGCGGAAGCGTCGCTCTGGGCGGTGCCTGGCTTGCGCGCGCACCGGTCCCGCTATAAAGGCGCAGCGCAACTCCAACGGACAAGGGGACTCATCTCCCAAACCGACGAAGGCGTCGCACTTCTGATCGATCGCAAGGGGTCGCTCGGGTGGTCGCAACACGGTGCGGAAATTCAGCTCGCCCGTTCCAGCGCCGTCTTGGTCCTCCACGCCGAGCCCGCGGAAATGATCTTTCCGAGCGCCGACTACATGGCGATCATGGCGGGCCATTGCGCCGCTCACGGCAGGCGTCGAGGATCGATCGCGCCGTTGCATTCCGGCCGGCACGGAAGCGCTCGCGTTGCTCCCGGCTTGCCTTCGTATGCTGCGCGGTTTGTCCGATCCGCATGTCATCGAACGATCAGTGACCTACGTCTATGACTTGATGGCACTCGCACTTGGCGCCACGCGTGACGCCGCGGCGGTCGCCAACGGGCGTGGTCTGCGCGCAGCACGACTCAACGCTGTGAAGGCAGACATCTCCGCCAATGTAACGACGCGGTCTCTCGGTCGGCTCAGTCGCGTTACGCCAGCGCGTGACGCCCCGCTATATCCATATGCTGTTCGAGGACGAAGGCACCACGTTCTCCCAATACGTACTCGCCGAGCGCCTTGCTCACGCACACCGCTTGCTTTTGGACCCCCGCCACGCTCACCAGTCGATCGGCGCCATTGCCTATGCCAGCGGTTTCGGCGATCTGTCCCATTTCAACCACGCCTTCCGCCGACGTTATGGAGCGACGCCGTCCGAGGTGCGCTCAGAGCAACCCGAGTAGAAGTTCGCGGCTGGCGAAGCTCAGTGGAACGTGCGGATGTCGACGAAGCGGCCGGCGATGGCCGCAGCCGCCGCCATTTGCGGCGAGACGAGGTGGGTGCGGCCGAGCCGCCCCTGCCGCCCCTCGAAATTGCGGTTAGAGGTCGAGGCGCAGCGCTCGCGCGGGGCGAGCTGGTCGGGGTTCATGCCGAGGCACATCGAGCAGCCAGGCTCGCGCCACTCGAAGCCCGCGGCCTTGAAGATCTTGTCGAGCCCTTCGGCTTCGGCTTGTGCCTTAACCAGCCCCGAGCCCGGAACGATCATGGCGCGAACATTGACGTTCACCTGCTTACCGGTAACGACCTTAGCCACCTCGCGCAGATCCTCGATGCGGCCATTCGTGCATGAGCCGATGAACACGCGGTCGAGGGTCAAATCGGTGATCTTCTCCCCGCCCTTCAAGCCCATATAGTCGAGGCTTCGCTCGGCCGCCCTCCGCTTGGTCTCGTCGGCGATCTCGGCAGGAATCGGAACGCGTCCCGCCACGGAGATGACCTGCTCCGGGCTCGTGCCCCAGGAGACGATGGGCGGCAGCTTCTCGGCGTGCAGAACCACCTCGCGGTCGAAATGCGCGTCGTCATCGGAGAAGAGCTTCTCCCAATGGTGCTGGGCCACCTCGAAGGCGCCGCCCTTCGGCGCACGCGGACGGCCCTTGATATAGTCGAAGGTCTTTCGGTCGGGCGCGATCAGCCCGGCTCTGGCGCCGCCCTCGATCGACATGTTGCAGATGGTCATGCGCCCTTCCATCGACAGCGCGCGGATGGCATCGCCAGCATATTCGATGACATGGCCGGTGCCGCCGGCGGTGCCGATCTCCCCGATGATGGCGAGGATGATGTCCTTGGCGGTGACGCCTTCGGGCAAAGCGCCGTCGACGCGCACGCGCATGTTCTTCGCCTTCTGCTGGATCAGCGTCTGTGTGGCGAGCACATGCTCGACCTCGCTCGTGCCGATGCCGTGCGCCAGCGCACCGAAGGCGCCGTGGGTCGAGGTATGGCTGTCGCCGCAGACGATGGTGGTGCCGGGGAGGGTGAAGCCCTGCTCGGGCCCGACCACGTGCACGATGCCCTGACGCCTGTCGCGCTCGTCGTAATATTCGATGCCGAATTCGCGCGCGTTCTCAGCCAGCGTCGCCACCTGGAGCGCCGACTCCGGGTCGTCGATGCCCTTGGAGCGGTCGGTGGTCGGCACGTTGTGATCGACTACGGCCAGCGTCTTCTGCGGGCTGCGCACCTTCCGCCCCGCCATGCGCAGGCCCTCGAAGGCCTGCGGGCTCGTCACTTCATGGACCAGATGCCGGTCGATATAGAGGAGGCAGGTGCCGTCGGGCGCCTCGTGGACCAGGTGTGCGTCCCAGATCTTGTCGTAGAGAGTGCGGGGCTCGGTCATGGCTGTTCTTCGGCCAACGATTCTAGGCGTCAAATAGCGATTGAGACGCCACTTTCCAACTCCGTCATGCCCGGCCTTGTGCCGGGCATCCACGTCTTAAGGGCAGACGGCCAAGGAAATCGTGGATGGCCGGGACAAGCCCGGCCATGACAGCCGTCCGGGGCGATGGACCTAGCCCTTCGTGGGCTTTTTGGTGGACTTCTCTTTGGGGGCCTTCTCGGTCTTGGCTTTAGGGGCCTTCGCCTTCTCATCGGCAGAAGCCTCCTCGGCCTCGAGCTCGTCCTCGCCGGCGGGCACCTCGTCGGCGGTGGTCTCGGCCATCAGCGCCACGGCCTTCGACACCCAGTCCTCGTTCTCGATCAGGCCGTCAAGCGAGAGCGCCTCATCGACATAGGCGATCTCGTCGTCGGAGAGATTGGCGATCTGCTCGAACTTGATCACGCCGAGCTTGTTCAATTTCGTCTCGAGCTCGGGCGTGATGCCGGCGATCAGCTTCAGATCGTCGGGCGTGCCCTTGGGCTTGGTGAAGCCCTTGAAGGCCTCCTTCTTCTTGCCCCTGACGTCCTGGCGCTCGGGAATGCGGGCGGCCTTGCCGCGCCGTCCTCGCAGATAATAGAGCTTGGCGCGGCGCACGCGGCCCCTGCGCACCACCTCGATCGAATCGATCAGCGGCGAATGAATCGGAAAGACGCGTTCGACGCCCTCGCCATAGGAAATCTTGCGCACGGTGAAGTTCTCGTTCACCCCGCCGCCGGCGCGTCCGATGCACACGCCCTCATAGGCCTGCACGCGGGTGCGCTCGCCCTCGACCACCTTCACGTTGACCCGCACCGTGTCTCCGGGGCCGAACTCCGGCACCTTGCGCTTTTTGGAGAGGGCGGCAACCTGCTCTTTCTCGAGCTGCTCGATAATATTCATGGCCATACCTTTCGGTGGGCGCCTGCCTTGGCTAAAGGCCTTCCGGCGAACGCCATTCTTTTTGATTGATCCTAGGATTGTCGCGGGCGGGAACCGCTTCGCGCGGGGTTTCCTACCCCAGCTTGCCGCCCTTGTCGATGGATTTACGCCGAATTCTTCAATTAGACCCTGGGCTCGATCCCTAATCCTTGCTCTTAAGGCTCTCGATATAGGCGACGACGTTGCGGAGATCGTCGGGCTTCAAAATGATGTTGGGCATCGTCGGATGCGAGCTTTGCAGCCAGACCGAAAGGGCCATCTCGGTCATGCCGGGCAGGTTAGCCACCATCTGGAACGGCGGAGCCTGAACCAAGGGAGAAATCTGCTCGTTGGGCAACACGGCGTGGCAGGAGGCGCAAACCTGCTTGGCGTAGGCCGCGCCGGCGGCGATGTCGCCTTCCTGAGCCTTGACCTGCGAAGCGAAGGCAGCGAGCAGCACCGTCCCAAGCATGAGTCTCTTCATTTGTTGTTCTCCTCCTCCGGTTCGCTCCGGCCCGGTGAATAGCAGCAAGGGCCTTCCTACGGACAAATCATCACTTTTTCTTGGCGTGCGCGGCAAAAAGATCGGGCCGGCGCTCTTTCGTCAGCGCCTCTGCCTGCGCGCGGCGCCATTTGGCGATCCGCTCGTGATCGCCGGAGAGCAGCACCTCGGGGATGGAGCGGCCCTCCCATTCGCGCGGCCGCGTGTAATGGGGATATTCGAGGAGCCCCGCGGCAAAGCTTTCCTCGGCGAGCGAACTTTCGTTGCCGGCGACGCCCGGCAGTAGACGGACGCAGGCATCGATCAGCACCTGCGCGGCAAGCTCGCCGCCCGACAGCACGTAGTCGCCGATCGAGACTTCTTCGGCGTGGCGGGCGTCGAGCACGCGCTGATCGAGCCCCTCGAAGCGGCCGCAGAGGAGGATCGCGCCCGGTCCTTGCGCAAGCTCGCGCACGCGTGTCTGCGTGAGGGTGCGACCACGCGGAGAAAGATAGATCGTGGGAACGTCAGGTGGCATCGCGGCGCGGGCGGCATCGATGGCGGCGGCGGCAATGTCGGCGCGCATCACCATGCCGGCGCCGCCGCCAGCCGGCGTGTCGTCGACCGAGCGGTGTTTGTCGGTGGCGAATTCGCGAATGTCGATGGCGGTCAGCGCCCACTTGGCTTCAGCAAGCGCCTTGCCGGCGAGGCTCATGCCGAGAGGTCCGGGGAACATCTCGGGGAAGATCGTGAGCACGGTGGCACGCCAGATGTGGGTCATGCCTCGATGCTTGTCTCGGTCGCGGCAGCTGCGCACTCCTCCTTGAGAAGCCAAGTCTCGAGGCGGCCGACGCCTTTCACCTGGATCGGCCCGCGCGGCTCGAAGACGAAGCTGTCGCCGAGCGCTTCCCGCACCGCGCACGACACTTGGATCTCGCCGGGGATCCCGTGCGATTCAAGCCGCGACGCAAGATTCACGGTCTCGCCCCACACGTCGTAGGAAAACTTGTCGGTGCCGATCACCCCGGCCATCACCGGCCCAATAGCAATCCCCACGCGGACTCTCAAATCGACGCCGTGCGCCGCAGACAGTCGTTGGACCAAATCAGGTAACCCGAGCGCCATGCGCGCGAGACACGGTAGATGATCGGCGCGCGGCAGACTTACGCCCGTGACCGCCATATAACCGTCGCCGATAGTCTTGATTTTCTCGACCCCATGACGAGCAGCCAAACGATCAAATTCGGTGACGATTTGATCGAGCAGCGCGACCGTGCGGGCCGCACCGAGCTTTTGCGCAAGTTCGGTGAAGCCGACGAGATCGCTGAACATGACCGACGCCTCGTTGACGCTGTCGGCCACCTTCGCCTCCGGCCGTTCCTTCAGCCGCTCGGCGATCGGCTCGGGGAGAATGTTGGTGAGGAGCGCATCGGCCTCGGCGCGCGCGGCATCAGCCACCGTGAACGCGTAACCCACGATCAGAGCGATGATGCAAAAGGTGGTGACCGCAGAGGAGACATAGAGATTGTCGAGCAGGCCAGGGTCGGCCGTGAACAGCGCACGTTCCTGGGGAAACAGAAACCAGGCCGCCACATGCAGCGCGAGCCCGACGATGATCACGCCGACGGCGAGCCGAATATGCGCCAAGCCGTAAATGGCGAACGTGACTGCCGCGGCGATGATGTAATTGAGTTGGATGCCGGAGTCGCGACCGAATGACCATACGAAGACGAACAATGCGACGTACTCGGCGACGGTAATCACGAGGGCGGCGGCGACATCGTTGATCCGATGCGCGAGCGGCACCAGAAGGACGATGACGGTCAGCAGCAGATTCAAGGCGATCAGGTGCCGGTAATCGTGCAGGTCGTAATAGGCAAAGACGCAGGCATAGATCACCGAGAAGACGGCGATCAAGAATGCCATGGCGTTGACGATGGTCAGCCGCCGGCGCACGCCCCGGGGATAGCCGACAGTCCCGAGCTCAGCGAAGCGGCCGAGCGGGCCAAGCCAACTAAACAACGGTGCATCGCACGGGGCCGCAACCGATCCGTCTTGGCTCATGACCCTGCCTCGTGTCGGCCTGCCGAGAACTCGGCGGGAAGATGGTACTAGAGCCTGGGGCAGGGTGCGAGGGAGCGCGAGACCCCGACCAAGCCGTTTTTGAACAGAGTAAATCGCTTGTGCCGATCCGCTATTCGAGCAGACCCGCAGGGGGAACGAGAGTGAGGCGTTCACCCTCGACGTCGATTTCGGGCACCGTCTCGCGCGTGAAGGGAATGAGCACGGTCGGTCCGCCGTTCGCCGGCGCAAGCTCGAGCAGGTCGCCGGCGCCGAAATTCTGGATGGCGACCACCGTGCCGATCGTGGCGCCGTCGCGGTCGAGCGCGGCAAGCCCGATCAGCTCGGCGTGATACCACTCCTCTTCCTCGCGCTCAGGCAAGCGCGATCGCGGGACGTAGAGCTTGGTGCCGGTGAGAGCCTCAGCACGTTCGCGGGTTGTGACGCCCTTGATGCGGGCGATCAGTGCCTTGGGCGTCGCGCGCAAGGCCTCGATCTCGATCACGAGCCCGGTCTCGTCCTCAAGCGGGCCGTAGGCCGTGATGGCCGCCTCCTCCTCGGTGAAGGAGCGGAGGCGGACTTCGCCCTTCAAGCCTTGCGCGGCGCCAATCTCGCCGAGCAGCACCCGCTCTTCCTTCGCTGACAAGGTTACTCGGCTGCCGGCTGCTCTGGCTCGGGAGCCGGCGTCGCAGGCGCGGCGGCTGCTTCGGCAGCCGCCTTGGCCTTCTCGGCGGCGGCGGCGGCCTTGGCTTCCTCGCGCTCGATGCGCTTCTTGCCGGGCTGGCCCTTGTTGGGATTGGAGCGAGCGTCACGCTTTCGCACGCCGGCAGCGTCGAGGAAGCGCAAGACACGGTCGGTCGGGGTCGCGCCAACGCCGAGCCAATGCTTGACGCGTTCCTCGACGAGCTTCACGCGCTCGCCGTCCTTCGGCAGGAGCGGATCGTAGGTGCCGATCTTCTCGATATAGCGGCCGTCGCGCGGGCTCCTGGAGTCGGCGACGACGATGCGGTAATAGGGCCGCTTCTTGGCACCGGCCCGCGCCAGTCTGATCTTCAGTGACATGGGTTCGTTCTCCTAGTTGATCTCATCGTTTCTTCGAGCCGGGAAGGCCCGGAAGTCCTTTCGGCATCCCGGGAAGGCCGCGCGGCAAGCCGGTCATGCCTCCCATGCCGGGAAAGCCGCCGGGAGGCAGCGGAGGAAGGCCGCCCGGAGGGAGGCCAGGGGGCAGGCTGGTCCCTTCCGGAAGCTCCGCCGGCAGCTCGGGCAGAGGGCCAGAGCCGAACATTTGGCTGAAGATCCCGCGCTTCTTGCCCATGGCCTTCATCATGTCGGCCATCTGGCGGTGCATCTTCACCAGCTTGTTGATGTCCTGCACGCTCGTACCCGAGCCCGCCGCGACGCGTTTCTTGCGCGAGGCATTGAGCAGCTTCGGGTTCTTGCGCTCGGCGCGTGTCATCGAGCCGATCATTGCCTGCTGACGCTTCAAGATGCGGTCGTCGAGATTGGCGGCATCGAGCTGCTTCTTCACCTTGCCGATGCCGGGCAGCATGGCGAGCACGCCGCCCATGCCGCCGAGCTTCTGCATCTGCTTCAACTGCTCGGCGAGGTCGTCGAGGTCGAAGGCGCCCTTCTTCATCTTGCGGGCGATGGCCTCGGCCTTGTCGATCTCAACGGTTTGCATCGCCTTCTCGACGAGGCCGATCACGTCGCCCATGCCGAGGATGCGTCCGGCAATGCGGTCGGGATGGAAATCCTCGAGCGCGTCAAGCTTCTCGCCGACGCCGATCAGCTTGATGGGCTTGCCGGTGACGGCGCGCATCGAGAGCGCGGCGCCGCCGCGTCCGTCGCCGTCGACGCGGGTGAGAACGATGCCGGTGAGATTCACGCGTTCGCCGAAATTCCTGGCGAGGTTGACGGCGTCCTGGCCGGTGAGCGCGTCGGCGACGAGCAATGTCTCATGCGGCGCTGCGACCTTCTCGATCTCGGCGGTCTCGGCCATCAGCTGTTCGTCGATATGGGTGCGACCGGCGGTGTCGAGCAGCAACACGTCGTAGCCGCCGAGCTTCGCGGCTTTGAGCGCGCGCGTGGTGATGGCGACGGGACCATCGCCGGCGACTATGGGGAGCGTCGCCACGCCAGTCTGCTCGCCGAGCACGCGGAGCTGCTCTTGCGCCGCTGGACGCCGCGTGTCGAGCGAGGCCATCAGCACTTTCTGCTTATCACGGGTCTCGAGGCGCTTGGCGAGCTTAGCGGTCGTCGTGGTCTTGCCCGAGCCTTGCAGGCCGACGAGCATCATCACCACCGGTGGCGTCGCCGCAAGATCGATCCCTTGCGCATCCGAGCCGAGGGTGCGCACGAGCTCGTCATGCACGATCTTGATGACCATCTGGCCCGGCGTGATGGAACGCACCACGTCCTGGCCGATGGCCCGCGCCTTCACCCGGTCGGTAAAGGAGCGCACCACGTCGAGCGCGACGTCGGCCTCGAGCAGGGCGCGTCGTACCTCGCGCATCGCCTCGTTGACGTCGGCCTCGGTCAGCGCACCGCGCCGCGTCAGCTTGTCGAGGATCGCGCCGAGGCGCTCTGATAAAGTCTCGAACATCAGCCGGCGGTAATGGTGATCCAGTTGCGGTAGACCCAGCCAGAAAAGCATGGGCCGGAATAAGGCTTAGGTCTGTCCAGCGCCGAGTCGACGCCGCAGTCCTCTTGGCCGCGCGTATAGACGACGCCGAGCCACTGACCGCGGTCATCGCAAACGAACACGGCTTGGCCTTCGAGCAGCTTGTCGAGCATCTGATATTGGCTGCCGGGCCCGGAGCGGACGGCGAGGAAGCCGTCGCCGTGCGGGTCGAGCCCCTTGACCACACCATTCGAGCCGCAGGCGTCGTATTCGGGCACCTTGCCGACGATGACGGGCACCGACAAAGAGACTGCGAGGCCAGCGCCCATGGCGACAAGGGACAACAAGGCAGCGAGGGGCAGCGCGCCTGCCCGGCTCCATTGCTTCGATAAGGCCTCTTGCATCATCACTCTTTCCAAAACACCAACGGCACCCGAGGGCGCAACGCGCTGTCGGGTGTTGACCTCCCTGCCTCCCGGTTATGTAGGCGCTGTTTTTGCGCCAACCATGTGCAGGGCGGCGGCTCGTGAATTGAGCTGCCTTGAATTTTCGCCGGGAATGTCGGCGAGCGAGCCCTCCAAGTCAAGCCTTGCCTGTTTTTTGCGAGAAATAGTTGCCGTGGAAATGGAAGGGGATGGCGTGGGGGGCTTCGGCCCGCGCCTTCTCCTCGAGTGTCGCGGCATCGAGCACCAGCAGGAAGGACCTATCGTTGGCGATATCGAGCACGACCGACAGGAGCACGCCCTCATCCTCCGCGATCGCGTCAGGCGCGTGGACGAACACCGGCTCACCGGGATAAAGCCCCTGCGCGTACCAGCGCGCGACCTTCCCGGTCTCGGCGTCGATCTTGACGATCGAATCGAGGAAGTCGCCGCTAAGCTGGATGCCGGTGCCCCAGACATAGCGATAGGGCTTGCCGGCGTGAGCCTCGTAATTGATGCGCGGCAATTCCAGCGGCACCGGCGAAAGCGTCTCACGAATGACCGCCGTGTTGTTCCCGAACTTCACCCGGAAGCGGGTGAGGAGACCAGTCGCGTCGATCGGCGTCCCGGCACGCAACCGTTCGAGGTAAAGCTCATCGATGATACTCGCGTCGGGGTAGGCGATCAGGTCGATGACCAGACCGTCTTTGTCCTCGAAGGCGTTGACGTGGTGGAAGGCGAAGACGGCCTCGCCTCGAGCGGTCGCCATCTCGGCGCCGCCGTTTTTGTCGACGACGTGGAATTTCAGCCCGCGCTCGGGTTGCCAGCGATAATTCCGGATGAAGGGCTTGCCTGAGAATTTCAGCTCGAGAGCGCTGACGGTCAGAGGGAACTCGACAAGCACGAGATAACGCTCGGTCATGGCGAAGGAGTGCATGTAGGCGGGGCGATCGACCGCGATCTCGGCGACCTCTGCCTGGCTGCCGTCATCGGCGACGCTGAACAGACGGTAGCGGCTGTTGAGGCCGAATTCGACCATGTAGCTGTAATGGCGTTCGCGGGCGGCGTCGTAATGCGGATGAGCGATCGACACCTGGCCGGTGAGCGGCGGCTCATAGTCGAGCACGCCGAGGGTCGCGAGTACGGCGGGGGAAAAGCGCAGCGGCATGGTGGTCTCGGTGAAGGCGACGGTCTCGCCGCCTAGCCCGACGACATTGACGTTGCAATTGTCGGTGAGCTTGGGGTCGAACATCGCGGCCACGCGGCCGAATAGGCTGCGGCACGGATCGGTGGCGAATTCGGCGTAAGTGATCTTGCCGGTCGCTTTGGCCGCAGTGAAAGCTTTGCTCTCTAGAAAGCGGTTGGCATAGCTCACGCGGCCTTGTTCGAAGCCGAAGCGGTGCAGCATGGCGAGCCCGTCGAACCAGTGGTTGTAGGTGCGGGCGCCCACCTCGAACTTCGATGGACCGGTACGCAACAGAGCGCCTTGGAGCCAGGTCGGCAGCGCGCCTCTGACGCTCAGCTCTACCGGATCGAGGATTTCGCGCGTCAGCGAGCGGAAACCCGCGCCGTAAGGGAACGAAGTCTGATCCGGCATCGGCATCCTCGCGAAGGCGCAGAGCTTAGGTCGACTTCCTTAAGCGCGGCTCAAGTTTCACGGCAAGGTCGAGAAGGGCTTCGTCGCCGCCCTGCCAGCCGATGAAGGAGAGCCCGATGGGGCAGCCGGCAGCCTCGGTCGCCGGGATCGACATCTGCGGCAGGCCGGAATGGCCGGCGAGGCAGGTATAGGCGAGCGTGTGGCTACGGAACTCTGAGAAGGAGGCGCCGTCGGGGATGCCGCGCTCGGGCGGAAGCGTCGGCGTCGTGGGCAGAACGATCAACGTGCCGGGTCGCGCCAGCGCTTCGAGGCGCGCCTTGATCCTGGCACGCAAGTGACGCGCCTCCTCAGCCTCGCGATAGGTGATCCCCGCCGCTGCCTCGAAGCGCTCCTTGACGCCCGGCCCGAGCTTCGCGTTGTGCGACTGGATGAAGGGAAGCAGCGTCGATTGGATCTCAAAGCCCTGAATGAGGCGGAAGGCGTTGCGCCAATCGTCGAGCGCTTCTCCGGCAATCTCTTCGTGCTCAGGCTTTGGCAATGCGCTTCCGAGCTTGTCGAGCACCTGCCAGAGTGCCTGGTCGGCGCTCGCCTCGGCATGGAGGAAGAAATCTTGGGCCAGGATCAGCCGCCCGATAGTGACGTCGACGGTGGGGCCTTGCAACAAGACACGGCCGATTTTGCGGAACGGCTCGGCCTCGCGCGCGAGGAAGCCGATCGTGTCGTAGCTCGGCGCCATGGGGGTGGCGCCTTCCGTGGCAATGCG
>Ga0187785_10000702_pt1 | contig 12174 bp, 10 predicted proteins | sample 0815_BV2_4_20_MG_FD_132466 | JGI IMG/M metagenome (GOLD analysis project Ga0187785, IMG submission 132466) | Tropical peat soil microbial communities from peatlands in Department of Meta, Colombia - 0815_BV2_4_20_MG | ecosystem: Environmental > Terrestrial > Soil > Wetlands > Peat | place...
GCGGAGATGTCCAAGGTGCAGCAGCACACCGTCAGCCAGGCAACAACCTTCGCGATGTGGGGCGGGGTTGCAGCCCTGAAAGGCGACCAGCACTGTGTCGAGGAGATGCGCAAAGAGTTCGACCGCCGGCGCAAGTACATCATGGGCGAGCTGAAGGCGATGGGCTATGAGGCGGCTCCGGCCGGGGGAGCGTTCTATGCCTTTGTCAAAGTCCCCGGCGATGACATGGAGATCGCCTCCCGCTGGCTCGAGAAGGGCCATGTTGCAGCAACCCCGGGCAGTGCGTTCTATGCCCCGGGATGGATCCGGCTGTCGTACGCGGCCTCGATGGAGAAGCTGAGGGAAGCGATGGCGAGGATTAAAAGGGTTGGGTAAACGCGATGAAAAAATTTCAACCATCGATTTTTAATTTCTCTAGATTTCAATTAACGAGTGAATGAATTTTTTTCGAATACCCGATCAATCAATTAACTCCCAAAATCTGTCTCCCCTTCCAAAACCCCTACCCCCAGTCCATCCGGCATCGACTTTCCGCCCCTAATTCGATACTATTAGCGTTTTTCAAAATATTCGTCGTGAAATTTTCCATCCGGCCCTATTGCGGGCAGGAATCCGGGCTCATTGTACCGTTTTTCACCCAATTCGATCTATTTTAGGGCGCCCGAAAAACGGGGTCCGGATAAAGTCCGCTATACGGGCCCCGATTGCCAATCCGGGCATTTTATGAAAGGTCGGTCCTCATTCACCCTTACCCTTTTCTGAGGGTTTTTCTCCGACGGAGAGTTCCGGAGGGGGTGCCTGGATAGGGGGTGTTGTTCCGGCACCCGCCTGTGCCGGCTGAGCTGGAGGTGCAGCTCCTGTGACGGCCGGAGTTATCTGGCCCGGTATTGCCGGCGTTTTCACAGGAACCGGCCCGGGTTTTTCCGGCATCACGGAGCCATCGCGGTTGAGCTCGGTGAGCCCGGTCTCCATGACGCGGAAGAAGCGGAACCTCCCGCGGGGCAGGAAGACCCAGAGCTCGCGGGAGATGCCGGACCCGGAAGCGATCGCCCGGAGATCTGCGACCGCATCGGCGGCCTCCCACGCGATCCGCTCAGGGGAACAGTGGATGCGGCTGACCCGTTTGATCCGGACAAAGGCCGTGAAACCCGGGCAGTGGATCACGAAATTGCAGATCATGGCCGGCTCGTGCATGAACTGCCGGGTCTCGCCCCGCTTCTTCGCGATCAGCACGGCCTCCCGCATGGCCATGAGCGGCTTGCGCCCGCGGGTCATGGCCTGCCTCCGGATGTCCCGGTCGTGCCTGCAGTAACCGGCCGGCATTCTTCAGCTCTCCAGTTTTTGTTTCGTGGGTGTCGTGTTCGATCGATAGCATCAGCTCCATGGGGTTATTGAGGATGGACCGGCGGCAATCCCGTGAAGCCCGGGCCGGCACAACTGTTGCTCCATGCATTATTCGTTCAATTATATACGCTTTGTAGTATGGAGAGTTGCCTGGACCGGGAACACCAGCAATCCGGCCTTACTTCCTCACGACCGCTTGCGCCATCGGGTATATCTCCCACCGGAAGCCGAGCCCGGAGAGGACCGTGGGATCGCGGGCGAGGATGGACCGGACCTCATCCTCGGAGGCGGACTCGAAGACTCCCAGGCCCCACGGACCGGCAGGGTCCATGACTGGCCCCATGACAATCACGGTCCCGGCGTCGACAAAGTTCCGGAGGTACGCCCCATGGTCCAGCATGACCTGCCGTTCCTCTGCGGTCATGTCCGCTGCAAAGGTCGGGCGGGGAGCAATCAGTTTTGCCAGGAAGTACTTCTTCTCCATGCCAGTCGTTCAGCAGCCGGGGATTTAAATTCCGTGGTCCTACGCATTGCCTCAGGCGCGTTTCATCCGGTGAGAACGGGTTTCAGGCCTGCAGAGGCAATTCCTTATCGCGAAGATTCTCCTGAACTGAAAAGAAAAAAGTCAGGGAATCCCGCCAGGACTCCTTCACGGAGCAAGACCGACCTGTTGCACAGGATCGAGACAACGCATTCTCTCCAGTGCTTTCCCACTGGAAGGTTCAATCACTGCTTCACGTGACTCCCATCACAGAAAGGTTTGTTCTGCGACCGCCCGCAGCGGCAGAGGGTCATCCGGTTCCGGACCTTGTAGGGTGTGCCGTCCGCGGAGACGACCGGGATTCCGCCCCGCACCCAGAGCGGCCCGTGCTCGCCCCGGGGCGGGTACTCGATGACAACGATCGACTTCTCCAGACCCGGTTCGATCGCCTTCTTCGTCTCTGCATCGCGGACAACGAGACGCCCGGAGGGGCAGTTGCAGGCCTCCTCAATCGCGATTGCCTTCTTCTCCGGGTCATCCGAGTGTTCCGTAAGGTTCCAGATCCCGCCGGCCCGCATGCAAAACCGGGCATGGACGCAGAGGTTCTCGTGGTCGAGCAGCTCCAGTTCCGGCCCATGGATGATCCGCGGGTGGTCCAACCAGGGTTCGCTTCCTGCCCGCTCGGTGCCATCGAACCTGATCCGGGCATGGGTGCCGTCACAGAACGGCTTGTTCTTCGAGTGCCCGCAGCGGCAGAGGGCATACTGTTCAGTACGGGGGAATTCTTTTGTCCTCTTCCAGTTCCGGCAGAAGCCTTCGGGATCATTGCAGATCTCTTCCTGGTAGAGCGGGACGTCACCGGTCACGAGATACGGGCCGTCCTTCGTGACCGTGATCGTCATCGGATCCTTCTTCGCCTGCCTGTCTTTTTTCGTCTGTCCGGTCAATTCAGATCTTCCATCCTGCCTGCGCGACTTTTCCTCCAGTCCCGTAGCGCACTTATTACGATCGTGAATACCCGCAGGGGATAAACATTGTGCAGCCCTTCGGGAAATACAGATTTGCTGTAACAACCGAAAAACGAGGGATCGGTACCGGGAGTAAAATCCAGGAGTATAATCCGATGAAAAAAGGAGAATACGGGCTTCCCGCTGCCGGAAAGATCACGCTTCGTCCGGGTTCATGATCCGCCCGGCAAAGAGGACCGCACCGCTGTTGTTGTCTTTGATTATGAAGACGAACGGGTGATCTGCACGGAAGACCGGGATCGGGGGCTCTTCACGCATGGCTGTCAGCCTCATTACCGCACCCGTTGCCGCTGCCGCCTCGGTACCTTCCTCATTGACATCGGCATAAGCCTTGTGGATGACATCGCTCACATACAGGTCCGTCCTGCCATCCATCCCGGAGAAGTCTGCACCTGCGGAAAATGCCGTTGGCATTCCCATGCCTGACAGCGTCCGGACCAGATCGTACCGGGTCCCGAGTTTGAAGGTCGGGATATACACGTTAACCCGCTGGACCGATGCCGAGCGCTCAAGAGGCGTGAGATTCGCGGGATCGAGGGCAGCTTCTGCGGGAGCGAGACCTGCGTTCTTCGGGAGGAGGATGACCATAGAGAGGCCGTTCCCGCCGGCATGGCTGTACGGGAGGGAGAGCATCTGGAGGTCTGCCGTCTCAACATAACCATACTCAGCATCCTCACCGGTCCGCTGCATCATCTTGACCGTAACTGTTGTATCCGGGGAGACATGGAAATCCGCGTCAGCGGTATCGTTTTTGTCGAACTGTTTCTCCCACACACCCTTGAAGTACACTGCGTTCGTGATTACGAGGCGGGTGGCAGGGTCAATGGAACCCTGGGGGAGGAGATCCGTGATCTTGTTGTTCGTCTTTCCTGCGACCCAGTCATTGATGACCCGGCGCGATTCCTCAGGCTGGCCGGCAAAATCGAGGTTTGTCGTGTTGGCGGCATAGAACTGTGAGGCAGTGCCGGTATATTCCGGAAGGAAGGTGAAATTCCTCTCCGCCCAGAGGGCGTTTGCCGTGTTCAGGGTATAGTTGGCATCTTTCGCATTGACCGCCCTGTTGATACCGGCATATCCCTGCCGCAGTGAGGCGGTATCGGCGGGGAGGTGAAAGACCGACCGGATCTCGCTGGCTGTATTGCCGCGGCTCCCTTCGTACACCAGGGCAAGGACGGACGAGATCGATAATGGCGAGAAGAAGATGTTCCTGCCGCTGTTTGCGGGATCGCCGGCAAGCTGAAGGTACAGGTCGCGGGCAAACTGGTTGTTCGCAGTTACAACACTCGTGGTTTCAGGTGCAATTGTTCCGGGTATCATGGTTGTGGTCCCGGGAACCGGAGTGGCCGATGGCACCGGGGAGAGAGTCGGGGTCCCGACCGGTTTTGTGCCGGTTGTACAGCCTGCCAGAAGGATGCAGGGAACAAGGACGAAGACCAGGAGGAGAATGACAGCAGATCCATGTTTCATACGGATTACTATTTTACAGCCTTTTTGTTAAATCTGGCGTTGACTGCGGTATTTTTCGCAGTTTTCGGCAAAAGGCCAAAAAGAATCCTTGAGCGACCGAAACAAGAAAACAGCCGGATCATAAAAAAATTACCTGAAATGCTTCAGGGTGATTCGCGGGTCCGACAAACGAATCCTTCCTGTCGGGGGTCTGAAAAATAATCTTTTAGTTCCTGAGTGATCGGTGTATCATATCCGTAGCACGGCGATGGTGCGCTTTTCCTCAACGGTCACCTTTCCTGACGGCCGGCACCCCGGACTTCACGGCCCCGCATCCAGGAAAGGATCCCGGCAATTCCCATCAGGACGATTGAAGCCCCTAAAGAGACGTCAATACCGGAAAGGAAGGCTTTCGAGACCCCCCCGACAAGGCTTGTCGTGCCGATGAACACCTCGAACGCGACCTCCCGGGGGATCGAGGCTGATGCCACCGTGATAGCGAGGACGAAACTCCCCAGGATCCCGATATTCTGGACCGTCCGCATGATACCTGAGATAGCCCCGAACGATCCGCCCGGTGCATTCGCCATCACCGCACTGCTGTTTGAGGGGAAGAACATGGCCGAGCCGATACCGGAGACACCGGAACCGATCAGGACGATAACGATGGATGAGTCCGTCTGCAGGGTCAGGTAAATAAGAGTGGCAAGGATCAGCATCCCGGCCCCGGCGGTGGCAAGGACCCGGGCCCCGTACCGGTCCGACATCCTCCCCATGAACGGGGAGAGAAGGCTCCCCACAACGTAACCCGGCACCAGCAGCAGGGCCGCGTCAAGCGGAGAAAATCCCCGGATCCCCTGGAGATACATAGTGATGAGGAAGACAACCGAGAGGTACCCGAGCGCAAGGAAGAACCCGGCAAGAATGGAGTATTTCAGTATCCGGTTTTTCAGGACAGAAAAATCGATCAGGGGCCCGACGATCCTCCCTTCGTACCAGAAAAAAACCGCACTGACCACAAGGCCCAGGACAACGGAAAGTTCATTGACCAGCGCCACGCCTTCGCCTGCATAATCGACTGCCCCGAAGGAGATCAGGCTGAGGGCACCACCCAGCAGGATCATCCCGGTAAGATCCAGGGTAGCATCTGTCCGGGTCTCATCCCTGAGATAGTGCATACCGAGGAGAGTAGCAGCGATCCCGATCGGGATGTTGATGAAGAAGATGTATTCCCAGCCGACAAAGGTCGTGATGATCCCTCCGAGGACGATCCCGAGCAGGGCCCCGCTCGTCCAGCCGAGCGAGATGTACCCGAATGCCGTGCCCCGGTGGTGGGGCGGAAAGGTATCTGCCACGATCGCCCCGCTGTTCGCCTGCATGAGAGCACCTCCCAGCGCCTGGATGCCGCGGGATATGATGAGCCACGAGATGTGCGGCGAAAACCCGCAGAAGAGCGACCCGGCAGTAAAGATCCCAAAGCCGGCATTGAACATCCTGCTCCTTCCGTAAATATCCCCAAGGCGGCCGAACTGGGTCGTGCAGACGGCGACGACCAGAAGGTAGATCAGGATAATCCAGAGCGTTGACAGGAGATCCGCGTGCAGGCTGGTGGAGATCGTGGGGAATGCAAGGATGACAATCGTGGAGTCGATCGATCCCATGAGGGTACCCAGCATCAGGATCGCTACAATAATCTTCTGTCGTGTGTCCATGGATCACCGCAAATGAGCACTTCAGCGATGATTTTGTCTCTCTTCGCCTTTGAACCTTGGGATTGAGCCTCGGCCCCGTATGGTGAAAATCTTCTCAAAAAACCGGAATCGGGCATGCAGAAATACTCTTTTTGGAACGTGTTCCCTCTTGCGCCATCCCGCCACCGGCAATGAACGGGGCGCATAAGATTCCCTGAAATAGCTGTTGCGACCATTTCCGGTATTAAGGAATTTTTGTTTACGGGACACCATAGCAGCGGGGCGAAATCCCTGGAGTTCCTTTTCGAGAAAACGGAATTGATCTCTCCAGAACCCGCAATCCGTCGTCGTGGGCCCGGGGGACAGAGATCATTATAACCAAAGCCTGCCCTGTCTCGTCAGGTCTGTCGTTTGTTCCACCATATATGGGCAAATGTTGAGCATCCGCCCACTACCACGTCACGCCCGTCTGAACGTATGAAGGATGTGACGTAATTGTCAACCAGGCGTTCCTGGTCCGTTGTTCCGGCACTGAACCTGCGGCGGAAGAATCCCAGCATCTCCTCACGGGACCCGAATCGGTACTCCTTGGACATCGGCATCATCGTCACATCCGGGTAAATCCCCGTCTGGTTCAGGACACCAAAGAGGCAGTCGGCTTTTGGCCCCGGGTGGAAGAGGCGGCCGTGCAGCGGCTCCCAGAGATCGGCATACATCTTCTCCCAGAACGGCATATCAGCAAACCAGAAGAGGTGAACGGAGCCGGAGGAGACGGCATCCATCTTGAGAAGCGCCTCCCGGATGTCGTGCATGGTCAGGGAGAGGGATGCGATAACGATATCGTACGGGGGCGAGAGGTCCCGGGTCGGATCGGTCTCCTCCCAGGTCCTTTGCACGCAGGTGATATTGTGGATTCCATCCCGGTCCGCGTGCTGCCTGAGAACCTCAACCATCCCGGCACCCGGCTCAACGGCAGTCACATCCCTCACGAGTCGGGCGAGAGGAAGTGCAAGCGTCCCGGGACCGGCACCGATGTCCAGTACCCTGGCAGTGACCGACAGGGGAAGGGATGCAATCGTCCTCTTTACCCGATCGTCATACCCGCTCCGTGCGTTCGCATCGTACCGCTCGGCATTCTCCTTCCGGTCCCAGTTATGCGATGTATCCCCCGTCACTTTCGAGGACTCCTGCAGGCGCTGCCGCTCCTTCCAGATCTCATTCCAGTCGGGATACGGGTCTGCCGGCGGACTCATACATACCATGGTCTGCCCTGTCAAAAAAGGTTCACGTCTGGAGGGCACTCACTCGTGCCTCATTGCCTCGATCGGACTGAGGTTTGCTGCCTTCCATGCAGGATAGATCCCACAGGCGAGACTGATGACGATGCCGAACAGGACACCCTCCAGGATCGGCGTTGCACTTGACCAGACGAAGAGGTATTTCGTGGTTTTCAGGAGGACGGCACTCACCGCGTAGCCGCCGACAATACTCAGTACTCCACCGATAATACTCCCGATAATCCCCAGGATAGCCGCTTCGTACATGAACATGCTCATGACCTCGCGTTTCTGGGTCCCGATGCTCCGCATGATGCCAATCTCCTTGACCCGCTCGGAGACGGACATCATCATGATGTTGAAGATCGAAACGCCGGCCACGATCATGGAGATGCCACCGATCGCCGAGACGAACGCGGTGATCGCCCCGAACGCAGCGAAGATGGTCGCAAGGGTTGCCTTGCTGTCCATGACGTTGACGACCTTGTCCCGCTTGTTCATCTGTTTCTCGATCGTTGTCTTCACATCGGCCGAGTCCACCCCCTGGTTCACTTTTACGACGACCGTATCGTAGTCGTTACGGTCGTACGTGCTGTCGAACCAGTTCTGGGTAACGACAATCGCCGAGTCCGTGCTGATATCAAAGCTGATCCCCCTCTCCTCAATGATCCCGGCGACCCTGAGGGTCCCTTTGCTCCCGTCGGTCCCGATCGAGATGCGGGAACCGACCTTCACGTTGTGATCGTCGGCGAATTTCGATCCCACCAGGCAACCGGAATCGGATCGGCTGTAACTGCCTGCTTTGAGGTTCAGGAGGTGCGGGACATCGTCAGGATTGAGGCCATAGATGGGTGCGACAATGGTGTCGCTCCCGACCCCGAGTTTCATGGTGTCCGCTGTCTGGAGTACGGGGATGGCGATATTCGGCGCAACAGCCCGTTTGATCTGCTGGAACTGCTGGTCTGTGATCTTCAGGCTCGTCGATCCGCCCCCGCCGCCACCCTGGCCGAACCCTCCCCCGCCGCCCGAGTACGGGGAGACGATCACGCTGTCGCCAACGGTATGGAGGCTGTCGGATACCGAGAGGACCAGGCTGTTCCCGAGGATCCCCATCGACGCGATGGCTACCACCCCGATCACGATGCCCAGCATCGCGAGTGTGGATCTGAGGAGGTGGAGCCGGAGGTTGCGTTTTGCGATCTCCCAGAAGATCATGCCACAATCCTTCCGTCAGCGATACGGATGGTCCGCCGGGAGTATTCTGCGATATGGGCGTCATGGGTGACCATGATGATCGTCGTGCCGTTCCGGTTAAGCTCCGTCATCAGTTCCATGATTCCGTCGCCTGTTCTGGAGTCGAGATTGCCGGTAGGTTCGTCGCAGAGCAGGATATCGGGATTGTTGATCAGGGCCCTGGCAACAGCAACCCGCTGCTGCTGCCCTCCCGACAACTCGGTGGGAGTGTGGGTGAATAACTTGTCATCGAGCTGGACCGCCCGCAGCACTTCCCGCCCCTTTTCAGGATCCACGGCTTTCTGGGACTTCAGCATCATCGGGAATGTCACGTTCTCGATGATATTGAGCAGGGGAAAGAGGTTGAAGTACTGGAAGATGAAGCCGATCCGGTCCCTGCGGAGATTGGTCAGCTCGATGTCAGACATATCACGGATCCGGGTCCCGCTGATAAAAATATCTCCAGAAGTAGGTGTGTCGAGGCAGCCCATCAGGTTCAGGAGCGTCGACTTTCCGGATCCCGACGGCCCCATGATCGAGATGAACTCGCCCCGGTCGACCTGGAACGAGACACCATCCAGTGCCGTGACATCGCCTGCTGGGAGCGGGTAGATCTTGACCACGTCCCGGAACAGCATTACCGGCTCGTCATCCATGGGAACGGTCACTTCTTCCTTCTCAGGTAGAGTGCCCAGCCGGCAACGAAGACGACAACGAGGACAACCGCCACGATCACCGGCAGCATAGTGGATGAGCCGTTAGTTGTTGTTGCAGCGTTCTGGCCTGTCGCAGAAATTTTCACGTCCTGTACGGCGGTGTAAATGTTGCCGTCCGCATCCTTGAACGAGAGCTGGATCGGCACCACTGCAGCATTGGATGCAGAGAAGGTGACCTCGAAACTGCCAAAGTCGTCCGACTTGAGGGCTCCTACGACATAGGTCTTGTAGGGGTCCTGGGGGACTGCCGGGCTGAGGGATGTCACCATGACCGTATACGCGGTCTGGAGGCCGGCATTATTCACATCGCCCGTGACGTGGTAGATGCCGGCTGTGGACGTGACCTGAACATTGCTCATTACCGGGTTTGCCTGGGTCTTGTCGATGCCGAAGGAGACCGGGAGGTCCATGGCCACCGAGTGAAGGTTGTCCCCGTTGTTATAGTCCACGGTCAGGTGGGCGGTCGTCGGCTGGTCCGGCGTTATGGTGAAATTTACCGGTACGGAAGCTCCTGCTGCGAGATCCCCGACAAATGTCCTTGCGGGCGCGGCAGTGATCCCGTCCCCGCTCACTTCAAGGACAACGTTTCGCACGTCGCTCTCCCGCGGGTTTGCGATACGGACATCCAGGGTCTTCTTCTGCCCCTGGGCAAAGGTATCCGGCTTCTCGATCGTTGACAGTTCGAGCGGCGTATTGTCCACTTTGACCGGGGCCCGGTAGTAGAGGCTGTCTGCGTCCCGGAAACTCAGGGAAAATGTCGGGTAATACGTCCCTTCGGGCGCGTCTGTTTCGATGGAGAAGGTGAAGGGGCGTGTCTGGAGCGGGCCGATATTCGCTGATGTATCATAGGGATGGCTCATGAGCCTGATATCCTTGTCCCCGATCGTTGCATGGTTCACCACGGTGCTCTGGTTGGCATTCCCGTTCGTCACCAACACCGTAACCGTCCCTGAATCACCGGTGAAAAATGTCCCGGGATCATAGGTTGTGTTTGCTACGTACACGTTACCCGCGGCAACGATGGAATCCGGGGTTGTAAAAGCAGAAACCGCCGGCAGCATCCCGCTCAGCAGCAGGATAGCGGTCAGGAAAAGGACCTGAGCATTTTTCATTACAGTGCTCCCAGTTTGTAAATTGAGTAGATGATGTAGAGGATAACCGGCAACCCGACCGAAAGCGCTGCATCCCTCACCGCCAGGTGCCGTGAATATTGTATACCGAAGATCCAGATATTGGCACTCCAGAGAAGGAAGACGATCGAGATCAGCGTTATCGTCTGGGTGAGGGCCATCATAGCGGGATCATGCATCAGGCTCGTCGTGGCGTCGAGAATAACCTGCGAATCCTGGGTCCCTGAGGGAATAGCCTGCACAATAACCTGAGGGATATAGTGCATTGCGACGACAAGGGAAATAAGCCCCCCGAATATCTGGGGGAGGAAACCGTAGCCAATCATCTCCAGGGTTCTGTTGAACGATCCTTTGCCATGGAACAGGATCGACACAAGGTAAAAAATACCGGCGTACAGCAACCACGAAATCAGGGTGATCACAAAAGCTGCTGCTACCGCTGCCAGAACGATGACCGGCCCCATTCCCGACAACATACCGCTCATCAGCGTTACCGTTGGAGTAACGATGAAATATGCTGCCGCAGCTCCAACGACCGCACTTATCAGGACGATCAACGCAGGGATCTTCAGGTTTTCGTTCTTTGTTATGGCATCCTGAAAAAACCCGCTGGGATTTACCAGGACTTTTAAGAATGAATTGTCCATCTTCATATTTTGTCAGCATTCCGGATTGTTTGTTGTTGCTAAAACGACAACTCATGTACAGATATGACGGACACTATATTAAGATGATAGTAGGAATACTTCAAAAAAAAAGTGGATATTACAAAATTTCGGGTAAGAATTTGTTGCAAACCGGATCAGCGTGAATATGCCCGGGGGACCTCTTCCCTGCCAAGATGGGCTCCTGTGATAATTACTGTCCGGCTGGCTTCCGCGGAACCGGTTCATTTTTTTGTTGAACGCATTTAACCATCATAACTGTACAACAATGTATATATTTGTACACAACAACTACTCTGTATGCAGACCAAAATCCTCCTCGACGAGGAGAAGATACCCAAGAAATGGTATAATGTCCAGGCGGACCTGAAAACGCCCCTTGACCCGCCGCTTCACCCGAAGACCCAGAAACCTGTCGGACCCGACGACCTCTCGGCAATCTTCCCGATGGAACTGATCCGGCAGGAAGTGACTACCGACCGATTCGTGGATATCCCCGAGGAAGTCCGCGATGTCCTTCGTCTCTGGAGGCCCAGTCCCCTCTACCGGGCCCACCGCCTTGAAAAATTCCTGAAGACGCCGGCGAAGATCTACTATAAGTGGGAGGGTGTGAGCCCGGCAGGGAGCCACAAGACAAACACCTCCGTCCCCCAGGCCTACTACAACATGAAAGCAGGGATCGAGCGGATCGCAACAGAGACGGGAGCAGGCCAGTGGGGTTCCGCCATGTCCTTTGCTTCCATGCTCTACGGTCTCGAATGCACCGTGTACATGGTCAGGTCAAGCTACTCCCAGAAACCATACCGGAAATCGATGATGCACGTCTGGGGCGCCGAGTGTATCCCGAGCCCCAGCACCAAGACAAACGCCGGGCGGGCCATGCTGGAGAAGGACCCGGACACTCCTGGAAGCCTCGGCATGGCTATATCAGAAGCGGTCGAGGATGCCGCGAGCCACAGCAACACCAATTACGCGCTCGGGTCTGTCCTGAACCATGTCTGTCTCCACCAGACCGTGATCGGTCTTGAGTGCCGCGAACAGCTTGCTTCTGTCGATGATTACCCCGATGTCGTCATTGGTTGTGTCGGCGGCGGGTCGAATTTTGCCGGGATCTCCTTCCCGTTTGCCGGGGATAAGCTGACCGGAAAACACAAGGACGTGGA
>Ga0187785_10000703_pt1 | contig 12172 bp, 10 predicted proteins | sample 0815_BV2_4_20_MG_FD_132466 | JGI IMG/M metagenome (GOLD analysis project Ga0187785, IMG submission 132466) | Tropical peat soil microbial communities from peatlands in Department of Meta, Colombia - 0815_BV2_4_20_MG | ecosystem: Environmental > Terrestrial > Soil > Wetlands > Peat | place...
GAGCGCGTCATGACCGGCGGCGACCGCTTCGAGGAACTCCCCCTCCTCCATCGCCGGGGCCGCAGTGAAATCGGCCGTCGGCCCGTCGAGATCAAGAGCGACCACGCGGAGCTCGGCTTCGGCCATGCGCGCGAGCTGATTGATAGCCGCGCCGCCGGCGGCGAAGTTCGCCACCATCTGCGCAGTGACCTCTGCCGGGTAGGCCGAAACACCTCGCGCCACGACACCGTGATTTCCGGCGAAGACGAGGATCTCGACCGCTTCGAGGCGAGGAGGGCTTCTGCCTTGCCAGCGCGCGAGCCGAACGACCTCCTCCTCGAGACGCCCCAGGCTGCGCGGTGGCTTGGTAAGGCTTTCCTCGCGCGCTGCGACGCGGGCGGCCGCACTGTCGTCGCCCAAGGGCAGATCGAGGCAGGCCGCGCGAAGATCGGCGAATGAGGCGAAGCGGGTCATTTTTCGGGTAGACTGCGGACTCAAAGGGAGGGACAGACGCAATGACAACAGCAATCTCGCCACGGGCCCTTAGCACGGAGCTTTGGACCGGCCTAGCCTTCCTCACGCGACTGCCGGTCGCGCGAGGCGCTCCTGACGCAGGCACCGACGTGGCGCGGGCAAGCTGGAGCTTCCCGGTCATCGGTGCCGGGATCGGCCTCCTCGCCGGCTTCGTCTATTGGCTCAGCTTTGCCCTCGATCTCAGCCCGTTTGTCTCGGCGTTGCTCGCGGTCGCGACCACCATGCTTGTCACGGGCTGCCTGCACGAGGACGGGCTCGCCGACACGATCGATGGCTTTGGCGGGGGTGCGACGCGCGAGCAGAAGCTCGAGATCATGCGCGACAGCCGGGTCGGCGCTTACGGCACCTGCGCGCTGGTGTTTTCAATATTGTTCAAGACGGGCGCGATCTCGAGCCTCGGCGATCCTTCGCTCGCCATTTCCGCGTTGCTAGCGGCGCATACCGGCGCGCGCGCGACGCTTCCCATGTTCATGCGGCGTGTGCCGCCTGCCCGGCCAGACGGCCTATCGGCCGATGCCGGACGGCCGCCCTCAGGCACACCGGCGATCGCGGTGCTGATCGGGTTTGCCGTGCTCGTGTTCACACTCGGCCTAGGCGGCGCTGTGGTCACGACCCTCGTGCTCGCCACCGCCGTCGGGCTGCTCGCGCTCCTCTGCATGAGGCAGATCGGCGGGCAGACCGGCGATGTGCTCGGCGCGGTTGAACAGACAAGTGAAATCGTGATCCTGCTCGCCGCCTCGGCATGGCTCTAGTCGCGACACCTATTGCGGCTTGACCGTCGAGGTGATGGAGGAGATGACCTCCGAAGCCATCTTGAATTCCTTGTCGCGATTGGTGATGCCGTGGCGCTTGGCGATCCACGCGAAGTCGGTATAGGCCACCCACACGTCACCTTTGGCGTCCTGATAGACCAGCACGCGCACCGGCCAATCGAGCCCTGCGTCGGGATCGGAGGTCAGGAACAGCGTACCGAGGGGCGGGTTGCCGAACACAAGCAGCGTCGAGGGTAACAGCGTGACGCCGGCATCGGCGGCGAGCTTCGACTGATCGATCTCGTCGAAGAACATGATGCCCTTGTCGGCGATGTCCTTCTTCATGCGCTTGATCGTCTCAGGCATGTCATAGGCGCTCTTGAACTTAACGATGCCGTCGTCCGCGGCGGCTCGGGCCGGTTGCGGCACCGAGGCCATGATTGCGAGCGCGACAAATGCGGCGGCAGCGACAAAACGGGTGAGCATGGGAGCCTTCTCCTCTGGCGGCGGACGGGTCTTCACCTTGTGGGCAGAGCATGGCGAAGTCGCCGGCTAAGCTGAAATGCCGCTTCGCTTCCAATTCGATGCCGGAAGGCTATGGTCGCCGGGGGGAAGGGTGCGCTAACCTGACGGAAACCAGCTCCGTGCTATAGCGTTGCTCACAAGAACACGTGCTTAGATCTCCAAGCAGGGAGTCGTTCATGCGAATCGCCATTGCCCTAGCGGCCCTCGCCTTCCTCGTCACCGCGCAACCGGCCTCGGCGGCGCCCCTTTTGTTGGGCGACCATGCGAGGCTCACCCACGGATCGAGCGACGGCCTCGTTCAGCCCGTGCACTACAAATACAAGTATCGGCGTTACGTCGCCGCCGTCCCGCGCGGCTGCAACTGGCAGTGTTACCCTTATTGGCGGCCCTACCAGTATCGCTACTGGCAGTTTTACTATCCCTATGGCGGCCCGCTGTTCTAGGCGGCGCTAGGCCTTAAGGGGCGGTCTCAGAGATGCGCTGATCGAGACCAAGACGCATCACCGTCTTGTGATCTTTCGACACGTTGCCCGGCCGCTAACCCGCGATTAGGCTTAACAAAGCCGGGGGAGGTTGGCGTCAAGGAGACCAAAACCATGCCTCACCTCCCGACCAAGCTCTTTGCCGCGACGCTGGTCTTTGGCTTTGCCCTTGCAGTGGGCCAGGCCAAGGCCGCGCCGCTGCCAATTCCAAGTGGACTCGCCAAGAATGACGCGGCGGCGCAGGCCTTGCCGATCGAAAAGGTGCACTATCGCGGCTACCGTTACCGCTACTGGGGCTACCCTCGCTACCGCTACTGGAACTACAACTACTACTATCGCCCCTATTATTACGGCTACGGCTATCGCCCCTATTGGTACTGGAATCGGCCCTACTACCGCCGCTACTGGTGGTGAGCCGCCAGTGTGGATTTGGGACCGGCGGGGCGACCCTGCCGGTCCCCGCCTCATCCGCGAAGAATTTGTAACAAGGAGTAACGCCACTCGTGCCCGCTATGGCAGAGTGCGCGCGTGACCTCCGGAATCGACAAACTCTCGGCTGCCCGCGCGCTCGACCTTGTGCGCGAAGGCCTGTTGCGCAAGGGCGCTCCCGAGCAGCTCCCCGAGCGGCTGCTGGTGGTCGACGCCGAACGCCAGGTCGCCACGCTGATCGAAAACGGTGCGCCCGTCGCCGCTTGGCCGGTCTCGACCGCGCGGCGGGGAATCGGCGGAGAAGAAGGTTCGTTCCGCACGCCGCCCGGTTGGCATTCGATCCGCCGGAGGATCGGCGAGGACGCCGCGCAAGGCGCGGTGTTCGTCTCACGCCAAAGGACCGGCGAGAGATGGTGCGGCGAGGCGCGCAACGAGGATCTCATCCTCACCCGCATTCTCACTCTCGACGGACTCGAGGATGGCGTGAACCTGGGGCCGGGGCGCGATTCGCGTTCCCGCTACATCTATCTGCATGGGACGAACCACGAGGACCTGCTGGGGCGGACCGCCAGCCACGGCTGCGTGCGCCTGTCGAACCGCGACGTAACCGAGCTGTTCGAGCGCATGCGCGAGGGGGACCTCGTCCTGATCGCCGCGCCAGTGTCGCGGGTTCTTCCCGATCCGAAGGGAGGCGGCCGCTTCCACTATGCCGGGCTTGCCGGGTCCGGCATGAGCGCGCTCGCGCAATTCCAGACGATGACCGGCGGCAGAGCGAGCGGCAGCGACCGGGCCTTCGATCGCGGCGAGCGCGCGGGTCTTCGTGCACAACTCGAGGCGCTTGGCATCGGCGTGTTTCCGCAGGACGGGAGCGGAGTCGGCCCCGATTGCGCCGCGCTCGTGGTCTCGACCGCGGTCGAGGATCACGTGCCTGACGTGGCGAGAGCGCGCGAGCTCGGCGTTCCCATCGTCCACCGCTCGGAGCTGCTCGCGCATTTCGTCGCCACCCATCGCTCGATCGCCATTACCGGCACGAGCGGCAAGTCAACCGTGACTGCGATGGTGTTCGAGATCCTGCGCGGCGCGGGTCTCGAACCTTCCGTCATCACCGGCGGCGATCTGCCTCTGCTCCAAGCGCAAGGTCTGCCGGGAAACGCCTTTGCCGGGACCTCGGACCTGCTCGTCGTCGAGGCCGACGAGAGCGACGGTACGCTGGTGCGCTACGCACCGGCGATCGGGGTGATCCTCAATCTCCAGCGCGACCATCGCGAGACGGCGGAGGTGGCCGCCATGTTCGCGACCTTACGCGCTCGCACGCGCGAGACGCTGGTCGTGGGGGATGCCGAAACGCTCGACAGATTCGCGGGCTCAACCCTCAGATTCGGCTTCACCGACAGGGCCGATATTCGCGGCGAGGACGTCGAGCTCGACGCAACGTCGAGCCATTTCCGGGTGGAGAACGTGGCTTTCATGCTGCCCATCCCCGGCGCGCACAATGTGGCCAACGCTCTTGCCGCGATCGCTGCGGCAAGAGTCGTCGGCGTCGAGCTTGCCGACATGGCCGAGCCATTGGCAGCGTTCAGAGGCATTGGGCGCCGGTTTCAGACCATCGGCAAAGCGCGCGGCATCGAGGTGGTGGACGACTTCGCCCACAATGCCGAGAAGATCGCGGCGGCCATCAGGACGGCGCGGCTCCGAGCGAAGCGCGTGCTCGCCATCTATCAACCGCATGGCTATGGGCCGACGCGCTTCTTGCGCCACGACTTCGTCAGGGTTTTCGCCGGCGAGCTCGCGCCACACGACCGTCTATGGATGCTCGAAGTGTTTTACGCGGGCGGCACGGCGACGCGCGACTTCTCGGCGACCGACATCGTCGCCGAAATCGCCGCCATGGGCGCTCACGCCGAGTTCGCGCCGTCGCGGCAGTGGCTCGTCGCGCGCATCGCCGAGGAGGCGCGGCCGGGCGACCTCGTTCTGCTTATGGGAGCGCGTGATCCGTCGCTGACCGAGCTTGCCCGCGCCATCCTTGCCGCGATCGAGAGCGCGACGGCATCGGTCTCGGCCAAATAGGCGCGACGGTAAGCCCCTAGTTGCCGAACAGGCCGTTGATTGCGTCAGTCAGGCCGCCGTGGCCGTTCCAGGCGGCGCGGCTGCGGCCCATTACCGGGACGGCGTCGGCCTCGATCTCGTCGATCTTCGCCGCCTTGCCGAACAGAGCCGAGGCCATCTTGGCATCGAGGCCGTAGACATCGGTGAAAGACTGGGTCTTGCCCTTCTCATCCGCCGTCACGGTGAAATAGGTGACATGAACGGGGATCTTGTGGCTCAGCGAGATCACGCTGTTATTGCCCTTAACCAGCATGTCCTTCACCTGCTGATCCGACCAGCCCTTGTCCTCGGCAAGCAGGAAAGTGGCAAGCCGCGCCGGCTGAAACACGCGGATGCAGCCATGGCTCGCCATTCGCACCGTCTCGTCGAACACCTCGGGCTGGATGGTATCGTGCATGTAGATCGCATGCCGGTTGGGGAAGTTGAACTTCAGCTTGCCGAGCACGTTGTCGGGGCCAGGCGGCTGGGTGAAGGTATATTGCATGACGTTGGCGCGCTCCCAGTCGACCTTGGCGGGGTCGACCGGCTTCCCTTGAAAGCTGACGTTCAGCTCGTGAGCTTGCAGGATCGAGAGGTCCGGGCCTGAACCGCTGCCTTTCAAAGCCGGCTCGAGGTCTTCGAGGATGATGGTCTCGGGCACCGTCCAGTCCGGGTTGAACACGATCGAGCGCATGTCGGCCGAAAAGATCGGAGTGGCATATTTGGGCAGCCCGACCACGACCTTGGTTGCGTAGACGGTCTTGCCGCTCTTGACGACCCGGCCCATGAACTCGGGGATGTTATCCTCGACATGGTAGGTGCCGAGGTCGGCCGGCATCCACCGCCAGCGCTCCATGTTGATGATGATGCGCTGAACTTCTGGCCCGTCGACGCCCTTCTTGCCCTTGGCGCGGGCCTTGAGAAGGGCTTGGCGCAAGTGCTCGAATTGCTCGTGTCTGGGATGCAGCGAGCGCAAATAAGCATCGGGCGCCGTCGACTCGCCGATCTCGTCCAGCACGGTCTTGGGCTTGCGCAGGTCAGGCTTCTGGTCGAGGAGGATGCTGACCCTCAAGGGCGACAAGCGGCCGCCACGCGCAAAGCGCGCATATTTGAGGATGGCGAGGTCGAGCTTGACTTCGTCGGAAGCCTGCGCCTCGACATTGGCGGGAAGATCGGCGGGCGGCGGAAGCTCGAAAGCGTCGGAGGGGAGGCCCCAATCATCGGCCTTCTCGATCTCGGCGATGACGGCCTGCGCGCGTGCCGAAAAACCCATGCCGGTGATCCATAGCGGCGCATCGGTGCGCTCGGCATAGAACGATTGCAGCGCGGCGAGGTCATCGGAAGCTACGCCCTTGCGGGTCGCCGGATCGGCGAGCTTGGCGCGGATGGCGAGGATGATCGGGTCGGCCGGCTTCTCTCCCGTCGCGCTTGGCGGCGTCGCGGCGGCGTCGGGAGAAGGCGCGCTCGCATTGTCCGGTGTTGTCGGCTCGGGTTCTGCGCCCGGAGTAGCCGCGGCCGTGTTGGTTCGCGGCTCCGTCGCTTTATCGGGTTGCGCAGGGCTTTGCGAGGCAGACGCGGCGGCCGCAGGCGCGGCTTGGAGCGTCGCGGTCGCGGAGGTGGAAGGCCCCTCTTCGGCACGCGCGCCGCTCAAGGCCGGCAGTGCCAGCGCGAGCACAGCAGCGACAAAACCGGCAGCTAAGGATCGTCCGCCCAATTCAACCCCCGTATCCGTCATAGGTTAGCCTCTGGATCGGTTCACGGCCACCCGAATCGACCTGTGCACTGTGTCCGTTACGCCGCACCCCTCGGAAATACTTCAGGTTTTCGGCTCTTCGCCGTGCGCTCGCATGGACTTAGCAAGGTTCGTTGTTATGATCGATCAACGCGACCTGCGCTCGAGGCAACACCCCCATGTTCCCGGTTGGCGACGACGATTCACAACGGCGCACGACTCCGGTCGTCACCTTCGCTCTGATCGGCCTCAACGTGCTCTTCTTCCTCGTCGAGCTCAGCGGCGGAGATCGCTTCATCGAGCAATGGGCGTTCGTCCCGGCGCGTTTCTCGCAAGATCCCGTCGAGGGCGCCGTGACCATCTTCACCGCAATGTTCATGCACGGCAGCTGGTTCCATCTCTTCGGCAACATGCTGTTCCTGTGGATCTTCGGCGACAATGTCGAGGACCGCTTCGGCCACATCACCTTTTTGATCTTCTATCTCCTGGCCGGCATCGCCGCGACTTTCGCCCAATATTTCGCAGCACCCGGCTCAACCGTCCCTAATGTCGGGGCGTCCGGCGCCATCGCCGGCGTGCTCGGCGCCTATATCCTCATGTTTCCGCAATCGCGGGTGAACGTGCTGGTCGGCCGGCAGATCGTCGCCATGCCGGCCTTCATCGTGCTCGGGCTGTGGATCGCGCTTCAACTCGTCAGCGGCGTCGGCACGATCGGCCATGCCGACACCGGCGGCGTCGCCTACATGGCGCATATCGGCGGGTTCGCCGCCGGGATCGCCATGACGTTCATCTTTCGCGGCCGCTCCGAGACCACCACCTGAGGCGACCGCCGCGTCAAACCTCTCCCAGGAAGTCGCGTTTGCCGATCTCGACCCCGCAACGGCGGAGGATGGCGTAGGCCGTGGTCGCGTGGAAATAGAAATTCGGCAGAGCGAAATGCACGAGATAGGGCTCGCCCTTGAAGTGCATATCCTGGCCGCCGATCTTGAGCGAGATGTCGCGATTTTCCGAGCCGTCGATGTCCTTGGCCTTGAAGCCTTGCACGAACTTCATCGTCTTGGCGATGCGCGCCTTGAGCTCGGCGAAGGTCTTCTCCTCGTCGGGATAGCTCGGCACCTCGGCGCCGGCGAGCCGCGCCGTGGTTCCCTTGGCGAAGTCGGCTGCGATCTGGACCTGGCGGGAGAAGGGAAACATGTCGGGCGCGAGCCGCCAGTTGATCATTACCTCGTCGGCGATCTTGTGCTCTGCGGCGTAGCTTTCCGCCTTCTCGATGATGGCGGTGAGGTTCTTCAACATGGAGAGAAAGGCAGGCACGGAAGCCTGGTACATCGACATCGACATGGCGCAGCATCGCCTCCCTGAATGTGAATCGATCGCATGAGGTTGTGCCGCATCCGAGCCTCGTGAGGCAACCGGCCGGCGATCACAGTTTTGCGTTCGGCCTGCGGCGCGTCGCCACTTGAAATCTTTGCTAAGCTTGCCCAATGCGCGTCCTGGCTGCGCGCCTGAACGTGCGACATGTTGGTCGCACAGCGGCGAGAGGCGGAACCTATGAACGAAGCGAATTCGAGAGATCCCGCGAACGGCTTAAGTCGCCGCAACGTTGCCGCAGCCCTTGCGCTCGGCGCGGTCGCGCTGCCGATCACTCGCCCCGCCTTCGGCCGGGGAATCGAAGGCCCCGCCACCGCCGAAGACGAAAAATTCATGCGGCTCGCGCTCGCAGAAGCGGCGCTAGGCGATTACCCCTACCCGTTCGGGGCCGTGATCGTGCGGGACGGCGAGGTGCTCGCCAAAGGACGCAATCTCTGGAACCAGCAACAGGACCCAACGGCACACGCTGAGATGGTCGCCATGCGCCGCTTCCTCGCCGAGTATGGGATCGAGAAGCTCAAGGGGACTACGCTCTATACCTCGGGAGAGTCCTGCCCGATGTGCATGGGCGCAATCGTGTGGTGCGGAATCGTGCGCGTGGTCTTTGGCGCGTCCATCGCGCAGCTCGCGACCAAGGTCGGCCAGATCATGCTGACCGACGCCGACATCGCCGATAAGACGCCGTTCGCCAACATCGCTCTCACCGGCGGCGTCCTCGCCGATGAATCGCTTAAACTCTTCAAGTGACGATGCAGCCGATCATCGACCCTCGCCAGGGCGACATCGAGGACGACGCCTCGAGCACCAAGAAGCGCTCCATGCTCGCGCTAGCGGGCGGCATGCTGGTCGAGATCAGCCTGCCCAAGTTGATCATCGCCTGGGGTCTCCTTCTCGTCGTCCCCGGAATCCTGCTCGGTCTCGTGCCGATCGCCACGACCATGTGGTTCAGGGCGATGACCGACAATGTCGCCTCGCCCGAGCTTGGCTTTTGGACCGTGGTCGCGCTGTTGGCGGCCCTGGCGGTCGGTTGGTTCGGTTGGCGACCGCTCTTCCGCCTCGCCGAAACGAGTTTCTGGTCGCTCAACGCTCTCCTCGTCCAGCCGATTTATGCCGCTTGTCGCGAGGTGCTGCGCCATTTCTCCGAGCGGCTGCTGTTCGCGACGGCGACCGATGCGAGCCGCGGCAAGCTCCGCGCCGGAGCCGCCGCGGTGGCCGGGGTGCTTCTTTTCGCGCTTGGACTTGTGGTGGCCGGGTGGGCATGGCCGCGGGCGCATCTGTTCGCGTCACTCACCGAGATCGATTCCTTCACCCGCTTCGCGGAAGTCACGCTCGCCAACAGCATTCTGGTCGTTGCCGGCTATCTTGCGGTCGCGGCCCTTTTCTGGGGCTTCGCCGATGCCCTCATGCCGCAGCCCATCACGCTCAGGCAGTTCGCCACGCGCACCGGGAAGCGGCGCGTATGGCGCGTCGCCCACCTCTCCGACATCCACATCGTCGGCGAGCGCTACGGCTTCCGGCTCGAAAGCGGGCGTCTCGGTCCGCGCGGCAATGTCCGCCTCAAGCGCCTCCTTGCCGAACTCGACGCGATCAACGCCAAGGCACCGCTCGATGTGGTCCTCATCAGCGGCGACGTGACCGATGCGGGGCTGGCGAGCGAGTGGGCCGAGTTCTTCGAATTGATCGCGCCCTACCCGCAGCTGGTGAAGAGAATGCTGATCCTTCCCGGCAATCACGACCTCAACATCGTCGATCGGTCAAACCCCGCGCGCATGGACTTGCCCGGCAGCCCGAATATCCGTTTGCGGCAACTCAGGATGCTGTCGGCGATGGACGCTATTCAAGGCAGGCAGGTCAAGATCATCGACCGCAAGACACGCAAGCTCGGCAGGAGTCTCGACGAAGTCCTCGCACCGCATCGCGGCGTAATCGCGCGTTTCGCCGATGCGGCCCGGCCATTGTTCTCGCGACGTCTCACCGAGCTGTGGGCCAAGATCTTCCCCATGGTGCTCCCGCCGCATGACGAGAACGGACTCGGCGTCATCGTGCTGAACTCGAATGCCGACACACATTTCTCCTTCACCAACGCGCTCGGCATGATCTCGGCGGAACAGATGCGCGGCATCGAGATCGCGGCGGCGCAATATCCGCGCGCGATATGGCTGATCGCTCTGCATCATCACGTGGTCGAATATCCGTGGAAGGCCAAAACGCTCTCCGAGCGCATCGGCACGGCTCTCATCAATGGCAATTGGTTCGTGCGCAAGCTGAAGCCGCTCACAAGGCGTGTGATTCTCATGCATGGCCACCGCCACGTCGACTGGATCGGCCTATGCGGCGACCTCACCATCGTGTCGGCGCCCTCCCCGGTCATGGAGGTAACCGACGAGGTGGCTAGGGGCTTCTATGTCCACACGCTGGCAGCGGCCGACGACGGCGAGCTCAAATTGCTGCCGCCGGATTGGATCGAGGTGCCGGGCGAGCGGCCGGACGAGGACGTCTCGACGGCGCCGCGGCGGTCAATCGGGCATGCCGAGATCGGCAAGTCTTAATGCCGCAGCGTCATGCTGCTTTCATAATGTGGTGATCATCCCTTCATATAATCGGCGCAAGCGCATTGAAGCGTCGAGCTGAGCCCCTTAAGCGTGTGGCTCGGCGCAAATCTTGAGCCAGCGCAACGCCGTCTCACGAACCTTCTGCTACGAGACATCGATTCTCGACCCCGGCGTCGCAAATTTTTCCATCGACCTCTTAGCGTTCTAGACCTGTCATGAATGAAACTCCCACACGGCTCGGAACACCTTATCCAAGGGGCGACAAATTCGTCGCTGCGCCCCCGGCGCCGCCGCTGCCCGCGCCGGCCACGGGCTGGAACGCGCCGTCATTCGAGACGATGGATCGCCTGTCGCGGGCGGTGACTGCGCGGTTCACCCAAGGCATATCGCCCCACGCGCTCTTCGACGCCTGGTTCGATTGGGCCTCGCATCTTGCTTATGCGCCCGGCCGCCAGCTTGAGCTCGGGCTCGAAGCCATCAACGCCGGCGCGCAGCTTGCACGCTACGTGACGCGCGGCACCTCCGACCAGGTCGAGCCGCCCTTTCCGCCGCAACCAGGCGATCGGCGCTTCGCCGATCCCGCCTGGCAGAAGCCGCCTTATTCGTGGTGGGAGCAGGCCTTTCTCGCTCAGGAAGCCTGGTGGAAAAGCGCGACCCGCGAGGTGCGCGGCATGACGCCGAAGAACGTCGCACGCGCTGATTTCATCGCGCGCCAATTGCTGGACGTGTGGTCCCCATCCAACATTCCCTGGCTCAACCCGGTCATCATCGAGCGGACGGCAAAGGAGTCAGGCGCCAATCTCGTGCGCGGTGCAACCAACTTGCAGAACGATATCTGGCGTGCATTGACGATGCAGCCCGCGCCTCCCGCCGATGGTCTTCGCGTCGGCGTCGATCTCGCCATCACGCCTGGCACCGTCGTCTACCGCAACGAGCTGATGGAGCTCATTCAGTACACGCCGGCGACTAGCAGCGTCGTGGCCGAGCCGGTGCTGATCGTCCCTGCCTGGATCATGAAATATTATGTGCTCGACTTGAGCCCGCATAACTCGCTCGTGCGCTATCTCGTCGAGCGCGGCTTCACGGTGTTCATGGTGTCGTGGCGCAACCCGACCGCTGCTGACAGCGATATCACGTTCGATTCCTATCGCACCAAGGGCGTGATGGCAGCGCTCGATGCAGTCAGGACGATCGTGCCGGACCGCAAGGTACATGCCACCGGCTACTGCATAGGCGGCACGCTGCTCGCCATTGCCGCCGCGACGATGGCACGGGACAACGACGACCGGCTCGCGACCATCACGCTGCTCGCCGCGCAGACCGATTTCAGCGAGGCCGGCGAGCTCATGCTGTTCCTGACCGAGGGACAGGTCGCCTACCTCGAGGACGTCATGTGGGAGCGCGGCTACCTCGACGCGCGGCAGATGGCGGGAGCCTTCCAGCTGTTGCGCTCCAACGACCTCATCTGGTCAGAAGTGGTGCGCCAGTACATGCTGGGACAGCGGCGGCCGCTGACCGATCTGATGGCGTGGAACACCGACGCCACCCGAATGCCCTATCGAATGCATTCGGAATATCTGCGCCACATGTTTCTCGGCAACGATCTGGCGGAGGGCCGTTACGAGGCAGCCGGGCGGCCGGTCGCTCTCTCCGATATTCGCATACCCACATTTGTGGTGGGCACGGAAAGCGACCATGTGGCGCCCTGGCGCTCGGTGTTCAAAATCCAGC
>Ga0187785_10000704_pt1 | contig 12171 bp, 11 predicted proteins | sample 0815_BV2_4_20_MG_FD_132466 | JGI IMG/M metagenome (GOLD analysis project Ga0187785, IMG submission 132466) | Tropical peat soil microbial communities from peatlands in Department of Meta, Colombia - 0815_BV2_4_20_MG | ecosystem: Environmental > Terrestrial > Soil > Wetlands > Peat | place...
CGTGCTCGCGTCGGTGCCTCTGTTCAAAGCGGCCAAGCTGAAGGAGCCGGTCCATCTCATCGTCTCCTACGACGAAGAAGTCGGCTGCACGGGAGTCAGGCCGCTGATCGAGCGAATCGGCAGAGGCTTGCCGCGCCCTCGCGCCATCATTGTCGGCGAGCCGACCAGCATGGCGGTGATCGACGCGCATAAGCGGATCGACGCCTACCGCACCGCCGTGCATGGCCGCGAGGCGCATTCGAGTCTGCCGGCACTCGGCGTCAACGCCATCTCTGCGGCGGCTTCGCTGATCGGCGAGCTCGACCGCATCGGCTCCGACATCGCCAAGACCGAGAACGATCCCCGGTTCGAGCCGCCTTATTCGACCATCAGCGTCGGCACCATCAAAGGCGGCACGGCCCCGAACATCGTGCCCAAGACTTGCGACTTCCACTGGCAGGTGCGGAGTCTCCCCTCAGCCGTGCCCGAGACGATTCCGCACGACCTTGCCCGCTACGCGGAGGCTGAGCTCCTGCCGAAGATGAAGCGGGTCACGGACGAAGCGAGCATCGAGACGAAGAGCGTGCATTCCGTCCCGGCGTTTGCCGCCGGCAGCGCATCGGAGGCCGTGGCGCTCGCGCTCAAGCTCACCGGCGCTAAAGGCACGCGGGCGGTGTCCTACACGACTGAGGCCGGGCTGTTCGAGCAAGCCGGATGCCCCGCCGTGATTTGCGGACCTGGCGACATCGCCCAGGCGCATGCCGCCGACGAATATGTGAGCATCGAGCAGATCGAGGCCTGCCTCGCCTTCCTCGCCGGCCTCGCGCAAGAACTCAGTGCGTAACGCTCCTCATGCGTCGGCGAAGGTGGCGGGGTCGAAGCGGTAGCGGCTGTTGCAGAACTCGCACGTCACCCAAACCTCGCCGTCGACCACCATGTCGGCAAGATCCTCGGCCGAGAAGCGCTTGAGCAGATCCTCGACGCGGGCGCGCGAGCAGCTGCAATAGGTCTCGAGCGGGATGGCGCGATAGGCGCGCACCTTCTCCTCGTGGAACAGGCGGTAGAGCAGCCGATCGGGGGGAAGCATCGGGTCGAGCAACTCGTGATCCTCGACCGTCTCGGCGAGAGCCTTGGCGCGCGTCCAATCCTCCTCCTCGAAGGCCGCTTCCCGCGCGCCTGAATGGCCACCTTCGCGCGTTAGCTTCTGCACGAGAAGACCCCCCGCACGCCAAGTCCAAGGATGCGCAGCCCCCTTGCCCGGGCGGTAATGCCGCGCCACGGCAAGGCGGATGAACGTCGGCAGTTGCTCCGATTGGCGGAAATAGGTGTCGGCCGCCTCGGTCAGGCTCTCGCCTTCGAGCGGCACCACGCCCTGATAACGCTCGGTCTCCACGCCGCGGTCGATGGTCATGGCGAGATGTCCCTCCCCGATCAGGCGCGCGCCGGCGGGAAGTGCAGCGACCTGCTCGCCCGAGAAGCGGGCATAGCCGCGCAAGCCGCCCGGCACCTGATAATCGGCGACGAGGAGATCGACAGGGCCGTCGGTCGAAGCCTGGAGGATGAACTTGCCTTCGGTCTTGAGCGAGGCGCCGAGTAGGGCGGTGAGTGCAACCGCCTCGCCCAACAGGCGCGATACCGCCTCAGGATAATCATGGCGCGAAAGGATGGTATCGACCGTCGGTCCGAGCTTGACCAGGCGGCCGAACACCTCGGCCTGTTCGGCCTGAAACGGCAAAATCAGGTCGTCCTCCGGAATGTTGAGTTCGACGCGATGTTCCTCGGATTGCTCTGTCATCGCCTGGCTCCGCGTGCCTTGAGGCGCCGCGGTTTAGTGGCTCGGTGCGGAGCGCCAAGGCACCAGGCGAGGATCGCCTTCTGCACATGCAGGCGGTTCTCGGCCTCGTCCCACACCGCCGATTGCGGGCCGTCGATCACCTCTTCCGTCACCTCGTCACCGCGATGGGCTGGCAGGCAATGCATGAAGATCGCATCCTTGTGCGAGGCTGCCATCACGGCGCCGTCGACTTGGAACGGCCGCAACGCCGCGTTGCGGCGATTCGCGTCGTTGTCGCCCATCGACACCCAGACATCCGTCACCACGCAATCGGCGCCGTGCGCCGCCTGAAGCTTATCGTCGCACACCTCAATGTTCGCGCCCTGCGCGTTCGCCCAGGCGAGAAGTTCGGGCGAAGGCGCGAAATCCTTTGGCGCGGCGATCCTAAGCTCGAAGCCGAACCGCGCCGCAGCATGCACCCAGGAGGCGGCGACATTATTGGCGTCTCCGATCCAGGCAATTGTGCGGTCTTTGATCGGACCCTTCAGCTCCTCGAAGGTCATGACGTCGGCCATGACCTGGCAGGGATGGGAGCGGCAAGTGAGCCCGTTGATCACCGGCACGGTCGCATGCGCGGCGAGCTCGACAAGCGTCGCGTGAGGTCCGGTGCGGAGCATGATCACGTCGACGTAGCGCGACAGCACGCGGGCAGTATCGGCGATGGTCTCGCCGCGCCCGAGCTGCATGTCCTGCGGATCGAGCACGACGGAGGTCCCGCCGAGCTCATGCATGGCGACCTCGAAGGAGACGCGCGTCCGGGTCGAGGGTTTCTCGAAGATCATGGCAAGAACGGCGCCCTCGCCCACGCCAATACCCTTCGCTGCCTTCCTATTCTTGCGTTTGCGCTTGATGGCGGCAGCGTCATCGATGATCGCGCGCAGGGTCTTCGCGTCCAATGCGTCGATGTCTAGGAAATGCTTGGGTGGCATGGCGGCCATCTTGTCGCGTTAGGCGGGGGCCGAAACCTTGGCCAAGGCGACGCAAGCGGCTTCGAGCTTCTCGGCGGCAAGCTCGATCTCCGCCTCGCCGACGATGAGCGGCGGCAAGAGACGCACGACGTTGTCGCCGGCCTGGACAGTCAGCATCTTCTCGGCGCGCAGAGCCTCGACCAGCTTCTGGTTGGGGACCTTGCATTTCAACCCGAGCATGAGCCCCTGCCCGCGTACCTCCTCGACGATATCGCCATGCTCGTCCTTCAGCGCGGCAAGGCGCTGCTTCAACCTAAGGCTCATCTGCGACACATGGTCGAGGAAGCCGTCCTCGAGCACGACGTCGAGGACGGCGTTGCCGACCGCCATAGCGAGCGGATTGCCGCCGAACGTCGAGCCATGACTGCCAGCGGTCATGGTTGAGCCGACCGCCTCGGTGGTGAGGCAAGCGCCGACGGGAAAGCCGCCGCCGAGGCCCTTGGCGGTCGCCATGATGTCCGGCGTGATCCCGGCCCATTCATGAGCGAACAGCTTTCCGGTGCGGCCCATGCCGGTTTGCACTTCATCGAGCAGCAGCAGAACTCCCTTCTCGTCGGCGAGGCTGCGCAAGTCCTGGAGGAAGCGCCAGGAGACCTCGCGCATGCCCCCTTCGCCCATGATCGGCTCGATGAGGATGCCCGCCGTCTCGTCGCCGATCGCTTTCTCGGCCGCGCCGATGTCGAGCGCCGCAACCCGATCGAAACCATCGACCGGCGGACCGAAGCCTTCGAGATGTTTCGCCTGCCCGCCGGCGGCGATGGTCGCGAGAGTCCTGCCGTGGAAGGCGCCCTCGAAGGTGACAAGCCGGTAGCGCTCGGGCGCATCGTTCTTGAAATGATAGCGCCGCGCGGCCTTGATCGAGCATTCGACGGCCTCGGCGCCCGAATTGGCGAAAAACACGCGGTCGGCGAAGCTCGCCGCGCAAAGCCGCATGGCGAGGCGCTCCTGTTCGGGGATGCGGTGCAGGTTCGACACATGCCAGAGCTTCTTCGCCTGGTCAGTCAGAGCGGCAACGAGATGGGGATGGGCGTGGCCGAGCGCAGTGACCGCGATCCCGCTCGAGAAGTCGAGATAGCAGTCGCCTGACGCCGTATAAAGAAAGGCGCCTTCTCCCCGCACGAAGGAAAGCTCGCTGCGGGCGTAGGTCGGAAGGAGGGCCGACATGAAACTGCGCTGTCCCTGAAACAAAATTGCCGCCGGAGGGCGGCAGCAAGGAAACTCAGAGCATTAGGTCTCGCGCTTTCCTCTGTCAATCGGCGCTGTCAGGCTCTTATCCAATGCTTCTCCACGCTTCTATCAACCGCCGTGTTTGTGTTCTCCCTAAAGAAGTGGCAGAATCCCCTCGTTCCGGTGGAAAACGGAGAGGACAAGCGTGGCGGACGCTTGCCGGATTCTCCCGGATATAGTAGCGTAATAACCGCTCGGCTACCAGATGTCGTGGGTGCTGCGTTGCGCCCGGGCGGTCATTCTCACCAGTAATTCCGAGTGTTCACACGCCGTCTCCTGGCGGGACGGGGGGATTCTGAGTCCAAACGAGGAGGCCAAACCATGGGTTGGACTGATGAGAGGGTTGAACTGCTTAAGAAACTCTGGGCGGAAGGGCTGAGCGCGAGTCAAATCGCTGGGCGCCTTGGCGGGGTGACCCGCAATGCGGTAATCGGCAAGGTGCATCGGCTTGGCCTCTCGGGGCGGGCGACAAGCTCGCGTTCGTCGAGCCCGAGGCCACGTCGCACGCATGTGCCGCGGCAGCATCGCGCATCGTCGCTGATGTTCGGGACGCGCGGCAACGTCGCCTTGAAGCCGCAATTCGAGGCGGAGGAAGAGCCGCTGCCGGCGCCGCTCGAGGAGCTCGTCATCCCGCTCGCCGAGCGTGCGAGCATCCTCACGCTGAAGGAGCCGATGTGCCGCTGGCCGATCGGCGACCCCAGCGAGCCCGATTTTCATTTTTGCGGCCGGAAGAAAATGGGCTCGCTGCCCTATTGCGAGCATCACGCGCGCATGGCGTATCAGCCGGTGCAGCTCAGGCGGCGCGAGCGCCGTCTGATCAACGGCTAAGCTTCAGGCGGCAGGGGCGAGGAGAAGAGGCGCCGGTTCGGCGCCTCTTTTCGCTGGCACTATCTTCATCCGTCGAGACGCGGCCGCGATCCGCTCCTTAGCCTGGCTCCTCACATGAGGAGGCGCGCAATGCGCCATCTCGAAGGGTGAGACTCTCGGATTACGCCGGCTCTTCGAGCTTGTCGGAGAAGGCGTAACCGGCGCCGCGCACGGTGCGTACCGGATCCGTCTCGTTGCCGCGCATCATGGCCTTGCGCAAGCGGCCGATATGCACATCAACGGTGCGTTCATCGACATAAACATTGCGGCCCCACACCCCATCCAAGAGTTGCGCGCGGCTAAACACACGGCCGGGGCTCTGCATCAGGAATTCGAGCAGGCGGAACTCGGTCGGTCCAAGATGAATCTGGCGGCCGCTCCGGCTGACGCGGTGCGACTCGCGGTCGAGCTCGATGTCGCCGACGCTGAGCACTGAGGCAATTCGCTCGGGGTTGGTGCGGCGCAGGATGGCGCGCACCCGCGCCATCAGTTCGGGCAGCGAGAAGGGCTTGACCACATAATCGTCGGCACCGGTGGTCAGGCCTCTGATACGGTCGCTCTCCTCGCTCCGTGCCGTCAACAAAATGATCGGGATGTGGCGGGAGTCCTTGCCCGTGCGTAAGCGGCGGCAGAGCTCAAGGCCAGACAAGCCGGGCAGCATCCAGTCCAGCACGATCAAGTCGGGGGAGCCTTCGGCAATCGCTACTTCCGCCTCGTCGCCCCGATGAACGACATCGACCGCGTAACCCTCGGCCTCGAGGTTGTAGCGAAGCAAAAGGGCGAGCGGCTCCTCGTCCTCTACGACCAAGACTTTGGCTCCAGCGCTCATGGCGTTCGTCTCAAGCATTGCGCTACCCCGCCGACCGCTTCAGCGCGACCGGCGTCGAGCTCGTTGTGTCGCCTTTCGGACGTTGATCGGTGATGGCGGTGCCGTGCACCAGATAATAGACGTTCTCGGCGATGTTGGTGGCGTGATCGCCGATGCGCTCGATGTTCTTAGCGCCGAACAGAAGATGGGTACAAAGCCCGATGTTGCGCGGGTCCTCCATCATATAGGTGAGGAGCTCGCGGAACAGCGAGTTGTACATCGCATCGATCTCTTCGTCCTTGTACCAGACCTTGAGCGCGCGGTCGGCGTCGCGCTCAATGAAGGCATCGAGCACTTCCTTGAGCTGGCCGAGGGCCAGCTCGCCCATATGCTTCAGCCCCAGCATCAGCTGCTTCGGCTGCTGCTCGCTCACCACGGCTACGGCGCGCTTGGCGATGTTCTTGCCGAGATCGCCGATGCGCTCCAGGTCATTGGCGATTCTTAGCGCCGCCATGATTTGGCGAAGGTCGTAGGCCATAGGCTGGCGCCGGGCAATCATCGCCACTGTCTGCTCCTCGATCTCGCGCTCGAGCGCGTCGATCGCTTCGTCCTCGCTGATGGTGGCGGCGGCAAGCTCGGGGTCGCGGCGCTCAAGTGCCTCGATCGACTGGCCGAGAACCTGCTCGGCCAAACCGCCCATCTTCGCGATCTTATTGTTGAGGAGCAAAAGCTCCTCCTCATAGGACCTGACGATGTGTTCGTGCTGCTTATCCATGCGGTCCGTCTCCTTCGAGCGCCACGGGCTTAGCCGAAGCGGCCGGTGATGTAGTCCTGCGTACGTTGTTGCCTGGGATTGGTGAAGATCTTGGTGGTTTCGTCGAACTCGACAAGCTCGCCGAGATACATAAAGGCGGTGAAGTCAGACGTGCGTGCCGCCTGCTGCATGTTGTGGGTAACAATGGCGATGGTGTAGTCCTGCTTCAAGACGTCGATGAGCTCCTCGATCTTGGCGGTGGAAATCGGGTCGAGCGCCGAGCAGGGCTCATCGAGCAAGATCACCTCTGGGCGGATGGCGACGGTGCGGGCGATGCATAGGCGCTGCTGCTGGCCGCCGGACAGGCTCAGCCCGCTCGCGTCGAGCTTGTCTTTGACCTCGTCCCACAAGGCGCCGCGCCTGAGCGAATCCTCGACACGGGCGTCGAGCTCCGACTTGGGCAGTTGCTCGTAAAGACGCACGCCGAAGGCGATGTTATCATAGATGGTCATGGGGAACGGTGTCGGCTTCTGAAACACCATGCCCACCTTGGCGCGAAGCAGATTGACGTCCTGCTTGGGGTTCAGGATGTTCTCACCGTCGAGCAGCACCTCGCCCTCAGCCCGCTGATTGGGATAGAGGTCGTAGATGCGATTGAGGATGCGCAGCAATGTGGACTTGCCGCAGCCCGACGGTCCGATGAAGGCAGTGACCTTGTTCTTGTACAATTCGACGTTGTTGTCGGCGAGGGCGCGGTAAGCTCCGTAATAGAAGTTCAGGCGGCGCACGGAGACTTTCGGTTCTAACGCAGCGATCTCAGCCGGCGTCTCAGGCGCCTCTTTCACTTCGGTTTGAATAGCAAGACTCATAGCTGCACCTTCTTGGCTGAAAGGGCGCGAGCCAAGATGCTCAAGCCCAGCACTGCGGCGGTGATGAGGAGAGCCCCGGTCCAGGCGAGCTGCTGCCAGTCCGCGTAAGGGCTCAAGGCGAACTGGAAGATGATTACCGGCAGGCTCGCCATCGGTGCGTTCAGGTTCCAGCTGAAGAACTGGTTGTTGAGCGCGGTGAACAGAAGGGGCGCCGTCTCGCCGGTGATGCGCGCAACGGCGAGCAAGACCCCGGTGATGATGCCGGCGCGGGCTGCACGATATGCGATGTGCCGAATCACCAGCCATTGCGGGACGCCGAGCGCCGCCGAAGCCTCGCGCTGGGTGTTGGGCACGAGGAGCAGCATGTCCTCGGTGGTGCGCACCACGACGGGGATGACGATGATGGCGAGCGCCACGGCGCCGGCCCAGGCGGAGAAATGCCCCATCTGCGCGACCATGATCTCATAGACGAACAGGCCGACTACGATCGATGGTGCGCTCAACAGGATGTCGTTGATGAAGCGGACCACCATGGTGAGCTTGGAGTAGCGTCCGTACTCGGCCATGTAGGTGCCGGCCAGCATGCCGAGTGGAGTGCCGAACAACACCGCGAGCATAGTGAGGATCAGGCTGCCGATGATCGGGTTCAACAGCCCGCCGGTGCCGCCAGGTGGCGGCGTCATCTCGGTGAAGACCGCGAGCGACAGTCCGCCCATGCCCTTCACGACGAGAACCAGAAGAATGAGGACGAGCCAAGTCAGGCCGAAAGCGGCGGCACCGATCGATAGCGCCGTCGCCAAGCGATTACGCCATCGTCTTCGATGATAGCGCGGTGTCGCTGCTACGTCCGCCATCTCACTTCCCCTCCTTTAGCGTCATCCGCATCAGCATGAGTCTTGCTGCCGCGAGCACCACGAAAGTGATGAAGAACAGGATGAGGCCCAGGGCGATGAGCGAAGCGGTATAGAGGTCGCCCGTCGCCTCGGTGAACTCGTTGGCGATGGCCGCGGAGATGGTCGTCCCTGGCGCCAGGATCGAGGGAAAGATCTTGTGCGCATTGCCGATGACAAACGTCACGGCCATCGTCTCGCCGAGCGCACGGCCCAAGCCGAGCATCACGCCGCCGATGATGCCCACGCGGGTAAAGGGGATCACCACCCGGCGCAGGACCTCCCAGCGGGTGCAGCCGATGCCGTAGGCCGCTTCCTTAAGAACCGGCGGAACGGTGTCGAACACCTCGCGGGTGATCGAGGTGATGAAGGGAAGCACCATGACGGCGAGGATGAGACCGGCCGTCAGCATGCCGATGCCATAGGGTGGACCGGCGAAAAGCTGGTTGAGGACCGGGACATCGGCAAACGTGTCGATCAAAAAGGGCTGCACGTGAGCTTGGAACCAGGGTGCGAAAACAAACAATCCCCAGATGCCATAGATGATGCTCGGGATGCCCGCCAACAGCTCGATGGCGGTGCCGATGGTGCGCTTGAGGCGCTCCGGGCAAATCTCAGTGAGAAAGATCGCGATGCCGAGGCTGATAGGAACACCGATGATCATGGCGATGGTTGAGGTGACGATCGTCCCGTAGATGGGGGCCAAAGCACCAAACTTCTCAGTGACCGGGTTCCATTTCTCGGTAATCAGAAAGTCGAGACCGAAAGCGCGCCAAGCGGGCAGCGAGCCGTGCACCAGGGCGGCGATAACGCCGGCGAGGAGTGCGAGCACCGTGATCGCCGAGATTTGCGTGATGGTCTTGAAAGTCGTGTCGCCGATGCGGAACCGGCGCAAGGTTTTGGCGCGTTGTGCGTCGGCGCGGACCAGCGAAAACTCTTTCCCTGCGATGGCCGCGTCCATAATCATCCAACCCTTGTAATCCTACGGTGGCTCGGCGTCGCCGAAAGGAGGGGAATAGGAGCGGTCACGTCCGCCCCTATTCCAACCCAAACGCACTTAGTTCATGGCGAAGACGGGCTTGCCAGCCGAATCCTTAATGTCTGCCGCCCACATTTTCTGCACGTCGGCGACCACGCCGTCGGGCATCGGGATGTAATCGAGTTCCTCAGCCATCTTGTCGCCGTTCTTGTAGGCCCAGTCGAAGAACTTGAGTGCCTCGGCGGAGGCTGCCGTATCCTTCGGCTGTTTGTACATCAGGATCCAGGTTGCCGCCGTCATCGGCCAGGTGCTGGCGCCGGGCTGGTTGGCGAGGATAACGCCGAAGCCGGGTTTCGACTTCCAATCGGCGCCTGCGGCCGCGGCCTGGAAGGCCTCGGAAGTCGGAGCGACGGTTTTGCCGTCCTTGTTGACCATCTTGGTGTAGGTCAGCTTATTCTGCAAAGCATAAGCGTATTCGACATATCCGATCGAGCCTTTGGTCTGCGCCACGTTGTTGGCAACGCCCTCGTTGCCCTTGGCGCCGATGCCGGTGGGCCACTCGACCGAGGCGTCAGAGCCGACTTTGGACTTCCAGTCAGCGCTCACGTCAGACAGATAATAGGTAAAGTTGTAGGTCGTGCCCGATCCGTCCGAGCGGTGCACTACGGCAATGGCATCGGACGGCAGCTTGGCACTTGGGTTAAGCTTCTTGATCGCCGCGTCGTCCCACTTGGTGATCTCGCCCATGAAGATCTTGGCAAGGGTCGGGCCGTCGATCACGACCTCGCCGGGCTTCACGCCCTCGATATTGATGACTGGAACGATACCGCCCATGACCATTGGGAACTGGGCGAGGCCAAATTTATCGAGTTCCTCGCCCGGCAGCGGCTTATCGCTGGCCCCGAACGTCACCGTGCTGGCCTCGATCTGCTTGATGCCGCCACCCGATCCGATCGACTGATAGTTGAGCCCGTTACCCGTCTCTTTCTTGTAGGCATCGGCCCATTTGGCATAGATCGGATAGGGGAAGGTCGCGCCGGCGCCCGAAATATCGGCCGCCTGGGCAGTGGTGATGGTAAACGCTGCGGCGATCGCCGCAGCGGCCGCATAAGACATGAACCTCATTTCGCTCTCCCTTGAGGGTGAGAATGGTGGCCCGAACCAAACGGGCCCGGCGATGAAGGACCCCTCCCCCATCGTTGGGCGCGAGCGATAGCGCCGCGTAATAAAGCTACTATGTCACTTGCGTGACAGTTGGGTGACAGCTTCGGAAAGGGCCGGAAAGCTGGCGAAGCGGGCGGGCAAAGTGCTGTGGACAGCGGCTTTGGCGCCCGTCAGAAAGCCCCTATTCGGCGGCGGCTCCACGATCGGGAAGCGCGTTTTTCACCTCGCTTAACATGACGGTAAAGGTCGAGCCCTTGCCGGGGGTCGAGGCGATGGCGAGCTCGCCACGATGGCGGTTGAGGATGTGCTTGACGATGGCGAGGCCGAGACCGGTGCCGCCCTTTTCGCGGCTCGAAGCGACATCGACGCGGTAGAAGCGCTCGGTCAGCCGCGGAAGATGCTCGGGCGCGATACCCGGGCCCTTGTCGATCACGGAGATGGCGTAGCGGCCGACCTGGCGTCCGAGCGATGGGATGTGTTTAGCCTCGATGCGAACGACACCTCCCCTGTCGCCATATTTGAGGGCGTTCTGCACGAGGTTCTGCAGCACCTGCACCAGCTCGTCACGATCGCCGCGCACGACGGCAGGCCGCGGGAAGCGTCCGACTTCGAGGCGGAAGCTCATCTCGCGGACGAGGGGCTCGAGCGTGTCCTTGGCGTGATTGATAACGTCGTTCAAGTCGACGAGATCGGAGGGCGGCACATGGGCGTTCATCTCGACCCGGCTCAAGGAGAGCAGCGCATCGATCAACCGCGTCATGCGCGAGGCTTGCTCCGCCATGATCGCGAGGAAGCGCTCGCGCGCGCCCGGATCCTGCTTCGCCGAGCTTTGCAGCGTCTCGATGAAACCGCGCAAGGAGGCGAGCGGGGTCCTGAGCTCGTGGCTCGCATTGGCGATGAAGTCGGCGCGCATCTGGTTGATGCGCTCGACCTCGGTGAGATCGCGTAGCAGCACGAGGATATTGCCCACCCGCTCGCCGCCCCGGGTGAGGGGAGCGACGGTGGCGGCCATGCGCCGGCCAACGGGGACGCGCTCGGCGTAAGTGACGGTCACCGCGCGCCCGCGTTCGGGTGCCGCGCTAACCGCGTCGAGAAATTCAGGCGTGCGGATCACCGAGGAGATGTGGCTGCCTTGGCGTAAGGATGCGAACAGACCTCGAGCCGGCGCATTACAGAACAGGACCTGGCCCGCCGGGTTGAGGAGGATGACGGGATCTGGCAAGGCCTCGGCCATGACGTGCATGGCCGCAGCCGTTCGTCCAGGTGTGGCGGCAGGCCGAAGCTCGCTCTCCTGCGCGGGCTCCGCGTCATGGCGGGGCAGGAGCAGGACCGAGGCCAGGAAGCTGGCGAAGCCGATCAGCGCAAAGGCTTTGGAGAGGCCCGCGATCAGCACAAGGGAGACCATGATCACGGCGACGGCGACGATCTGCCAAAGCGAGGTCCAAAGCCGCGTCCCAAGCTCGCGGATGACATGAGTGACCGTCTGGACAGCGCGCTTGAGAAGGTCTCTTGGCAGCGCGCGGGCGCGGTGCTCCACCTGTTCGCTCAATCGCCTCTCCCCGCGAACTCGACGAATCGCCAAGACCCAGTGCTACATGATTGCGCCGGGATTATCACGCTTTTGCGACATTTTTCGCGGTCTCTATGACGCAGCGATGACAGGGGCGAGAGCGATTCATCTTTCTGTTATAGTTGCCCCCAAAAGGCGATCGCCGCCGGCGAGCCGGCTGCGGGAGGGCTAACTATCGCGCCATCGGGACCCACCGAATTTCCTTACCACGATTTTCACCACTCACCTCACCTCAATCAGGGGAAAGGACATGCGCATAAGC
>Ga0187785_10000705_pt1 | contig 12167 bp, 16 predicted proteins | sample 0815_BV2_4_20_MG_FD_132466 | JGI IMG/M metagenome (GOLD analysis project Ga0187785, IMG submission 132466) | Tropical peat soil microbial communities from peatlands in Department of Meta, Colombia - 0815_BV2_4_20_MG | ecosystem: Environmental > Terrestrial > Soil > Wetlands > Peat | place...
AACTCCTGAATTTATATTCAGAATGATAAATTGCTTAAAGACAACCGTTAACTTAATATAGAACATAAACCAAGTTCGATGTATGCAGGGGTGCCCGAGCTGGCCAAAGGGGGTGGACTTAAGATCCTCTGGCGTAGGCCTACGTGGGTTCGAATCCCATCCCCTGCATCCCCTATCAACCTGCCGGGGTGGGGTAGTTGGTTATCCTACGGGACTGTGGATCCCGCGACTCGGGTTCGAATCTCGGCCCCGGCCTTAATTTTATTAAACTTTTTTATAAGGGTTTTTTTCCCTCAAAATGCTAATTAATTCTCATAATTTTTTTAATAATTCATTTCTAATTAGAAAATTATTAATAAAAGAACTGAAAGATACTTAAACGACTAAATCTTGAGGTGGACATATGATCAAGATGGAAAAAACCTGTGGATCACCCAAATGTGATGTGGTCAAAAAGGGTAAAAAGATAGGGCATATGGATGGACTCAACGTAATTCAGTGGTTCCTGAAAAACAAATACAAATATACCGGAACATTCTCCAGATTTGTAACTGATAATCCAGACGACAGTCATTCGGGAATTAGAATTGACATCATAATTCCAGAAAGACATCTGATAATTAAAGATGCCTGTATCGAATGGATGAAAAGCCCTCTAAATAACGGTACCTTCAACGCAAAATGCATAGAAAGCTACGAAGGATAATTTGAATAAAAATTCAATCTAATTTATTTATAAACCCAGTGCACTTAATCTTTAACTAATCTAATTGGCCGCAGTTAACATGAGCAAAAAAGGATCCAGAGAAGAGCGTGAACTGGTAAATATGCTATGGGAAGCAGACTGTGCAGCGATGAGAGCCCCTGCATCAGGCGGCGCTACCAAAAACCCGCTTCCGGATGTCATTGCTGGAAATGGGAACATCTATCTGGCGATTGAAGTTAAATCCACCTCACAAGAAAGAATATACATCGATTCAGGTAAAATTGACGCCCTCCTTGAATTTTCTTCGAAATTTGGAGCTCAACCATATGTTGGAGCCAAGTTTAAACGTGAAAAATGGCGTTTTATAAGCATCAACCATCTTTATAAAACTAAAAAGGAAAATTACAGGTTAGATAAGGAACTTGCTTTCAAGAAGGGTATAGAACTGGATGAATTGATTGGTAGAAGTAAGCAGATTAAGTTTAATTCTAATAAATAGTATAATTAAAATAAATTCTTCTAAAACATCTCTTTCCTGCCCGCAGCACTACGCCGATACTTACCGAATTCAACTATTAATCTAACCTCATCACTCCAGAATACAGGCCCTTCCTTACATACCCTCCATCCGGTGTCATCCACACAACACTGTCCGCATATGCCCACCGCACATTTCATGTAACGCTCCATTGAAAACTGTGCTGGTATGTCATGTTTTTCAGCTAAGTCTACTATTTTTTTCATCATCACTTCCGGTCCACAGGTAACAATCATATCGTAACTGTTATTTTTAAGGACTTCTTCTGCAAGCTCGGTTCCAAAGCCACAGAAACCATAGGTCCCATCATCTGTACAGGCTTTTAATTCAGCGGTTTTGTCCAGTCGGTCCATGAACAGCAGCTCATCCTGGGTTGCTGCCGCGCTTATTAAATCCACCTCCACCTGCATCCGTGATGCTTCCTCAGCGAACGCAGCAAGAGGCGCCATTCCAACTCCACCACCCACTGCTAAAACTTTCAAACCGGCAATTTCAAATCCCCTTCCATACGGCCCTCTAATGCCAAGTTTATCCCCTGCTTCCATCCGGTGGATTGATTCTGTGAATTTACCAACATTTCTGATGGTAAATCCCATCTCATTATTTATTGGGTCGATTAAAGACATGGACATGGGTTTCTCATCCTCAAAATTCCATATCATCATGAATTGGCCGGGTACCTCTTCTTTTACCGGCCAGTCAAAAATAAAGGTTTTAACTGTATCTGTTTCCTGTATAACCCTTTTGATTTCAACAACTTTTGGAATATTCATGTCTATTTATCCCTTTAATATTAGTAATAAATTTAAATATTTAGTTTCGGTGGGCTTTACCAACCATATCAGCCACACTGCTATAATCCTTGCTGACCATGAATTTATCAAGTCCCTGGCATATATCTCCAAATACATCCATCCCTTCATAATACACGGCAGTTCCAATCTGCACGCAGCTGGCACCGGCAAACAGGAATTCAACAGAGTCTTTATAATCACGAATTCCGCCCACACCTATTATGGGAACATTAACCGCTTCATATACTTCATATACACATCTAAGTGCTATTGGTTTTATGGCAGGTCCTGATACACCTCCGAATTTGTTGTGAAGTATAGGTTGGGCTGTTTCAAGATCTATGCGCATTCCAGGACCAACTGAATTTATAAGGGTAAGTGCATCACATCCTGCTTTTTGGGCGGCTTCTGCTATTTCCACCAGATCTGTTACATTAGGAGTTAATTTCACAATTATGGGGATATTAACTTCTTTTTTCACGGCTTTAACTATTTTAGCAGTGGCATTAGGGTCCTGTCCAATTGAGGATCCGCATCCGCCTGATGCATGAGGGCAGGACACATTAAGCTCAATCATATCCACCATTCCATCGATTTTGATGGCTACATTTTGAAATTCATTAGAATTTGCCCCATAGATAGATGCTACAGCAGGTACTGAACCATCCAGTTTGTTAAGCTCATCTTTAAGTGCCTCCACTCCGGGATTAGAAAGTCCTATGGCATTTATAAATCCCCCAGTTACTTCCACCGTAGTTGGATTGGAATATCCAGGATTCGCTTCCATGCTGAAAGATTTAGTTACCACTGCCCCTGCACCGCTTCTGGCGGCCCAGTTAAGAGATGCTGCGGTGTTTCCCATTATTCCTGCCGCCAGCATGGTTGGATTTTTCATTTTTATTTTACATATATCTGTTTCCAGCATTAGTTATCAGACCCGGAAAGTTTTAAATTAATATCATTATAGATTATTCTGTATGAAGTGTTATATTACCTGGTGTTACTCGGGTTTTATTGCCCTTGATGAGAATTGTTCCCTCTTAGATTATGAACTTTTCCCAAGGAATAAAATTACAGATAGAATAGTAGAGATTCTTAACGGTAATTTAGCTATTGAGGAAAAATATTTACTGAAAAGACTGGTTAAAAATTATGAAATAATCAGTATTGAAACTGAAATCACCCCTTCAAAATATAAAATTCTTAAAGATTCTTCTAAATTCAAATTTGAAGCTTTAAATAAAGCTGGTGAATATGTAAGAGAAAATCTAGCTGATATTTTAATTCAAACTAATTTTGTAGACGATGAAGAAGAATTAAAAGACATAATTCATGATATTTCCCTGGATTTCACCAGAAAACGGTTGCAGGAAGCATCAGAATCTGAAGATCTGGTTTTAATTCAGGCTATAAATGCTCTTGATGAGCTGGATGATACCACTGGGAAATTGGCGGAAAGATTAAGGGAATGGTACTCCATACACTTCCCAGAACTCGATAAAATAAAAAGCCATGAATTCTACGTTAAATTAATAGCAGAATATGGAGATAAAGACTCAATAAAATCTGGATTATCAGAATCAGATTTAAAAATTAAATCCAATATTGGAGCTGAACTGGATGAGCCTGACATAAATATGCTAAAAGAATATGCATCTTCGGTAAAATCCCTGCAAACCACTAAAAAATCTTTAAGCGAATACATAGATAGTAAAATGGGTGAATTAGCACCAAACCTAAAAGATCTGGTAGGAGCCTCCTTAGGTGCGAAATTAATCGCCCATGTAGGGGGAATTAAACGATTATCCCTGCTTTCATCCGGTACAATTCAGGTTTTGGGTGCGGAGAAAGCCCTGTTTAGACATCTGAAGACAGGTGAAAGACCTCCTAAGCATGGTTTAATTTATCAACATCCTGAAGTCAGAGGTGGGAAATACTGGCTTCGAGGAAAAATAGCCCGGTCACTGGCATCTAAAATATCTTTAGCAGTTCGAAAAGATGTTTTCTCAGGAGAATTTGACCAAACAATTAAATATAGCTTCGAAAGTAAGGTTGAAGATATTAAAAAAACCCATCCATTCCCTAAAAAGCCCAGCAAAAGTCTTAAGTCTGGTAAAAAGAAAATTAAAAAGAAGAAGAAAAGGGATAAATATAGAAAGAAATACGATGATTTCTATTAAAATAAACCGTGCAAATAAAACCCCTTTTTTTATAAATAAGAATACTTGGTAAATCGAAATGGTTAATGAAAATGCTTTTAAATACATAAAAATACGCTACCTGCTGCTATGGTTAGTTGTATTTTTCATTATTATGGGTTTCATCTATGTAGCTACCACCAATCTGCTTGCCGGGGCAGAGTGGGATGTAGCCACCGGTTTCCTGTTCTATATCGTCATCTCATTCTGGATAATCAGGAACTTCAACCGGGTTAACCTTAACTATGAAAAATTCATCGGCCATTTTCCCTTCAATTATAGTTGGCTTTTCCTGTTTACCATAATTTTTGCAGTGATTATCCTATCACTGGGTCTGGGTGAACTGAGCCGATACATCATATCCACCATAAACCCTGAAATACTTAATCACCTGCCGTCCACCAGCGTGTTTTACACTCCCAATGAAACACCACTTGCCCCATTTCTAAACTTCATGGAGTTCATTATTGCAGTCATCATGGCCCCTATAGTAGAAGAATTCCTATTTAGAGGAGTTATTTTGCACCGTTTCACCATTAAGTTTGGTATCAAATGGGCGGTTTTTGGTTCCTCCATTATTTTCGGGCTCTTACACAGCGATATAATCGGTGCTTTCACTTTTGCAGTAGTGATGTGCATACTTTATATCAAGACTGCCAGCATTCTGGTGCCTATACTAGCCCATATGGTAAATAACATGCTGGCCTATGGTGTCCAGGTACTAAGCACCTTCAGCCCTCAAAGCACAGTGGCCAGCCACAATTTAGGAGTGGCAATCTTGCTGTTATTAGTTTCCGCGGTAGTTATTTTATATTTCCTTCACAGAAACTGGCCCCAGAGATACTGGAGGCCTCCTTACTTCCAGGAAGTATATGACGGAATACCAGAGAACCTTTATTACGATTAAATTTTAAAGTTGGTATAGTATAATATCTAGAGGTATAAAAGAAAATGGAAGAAGAAATCCAAATCTGGAAAAATTTACCTTCAGTATATTCCATTGACGGCCATCTTGCCACAATCAATCTAATACCGGGCAATCAGGTATATGGTGAAAAATTAGTGAATTACAATGGTAATGAGCTTCGTCTATGGAATCCACGCAGGTCAAAACTGGCAGCCGCCATATTAAATGGACTGGAAACATTTCCTTTCCATGATAATTCCCGAATATTGTATCTAGGGGCTTCTACAGGAACTACCCCCTCACATATTTCAGATATTAATCCAAATGGCATGATTTACTGTGTGGAGTTCTCACCACCTATGATGCGTAAGCTAGTTGATTTGGCAATGATTCGTGATAATCTAATTCCAATACTGGATGACGCTACCAAACCATACCATTACCTTCACCTGATGGAGAAAGTGGATGTGCTATACTCTGATGTTGCCCAACCCAACCAGACTGAGATATTCATGGAAAATATGCGTTTATTTTTAAAAGAAGATGGAATTGGTGTTTTGATGCTGAAGGCCCGCAGCATCGACGTGACCAGAAATCCTGAGGAAATTTTCCTGGAAGAAGAATCCAGATTAAAAACAGCGGGCTTTTGGGTGCTCGAGAAAATTGATCTGGAACCCTATGAGAAAGATCATATGGCTTTTATCTGTGAAGTTGGATTTTAAACTTGTTTTACGTTTATTTACTACAAATTAATGTAAATAAACATTTTATTAACTAAAAATAAATTTATTTTAAGGTTTCATTTACAAAATAAAGATTTTAATTTATTAATTTTTTAACTTTACCTAAAATCTTCCCAGCAACTTCCTTTTTAGAAGTTAAAGGAACTGTTAAAACTTTTTCTTGGTCAATAATTAAAACTTCATTATCATAAGACCCAAAACCTCCACCCTTGGTAGAGAGATCATTGGCCACCATTAAGTCTGCGTTTGATTCCTCCATACGTTTTCGGGCCGATTTAACCAGATCATCCTTTGATACATCATATTCAGCTTTAAAGCCAACCAGAAATATATCTGGGTTTGATTTTTTTACTTCATTAATTATTTTAGGGGCTTTCTTCAGTTTCAAAGTGAGGTCCTCAACAGATGAGATCTTAGTTATTTCTTCATCTTTTATGGGTATGAAATCAGAAACAGCCGCTGCAGAAATGAACACATCATGTTCTTCTACTCGATCGAGGATGGTATTCTGCATTTCTGCAACAGTTTCCACATTTATCACATTAAAAACCTGGGGAATATTTACATCTACTCTTCCACAAATGAGCGTAACTTCAGCCCCCCTGATGAAGGCTTCCTTAGCAATCTCCACACCGGTTTTACCAGAGCTCAGATTGGTTATTCCCCTTACTTCATCAATCTTTTCAAAAGTCGCCCCGGCACTGATTAATATCTTTTTATCTTTAAGATCGCCTTCAGAGGCTTCCCTTAATGAATAAATAACTATGGTTTCTAAATCTGGGAATTTTGCTTTTTTTTCTTCTATTTTGGGTTTTACGAAGGTTATTCCTTCTTCCTCTAGTTTAGTTATGTTATCAGAAACGGCTCGATACATGGAATGGTGCATGGAGGGGATAAAAATAATAGGAGTCTTGTAGCCAAAAGCAGTTATTAATAGGGCGCTAATAGGATTGTCTGCTATTTTGTAGGCCAGTTTACTTATCACGTTGGCAGTGGCTGGTGCTACCAGTATCAGGTCTGCCTGGGCATATTTTACATGCTCTATTTTACCGGTGAGATTCAATACCACATCCTTTCCTGTGGCAAATTCCATGGCGTTTGGATGAATTATTTCACAGGCCCCATCACTCATAAAACATTTAACCTTTATATTATGTCTTCTCAGTTCTCTAGCCAGTTTAACTGCTTCTACTGCAGCTACACTTCCAGTAACACAGAGCACTATATCCATTCTATCAACATCGGATAAATGTAAAAATAAAAAGATTTATTTACGATCTACTACCACTATAGTATTTTCAGAAGTTAATTCATGTATTATTCCATTTAAAACATCTAATTTACCAGGTACCCTTCTGGAGTCTTCCCTCATAACTCTGATTTTAAATTTCTCCTGGCCATCTTTACCATAAACGATATTAATACCGGATATCCTTGCGGGGGCTAGTATATCTCGGGCTACTGAGCGGAGGTCAGAATTTTCACCTACTACTCTTACCTTTTTCCCTATGGTTCTGGATATTTCCCGGACTATCTTTCCACTTTTCCCTATAAGTTTACCCACCTGATCCTTTTCAGTTACTATGATAACCATATCACCAATCTCAATGGTTTTTTTAAATCCTATTTTTCCATCACCAACCTTATACAGTATTTTTGCAATGTCTAAATCCATCTGAGTAATCTCACCACTCTTTAATTTATTTTCACATCCTTGACAGAGCATTCCACTCTTGAGACAGACATCGCATACTGGCAACACCATTTACATTCCTCCTTTTTGATCAAGATAAAGTTGCAGTTCACTGCAAATAAACTTTAAACAATAAAATTATTTTATAACCCAATTACCTGAAATTCCAATCCATAATAGTACAAATTCATCGCCCTAATGGCCTATATACTTATTAATGATTTATTTATAAGTTAACGCTAAAATAAAAGCAAGACATATATCTATAAGGCCGATAAATCTGTTTAACATAAAACGATACTCTAACAGATATAAATCTATTACTCCTTCCTTATATATAATGTGCATTAATTATTAAAAAGTTGTCCAGTTAATTAATTAAAAATAGAAAATATACCGTTTACTGGACTTTAAAGCTGTTTATAACCAGATCAAAGTTTTTTTGTTCTTTATCAAAGTTTGCGGGAATGGTACCGCAAAGAATTACGTAGATTACTCCTTTCTGTGTTAGCCATACGGCCCTCATCTGCATTTGCATACCACTGGAATTAGTGAGATAAATATTTTCAAGTGCTCTGTTATTATTTACAGTGATATTAGCTTCAGAAACATGCTGATTGGATGAATTGTTAAATAATGTTGCATAATTCTGGTTATAGGTTTGATCTAAATCATTGTTCTGTGTTTCATTGGGCTTTTGTATAAGTACGAAAGTGTAAGGATTTTTTTGGGCATCCACTGTTTTTGGATCTCCAACTGCAACAACTGCATTCGGTGATGTGGTGTTAGCTACTTCCCAGGTTCCGTTGTAGGTAAATGAAATACCATTTCCAGAATAGGTTTGTGTTGTATTGAATGAGTCATTATTAACACATCCTGATGTAAGGATAACCAGGGATAAGATGACAATAACTGCAAAAAATAGATAGTTTTTCATTTACACACCTTTTATCTTAATAGAATATAATTTACTCTTATATTAAAAAAGTTTTTATCAAAAATAAAAATAAAAAATAATGATTTATTTATTTAGTTTTATTTGTGGTTTGAGTATTTCCGCCCGTATTACCACCATTATTTGTATTACTTCCTGTACTGGTGTCAGTTCCTGTGTTTGATGTGGATGAAGTGTTGCTGGTGGTTGTCAATACTGTAGTGTTGGTTACATTGGTGGTGTTGTTTACAATTGGAGGGAATGCACTTTGATTTATGTTCATGGACACTGCTGCTGATTCTGGAACTTTCATTAGGAAAACTCCAAATCCTATACCTGTGATGAAAATTAATGCCAGAACTGCTGTTAAAACCGCTTTACGTCTGTTAACATTTACTTTTGCTGTTTTATTTGAGGGATAGGAAGGACTAGAAGTGGTTATGTATTTTTTCATAAGTTCTTCTTTTGCCAGTTTTTCTTTTTCCTGTTCTTTCTTTTCTGTCCAGTATTCCAGGGGTTTTTCAGAATCTCCCTTGCCCTGTAATCTTTTTACCCTATCAGCAACTTCAAAAGTCTCTATTTTCTCTTCTAAATCTCTTTTTTGAGAGTTATAGGTCTTTTTTGAAATATTACCCTGCGCAAACTCAAACTCCAGTTCTTGTAAGCTTCTGATGACTTTATCTTTATCTGATTTTATCTCAATCATCTCCTTCATTAGGGTATGAGCCAAATATTTTAAGTGATCCTACTTTTGACTTTATCATATTTAAAATATTATAGATCATTTCATTCTCCCGATGTCCTTCAAAATCTATAAAGAAAATATATCTCCCCAGTTTTTCTTTAGATGGCCGGGATTCTATTTTGGTGAGATTTATATTTTTATCTGCAAAATCACCTAGAATCTCATATAAACCACCCGGTCTATCTTCTGGTAATGAAAAAAATATGGAAGTTTTATCGTTACCAGTTTTGAAATGGTCTTCAAAGTTAATAACCACGAATCTGGTTAAATTATTCTTATAATCCTGAATATTTTGGGCTGCTACTTTTAAATTGTTTATTCTGGCTGCTCTCAAGGTGCCTATTGCTGCTTGAGATTTATTTCCCAATATTAACTCTGCAGCTTTTGAGGTGCTGGATACAGAATGCATCTCCACATTCATATCCTCAATAAATTTTCTGCACTGAGATAGAGCCTGTGAATGACTATAAACAATTTTTATATCACCTATCTCTGCATCAGGATTGATTAAAAGATTATGGCTAATAGGAAGTATGATTTCCCTTTTTATCATTAAATCATAGTCATGGATAAATAAATCAAGAGTTACGCCCACCGAACCTTCTATGGAATTTTCCAGGGGCACCACCCCACAATCTACTTCAGCACTTTTTACCGCCTTAAAAACATCAGATATAGTGTTAAAAGCTATATGTTTTCCTTTGATTTTTAATGCAGCTTCTTCTGTGAATGTGCCTGGAGGGCCGAAATATCCTATTTTCATGAAAATTAACCTTACCTATTTAATTAAAATATCTAAATTTTTTATTTAATACAAACCGCCATTTAGATAATTATCTATTTTATCGGTGGTTGATTGATGTATTCTTCTAATAACTGCTTTTCCATCCTCATGTTTTACTGCTACAGCCAGCACCCCTAAATCGCGGAGATGCCTTAAAAATTCGTCCACTTCCTGCCTACTGTCAGCATCCATTATCAGGTCTTCTCCCGCAACTTCTCCGTCAGACACATGTTTAATGGTCTCCACCAGTGGATATAAAATAGATTCCCCGAGTCTTTGAGCTCTTTCTTTCATTTCATCTGTTGATTCACGGTATTCATATGATTGAAATCCTTCCCGGATTACTCTGCTGAATAAAAATGCTTTACCCAGGTCAAATGGGAATTTAAAAGCATATATAAGTTCATCATCATGAGCCTGGGACGAAGTGTATTTAAGAGGAGGAATCTCCATCAGTGGGTCCTTCATAACCACCCCCTCTCTACCATCCTCCCCCAACTCTTTAACCAGTCTTAATATTTCAGATGGTGCCTTAGAAAGAGAATATACACCAAGAAGTCTTACTGGTGGTAAACTATATTCTTCAAGCAGATTTCTTTTATCTTTTATGGATAATGGCTTACCGGTGTGTTTTTGTCTTAAATCAAATATCCTAAAGCCCAGTTTACCTATTTCAGGATAATAATGAGAGACATAAGGATTATCGGTGCCTAACATCTCACCGCAAATAACTAAATCAGGATAATCCTGAAAAAATTTAGTTAAATTCAAGATTTCATTTGCTTTTTTGGTGGTGTAAGGACATACATAACCACCACGGGTAAATGCCACAATTTGATTATCTAAAAAGGCTATGCGGACATTATATCCGTTCATCTTTTCTTCGACTGCAACTTCTTTATTAAAATGTGATTTTATAGCATTTTTAAGCATTAGCGTCCGTCTTATCTTGGGAAATCCCCTGATAACCTGAATTTCATTGGCAAGACAGACCATGGTCCCTGCCTCTATCTTACCCAGATCTTTACGAAATTGTAATGCAGCTATAAATTTATTCTGATAAAATTTTAGATGTCCTTTTTTATAGGATTCATAAAGTTTTTCAGAGTCTAAATCCAGTATTACAGGAAGTTCCTTAATGATGAAGTCTTTTAACGCTATTTCATAGGTATTTCCACAAGATGTGCATTTAAAAAAAAATTTATCTGGTGAAATCCTTTCCTGGTTAAGATTCATTTTATTGCTGCATTTAGCGCAATTTACTGAATTTATCAATTATCCTCCTCAAGCTCCACTATAAGTTCCATTAAATCAGTTTTTGTTATAACACCGGTTAAATTACCATTTTCAAGCACAGGCATGCCACTGAAATTATTCTCCACCATGATGGTTGAAACTTCTTCTATGGAGGCATCTTCTGAAATAATTTTAACATTCTGAGTCATTATATCTTCTACTAACAGATTTCTTATCCTGGCGGGTTTGTATTTGTCAGGCACAACTTTTCGGAAGGATATCATTGAACGGGCTATGTCTTTGGCGGTTACTATCCCCTCTAACTCATCATTTTCCATAACTGGAAGTCTTCCAATATCCTCATCGAATATCATTCTCCTGGCGTGTACCAATCTATCCTGAGGGCTTATAGTTATGGGTTTGAGAGTCATTCTGTCTTTTACCTTGATTTCCTGGAAAGATCTTCCCTTGCAGGTGTTTATGAAATCTGTTTTGGTGATCATTCCCAGAATTTCTCCCTGGTCTACAACTGGTATTCCACCAATCTTGTTTTCAATCATTAGTTGTGCTGCTTTACCAATGCTTTTAGAACTTTCAATGGTCAATGGATTTGACGTCATGACTGTAGAAACATGAAAATGAGATGGTGCCAGATTTCCGTATCTGGATGAACCTAAACGGCGGGCTATGTCTTTTTCAGTCATAATCCCTACCAGTTCTTTTTCATGTTGATGATTGGTGTTGACCACCGGAAGTCTGGAGATTTTATGCTTTTTCATAATTTTTAGTGCATCCTGTATGTTCTGGTCTTTATCCACTAAAAACACTTCTCTACTCATTATATCTTTTACATGCATTTTATCTCTCCTTAAAAATTTTTATGCTAATT
>Ga0187785_10000707_pt1 | contig 12122 bp, 8 predicted proteins | sample 0815_BV2_4_20_MG_FD_132466 | JGI IMG/M metagenome (GOLD analysis project Ga0187785, IMG submission 132466) | Tropical peat soil microbial communities from peatlands in Department of Meta, Colombia - 0815_BV2_4_20_MG | ecosystem: Environmental > Terrestrial > Soil > Wetlands > Peat | place...
TAATTTAACCACTACCACTCCTCAAATTTCAGTAACTAAAACTGCAAATAAATCAATTATAGAAGGTGGAGAAACAGTTACATACACAATTGTGGTTAAAAATAATGCTACAGCCACTGCACCGGCATATGATATAGTAATCACTGATAATTTACCTTCAGGGCTACTTTACAGCGGTATTGTAACTTTACCTCCTGTTTGGACTGTTAATTCCACAGATCCAACAAAAGTCGTGTTTACAGCGCCTGTAGGATTTAACATTACTAATGGAACTAATGTAACAATACAATTTAATGTTACGGCTTCACAGGACTTAAATTATAATTCAACTCTTAATAACGCGGTTAATGCAACAGGTACGACTTTACCTGGGCCACATGGAACTAATAACGCGACTCCCGGTAATCCTGGAGATCCAAATGGTGAAAGGACAGGTCAAAATGGTCCTGGAGGATTAAATGATATATTTGCCACAACAAATACCACAATAATCTCAAGATCACCTTCAATTTCTAAAGGAGTAAACCGAACAACTGCCTCTATTGGGGAAATTGCAACTCATACGCTCACAGTTCAGTTACCTGTTGGATACACTCCAAATCTTACGATTGTAGATAACTTACCTGCAGGGATGATTTATGTTGCCGGAAATCTTCATGTAACTTTACCGGGGGGAACTACATCTGGAAATGTAGTAACTGAGACTTCTCCATTCTTTACAATTTCTGGCCAGACACTAACATTTAATTTCGGCTGGATAAATTCCACCGCTGGAAATAACATCACAATACTATATGATGTGATGGTAAATAACACACCGGGAAATGTAAACGGTACTTTATTAACCAATAACGCTGCATTAAGCTTTACAAACGGTGCAGGAGGTCAATCAACTTCAGGTCCTGTAAATTCAACAGTAAGAGTTGTTGAACCTCAACTTCAAATAACCAAAACTTCAGATAAAACCAATTATGTCCCTGGAGAAAACGTTATTTTCACATTAAATGCAAGTCATACAGCCGGAAGTACTTCTGATGCTTACAATCTTAGAATTAAGGATACAATTCCTGCAGGATTAACCTATGTGATTGGTTCATCAGTCCTGCCTTCAGGATGGCTTGTTGATGAAAGTCAATCTGCTTCAAATATAATTACATTTTATACCAACAGCACTACAGCACTTTTACTTGGACAGAATGCTCAGCTAAACTTTACATGTGTTGTTGGGAACTACACATGGGCTGGACAGAATCTAACAAATAATGCAAGCCTTAATTACACTTCAACGTTTAATGAAACCAATGCAAGAAGTTATGGTCCAGTAAATGCAAATGCTACTGTTCATATCATTGGTGCGGATATTTATGTAATCAAGACTACAACTACACCAAACATTTTTGCTGGTCAACAATTTAATTACAACCTAAGAATAGGGAATAATGGCCCAGATACTGCGGTAAATGTTACACTAAATGATTTGATAGATCCTGCATGGTTTGGATCTGGACGGCTAATAAATGTTCGATACAATCTTAATGGAATTTGGTACAGCTTTACCAATCCACTAAATGTTACTGTAATTGCAAATCTATTACCTGGACCTTCAAATGAGGTTTTAGTAAATATTACGGGGATTGTAAACTCTTCTGCTCCAATGGGAACAATAAATAATACGGCAATGATTAATTCAACAACTCCTGATCCTAATCCTGCTAACAATACAAGTACTGCACTTATTACTATAGGTCAGCAAACAAACCTCAGTATTGAAAAAACAGTTACAGAATCACTTGTAACTGCAGGAAATCCTATTCATTACACAGTTAAAGTAACAAATAACGGGCCTAGTGATGCATATAATGTTATTGTAACGGATTCATTGCCTTCTTATGTAACTGGTCTTTATTATTCACTTGATAATTGGGCTACATGGAACAGCTGGCCAGCTTTAGGAAATATTAGTTTAGGAAATTTAGCCAACAATACTTATCAGCAAATTTGGATTAATGGAACAGTTAGTCCTGCAACTCCTAATGGAACTATATTGAATAACACTGTGGATGTTACTTCACCAACTGATCCTAATGTTCATGAAGCGTGGGCTGTTTCTAATGTGAATACGGCGGCTAATTTGGTTTTAACTAAAACTAACGATCCTTCTGGAGTTGTTATTGCGGGAAATAATTTAGTTTATACTCTAACTTTAATTAACAATGGTGGTCCTAGTGTGGCTAGAAACGTGATAATGCATGATGATACTATTTCTAGTTGGTTAATTAACCGTTATTATCGTTACAGTATTGATGGTGGCTCTTGGAGCACTTGGATACCATTTGCAGGTAATTTGTTGATAAATGTCACCAATTCAACTAATTTCCCCTCAGGATTCATGGGAGTTGGAGAGAATTTCGTAGTTCAAATAAATGCGACTGTAAATCATTCAACACCAAATGGAACAGTTTTAACCAATTATGCTAATGTAACTTCAAGTACCAGTCCGTTTGGCATAATATCTAATAATGTGACTAACAACGTGAAAACCAACGCCAATTTATCAATAATAAAATCTGGAGATTCCACTGTTACTGCCGGTAATCAAATCAAATATGTGATAACAGTTAAAAATAATGGGCCAAGTGATGCTCTAAATGTTGCAGTATCTGATACTTTGCCTACTTATGTAACTGGTCTTTATTACTCTCTTAATAATTGGACTACATGGAATACATGGCCTCCAATTGGAGGTTATGTTGAATTAGGAACCTTGGTAGCCAATGCAACTCAACAAATTTGGATTAATGGAACTGTTGATCCTGCAACTCCTAATGGAACTGTATTGAATAACACTGCGAATGTTACTTCGCCTACAGACCCTAATGTTCACGATACATGGTTCCCTACAAATGTAAATACACAATCAAATTTGACTTTAAATAAAACTAACGATCCTTCTGGAGTTGTTATTGCGGGAAATAATTTAGTTTATACCATAACTTTGGTTAACAATGTTGGTCCTAGTGTGGCTAGGAATGTGATTATGCATGATGATACTATTTCTAGCTGGTTAATCAATCGTTATTATCGTTACAGTATTGATGGTGGCTCCTGGGGTGATTGGATAGGATTTAGTGGTAATCTTTGGATTAATGTAACTAATTCAACTAATTTCCCCTCAGGATTCATGGGACTTGGGGAAAACTTCATGGTCCAAATAAATGCTACTACAAATCCTTCAACACCAAATGAAACTATAATGAACAATACTGCGAATGTGACTTCTTCAACAAGTCCATTTGAGGTAGTTTCCAATACTGTGTTTAATAATGTCCATACTCTTGCTGATTTAGAAATTAGTAAGACGGTGGATCAGCCGGTAGTTGTTGCTGGAACTGATATACATTACATTGTCACTGTTAAGAACAATGGTCCAAGTGATGCTCAAAATGTTGTAGTAACTGATTCACTGCCTTCTTATGTGGCTGGTTTGTATTATTCACTGGATGGAACTAATTGGATTTCATGGTCCAATGTTATCAATTTAGGTACCTTGGCAGCCAATGCATCACAGCAAATTTGGATTAATGGAACAGTTAGTCATGCTACTCCTAGTGGAACTGTACTTAATAACACTGTAAATGTTACTTCGCCTACAGATCCTAATATTCATGAGGCTTGGGCTGTTTCTACCGTAAATACTCTGGCTGAACTGGTAATAACCAAAGTAGCAGATGTAGAAAAAATAGTTCGAGGATATCCAATTCACTACACCGTAACAATAACTAATTTGGGACCATCTGATGCTCTACATGTGAATTTCTATGATGATTACGACCCTAAAATATTATTAAATACTTACTATTCCACTTCAACTGGTATAGATTGGACAGCATTTGATGCACCATTGAATTTAACAAATTTAGTAGCTTCCCTTGCTCCTGGAAATAGTATTATGATCTGGGTAAATGGAACAGTAGACACAAATGCGTCAGAGAATCTTACAAACACTGCAGTAACCAATTCAGAAACAGATCCGGCAGGAAATAAAACTGCACAGGTAACAACACCAATACAAACTTCTCATGTAACAATTCAAAAGACCGTTAGTGATTCAAGGCCGTATATCCACGAAAAAATTTACTTCACATTGATTGTGCAAAATTATGGTCCTGACACAGCTATAGATGTTTATGTTGATGATAAGCTACCTGCAGGAGTAAAATATGTTTCATCATCAGCTAACTATGGATCATACGATCCTAAAACTGGAATATGGACTATAGGAAACCTCCCAAGAGATGCAATTGCGCAACTGGTAATGTATGTTGTAGTTGAGAAAGTGGGACCGCTTGAAAACCATGCTCACGTTTACACAGCATCATGGGATCCAATAATGGATGATCACAGCGCTATAGCAACATTTGTAGTACGGCAGAAACCAAAAACAGGTCATGGTAAAACAATTGGAATGCAAAAAACAGGATTGCCGTTACCATTATTAATATTTGCAATTTTTGCAGTTTTAGCGGGATTAATAAGGCCAAAAAGGAAATAATTAAAATTAAATCGAAAATCTATTGGTTTTCGAAGGTTATTTTTTATTCATTTAATTTTATGAAAATTCCATGTTTGTCTAGATCGAGTTCAACTATCTTTCCATTAAGTGTTTTTCTTTGACCCAATATGTCAGTAAGATCTATTTTTTCATCATCTATTTTGATATATAAAACATCTTCCATGATGGTTTCACCATTCGTTGAATAAACTGTTGATTCGCACATATTATCACTCCTTATTTTATTTTAATAAGTACTTAATGGTAAACATGCTTTCCTTTATTTTCAAAAATCTCTCCATTTTGCATAACCACATTTCCCCGAACCATGGTCATGACCGGAATTCCTTTAACTTTAAATCCTTCAAAAGGAGAATATTTGGCCTTAGTTTTGAATTCTGCAGGGTTTATCACACTTTCTTTTTTCATATCAACAACAACAAAGTCTGCGTCCATCCCTATTTCAATTTTTCCTTTATTTTCAAGATTAAATATTTTAGCAGGATTTCCACAGAGTAGTCTTTTAATATCTCCAAAACTCATTTTATTTTCATTAACTTTAGTTAAAAGCAGTGGAAGTGTTGTTTCAAGATTTGGAATACCTGGTGGAGCATCCCAAACGCTCTTTTCCTTTTCTTTAATTATATGAGGCGCGTGATCTGTTCCAATAATGTTTATTTCATTAAGATAAGACATATCTAATTTATTCTCGTTATCTCTAAGTGGGGGGTTTGTTTTAGCTAAATTACCATATTTATCAAAGCAAGAGTCATCTAAAAATAGGTGATGGGGTGTTATCTCTGAAGTCACGTTGTAACCGCCAAATTGTGCTTGAATTATCAATTCAAGGGATTTTTTGGTGCTTACATGACATATGTGAATTTTTTGATCATAAAATCTTGAAAGGGTAATTGCTGTAGATACTGCAACAATTTCTGAAAGGGGTGGACGCGCATGAGCATATATACTGGGATTTTCATCAAACATGTCTTTTTCCATTTCGCTGCAGTAATTTGTGAGGTTTTCATCTTCTGCATGGATAGAAATAGGATATTTTTGGGGTAAATTTGAAATCTCAATAAATGCTTCCATTAAAAAGCTGTTTTCGATAAGATCCATGAATATTTTAAAAGAGGCAGGTTTAAGTTCTGCTATTTGATTAATCTCATCTAAATCATCCACGCCTGCATGCAGTGCAAAATCTACAATACTCTTTTTTCCAGCTATATCCAGTTTTTCAAGGAAATTTTCTCTGGTCGTTGTCGGAGGTCTGGTGTTGGGCATGTCCATTACTGTGGTAAATCCTCCTGCTGCTGCGGCTTCACTTCCAGTTCTAAAATCTTCTTTATAAAGTAGCCCTGGGTCTCTAAAATGGACATGTGAATCGATTAAACCAGGTAAAATGGGATTTCCTTTAATATCAATAACTTCGCTGCTTTTTGGTGGAATTTTTGTAATGGATACAATTTTTCCATTAGTTATTCCGATGGAACATTCCCCTTTTTCAGGGACAATTTTACAGTTAGTTAAACATAAATCAATCAATTTGACACCATTAATAAATTTTTAATTAATTCTTATTTTTGTATATATTAACTTTTTTCATAATATCAACGATTAAATCTTCCTTTTATTCTTCTATATTGCTCTACTAGATGTTTAATTTGTTCTTTAGAATTTTTCTTAGCACTGTATGGTAAAATTCCACCATGAAGAATAATTTCTTCTTTTTCTAGCTGACTAATGTTCTCATAACCTTTGTCTTTCCATAAATCAAGCCATCCTTCTTGGGGACGTTTAAAATTAGTTAGGTCCATCCCTAAATGCTCGCTCCAAAGTATTTTTCTAAAATTTTCAATTGTACCAGTTTTCCCGATATCCATATCGAACATTATGGCATTCATTTCCATGTTTCTGTAATTTTCGGAGGTTTCTTTGCTCCCAAATTCTTCGGCAGAGCTTAATGAAGAACCATCCAGGTTAGATGTGCCTATTGTTGCCCAAACATCATCTACAATCGCTACTTTACTGTGAATGTAACAGTTACGTAATTTATTTTTCCCATTTACGAATTTACCTGACCATTTTGCAAAAACGCCAATTTGGGGGTTTTCAATGATTAATTTTTCTAGATCAAGCCCCATAAACTCAAAGCCGTAGTGCTGCCAGCTCCTGTAAGTTGGAACGTCAGGGACCTCGTTTATCACCATTATTATTTGCAGATTTGGATTAAGCTCAATTGCTTCTTTTAAAGCTCCAATAATATATTTATTGGTAAAATACTGGTTTTCAAGATATATAAAATCTTTCGCATTTGTAATGGCTCTTCTATAAGCTTCCAGTACTCCTGCTTCACCTTCTTTAGTTATTGTGTCTGGAGTAATTGATCTTACAATCTGTAACTCTTTATTTTCGGATTTTAGAGATGAATTTATTTGTTTTATATTTTTGGAGAAATCATTGGAGATAGTACTTTTTTTAAGAGATTTTATTTGCTTAATTTTATTTTCACCATTAAAATGCAGATCTGATAGGTAATTCCAAAGCTCCATGAAAAATTCTTCTAAATCATAGATTACAGGGCCTTCTAAATATATGGAAACGTCGTGTAATGGCCCTTCATTCTTTTCCAAACGTCTTGGCTCATTTATATCGTGTTTATTTGTATCCCAGTAACTTTGACTGAAAGGAGAACCTATTATAAATGCTTTTTTCCCATCTACGACAAGTAATTTAGCGTGCATCGCATAAGGACCTTTAGCAGGGAATCTCCTAACTTCAACTTTACTTTCCTTAAAATATTCATATAATTCGTCGTAATTATCAGGAACTATTCTATTTTCGTTTATAATTATTTTAACATCACAGCCATGTTTTTGGGCCTCTAAAAGTTTATATACTAAATGATCATCACTCTCATAATTTGATCCATTATCTGAAGATTGAAAGAAACGTGGAATAAAATCAGGATAAAATTCAAATTGAGTTAAATAAATATACGATTCTGCTTCTTCTATTACTTTAACAATCTTTTTTAGAGAATTTTCATTGTCTATTAGTATTTCAAAATTATTATTTGAGGTTATTCTTGAAGGAGAATCACTATTTAATGTTACTTGCCATCCTTCAATCTCGGCACGGTTAATAATGATTTCATCTATGTTTTCAATAACGCTGGTGATGTCTTTGTAAACTTCTGTCTCTCTAAGCTCGAATACTCCAAGTTTATCCTTAACGATAATCTTTACATCGGGGTCTTTATCTAAAATTTCCCTGTATCTTTCTTGTGGATACATAATGCAGTAATATCCATTTTTATCTGTAATAGCTGTTCCTAAATAGTCATCTCTAAATGGCAATAAAAGATTAAATTTGTCCTTTATAAAGTCCATAGAATTATTTAAAATACCTTCATCTTTAATAAAAGATTTAACCTTGGATTCAAGGAGGTCCAGTGCATTAAATTCCATTTTTCCATAATCAATATCTTCAGCTATCACTGTTAATCCTTCGATTGGATTTCCCTTTTCATCTATAATTCTCCCTTCCACCCCAATATTTCCTTTATTAAATGTTATAATACCAAAATCGACAGTTTCATCTCCAATGCCTTTGGAAACATCCATTATAACTTTTTCATCTATAGAAAATTCAATTTTTATTTTATTTCCTTCATTTTCAATAAATTCGGGGTTTAAAGTGAAATTTATTTCAAATTTACCTTCTTTATCGGTTAAAGCATTTCCAAGTGCAGGATCATCTGCAAAAAATGAAGAATAATCTGCAATTGCAGCTATTTTAATTCCAAAAAGTGGATTTCCTTTGTTATCAACCAGCTGTCCGTAAATCTCACCCTTTAAATTATCCATTTTTATCCTCCATTGAATATTTTTGCAAAAAATGATAATTTGTGGAAATATTAAGTAAGAATTCGCTATTTTTGGAATATTTTCTAATATAAAAATGAGTTAATGTCTTAATGATAGAAATAAATTGTTTTATAAAGAAATATGTTGTTTTCAAACTTATCCCATTAATAACTTATGTTTTAACATTTAATAAGCATTTGGTTTAATACAATAAATCATTTATTGGAACGTATTTAAATATAACAACATGCTCCAAAGGGAAGAATTTGTAAGAAACTACATCTCCAGGGATCGAAGAATCTTACTTGAAGATTTTAAAAAAGAACCACAATATGGAGAAGGCGAAAAGGATTTTAAAATAATCGCAGACTTCACAGAATATTCTCCATTGCATATTGGCCATAGGCACTGTATGATGGAAGCAAAAAAACAGTTTCCAGATGCGTTATTCGTCGCAGTGGTTCCTGGACCATTTGAACGTAGCGGCAGGGGGTTGCCATATATAATGAGCAGACAGGCAAGGGCAGATTGTGCAGTCGCTGTTGGTGCAGATATTGTTATAGAAGGCCCACCAATGGGAATAATGGGTTCTGGACAGTATTCGTTATGTCTTGCAAAGATTTTTAAAGCAGTGGATGCAGATTATATTCCTAGGGGTTATAAACCAATTCCTGGTTTTGAAATTATACTCCAAAGAATATCGGATGGAAAAGGAGTAGCTCCAAAACCCTATAAAATCGTTGATATGGATACACGGGAAGTTCTAATTAGTGGAAAGCTTCATGAAGATAACTACGTTATTGTATCTCTTTCAAAATCCATGAAAAAAATTAATTTTGATTTCAAGGATAAGTTTATATTCATAAAACGTATTGAAGGCGTAAGCGGCACTAAAATTAGAGAAGCTGTTTTAAATCAGAATTTTGAATCAGTTAATGATATGTTGCCCCAACAAACCATTGAGATTTTAAAAAGGGAAATGGATGCAAATAGAGCTCCACTTCACAACTTAAGAGATGAAGAAGGAATAATTGAACTTGTAAATAATAGTTCGGATGAATATTTAAGATCATTGACTCTTTTGGATGATAGGACTGTAAATAATATTGTTAAAGGTAGACCCTTTAAAAACATCGCTGAAATTGAAGAATCTATTTCACGCGGCTTCAGCAGACATTATAAGACCAGAATTCTATCTTCACTGGAGGCAGGAATTAAAAAAGATGCATTATCTAATTATATAGATAAATATCCGTCTGTTATTCGTGTATTAAATTATAAAGATAAAGAAACGCTTAAAAATTTTAAAAAGAGCATACCACATAGGAGGATTGAATTATGGCAATAAAAGAAGGAGATTTTATAAGGCTTAACTACACTGGAAAGGTACAGGAATCTGGTGAAATTTTTGATTCAACAAGCGAAGAAGTTGCTGAAGAAGCAGGTCTTAAAACTGAAAATAAGACTTTTGGTGCAATACCAATAGCAGTAGGAGTAGGTCATGTAATAAAAGGTCTTGACAAAGGTCTTGTTGGAATGGAAGTAGGCGAGAAGAAAGAAATTGAAGTTGCTCCAGAAGACGGATTTGGTTTAAGAGACCCTAAATTATTACAGCTCATACCAATGCGCGAATTCCAAAAACAGAACATGAAGCCACAGGTTGGAATGACCATAACCATGGAAAGTCAACAAAATCCAGGTAAAATAAGGAGTATCAGCGGTGGAAGAGTAACAGTCGATTTCAACCACGAATTTGCAGGAAAAACACTTGTCTATGATGTTGAAGTTGAAAAGATTATCGAAGATGACGAAGAAAAAGTTTATGGAATTATCGAACTCCAGTACCCTAACCCTAACATAAAACCTGAAGACCACGAAGTCAAAATCGAAGACGGTAAAATAATGATTTACCTTTCAGAAATGGCTAAATTCGATAACCAGGTTACTTACGCAAAATTCAGAATTGCAAGGGACATTTGGGACAACATGGGTGTAAACAGAGTCGAATTTGTCGATATCTTTGAAAAGAAAGTTAATACTGAAGAAGAAAAAGAAGAAAAAACTGAAGAAGAACTTTAAATCTTTTTCTTTTTACTTTAATTTAGTCTAAATTATACTCTATTTTCAACTTTTTTTATCAGGTTTTTAATATACACTTATGGATTTATTAACTCAAATATGGGACTTTAACCGTGAAGCCCAGCAGAAAGACCATAATAAACCCCTATTGCAAAAGGTATCAGGATTAATAGTAACAATATTAAAACCGCAATTAGAATAATAGTATTTTTCTTCAATTAAATACCTCTTTTTAAATAATCTGAAACTTTAGATTAAATTTTCTTCTTTTTACTTTTCTCCTTTCTCATTTTTTTCATTTTCTTTTTAGATCTGTCTTTTTTAATTTTAGTGTATGCTAACCATACTAAAAACAAAATTGATGCCGCTCCAATAATCGCTGCTTTTAAATTAATCATTTAATCTACCGTTTAAATAATAATTTTCCACTAATATTTACATAAACTTATGATGGTTAAATATGATGATCATCTAATTGTTTACTCTATAACTAATTAAAATAATATTTCTTTAAGTTGGTAATTTCATGAATAACAAAGTAACTGCAATAAAATATTGCAAATGGTGCGGTGTTCCTTTTGAAGTTAAATCACCCAATCAAAAGTACTGTCCTCCTTCTAAAAAGAACTGTAGTAAAGAAGCTAAGCGTGAAAGCTGGCGTAACGCTGCATCTAAATACAGAAATAAATATAAAAATGTTTTACAAATTGCTCAAGTTTATAAAACCGGAACTGGTTTTTTAAGCAGTAAGCCGCACGATGATTTTGATAAAGAATATGCAGCTATAGCTAAAGAAAGAAAAAGATTAAAATTAAATGGTTTAGTAATAGGTTTATTTCCATTATTTCAATTCACGGCTAGACCTTTAATGGACACTCCTTTAAATCGCGAAGTTTTTTCAATTTTTGAAGCATATCCATACTTATTAGTTTTTGTTTTATTGTTAGGGTTAATTGTTTTTGGATTCTACTCTGATTAATATTTATTTTTAATTTTCTATGCAAACTTATGATGGTTTACTATGAGGAGAATCTAATTTCTCTATTTTAAAATCAATTTTTGAAATCTATTTTAGCAAGTTGGTTTGCTTAAGGATTTTGGTATTTATGGCAAAAAGGCAAAAAACTAAAAAAACATCTAATAAAAATAAAGAGATTGAATCAGCCACAATTATGGATGATAAAGAATATAGAAACTTAAAATACATGTTTATGTGCGTATTTATATCCAGTATTCTGTTTTTGGGAATTTATCTTGTTGGATTTATCAATATTTTATTAAACTAATCCAATTAACTGTTTTTGGAAATAAAAAAGAGAAAAAAAGTAATTTAAAAAACCCTCAAAATTCTCCGAATTTTGGTGCGCCAAAAATCTGTCAAAATTGAAAATTTTGATGCATGAGAAACTTTGTTTCTCTGCCTCGAACATGAAATGTTCGAAGACAGCAAAAATCAAAGATTTTTGCAGGTTGTCAAACTTTAAGTTTGACATCACAAACACGAAGCTTTCAAAAATCTATGATTTTCGATGCGTCAAATCGAAGATTTGACAGTGTTTGTTGGTTTCGATTTTTGAGCGTTAAGGCCATGTAAGTAATTTAGGTACTTTTACGCCTTTAAA